>RCNC010001253.1_pt1 | contig 16997 bp, 7 predicted proteins | sample 2041301 | NCBI WGS metagenome assembly RCNC01 (sample SAMN09708231, study PRJNA481090) | Marine sediment metagenome, whole genome shotgun sequencing project. | biome: marine sediment; feature: ocean; material: sediment; isolation source: Sewage treatment plant 13A marine sediment (STP13A) ... | reverse complement strand
CCACGCTCCCAAGCTCGACCTGGAAATAATCATTAAAGGGATTAGGATACACAGTGAGGGATAGCATCTCACTGAGGTAGGGCTGTATTCCCGTAACATCCCGGGAAACCGTAAATTCATGGTATACCTCACTCTGGCCGTCACTGGCGATGAGCTTCACAGTACAATCTCCCGAATAGGCTGCATCTGCCATTAACATTAAGGTATCATTCCGGATAATAAAACTGAGCAGGTCCTCGGAGCATTCCACACTGAAAACAAGGGAATCCCCGTCAGGATCCTCGAAGAGCCCGGATACACCTTCAAAAACAGCCAGCAGTGTATCCAATGCAGGGACCTGGAAATCCGCTATGCTTCCTTTGAGTACCGGAGGATTGTTCATCCGGGTAGTCTCACTCACCAGCCTGAGGCTGCCAAAGTCGTCGGCATCCCTCCAGTGGTCGTTGGAATCTGCTTCCGGCACCCATACCGATCCAAAAAAGTTATCCCTTTCCCCGTCAGGCTGGTCATTATCGCAGTAAGCCATGCTCATTCCCATTACCCTGTTGGAGACAAGGCTCACCCTGGAGGCTTCCGGGTCTGAATGATCATAGGTATCATCATAAATCCTGAGTGAGAACTCGTAACTGTATATATTCCCGGCCTTCTTCATGGCCAGTTCAGGGAAGTGGGAGGCATAGTCCATCGTAGTTCTATCGTTCCAGTCCGTACCGTCAATATCAGCGGCTACAAAGTCAGTTGCAACTGCCCCATCCTCTGGCGCGTCCAGTACAACATGGTAGGAAAAGGCGTTTTCGCTGTTTGCACCCCACTCGGCATTGTCATCGAATACATGCAATCCACCTGAATGGTCCTCATCCAGAAAGACCTCCACCACATCAAAATTCGAATACCCGCTTTCAGGGAAGACATAACCATCCACAAATGCATCATCCGTAATCTCCACATAGAAATATAGCAGGTTCTCGGCTTCAGACCAGCTTACCTTGAAGCGGCCGGAATAGTCGGATGAATCAATATCCTGCCCCCAGGTGATCCAGGTCTGGTCAATGTAATTCCACTCCGCTTCCTGCCAGCAGGAATCTTCCCCTTCACCGTCAAACACCGGTGTCTTGCCAGTTTCCCTGGCCATGACAGTGGATTCAACGAGGTCTTTATGGCTTGTAAACAGTTCAATCCCGTAATCATATCCCAGGTTCCGGGAATACTGCCTGTCCAACATGTTGTTCCAGTGCTCATGCACACCCAGGCTGCTGATGGCTGTCCCGTCATTTTCAGGGTCATAGGTAATCCCTTCCGGCCAGAAGCTTGAATCTGCAGCCTGGTGCATATGGTCATCCACCGCCCCCATCCAGGGCCTGGCCTTGGCCGGGCCCTCAGGATCGGTAAATTCATTGCGCAGGAAATCAAAACAGACCGATTCAAGTGCCACCTGGTCCTGGGCTGCAAAAATCGAATTTGGCCAGTCCCCCGAAAATGGAAACATCTCCCACTTCACCGGTTTCTCAATGGCTTCTGTGCCACTCCACAATCCGTCTACAATGAACAGAACGGTATTGCCGCCCAGCTTTTCATGTCCCATAATATCGGTCAATACACGGTACAAACCATATGATGTATTAATGGGTTCATCGTTTTCCGGCGCGATGAGGGCCGGGTGCAGGTGAGCTGCTCCGTCACGGGTATGGGAACCGAAATGGTTTTTGGTGGTCAGGGTGATCCCCGCCCGGGCATGGGCTTTCAGGGCTGCAATGTTGATCATGTAATCTGCATTCTCCATCTCGGCATACAGGGTATCCCGGACCGCATCCGGCATGATGGTCCCTTTGTCAGACCAGAATATGCTGGGTTCTGCTGATTTGCTGATCAGTGTCCTTCCCAGGTCAGAATGTGATTTGTCAATATATTTTACATCCGGGAAAGCAGCCACGAACTGGTCATAATTATATTTATAAATATGTGCGATAGGGTCACCGATATAAATGTCCTCTTCAGCAATGCCGTATTCATTGACCAGTTGATCAAGCAGGCTGATGACAATGCCCGGGGAAGTCTCGGCCATGCCGTAATACTGCTGTGCCCAGGCGGCACTCTTGAAGGAAAGATCACTGTCTTCAGTCGTCCAGCCTGCCCCTCCCTGGTTGATCTTGACAAATATTTTTTGCCCGCCTGTATAGGAGACTTCTCCCCTTCCCTTCCTGCGGTTGAAGTCGGTGAAAAGGCTGTCCCACGCATTTTTTACCCTGAACGTACCAGTGAGTCCGAATACCACCTCTTCAAGCATGGAATCAATGACAGCCTGGTCATAGTTCTGAGCAAGGAAATATCCATCTTCTCCCCTGACCAGATCATCCTTGGTATTGGTACAGTTCTCATCCGTGGCATCAGGGTTCCAGGACCAGACCACTCGTCCGGGAAATATCCCCAATCCCTCGCCATATGGTTGGTTTGCTATGAAATCCTCCGGCACGGTACCATCCACAGCTGAGGCCTTATATGAATCCATTGCGGATACCGCCAGGAAAATGATAATGCTGGCCAGGAAGGTTGAACCGGCTGCTGCGAAACGGTGCTGATACAGGAATTTTCTGGCACGGCGGAACAAAAACACCGATCCTGTCAAGGCAAGCAGGTAAACCACAAAACTTGACATAAATGGGGCGGCCACCCTCATACATGGGTATCCGGCACGGGTCGGCTTGGGAATTACCCTGATCAGGAACCAGGCAGTCGACACCAGCCCGATGATCATAAAACTTATACTGTACGGTATCCTGTTTCTGCGTAGCCTCTCAAAAAATCCTTGAAACTTCTCGGGTATGCTTCTTTTCATATTATCATCTTTAGCAGGGCATAACTATGGCTCCTGGAAGGTGCAAAAGTACTTATAAAGTTTAATGGAATTATTCCAAATTTCATTCGCATTTGTTATATGCCAATCTTGAACACCTCCGGCAAGGAATATATTGTCCAATGTGAGTGATTTATTACCAGGCTGAAAGGAGAGGTTTCTTACCTCCCCGGCAAGGTCAAAGTCCATCTGCACCGGCCGGGTACTTCCCAGCTCATATTCTATCCGGACTTTATACAGGCCTTCCTTCAGTACATTTACCCTGTACCTGGCAAAATCACCTGGCTGTCTGAAGTGGGTGATATAATTGGATGCATTCTTTACATTTGGACTGATCTCTTGTGGAGCATAAGCCAGTACAGGGGATGGTTCCGACAGATCCCCGCTAATCCTGAATACCGGCATCTCAAAAGCATGTTCATCGAAAAAGACCGAAGCATGCCAAAGCCTCAACCGAAACTGCATCTCTTCCAGAAGATCCGGGTATAAATCGCTGATGTTTTCATTCTCCCATGGATCTGCTTCTAAATCAATCAGTACATATCCGTCAGGATCAGGTTCAATGGTATTATCCGTTAGACCGGGATTGAACAGGATCTTGTATTTTTCCGATCGTAATCCTATGACCTGGTTTTGAATGTCCATCTCCCCTTTATCAGAATACTTCCAGGGCCTGTATTCGTCTTTTACACCCTGGGGTGTCCAGGGCTGATCGGTAGGTGGCCAACCGGGATTGGCATACAGGAAAATATCCTTGCTGGAAAGATTGGCGGCACTGTCTTCCATGTATGGCAGGAGGCTCCGCCCGCCAATATTCAGGCTGTCAAGATTCAGCCTGCATCCGGCCAGTTCCGCAATGGTTGGATAGAGGTCAGTTACATCGGCAAGCCTGTCTACCTCCTTGGGGACAAAATGCCCTTGCTGATGTACAAACAGAGGAGATTTGATGCCGTTCTCCCAGATGTTCCCCTTGTGTCCCCTCAGGCTGTTCACATACCTGGTCTGCCTGTCTTCATCAGTGAGCTGGCCGTTCAGTATCGCGGGACCATTGTCACTCAGGAAAAAAATTACCGTCTGTTCTGCAAGTCCCATGTCATCAAGTGAATCCAGCAACCTGCCAATATGATGGTCCATATGTTCCACCATGCCATAAAGTGTAGCCAGGTTTTCAGACAATCCCCTTTCCAGGTATTTTTCTACATAATGCCCGGGGGCATCCAGTGGAGCATGGCATGTCAGGTAAGGAAGGTAGGCAAAAAAGGGCACCTCCCTGTGATCTTTCATAAAATCAATAGCCATGTCGGTAAGGACTCCCGTTGTCCAGCCTTTCGTTTGCAATGGCTCACCATTATAACTTCCTTTGTTGTCATAATAGTCATACAACCTGGCCATATATGCCTCATCAAATCCTCTTTCCCATGGAAAATAGCCATCCGTTTTCCCTGAATGCCATTTTCCCCACATCCCTGTAACATAACCTGCATCCTTCATTACTTCGGCTATGGTGGTTTCATCCAGGTGGAGAAAGTCCTTGCCTCCATGTACATGGGATACACCTGTGCGCAGGAAATGCCTTCCTGTCAAAAGGGAGGCCCTTGTACTGGCACATACCGGGGTAACATAGAACTGGCTGAACCGGACAGATTCGCCGGCAAGACTGTCTAAATTCGGCGTCTCGATAATCAGGTTCCCGTGTATGCCAAGGTCATCCCAGCCAAGGTCATCCGCCTGGATGAGGATGATATTGGGTTGCCTCTCAGGAGATTCTTCGGTACAGCCCACCAGGACAGCAAATCCGGCCAGCAATAATAGGTTGAAATATAATCTCATTTGTGTAAGGCTGTATTAATTCATTGACTATACTTGATCCATTCCAGCACCCGGTCCGGCCAGGTGGCCAGGTGCCCTTTGCCAATGGCCAGGGAATAACCATGCCCGCCATAAGGATAGACGTGCATCTCGGTTTGAATTCCATTTTTTAGCAATGCCTGGTAATAGGCAAGGCTGTTTTGCACCGGGACAGCCTCGTCATCACCGGAATGAACAAGTATGGCTGGCGGGGTGTCTTCTGACACCTGGAGTTCATTCGAATAATACCTGACCAGTTCCGGGTCGGGGTCTTCCCCCAGCAGGGCGGTCCGTGATCCGGAATGACTGAATTCCTTTGTAAAGGAGATCACAGGATAGACCAGGATGGAAAAATCTGGCCGGCAGCTTATCCTTTCCACAGGATCAGTATGGCCGGGGTCTCCCTTATCAAAATGGGTAGATAAGGTTGAAGCCAGGTGCCCCCCGGCAGAAAATCCCATGATGCCAATCTTTCCGGGATCTATATTCCAGGATTCAGCATGATAACGGACCATCCTGAATGCCCGCTGTGCATCCATAAGTGGTGTCTTATGAGGGACAATATTGCTTTTTGAGACTGGCAGGCGGTATTTCAGTACCATGGCTGCTATCCCCCGGGAACTGAACCAGCGCGCAATATCGCTCCCCTCCCAGTCATAGGCCAGGATATGGTATCCGCCACCGGGACAGATCACCACTGCTTCTCCAGTAGCATTGCTTTTGGATGGTAGGAAAACTGCGATATCCGGGTGTTGGACCAGGCTAATCCGGACGATATTGGTGGTATCTGATTTCATTATCTCTCCGCTCTCCCTGTAATTCGGAGGATCTCCTTCCCAGAGAGGAAGGATGAAATTCTGGGACTGCAATAGGCCCGCTGCCAGGCATAAGATCAGTGTGAAAAATGTTTTCTTCATGATAGTCTAAAGATAATATCTCTGGTTGGATTTTAATAGGATGCGCTTCTTAGACTATAATACGCTTTGTCTTTGTCAGCCTCTATTGCCCCGGGATATACTTTGTAAATAGATTTCAGAAGCTTCTCAGGATTATAACGGTGGTCAAAAATCTATAAATCATTGAGGCTCTTGATACCCGGGTAACTGATCGGCCAGGATAAGTAGTCGTGCAACGATTTCCGGGTGCTTTTCAGCGACGTTGGCAGATTCTCCGATGTCTGTTTCAAGATCATAAAGTTCGATCTCCTCTGTTCCCAGATCATTTACATAACTACGGTAACCTTTGCGATCGGGTAGCAGCAGTTTCCACTTGCCCTGTCGAACACCGTGAAGGTTGTCGTTGCTAAAGTAATATAGATGATCCCTGTTACCCTCCTCGATTATTCCCAATAATAAATCCTTTTGATCAACACCATCAATAACACGGTCCGTTGGAACCTTGTAGTCTCCCAGTGTGGCAAAGGTTGGAAGTATATCGACAGAGGAAAAAATGGCATGGCTCGCGTGATCCGCTGGAACATTGCCAGGCCAGCGAACAATGCAGGGTACGCGCATTCCACCCTCCCAGGTTGATCCTTTTGCTTCACGTAATGGTCCCGCAGATCCCCAGGCCAGAGCTCCATTATTTTTTTGGCGCTGTTTTTCCTGGTCATTAGACCAGGGTCCGTTGTCGGATGTGAAGATGACTATGGTGTTCTCTCTGAGGCCCAGTTCATCCATCTTATCCAGCAACCTGCCAGTGTGGTAATCCAGTTCTTCTAAAGCATCGCCATATAGACCATTGCTGGACTTGCCCAGAAATTCTGGAGAGGCATCTACTACAACATGCAGCATTGTATGGCTCAGGTAGAGAAGAAAGGGTTTGTCCTTGTACTCCTCCAGAAAGCCTATAGCCCTTTCCGTATATTCCCTGGTTAGTCCGGCCATGTTTTGATCCTGTCCAATTGAATCACGGTTGTCCCATAAATATACTGTGCCCTTATCATTGGCCCCCAGGGGGCCCCAGTAATAGTCAAAGCCCTGGTCATTAGGAACCCTTCCTTTGATGTCCCTGCGGCTGGAGCAGTCCCATTTACCAACACATCCTGTAGTGTATCCCACCGTCTTGAGCAATTCCGCAAACGTTACTTCACTTCCTGGCATCCCCCAGCCCCCGCTCCGGAAAGGATATCGCCCTGTTAGAAGTGCTGACCTCGAGGGACCGCAAACAGGTTGAACATAGAAATCCGTGAAACGGGTACCCTCCTCCGCCAGTTTGTCTATGCGGGGTGTACGGATGGTCTTTGAACCATAACACCCAAGATCTCCATACCCCATATCATCTATAAAAATGATGACAAAGTTGGGTCTATCTGAAGATGGTTCAGCATTTCTTTTTTTCTGTTGGCCACATCCATATACAATGAGGCAAAGAAAAACAACGACAGAAAATGACAAGCGAACAGATTTCATAGGTTTGATCTAAAGTTATTATTTTACCGGTACATAATCCGGATTGGGGGGCATCATCTGAGCATTTATATCTTCCCTCCATTTGTGCAACATGGTTCTTAATTCGTTAACTTTTTCCGGCGCTGAACCGGAGAGATCATGCTGCTCCCCAATATCTTCCTTCAGGTTAAACAATTGTACGGTGTTGTTTTCGAAATATTCAAGTAGTTTATAATCTCCGGACCGGATGGCACCACCCGGGCTCTGCATACCGTGGTTACTATAATGAGGAAAATGCCAGTAGATTGCTTCCCTATCCAGTTCATTTTTGCCTTTCAGGAGGGGCACAATACTCACTCCGTCAAGATTATATTCCCGAGGGATGGGTAAACCGAGCATATCCAAGATGGTTGGAAAAAAGTCATTGCTGACTACCGGCACATCGCATACTGTTCCCTGCAAACCTTTAGAGGGCCATTTAACGATCATTGGTTCCCTGATCCCTCCCTCGTACAACCATCCCTTGGCGCCTCTTAATGGAAGATTGGAAGTGGCGTAAGCCATATCCAGTTCATCCTCCGGAATAACTCTTTCAGGATTCCAAAAATTGGCTGCCGACATTCCGCCATTATCAGAGAAGAAAAGTAGAATGGTTTTATCCTCGTGACCTAATTCTTTTAGTTTGGAAAGCACACGTCCCAAACTTTCATCTACAGATTCTACCATTCCGGCAAACTGGGTATTGTCCTGGTGTTGCTTGATCTTAACAATGTTGTTCTGAAAGACCTTATATTCATCATAATCCGGATCTTCCTTCAGGCTGTTTAAATCCTTCCGTGACAAAGGATCAGGATCATCAGGATTCCCTTCAAGAATATACCCAGCACCTTCAGTAGGCTCTATTTGCTTTAATTTCTCATCATATTTTGCTACCAGATCATGACGGCCCTGTATCGGGTCATGCACTGCAAAATGCGAAAGGTACAGAAAGTATGGCCTGTCCTTGTTTTCTTCCATATAGATCAATGCTTCATCAGTCAGCCTGTCTGTAAGGTAATCTCCTTCAATATTATCCAATCCTGATAGATCCCAGGGAGCGTGGTAGCCAGATCCTGGCGGACAGCATGGATTCCAACCCTCCGGAATATGCTTATCAAATCCATGCTGTAACGGGCCTGAAGGTTCCATTCCAAGGTGCCACTTCCCGATGATTGCTGTAGTGTATCCATGTTCTTTTAATGCTTCGGCAATGGTTATCTCGTCAATAGGCAAATGCTGGTTAATATCTGCATTTAATAGCCTCTGAAATGGAAAGTCCTTGCGGCCTGGAAGCCAGTCCGTTAAGTGTAGGGTTGCCGGATACTTCCCAGTCATCAGGCTGGCCCGGCTTGGTGAGCAGACATGACAAGCTGCATAGGCATTTGTAAAAAGCACCCCTTCCTCGGCAAACTGATCAATATTTGGTGTTTCATAAAAAGTACTGCCATAACAGCCCAGGTCAGTCCAGCCCATATCATCTACCAAAAAGAGAATAACATTCATTTTTTCTATTTTCTGATCTGCACAGCCAGGCAAAAAAACAGAAGCAATGACAAAAAACAAAACTCTAATTATCCATTTAGCTCTCATAATTAGCCGGTTACCATGATCAAAAGATACATATTCATATCGCCTGTAAGGTTCATTTGCGCTGGACATAAACGTAATAGGCACTGGATATTGTTTCCCCGGTTTTATCATCAAACCAGGTATGTAGGGCCATGGGACCAGCTTCGAGATGGACGGTGAAAGTGACCGATGTTTGTCCCCGTTCAACAGATTTCACCAGGCCTTCAAAAATAAATGGCCTTTTATCCTCAAATACTAAATGGTTTTTATTGCTGATGGATATCCTTGCCCTTGAAATAGGCAGGGCCTCACCCCCCGTGATACTTTCTTCTATCAATGGTGTGTTAATTTCCATTGGCCAGCGACGAAGTTCAAAGTCATATTCTCCGTCCTTTGCGACTTCGAGCTCCCAGTAACCGGTTTTACGGGTGCCGTTGAGAATTTGTTTTTGCTGATCCACAAAAACGTCCAGCCATTCACAGGCAGTCAGCATCATCGGGTTCTCACGATCATGACCAATGACAACCCGTTGTGGCACATTGGCTATATGTTTAACCTCTTCCCACCAGTTGTTGAGATGGCTTCTCATTTTTTCGGTAATATCAGGGTAGGAATCAATAACATTGGTTTGTTGCAATGGATCGGAAGCCAGGTCATATAATGCACGATCTTCGAGTAGCCGCCATCTCTTCCATAAAACACCAGCGTGATCACGTTTGAGGATGCTCTGGCTGTAGGGCGAGGGCGAATTATAACCTATGGGCATCCGGCTGTAGTTGATGACAAGTATTCGATCTTCAGGGACCTGACTCTCCCCACGAAGAACAGGTGCCAGGTTTATGCCGTCAAAATCAGCGGATGGAATGTTCAATTGACAAAGCTCAACAAGGGTAGGAAGAATATCCTGAACCTGTGTCAGGCCATCAATATCACGGGAGGCAGAAAACCCTCCTAGCGGCCAGCTGATAAAACATGGAACGCGGTGTCCGCCCTCCCATAGTTCCGTCTTCATACCCCGCATTCCGGCATTGAAGTACCGGGGACCGTGAGTACTTCCGTTATCGGTTGTGAATATCAATATGGTATTTTCGATAAGCCCTTCTTTTTCAAGGTATTTAATAAGTCTACCCATATTGGAATCAATATTTCGGACCATGGCAAGGTACCGGACCAGGCTGTTTTTCAGGCCTTGTTCCATATCCGAAAAAGAAGATGCTGCAAAAGCTGCCTCCATGGCCATAATATCCTCTTCCTTGGCAATGAGGGGACCATGCGGTGTATTGGTGGGGATATAGGTAAGGAATGGTTTACCGGCTTTCACAGACTTACTCATAAACTTTATAGCCTCATCAAAAAAGATATCGGTGCAGTAGCCCGTGAAACTTTCTCGCTTTCCATTCCGGATATAGGTATCGTCAAAATAGTTATTGCCCCAAAAATCCGGCACAGAGCCTATGTGTGAGGAAGGGAACCAGAGGGTTTCATGGAAGCCCCGGTCTTCCGGCCGGAAAGGATAATTATCTCCGAGATGCCACTTCCCAAAAATGCCGGTATGATAACCATTTTCGGCAAACATATCTGCCATGGTTGAGATCTCAGGCCGCAATAAGGAACGCCCGCTGCTGACATTTATGGCCCCGTTGCGTGCAGCGTCAAGCCCGGTCATCAACTGGCCCCTGGTAGGTGTGCACATCGGGGCCGCATGATAATCAGTAAACCGCAGGCTACGTCCGGCTAACTCATCAATATTTGGTGTTTTCAAAACTGGATTACCGTGATAGGAAAGCTCGCCATAACCCTGGTCATCGGTCATAACGATTATGACATTGGGCACGTCCTTTGCATTTTCATTGCCAAACGCAGTCAAAGTAAAAAGAATAATGAAAAACATGGCCGAGATGGTTTTCCGGATATTCATGACAGGGTTTATTTCGGGGTTCAGTATGAAAAATTAATCATAATAGGCGAAAGATGAAAATGATGCCTGTTAATAAATCTTTTTTGTGAATCTTTTTCTAATAACTCTATCTCTATTTCGAGGGTGAAATCTGGAATTATTTTACATCTTTAAAAAATTCCACCCAATAAAAATATCATGGCAAAAATTAAAGACATAAACAAAGTCCTGATCATCGGATCAGGCCCTATTATTATCGGACAGGCATGTGAATTTGATTACTCTGGAACCCAGGCATGCAAGGCCTTGCGTTCACTTGGATACAAAATTGTGCTGGTCAATTCCAATCCCGCGACCATTATGACGGATCCAGGAATGGCAGACGTCACATATGTTGAACCCCTGAATGAGTTTGCCCTTACAGAAATTATCAAGAAAGAAAGGCCTGATGCCTTGCTTCCGAACCTGGGTGGTCAAACAGGACTGAACCTTTCTTCCCTGCTGGCAAAAAAAGGTATCCTGGAAAAGTATGGTGTGAAGGTGATCGGTGTCAATATTGATGCCATTGAAAGAGGAGAGGACCGCACAGCTTTCAAGGAAACCATGAACCGCCTGGGTATTGAAATGCCAAAAAGTACGGCCGTGAATACCGTGGAAGACGCTGAAAAGGTTGCTGCCGATCTGGGATATCCTGTGGTCTTGCGGCCTGCCTATACCATGGGTGGTACCGGTGGTGGAATTGTTTACAATGTAGAAGAACTGAGGACAATCTGCAGCAGGGGTTTATCGGCAAGCATCGTCAACCAGGTCCTGGTCGAGGAATCCGTGCTGGGTTGGGAAGAACTTGAGCTGGAGGTGGTCAGGGATGCCAAAAACCAGCTGATAACGGTATGTTTTATTGAGAATGTCGATGCCATGGGAGTACATACCGGGGATTCATTTTGCACTGCTCCAATGTTGACCATTAGCCCGGAGTTGCAGGCACGCCTGCAAAAATATTCCTACGATATTGTTGAGGCCATTGAGGTCATCGGAGGCACAAACGTCCAATTTGCCCATGATCCAAAGACCGACAAGATTGTAGTTATAGAGATCAATCCTCGGACATCACGATCATCTGCCCTTGCTTCAAAGGCAACCGGTTTTCCGATTGCCCTTGTATCATCACTCCTGGCCGGGGGATTAACCATGGATGAGATACCCTATTGGCGTGATGGAACACTTGAAAAATACACACCTTCAGGAGATTACGTGGTGGTGAAATTTGCCCGCTGGGCATTTGAGAAATTCGATGGACTGGAAGACAAACTCGGTACACAAATGCAGGCCGTGGGTGAGGTAATGAGCATAGGAAAAAACTATAAAGAAGCCTTTCAAAAGGCCATCCGTTCATTGGAAAACGGACGCTACGGACTGGGTTTTGCGAAGGATTTTAATAAGAAGTCACTGGATGATCTTATGGCAATGCTCAAGCATGCTTCCAGTGAGAGGCAATTCATTATGTACGAAGCATTGCGGAAAGGTGCAGATGTTAATGATCTGTTCAAAAGAACACATATCAAAACATGGTTCATAACACAGATGAAGGAACTGGTAGACCTTGAGGAAGAAATCCTCAAATACAAAGGAAAAAGCCTGCCTGATGATTTGTTTATACAGGCGAAAAAAGACGGGTTTGCAGACAGGTATTTATCGCAGCTGCTGGATGTTCCGGAAAAGGAGATCAGGGAAAAAAGGATTGCACTGGGTATGGAGGAAGCATGGGAGGCCGTCCCGGTCAGCGGGGTTGAAAATGCAGCCTATTACTATTCCACCTATAATGCACCTGATACGGTGGAAGTAAGTGAAAATAAGAAAATCATGGTCCTCGGTGGAGGCCCCAACCGGATAGGACAGGGAATTGAATTTGATTATTGTTGTGTCCATGCAGCCATGGCCATTCGTGCAGCCGGATATGAATCTATTATGGTAAACTGCAACCCGGAAACAGTATCTACAGATTATGACACATCCGATAAATTGTATTTTGAACCCCTGACTGTGGAGGATGTGCTTAGTATCTATCACAAGGAAAAGCCGGAAGGGGTGATCGTGCAGTTCGGGGGACAAACACCATTGAATATTGCCAATGAGCTTGCTGAAGCCGGGGTTAAGATCCTGGGTACCACCCCCGAAACAATAGACCTGGCAGAGGACCGTGACCGGTTCAGGAAGATCATGACAAAGCTGGAGATCCCGCAGCCGGAATCGGGCATGGCCAGTACCCTTGTACAAGCACTCGAGATCGCCGGAAGGATAGGATATCCCCTGATGGTGAGGCCCTCATATGTGCTGGGAGGCCGTGCCATGAAGATCATCCTGGATGAAGAAATGCTGGAACAATATGTTGCAGAGGCAGTTGATGTCTCACCTGACAGACCCCTGCTGATTGACATGTTCCTCGAAGATGCCATTGAGGCGGAAGCTGATGCCATAGCTGATGGAAATGATGTTTTTGTTCCTGCAGTTATGCAGCATATTGAATATGCCGGTATCCATTCAGGAGATTCTGCCTGTGTGATACCACCGGTTATTATTCCCAAAAAACATGAGGAGACCATAAAGGAATACACCAGGAAAATTGCCAATGAATTGAATGTAGTCGGCCTGATGAATATCCAATATGCCATCTATGATGATGTCGTTTACATTCTTGAGGCAAATCCCAGGGCATCCCGCACCGTCCCCCTGGTATCGAAAGTTTGTAATATTTCCATGGCGAAAATTGCCACACAGATCCTGCTGGGTGAAAAACTAGCTGACTTTCAACTGAAAGACAAGAAGTTTAAGCATTTTGGGGTGAAGGAATCTGTCTTCCCCTTCAATATGTTTCCCGGGGTTGATCCTTTGTTGGGACCGGAAATGCGGTCGACTGGTGAGGTCCTGGGACTGTCCGACAATTATGGTATGTCATTCTATAAATCGCAGGAGGCAACCGGGACCAGCCTGCCCGTCGAAGGTACTGTCCTGATCACCATTGCGGAAAGGGACAAGGATAAGATCCTTGAGTTTGCCAGGAACTTCCAGGACATGCAATTTAAGATCCTCGCCACGGGAGGTACACAAAAATTCCTTAAAGAACAGGGCATAGAAGCAGAAGTCATTAAGAAGGTCCATGAAGGCAGACCTAATATTGTTGATGCCATAACCAATGGAAAAATTAACCTGGTAGTTAATACCCCGTCTGGGAAACAATCCGAGTATGATGATTCCTATATCAGGAAGACTTCCATTAAATACAAGGTACCATATATTACCACCACCTCAGCAGCCCTGGCTGCCACCAAAGGCATCAAGGACCGCAGAAATGGACAGTATAAGGTGAAATCATTGCAGGAATATCACGCGGATATCAAGGATTAAAACAATTTCACAGGTCCCATCACTCCCACTGTATAATACGGTTGTCCGTTTGTCCAGCGCTGGGCTGTCTGGTTATTTTTCAGGCTTTTCAAATAATTACCGGCAATGGTGGTTAATTTAATGCTGAGGCTGTTATTCCCTTTCACCAGGGAGCCGCTGATGTCGTAGGTATGGTTGCCATACCACCTCACCCCCATATTTTTGCCATTGAGAGTCAACTCCGACACCCCCTGGACATCCCCAAGGTCTAAATATGTCAGTCCCCTGCTATCATCCACATTGAACTCAATCTCATAAACTGCTACTCCAGCAAATGTCTTCAAACGGCTATATCTCTGAAAGTCAGCTAGTCTGCGCATTGTGGTTTGTCTACTGCTTCCATTTACATGATGGAGTTTAAGCTTCCATGGCCCCTCAATTACCAATCCTTCGCTCCCAGGCTTCAATAGTTGATAGGTCTCACCATCCTCTGCACTATCAAATACAAAAAGCAGAGAGGATGATGGTGCCAGCTGGATCTGAAGCTCCTTTTTCCCCTTGGCCGTTGGATACCTGTATTTCTCCCCGCTTTCAGGATTCCATATCCATGGATGCCTGTCTTTTGGCACTTTAAACTTTAGGGTGCTTGAGATGTGTTCTGAAAGGCTCAGATTGGTAAAAAAGAAGATATCTGCTTCACCAGCTTTGTATGCTACCTGGCATAAATACCTGTTTGGCATATCGATGGAAACCATAGGTGCATGTCCTATTAACTGCTGTAGGGAAGCATACCATTGGATGATATCTTCACCTGGTGTGGGATAATAGATAATGTTATCCATGTGATTGTCAAACAGTTTCTGAATGGCAGCTTCGATCTCCCCATCATTTGTTTCCATCTCATTATAGGATGCAGACTTAAAGGGTTTTTTTCCGATAAATACAACTTTTCCCCCGGCGGTGGAAAAGGCATCCAAGGATTGAATGGTCTGCATATCCATGGTTTCTGTCTCAGGGATCAGCAGGATATCGTAGGACCGCTGACCATATACCAGCTTGCCACTACGGTAGGATGCCTCGTGCAGGATCTTTTCAGAAATATAATCACATCCATCTCCGTTTTTATGTACCGCCTCCCAAAGATTATGCTGGTAATCAGGATAATCATATGCAGGGAAGGGATCTCGCTGGGGACCATGGATCAGCCAGAGATCCGTCAATGGCTGCAAGATGGCCACGTTGGATTGCATATCAGCATTTTGGAACAACCAGGACAGCCTGGTTTTATAGTCCGCCCATAATTTGAAATAGGGCCACCATGGGTTGCGTTCATTGTACCAGGTTCCATACTGTACCCAGCCTGGATAGGGTGCTTCAGGGGGAGAATAATTAAACCCATGTAGAATGGAGTGAGTAACCCCCGACAAGGTGCTCTGGTCGCCAGTGATCTTGATCCGCTCAAGGGTGGCCATGAATACCATCTGGGTATTGGTGATCTCTTCGCAGCTCACCAGCCGTTTCCCTGCCAGCCGGGCCCCGGAAGAAACAAATTTATTGATCATCCAGTAAGCCCTACCCTTCGACCCTTTGTCCGCCAATACACCCCCAACCCCGGGCCTCAACCAGGCTTCACATTCCGGGATATCAATATCCATGCTGGTTTCCATGGGGTGCATGCCCCTCCCATAAGCTTGAACGCGGGACTGTACGCCATTTTCATGACACCAGTTGTTAAAAACATCGATAAATCTTTCCTTGAACAATTCCAGGCGGGTCCGGTAAAAATCCAGTCTTACCCGGTTCAGCATATCCAAAACCTCCAGGGGAAATTTTGTCCCATAATCCTCTTCCAGCGGATTGCCCATATGGCCTACTTTTTTCAGGACAAATGGCAGGTAAGGAAGTAGGGCATACCCCCTCCTTATTTCAAATTCTTCAGGCAGGTCGTCATTCCAGTTGGCCCCCTCCAGCTCCATACTGTCGCAGAACATGGCCCTGAGGTGGTCTCCCATGGGACCGATCTTCTCGGTCAGTACATCGGATAGGCGATTCAGGTATCGTTCCGCAGCAGGTTTGTTATAATGGTTCAAAACAGGGCCTGCTGCTCCGGGGGCTCCGTTGATGACAGCCATATACCCGGTAAGTTTGACGACGTAATAGAGGACATGTTTTCCTGCCGGTACATCCAGGGTAATGACCTCTTCCTCCAACTGATCTGAAAGATCAATCCCTTCAGTGAATTCATCCGATGTTTCAGGCATCAGCCGCAACATCATCAGGTCCCGGTAAACTGTTTCGTTTTTGGAATGGATCTCCGGATCCACTTTCTGTAATAAATCCTCCCGCTGAAACTGGAACTGTTCTCCACCCTCCAGGTCTATGGTTTCGATGGTTACCATCTGCGTCTGCTCTTCCTTTTCCAGGAATTCCCCCCCGAATGGCCAACCTGACCCGACGATCATATCACAAATAATGCCCCTTTCACGGGCTCCCTCCAAGGCCACTTTCAGCATCTCTATCCATTCATCACCCAGCCATTGCAGGGTTTCGTAACCGACTGGATCAGCCCCAAACGGGAATTTAATAGGATTGATCTCCACCCCTCCTATTCCGGCCTCCTTCATCACATCCAGCTCCCTCAGGATCTCTTCCGCAGTCAGCCGGTCACCATTCCACCACCAGCGTACAAAGGGTCTGGCACTCATGGGGGGGTCCTGAAATCCCTTATACAGCTCAAGCAGTCCCTCATCAAAAATGTCCGCACGCATACAACCCTGGATCAGCACCGGGGAAAGGATCAGTCCCGCGCTACTTAGTGAACCCGTCCTAATAAAATCTCTCCTGTTTAGAAGCATCAACTTGTTATTTTGGTCTGGTTTACGGCCTCGAACATAGCCACTATATTTTCCGCAGGCACATCCGCCAGGATGTTATGCACCTGCTGGAATACAAATCCGCCACCCGGTGCAAGTATCTCTACCTGCTTTTTTACATGATCGGAAACCTGCTGAGTAGTCCCTGT
>RCNC010001252.1_pt1 | contig 17002 bp, 14 predicted proteins | sample 2041301 | NCBI WGS metagenome assembly RCNC01 (sample SAMN09708231, study PRJNA481090) | Marine sediment metagenome, whole genome shotgun sequencing project. | biome: marine sediment; feature: ocean; material: sediment; isolation source: Sewage treatment plant 13A marine sediment (STP13A) ... | reverse complement strand
GGTAGGACCAATAATTAAATCGTAGTGCTCATTTCCATAAGACCTGGATATGGCCAGGCGCAGTTTTCTCCCAAGGGTCAGCAAAACAGTTGCTTTCTTTAAATAGGAAGTCTTCATGATCTTCCCGGAATGGATACGCAATACCTTTATTCCATTTTCTTCCTTCAGCTCCTCCGGGCCTCCTTCGTTATCATAGCGGGTAGCTGCCACATGCACACGGTGCCCATGCAACACAAACTCATCCATCAGGTCGGAGTAGAGGTTTCTGTTACCTGTAGCGGGCCAGGCTATTGAAATAAACAGAATATTCATCAGCTCATATATTATTTACTTAGTTTTGAAAATCTTCATTAATGTTTCAGCAGCTTCTTTGACCCGTACCTGGTAGTCCTCATAGTAGTTGACGTCCAGGTCCCGCTCCGGGTAATCCTTCAGGATATGTACCAGTTCTTCCGGATTATGCGGATCGAAATAGACCCCACCTTCCCCAAGTTGTTCCTGATTCACAGCCAGGCTGGAAGCCACCACCGGAACCTGCAGGGATCTGGCATCCTCAATTACCGTACTCCAGCCCTCAAACAGGCTTGGTTGAAGAACTGCCTGTGAATGTCTCATCAGCTGCAACTGGTCGCCACGTGAGATAACTCCCAGCATGCTGATCTGATCCCCCAGCTGATTGGTGTCCATGATCCTGTGCAACTCTGCCATATATGGGGAGTCATCCGCATCGGGGAGCTTGCCGGTAAATGCCAGGTGAATTTTCACACCCATTCCCTTCAGCCCAAGTAGTGCGAGCAAGAGTATCCTGTGGTTCTTATGAGGATGAAACTGGTTAGATACCAGGAAGTAGCGATCGGGTAAGCGATACTTCTCTTTTAGTTCTTCGATATCGGTCTGCGCCATGTCTTCCAGAATGGAAACAAAGTGGTAGATGTGCACATTCATTTCCTTTCTGACTTTGAAAAATTTCTCCAGGTCCTTTCGTGCATCCTCACTAGACAGCACCAGGTTATCCGTGTTCTTCAGGGCCAGCCTGGTCCGCTGGCTTCTTCCCATTCTCTGCATCCGCGTGAAAAACTCAGGGTAGTATTTGTACTGAAAATCGGCATTCCAGGAAATCAGTTTGGCCGGGGTGGATGTCCGTACCGGATAATCCTGCAGCGGGTATACTGCATCCAGGGAATATTGCTTCAGAATTCCATCAATAAAAATGTTCTTCCGGCTTAGCCAGGACTTCAGAGCCCCTTTCTTCAGTGATGGAAAATCCCATTCCACGGGGGTCAGATAAGGATAATCAAATTTATCCACGAAGTTCTTCAAGCCGGGTCGATAGAAAAGGAGAATTTCAGGCTTATGGCGGTCATCCAGGAAGTTCAGGGTCTTGACCACATTGATTATATAGTAGATGCCCCCCAGCCACTTCTCACTGAATTTGAAAATAATGCCCAGCTTCATCCTTTCCCTATGTGCGACTTCCTTCATCTACCTGTCAAGTTTCAGTTTTCTTGAAAGAATCCTTTTCTCATTGGGGTAGTTCCATGCATCCCAGGGGAAGTGCTCTCCGTTCACACATTTTTTCCAGCGTTCAATATCCGACTTAAGCATGATCTCGGCCAGACCATTGAACCTGGTAGATGGCTCCCAGCCCAGTTTTTTCTTTCCTTTATCATAATTCCCCTTCAGGTAACGCACATCAACCGGCCTCATAAAGCGCTCATCGATGCGGATGTATTTCTCCCAATCCAGGTCCACATAAGAAAAAGCGACTTCCAGAAACTCCTTGATGGTGTGTGTTTCATTGGTAGCAATCACAAAATCGTCGGGCTCATCCTGCTGCAGCATCAGCCACATGGCCTCCACATATTCGGGTGCATAACCCCAATCCCGCTTGGCATCAATGTTTCCAAGCTCAATATGATCCTCCAGACCGAGACTGATTTTTGCCACGGCATTGGTGATTTTACGGGTTACAAACTCCAGTCCCCTTAGCGGACTCTCATGATTAAACAGGATCCCGTTACAGGCAAAAAGGCCATATCCCTTCCGGTAGATCTTTACCATGCTATGGGCATATAGTTTGGCTGCCGCATAGGGGCTGGAGGGTTCAAACAGGGTATCCTCGGCCTGTTCGGTGAACTGATTATCCCCGTACATCTCGCTTGTAGAAGCCTGGTAGAACCTGACATCCGGAGCAATATTCCGCATGGCTTCCAGGAACTTTACCACCCCAAGGCCGGTGATTTCGGCCGAGGCCAGGGGCTGCTCAAAGGAGGCTCCCACAAAACTCATGGCAGCCAGGTTATAAATCTCATCGGGTTGAGAGATTTTTATGGCTTCCGTGATGGAAAAACTATCCAGCAGATCCACAGGCAGGAGCTCAACCTTATCGAAGATGCCCAAGTATTGCAACCTCCAGAAATTAGGGGTTGAAAGCCTTCTGTAGGTTCCGTACACCTTGTAATCTTTATTTAAAAGAAATTCGGCCAGGTAAGCTCCATCCTGTCCGGTTATTCCTGTAACCAGTGCTCGTTTCATAGTAGGTCTTTCGTGTAGTTATAGTATGCTTCCAGGCCAGTCGTCATATCAACCTTTGCCTGATAACCCAGGGACCTGAGTATACTGATATCTGCTTTCCAGTTTACGGGATCCCCTTTCCTGGAGTCCCCAGAGAATGTATAAGAGATCTCCTTCTTGAAAAAACTAAAGAATACAGAGACCGCATCCCTGATGAACACCTCTTCTCCATTGGCCACATTGATCACCTCGGCTTTAAAATCTGCCTGCTTGTAAACCAGTTCAATGACACGTACAAGATCTGAAACGTAGATGAAATCGCGCGATTCCATTCCCGTTCCAAAGAGTGAAAAGGCCTCTCCGCTTCTGGCCTTTTTCTGAAGATCCCAGAACAACTGTTTCTGCAAACCCGGTCCATATACCGAGAAAATACGAAGAGAACAGGTGGGGATCTTGTGAAACTCGTAAAACTCACGACATATCTGTTCCGACTGCAGCTTATGGAGGCCATAGGGCGAAAGAGGAAGAGTCTCCGCGCTTTCACTCACAGGTAGCTTCTCCGGGTTTCCATACACGGCAGCACTGGACAGATTAAGAAAGCGACAGCTCGTCTGTTCATTGCGGATGGCTTCCAGGAGTTTAAATACATTCACCGTATTCAGGTAGTAATCCCGCAAGGGATTTTTCAGGGATTCAGGAACGCTGGCAGCACCCGAACAATTCACGCATAAGTCGTACTGGGTATGCCTGAAAACCAGGCTAAAATCGGAATTGGTTGCATCCACCAGAAAATAATTTTCCAGATCCGCATACCTGGTCATTACATCTGCACCCCAGACTTCATGGCCCTGCTCCTTAAAATAACGATGCAGATGCTTCCCGATAAATCCCTCTGATCCAATAATTAGCACTTTCATTCCATTCGCTTTAGGTAGAAATAAATTCAAAAAACTCCTCCGCTATTTTATCCTTTGAAAAATCCTTTATTCGTTCCCTCGCCCGAGCCCCCATCTCCTTTCGAAGAAGCTCGTCTTTCATAAGACGCTCAAGCTTCGACTCAAATTCATTTTCATCAAACAGGGGGGCAAGAAAACCTGTTACCCCATCTTCGATCATTTCCGAAGGTCCCGCCACGCAATCAAAAGCCACCACCGGTAGTCCGGCCGACATGGCCTCGCCAATAACATTGGGAAAACCTTCAGAACTGGAGGTGAAGGCGAAAACCGAAGAAGTGAGATAGAGGTCCTCAATCTTATCCGACTTTCCGGTAAAGACTACCTGATTCTCCACTCCCAGTTCCATGGCCATATCCTTCAGGCGTTCCATATGTTGCTGCTTCAGGTGATCATATCCCACAATCATCAGGCTCCAGTCAGACGGACATACACGGGCAAACATTTTGATCAGGAGATCCTGGTGTTTGGTGCGGATCAGGCGCCCAACCATCAATACGCGTTGTTCCTTTTTATAATCGCCGGCAAAGCCCTCAATACTCCGGATGGGATTGCCAATCACGGCAATGTTCCTATGCTTATGATTCTGTAGGTAAATCTCCTTTGCTTTTCCCGTCTGAAGAATGATTCCCCTGGCACTCGGATACAGGCGACGTTTCAGCATATCATGAAAACGGCCAAGGCTCTTATCGGGCTGACTCCTGTCGGAGACAAAGACCGGGTACTTCAGGCCCAGAAGCGAAAGCAATACAAAGTTGTTCCAGTACTCCCCAAAACTGAGTACAGATAAGGGACGAATATTTTTAATTGTCCTTCGGAGGTAAGCCAGGGTTCTGAGTGTATTAAAGAAGCGGAAACGGTTGCTGAACTTAAATGCAGGCTTATGCAGGTGAATATTGTCAGGGATGGGGTAGAAAATATCCCTGCTGATCCCGTAAAGAACCAGATCTACCTCCACATCTTCCCTGGCAGTGAACGACCAGACCAGTTCAGACATCACCCGCTCCATCCCCCCTGCCTGCAGGGAGGGGATCACCAGACATATGTGCTTTTTCGTCTCAGTCATTTTTAATGTCCTCAAGGAGGTTTTCAACCATCCATCCATAGGGATCAAAGGGACCCTCGTGCCAGTTCATATCCCTGTCCCAGTAGCCCTGACAGCTTTTATAGGGATAGGCCACAGATGCGTAGGAGATCTCCACGGTCATGGGCAGACCGTCCAGAGAAACGAAATCACAAACCAGACTCTGGGTACCGAGTTTATCAGAAATTTCAAACCCCGCCTCCACGAATTTCTCATCAATCAGTTCTTTATCAAATAAACCATAACCGCTCCCCGAAGCACGGAAGTCATTCTTACGAACCATCCTTTTCGCCGCAAAGGCTTTATCTTTAACCACAATCACTCGAATATCATGGTCCATCCCAGGTACAAAATCCTGGAAGTAGATATAGCCCTTTTCCCTTCCGGTAACCCTGTTGTATTCTGTGGTCCAGAAAAGCCGCACCCCCCCCTTCATCAAGTCATTGAATGTAGACATGCCATGCCTGTATTTCCTGTACCTTTCCTTTAGATTATTCCATGCTTTATACTGTTTGAACCCTCTTCCGAAGGACTTGAGGATCAGTCTTCTGGCAACTCTGTAGGATTTCACCAGTTTCACATTATCGGAAGAAGAGCCGCTCCTGAGTTTAAAAACTTTGGGGTAGGTCGTTTCTGATGCCCAGGCCAGTGCATCTTTTTTGCTGTAGAAAGCATAGGCTGGTGGAGTAGGTAAATCTGTTCCTTCAAGTAAATATTTCTGCCCCACCTTATCATCAAAATGCCAGACCGTATTGAAATCCGGATATACCTTTGTCCCTGCAGCCTCAAGGGAGTATATAAGTTGTTTGGCAAACTTGCTGGCCTTGGCACTCTGGTGACTAAAATGCCACATAAATGCATCACAATCAGACAACTGTTCTATGATATCCGAACGGTAACAATCGACCAGTTTATAAGCGATACCCCTGGAATCGCAATAGGATACCCATTCTTCGCTATAATATCCTTCCGTGAGATGAATCCCAATCTTCATAGTCATGGATTCATCTGTTTTTCATTCTTTCCCATTAAATCTTCAAGCACCTGTTCCACCATAACTCCACCAAAATCAAAGAGGCCCTCGCTCCAGTTCAATTCCTTATCAAAGTGACCAAGGCATACATCATACCTGGGCTTGGTTCCATAACTAATTTCCAGAACCAGAGGCTTCCCATCCAGGTATACATAATCAAAAACCAGACAGGGGACCTTCAGTTTTTCGCAAGTCTCAAAGGACAGGCGAATAACTTCATCGTCAAAATGCTCTCTTTCTGATTGATACATGCCACTTCCGGATGCCCTGAAATCGCCCTTTCGTACCAAGCGTTTTAATGCATAGGCTTTATCTCCAATTACAAATACACGAATATCAGAATCATTGTCCGGGATAAAATCCTGGAAATAGACATAGCCCATTTCCCTTCCTGCAACACGGTCATAATCGGTGGACCAGAAGAGACGCAATATGCCTTTTGTAACTTCCCATCTACTAACTTTCCCAAGGCGATACTTCCTTTGCCTTTCTTTCAGGTTGCTCCAGGCATGGTACTGTTTAAAGCCCCGCCCAAAGGCTTTGCGAATCAAGCGGAATGCATGCCTGGATGTTTTCACCAGCTTTACATTATCTGAGGAAGAGCCGTTCCTTAGTTTAAATACCTTCGGGTAGCTGGTTTCTGCTGCCCACTTAAGCGCCTCTTTCTTGCTGTAAAAGGCATAAGCGGGAGCATGGGGGATGCCTGCAGCTTCAAAGAGATACTTTTGCCCCAGCTTATCATCAAAATGCCAGACCGAAGAAAAATCCGGAAATACCTTTTTCCCGGAAGACTGAACCGAGTATAAAAGCTCCTTGGCGAACTTGATGGCCTTTGGGCTTTTATGGCTATAATGCCACATGAGTGCATCACAATCAGCCAATTGTTCTATAATATCATTCCGGTAACAATCCACCAGCTTATAAGCAATGCCTTTGGATTCACAATAGGGAATCCAAAGCTCGCTATAAAGGCCTTCTGTATGATGTATCCCTATTTTCAGTTTCTGTGCGTTCATCTGCTCGGTTTCTTGTCCCTTAAAGCTCTCAGTACTTCTTCCACCATCAATCCTCCAATATCAAAGGTACCTTCATGCCAGTTCAAATTCTTATCAAAATGTCCCGGGTATCTGTCATATAAACCCACCGTTGTTCCATAGCTTATTTCCACCACCAGGGGTTTATCGTTCAACAGCACATAGTCAAATGCAAGACTCTGGACCTGGAGTTTTTCGGTTATTTCAAAAGAAAGTTTTAATATCTCATCGCTAATTAACTCTTTGTCAACCAGTTCCTCTCCACTTCCAGATGCCCTGAAGTCGTTTTTCCTTACCTTCCTCAAGTTTGCATAGGCTTTATCTCCAATAACAAATATCCGGATATCAAATTTGTTATCCGGGATGAAGTCCTGGAAGTAAACATAACCTTTTTCCCTTCCGGTAACCCTTGCATATTCCGGGGGCCAGAGGAAACGCAAAATTCCTTTTATCACTTCCCAGCCAGCTTTCTTCCCTTCACGATATTTCCTGAAACGCTCTGTAAGTTTATACCAGGCTTGATATTGTTTAAAACCCTTTCCAAAAGCCTTACGGATCAGTCTGCTTGCATGCATTTTCGATTTCACCAGTTTCACATTATCAGATGCGGAACCGTTCCTGAGTTTAAATACCTTCGGGTAGCTAGTCCCCTTCGCCCAGAGCAGGGCATCTTTCTTGCTGTAAAATGCATATGCGGGAGCATGGGGTATTCCTGTAGCTTCAAGGAGATACTTCTGTCCCAGCTTATCATCAAAATGCCAGACGGATTTAAAATCAGGGTAGACCTTCTTGCCTGAAGCCTCTACGGAATACAAAAGCTCCTTGGCAAACTTGCTGGCTTTTGCACTTTTATGGCTAAAGTGCCACATCAGTGCATCACAATCATCCAGCTGCTCTATAATATTATTCTGGTAGCAGTCCACCAGCTTATAGTCAATGCCTTTGGACTCACAATAACGGATCCAACGCTCACTCAAGAGACCTTTTGTATAATGAATTGCGATTTTCAAGTCTAGCTCTTAAAAGTCCATTATGATTGATCCATTATAGCTCCCAGCTCCTCTGTGCTCATGAATTCCACATCGGGCCAGGTCTTTACAATTGCCTTCAGGAGTTCGGACAGATCTTTTAGTCCCTTGTCCCGGTTTTCCGGATGCAGTGCACCTACAAAGCTCACCCGGTGTGAGCTGATAATGGCCGGCTTGTTCCAGCGAAAAGCCGAAGATATTTGATTCATACAGGTATCGACCCACGGTACACCTTCTCTGCTGGGTTCAAACACACAATTACGAATGATGTAGCGAACCCCATGCTTGTCCTTTTGCCCATGATAATGCAGCCTCTTTCTTGTTTTTCCCTTGATCAGGGTTTCAGTCTGAACTTTTGAATTGGATCTGAATTTTATACCATTCGAAGCCAGGGCACGGTTCAGGGAGTTATTAAAAACCCCGTTGGGTGGTACAAAAAAGACTGCCTTATACCCAAACAGCTCCTCAAAAAGACGCAGTCCATCTTCAATGACTTTTTCCATGAAGGCCATATCTCCTTCTTCTCCCGGCAAGAAGGCCGCCAGGTAATCTGAACCCGGATCGCTAACAGGAATATAGCCCCAGAACTCTTCCTTAAAAGCAAGCAGGGCATGTTTATCGCCCCTGCGCAGAGCCCTCATCCAATCGGGTACATTCAAGTGTTCCCTGCCATGCATCTGGGGGACAAAAAGCTTCTTCTCTATTCCTTCCTTCCAGAGCTCAAATGAGTTCTCACAGCCTGGAAAGCGCTTCAGGGTCTCCGTAAAAGGCTCGTAAAAATAGTCCTTAAAATCGGATTCTTCGATTTTCTTAAAATCGGGGTTGGCCATGATACTCACCGGGGTGAATACGGCCGGATTCCCCCTGCTGTCTTTAACTGACGAAAGAACTTCATACAGCTTCTCAAGATCCTGGCTGGTGGCCAGGTTATCATAGCTGTTAAACCGTTCAGCCTCTCCATGTGGATTTCTGAGCTTAATACCAGCCTCATCCAGGCGCCTGAATGCTTCCGTGGATGGCATGCGGATTGTACCCCAGTCGTCCGATTCAATAACAACAATACGTCTTTTTGTTTTCCAATCCGGAATATTGGAGAGTCCTTTTAAAATAGATTTAGTAGATATCATGCATTACATCTTTTCAAATTAAACATCGGAAATGAGGTTTTCAAGGATCGACCCACTAAAATCAAACTGGCCATCGTGCCAGTTCATTTCCCTGTCCCAATAACCCACACAGGATTCATAGGCATCCATCAGGGTACCGTAACTTATTTCCAGAAGCAGAACTTTGTCATCCAGAAATACGAAATCATACACCATGGATTGCACCTTGAGTTTCTCGCTTATTTCAAATGCCAGCTTTACGACCTCATCCTTAACATGTTCTTTCTCGTATAAATAGTCCTTGCTCCCTGAGGCTCTGAAGTCGTTCTTCCTCACCAGCCTTTTCTTTGCATAGGCTTTATCTCCAACCAGATATACGCGTATATCATGGTCCATATCCGGGATAAAATCCTGGAAATAGACATAGCCCTTTTCCCTTCCTGTAAGTCTGGAATAGGCCGGGGACCAGAATAGGCGCACCACCCCTTTTATCACTTCAAAAACCGGAGTCTGTCCGAGACGAAATTTTCTGAGCCTTTCTTTCAGGCTGGTCCAGCCTTGATACTGTTTAAAGCCACGACCAAAGGCCTTACGAATTAAGCGGACCGCATGCCTGCGTGATTTCACCAGCTTTACATTGGAAGAGGAAGATCCATTTCTGAGTTTGAATACTTTCGGATAGCTGGTTTCCGCCGCCCAGCTGCGTGCCTCCTTTTTACTGTAAAAGGCATATGTGGGGGCATGGGGGATGTCCATGGCTTCAAAGAGATACTTCTGCCCCAGCTTGTCATCAAAATGCCATACCGTAGAAAAATCAGGAAACACCTTCTTTCCTGAAGCCTGAACGGAATAAAGCAGCTCTTTGGCGAACTTGCTCGCCTTGGCACTCTTGTGATTAAAATGCCACATCAAGGCATCACAGTCGGACAACTGGTCGATGATATCTGTGTCCAGGCAGTTTACCAGTTTATAATCGATGTTCCTGGATTTACAGTAGCTTAGCCAGCCTTCGCTGTAGTATCCTTTCGCATAGTGAATTCCTATTTTCATTCAAAAGATTTTTAACTCATGTCGCTTTCTCCATTAAGGCGCCCAGCTGGGCCGTGGTCATGAACTCCACATCTGGCCAGTTAAAACGTATTTTTTTCAGCAGTCTGGAAAGTTGCTTCAGTCCGCTGTCACCATTCTCCTGGTACAGAGCACCCACATAGCTCACCCTGTGCGTGCTGATTATAGCCGGCTTTTGCCAGCGAAAGGCCGAGCTTACATCATGCAGGCAGCTAGCTACCCAGTCTTTGCCTTTCTTGCCGGGTTCAAAAACGCAATTCCTCACCATGTAACGGATGCCCCCTGCCCTCTGTCCATGATAATGCAGCCGTGTTCTTGATTTTCCCATCCCCAGAGGTTCAATCTGGATCTTTGATCCGGATCTGAATCTGATGCCATTTTCGGTCAGGGTCCGGTTCAGAGAATTATTAAAGATTCCGTTGGGAGGAACAAAAAAAACAGCTTTATAATTAAAGGTATCCTCGAAAAGCTGCAGGCCCTCCCGGATGACCTTTTTCTGGTACTCTTTTTCTTCCGGATCTGCCAGCAGGAAGGCACTCTGGTAACTAACAGCAGGAAAGGCTGCGGGGAGGAATCCCCAGAACCCTTCCCTGAAGGCCCGTAAGGCTTGTTCGTCCCCTGAGCTTAGAGCTTTCATCCAGGCAGTGACATTCAGGTGTTCCCTGCCATGCATCTGGGGGACAAAAAGCTTCTTCTCTATTCCTTCCTTCCAGAGCTCAAAGGAGTTCTCACACCCGGGAAAGCGCTTCAGGGTCTCCTTAAATGGCTCGTAAAAATATTCCTGGAAGCCGGAGGCCTCAATCTTTTGAAAATCGGGGTTGGCCACAATACTCACCGGGGTAAAGACGGCCGGATTCCCCCTGCTGTCCTTATGCGACGAGAGAACTTCATACAGGTAAGCAAGATCCCGGCCGGTGGCCAGGTTATCATAGCGGTTAAATCGCTCTGCATCCCCATCAGGATTTCTCAGTACAATTCCGGCTTCATCCAGACGTCTGAATGCTTCCGTAGATGGCATGCGCAGGCTTCCCCAATCGTCCGACTCAAAAACAACGATGCGTCTTCTTGTTTTCCAGTCCGGAAAATTAGAGAGTCTCTTGACTATGGTTCTGGGAGATATCTTCAACACAACTGTGATCCCAACTAATTAAAAGAATACTTCTGCAAGCGACAATCCCGGATCCAGCAGGGGTAATCCAAATCCAGGGGCAAGAAGCCATGCATTCATACTATCCGCACCTATCCTGAATTGAACGATTGTATATAAGAGTATTGGAATCAATCCCACATAGGTAAGGAATCTTAGTTTTTTCTCCGACAGATTCTTGAAATAGAGAAATACATACACGGAGGCAAATAAAATAAAGATGCTTTGCATTCTCATTCCAAAGTCAGGAATAGAACGCCCAAGGTTTACCAGTGTAAACACCAGGAGCAGGAAACTATACCAGTTTTCTTCCAGTTTGCCCCTCAGGGTGTCCCGTTTAAAAATGCGAATGAGGATAATGGCGCCTATAAAGAAATACCAGATCAGATCCTGGCTTAAAAGTAGAAACCAGGAATTACCTGCAAGCCAGTCCTGGTAAATCAGGCTATGTGCTTCACTGGTATAACCCTCAACCCTGGCTCCTATACCTCCACCAAGAGTCAGGGACAACAACTCAAGAAAGGGGTAAAGAAAGCGGGCAAAGAAAAAAGAAGCGATGGCCAGCGGAGTATAGAAATGATTCCGGTTACCCACAAAATAATAGGCAAGAAGCAAAAGGCTTAAAGAAAGAAAACTCCAGTGCATCAGGCAGGCACTCAGGGCAATAAGTACATATTTAAATTTATGCGTTTGAAGAACCTGGAAGGTCCCGTAAAAGAAAATCCATGCAGCGATCCACATGCGGAGAACAGAAAGGGAGGTGATCGGAATAGCAACAATGGAGAAAGCCATAAATATCCAGGCATTCCAGTTGGGGCTGTCCTTATACTGCTTATATAAAAGGTCAAAGGAGCGTAGATAGAAAAAAGCAAACAGGCCGGCAAATACCGCAAAGTAAATATGTTGACTCTTTGTAAAACGGGACATAATGAAGGAAAGGAATGGTTCTACAAAGTCCACAGAAGAATCATAAGAATAGAAGCCCCCGACAGCCCTTAAAATCTCCCTGAAGGGCAGGCCTGCAAAAAACCTGAAGTTTTCCACATAGCGGAACGAATCCATTAGCTCATTATCCGAGACGAAGGTCAGACCGAAGTACACCAGAAAGAAATATACCACGATTCTGGCCTCCCTTCTGGAATAATCTGCCAGAGCAATGAGGAAGGCCAGAAAGGGCCAGATAATAAACAGGATCAGGTAGGCGGTGCCTCTAGATGCTGGCATGGGCAGATTTTTATATGACAGCGTGTTTTCCATTCTCCCGATCAACTATCTTTTACCGATGATTTTTTTCTACCTGAAATGACACTTTTCCAGATGGAAACGAGCGTATTCAGGGTATCCTTCCTGACCAGCGTTAAAGCGGTGTACAGGATAAAATATACGACAGCCATGATCAGGTGACTAACAATGCTCTCCTGAGGCAGAATCCGGAGCAGGGCATAGCTCAGGGCACCAGCTAATGCAGCCGAAAGGAAGGGCCACACGATGGTTAGGAAAAAAAGCCTGGCATCTACGTTGGTCCCCCTGAAGCTGAGAATGACCATGGGAATCATAATCAGGAAGCTGGAAACCGTATAGGCTATAGCTATTCCATTGATCCCGAAGGAAGAGCCCGCCACAAAAGAAATAGACTGAATGATGGAAGTGGCAATTAAAAGCTGCATGTACTTTTTCGAGTAGCCGTGACTGAGCAGGGCCAGTCCCGGTAAAAAGGAGGCGCTGACAAAAATCCCGCCAATGGCAAGAATCCGGAATATGGGTGCAGCTTCCATCCACTGCGGGCCCAGAGCAACCCGGATCAGGAACTCACTTTCCAGAAAGCAGTATACGGCTACGGGTAAGGCAATAGATATACTGATATCCAGTAACTTACTAAAGTAACTTCGATATCTTTCAGGCTCCTTTTGAAGAGAGCTCAGTACCGGTAGGGAAAGATGTTGCAAGGGATACTTGACCTGCGTTAATGGTTGCATCAGAAGCTGGTAAGCCTGTCTGTACAATCCAAGTGCTGCGGCACCATAGAGTTTACCAATAAGGACCCGATCCAGGTTCCGTGCCAGGTAAGCCAGAAGATTCCCTGTAGTTACATGTCCCCCGAACCTCATCATACTTCTCACCCCTGCTCCCCTTTGCATCCTTCCCGGTACCCAGGGACAGGTATAAATAGTAAATCCAAGAAGAACCATGGACCTGACAATATGCCCACCCACCAGCGACCAGTAACCAAAGTCCAGCGACGCCATAATAATGGCTGTAACCAGAAAACTAAACCTGGACATGATATCTGCAATGGCTACAGCACTAAACCTGAGATGCCTTCTCAGCAGTGCCGTATGCTGTATGGTCAGGCCCTCCACCACAAAGGAGATGGCCAGAATGGTCATAATGCCTGTTAGCTCCGTACGGTCATAGAACCTGGCTACCAGGGGACCAACTGCAACCATGATCAGCCCAAGCGACAAACTTATCAGACTGTTGATCCAGAAAAGTGTACTTATCTGTGGCCGGGTAATCTCCTCCTTTTGTATGGTAGCATTGGATAAACCGATATCCTTAAAAATAAACAGGAAGTTGACAATAACACTTACCATCCCCAGCAAACCAAAGTCATCGGGAGTCAATAATCTCGCCAGTACTACCGCTGAAATAATGGTAAATCCCATGGCTACCCCCTGGGATAGACCCGTGGCCATGCTGCCCTTAACTACAGTATCCTTGAATTCCCCTTCCTGGGTATTGTTGTCAAAGATGATCGAAGGATCGATCCGGTATTTCTTAAGCACAAATATGAATTAATGAAATAAAAACTAAAACTGATCAGACTTTTTTGGAACTAACACGTGACAATTTGGAATCATAGTCATATTTATACTTGTAGGCATAACGATAACTGCCAGATCTTAATCCAATATCGTTTAGTAGCATGCTGAAACCCGTCATTCCATTCACCTGAAGTTCTGAGAGGGTTGCAGCCAGTACACTCTTTTTCGTATGTCCATGCCTCACCATAATTAGGACCGTGTCTGCCATCTTGGCGATGGGATAGATATCGGAGACCACTCCAATGGGAGCACTATCAACAATAATTATATCATATTGATTTCTGAGTGTCCCCAACATATCTAAAGACTTCTTTGAACTGGCCATTTCCCCGGGATTGGGAGGAATGGGGCCAGAGGGAAGAACATACAGATTATCAAAATCCGTTCTGTGTATAACCTCTTTGAGTGTTTTCTTTCCAATTAAATACGAGGTGACACCAAGTTCATCATCCTTTATTTCAAAGTTTTCGGAAACCGTTGGTTTCCTCAGGTCAAATCCAACCAACAGGGTCTTCTTTCCCGCCATGCTGTAAGCCGAAGCAAGATTAATTGCAGCAAATGTTTTACCTTCTCCAGGCATGGATGAGGTGATCACCAGCATAGGACACTTGGTATCTGTGGTGAAAAACTCAAGCCGGGTTCTTAAACTACGAAAGGCTTCCGCGATCCTTGAGGTGGGTTCCGTAAGGACCACTGTATTGTAACTTAAACGGCTATGTGGAATATGTCCCGTAACCGGAATATCCTTCACAAAATGTAGATCATCCTCGGTTGCAATCTTGTTTTGAAGCACATTAGTCAGTAGTATAACAAGGGTAGGCAACCCTATGGCAATAATAAAGGCAAAGGCAAATACAAGATACCATAGTGGAGAAACAATCTCAGAAGAAGCGCGTGCAGGATCCACCAGCACATTGTCCGGTGTATTGGATGCACTTTGAATCTGCGCATTCGCTTTTTCCGTCAGCAGAAAGGTATAAACGACATTATTCAGATTAAACCGCCTTTCAAAACCCAGTAACTGGCGCTCCTGTTCCGGAAGATTTGAAGCCTCCCTGTTGAGATTGCTTAATTGCCTGTTATTCTCTTCCGTGGCCAATTGATTTCCGCGTATAATATTGGACAGGGTCTCCCTGATGCTTTGCTTCGAATTTCGGATTCTTAACTCCGTTTGTCCCTGCAGGGGATTACGCTCCCCTACTCCGCCGCTAAAATATTCGGCCTGAAGCCCCGCAAGCTCCTGCATGTGGATGGCCAGCTGCGGATCTTCAATACCCATGGAGGCAGGAGAAATCGGAGCAGACGAATTCCCTTCTTCCGCCAGATAATTATCCAGGTAGATATAATACTCTCGTCTGAGATTGAGAGCTGCTTTCTGATTTTCCAGCACCACGGCCTGTTCAACGATTTGCTGTGCCTGCGCCGATACATCCATAATCCTGTTCCTGGACCTGAACTCCTGTAACTCGGTTTCTGTAATTTCCAGAGAATCCTGTACACCCTCCAGTTGTGAATCAATAAAGGCGATGACTCGTTCTGCTTCCGTATTCTTTTTCTCCAGGTTTTCACCGATGTATACATCTGCCAGTTTGTTCAGAAAGACGATATCCTTGGTTCTGTTGGTGCCCTGCAGGGTAAGTTGTACAATACTTCCGTCCCTGGCAGCCAATTCCACCTCCAGGCGCTTTATATATATCTCGGTGAGCTTATCATTACCCAGAAACACGATATGAATTTTCTCTCCTTCCTCATATATATTTTGCAACTCTGGCTGTGGATAAATGGTAAAAGAATAGTCCCCGTACTGTATGCGCCTGCCTAAAGTGAAAGTGCTATCCAGAGCCGGAACGTTTTTCGTTTTCGTTACCAGTTGAAACTGATCCCCTTCTATATGCCTGAAAATAAATTCAACATTGAGAGGGAAGCCTCCGGGGCCAGGCTCAAATCTGAGTGGACTCATGGGAAAATAGGATGCCCTGCTGAAAAGTCCTTTCCTGAAGACATCGATCTCGAAGGAAAGTTCCTCAAGCGTTTTTCCGATCAGGGAGTATGAGGTTAGTATGATCAGCTGGTTGTCCAGGTTCTGTACGCCTGCATTAAGAGCAAAACCCTGAAGAAGATCCTGTCCGGGTATGGCGGGCTCTTCCTCTTCAATAAGTATGGTTGTACTCACCGTATAACTGGGGATCTTATGCTTCAAATAGAGCCCCGCTCCCACCATACAGATAAGAAAAGCTGCAACATAGAAATACCAATTGCTAAAAATTAATACAACTATTTTCTGGGGATTTAATGTGCCAAATATGCCTGGATTGGTTCTTTTTGCTGAGTTGGAAGATTCCTGGTTCATTGATTGTCTATTGTGCATTTCGAAGGAAAATATTATTCTGAATTAAAATAACGAGTGAAAAAGCGGTCGTAAGGGTGGCCAGAGCAAAGGTCCAGGGAATTGTATTGATGGCAAAGTACCTGCCTTTTAGAGGCTTCACATAAAGCACATCATTGGGCATCACATAATAGAACTCTGAGTCTATGATATTTCTGTCCGTAATATCAAACTCTTTAATAATGGATTCCCTTTCTGTCTGACGGATAATGGCCAACTGGTAACGATCACCAAAATCAGCTACATCCCCGGCCATGGAAAGTGCCTGGTAAATATTAAGCCTTTCCTTGTAAATGGGGTACAATCCTGGTGTTCTTACCTCTCCAAGTACACTCACATAGTTATTCACCAGTTTGACGGTCACAGTGAATTCGGTGACATACTCCTTAAGAACTTCCTCAATGGAAAGTTTGGCATCGGCAAGAGTTTTACCAGCTACCATTACAGATCCCACATAAGGAATATTCACAGACCCATCCAGTTCCACCGGATAAGACATTAAGTGGGCTGAGGCTTCAGTAACTGTCATCGTACCCCCGGTTGCATCAAATACATTGAAAAAAGCAGAAACTCTGGGATCCGGAGTGGAAACCTGTAAATAAATATTGTCATTGGGCTGTAATAAGTAATCGACAGGAGGGACATATTCACCAGTATACTGGCTTTCTTCATAGACCTGAAGGTAGGTTGCTTCCTGATTGGTTACACAACCCCCTAGTACAATTAGTAATACCAGTGCGAGCAGACTGATCTTCTTCATGCTAAACCTGAAACTTCTTAAAGATATCTTCATAGATTAAAATTGGTATGTTTCTATAAATACA
>RCNC010001251.1_pt1 | contig 17008 bp, 12 predicted proteins | sample 2041301 | NCBI WGS metagenome assembly RCNC01 (sample SAMN09708231, study PRJNA481090) | Marine sediment metagenome, whole genome shotgun sequencing project. | biome: marine sediment; feature: ocean; material: sediment; isolation source: Sewage treatment plant 13A marine sediment (STP13A) ... | reverse complement strand
GAGCTCCACACATGTGGCACTGGCCTTCACAGGCTAACCCGCGATAAAGCCGGGGGTCAGCCGCTATTTGGGGAAGTCATAATGTCTAGGTGGATTGGGAAATAGGTGGAGGCAGTGGTGAAGATTCATGCGGCGGCGTTTTTCTGGTGTCTATTACTCGTGCAGTTTGTCGGCTGTGCCACATTTCCGGATGACTTGCTGCCGGAGCAAATGCTTCGCTCTGCTGATTGTGAACAAGTTAGAGCGGGCGCCGACGGATCTCGTTTCAGTGTGGCAACGGTTGAGCAGATTAGTCGTTTGTACCGGTGCGAAGAATTGGCGTATGTGGGCTCCGATGACAACTATCACTTCTTCTATTGGTACACCAAGATCAGGTTGTATCCAGACATGCCTACTGGGGTTGCAGTGGCGAGGTCTGAGTATGAGCCAGTCCAAGCCTTTCAGGTCGGTGAACAGAGAATCGGTGAGCATCCGTTTCCTGTAAGCAACTTGCAGTGATTCGCTGGGAGTGTGGAGAGAAATCTGGTGCTAGGAGAAAAAGCGGGGTCGTCTGGGGACCACCCAACAGGAGCTTCCACCAGACAAACACGTTTGCAAGTGAAGCCAACCTTAGGTGACCAAAATCCTACTTGGGGTCCAATGAACGTGAGTTGGCTATGTCGACAATTTGGCGTTTTCTGAGACCGACTATCTATAAACTAATGTTCCTTCTCGGGTGGCTCCTGTATTCGCTTAGCGCGGTTTTGCGTGCGAATTTTAATGTGGCGCCAATCGGCATCAATCTCCTTTGGCCGGCAGTATTCTTCTATATCGTTGGTTGTTTCATGGTCCTCATGAGCAGGTTCATGACGCGCAGTCATCGGGTGGCGCAGTTGATTGCCGTAGCAATGGCCTTGGCTGCCGTGGATCATGCTGCCAAAATCGCGTCACTTTCACTGATACCAGTTGGCGAGTCGATTCCAATTGTCTTGAATCGGTTGCACCTGGTTCAGGTGACCAATGTGACGGGGCCCTGGGTTTTTGCCACGTTTGGATCTGCTCCGGTGGTCTTGCCTGCATTTATTCTGTCCGTAATTTTATTGTTAAGCGCGCCGTTACTTTTTAGGTACTATTCGGTGACGTACCGCCAGAGTTTTTGGTGTGAAGCCGCCTTCATCTGCCTCCTGGCAAGTTCCTTGAGTTCGGCGATTGATTTTGGAGTACGAGGTGGAGTGGTCGACTATTTGTATATCCCAGGTCACTTCGCGGCGGATTTGAAGGACATTATTGCGGAAGTCTTTGTCGCATCGGCATTGATTGAAATCTTGGATAATCCCAAGATCTCAATTCGGTGGACAGGGTGGAAAAATGAGTTTAGGGATCTACGGAACGTGATTGTCGGTATCTCACGTTTTGCCATAAGCGAAATGAAGCGGAATCGACACAACGAGTAATGGGCTTGGTTTTTAATGGCTCGGGTGCTTCACCAAACAAGAGCTTCCACCGGACATGAGGTAGACATTTGAATATGGTCCTTCGCCACGGATTCAATCCACTTCTGCTTCTAGTGAGCGGGCTAATTCTGTTGCCGATAAGCGCAATCCCGGTAACCGGTTTGGGACAAGCTGGGCCCGATGATTCCTTCGCGACTGCAGCGCCCCAGGCCGTCCGGGACTCCGTCATGGAGCGATTTCCAGGGTTTCTCATATGGGCGATCAAGACGACTGGTGCCGAGGACAAGAACGTGCATGAGGTTACCGTCTTCGATGCACACTCGACGGGCCTGCACGGTCGGTTGGTGGATGGCTCAATGTTGTACACGCGGGTGACATACAGGATCGTCGTTTCGGGGACTGGGGATGTGATAAGCGAGGAGCAGCACTCCATTCCTGAGGACAGAGTACCAAAAACGGCGCTCCAGGCATTCTTTGAGTGGCGTCGTAGTCGGCCCGCTGGAATGGCTGTTGTCTGGGCGGCGTACCAAGAGCCCCGCGAAGAACGACTGTACGTAGCAAGTATCATCGTGAACGCCCTCGAGTCACACATGCTCGTCGTGAGCAGGAACGGAACCATCATTCGTGAATCACAGATTGAAGCCGAAAATTCCGACTAACCACCCCCTGGAGCTGCCGGTCCGATCTGTCACGGTCCGTGATTTCGCACGGTCCGCTCCAGATCGCCCCGCAGCTTAGCCCACGCTAGCCAGATAAGGGAAATTCCGTTGAAGTATCACCACCTGGGAATTCCCACAACCGAAGTGAAGCCTGGGGAAACGTACTTGGAAAAGTACAAGTTTTTTTGTACGGATCATGAGAGTAATCCATATGGAATTCAGTGGATGCGTTTCGAGAAAGATTGTCCGTTGCCTTTGATTGTTCGGACAGTTCCACATGTAGCCTTTGCCGTAGAAAACCTGGAGCAGGCCCTGGTAGGACACGAAATACTTATAGAGCCGAACAGCCCCTCAACAGGGGTTCGGGTGGCCTTCGTTCTGGTGGATGGGGCTCCGGTAGAGTTCCTTGAATACGAAGAGCGATAGCAGACCGACAAGGTGGTCGGGCGCAATCGATGCACAGCTTGAACGAGGGACGTAGAAATTCCGGGAGCGAAGGACCCAACCAAGGCCCTGAGAAAGGCAGCGGCGATCCTACCGGACGTGGTGTCGGCAACTGGGCCACGACGCGGTTCACCGCTGAAGATCCCCTCCCGAAGAAGATCTGGAGCAGGTGGCTCAAGGAATCGTACGCGGGAGCAACGAAGATCGCTCGCCGGAAGAAGGCTTAGTGACAGCTGCTTCAATCCCCACCTTGGGGCTGCAGGAGAGAGAGGTCCTTTGGCAAGGACATGGCAAGTCCCAAAACCCGAGCCCTCGCCAGCAGATAGGTGTCATCAACCTGGGCGGTTTCCGCCAAAAGCTCCATCAGGGCAGGGCCGTCATGATCGCCTCCACGCAGGGTCATCAGGGCCAATAGCTCATCCAGCTCAATGTATTCCAGCCAGGCATTGACCAGAAGCATGGACAGTCCGTAAAGATCGGACTCGTCCGACCAGGAATAATCGCTGGACTGGCCCCAGTTCATGACCAGGGACCCGAACTCCTGACGCTGATGGATTCTGTCAATGTGGCGGGCGGCCAGGGCCGATTTCCAAAAAATTGGTGATTCGGATAACGCGAAACCCTTGGCCAGATTTTCACAAACACCCTCGATAAACCACCGGGTGCCTTGAGTCCTTTGGCCGTCCAGGTCGTGCCGTACTGTTGGAACGACCGTCAGCAGGCTATGGGTCAGCTCGTGAGGCAGAGTATCGTAGATAAATTCCGTGACGTGGGTTGAGGCACCCCGGCCCAGCAGGGGTTGCCCGGCATTCAACAGAGCTACCCTGACTTCATTCCATTCGGAGTTGTCATCCACCTCGGCCTGGAAACGGTAGTAGCGTGGGCGTTGGGGAAATTCGAGCAGGTAGAGCAGCACGCCGCCGGGCACGGCACGGTCCGAAGCAGTCTCCAGGTAGCCGTAACAGCGTTGGACGACCGCGGCCAGAGAGTCGATTTCCCCCCCCCGCATGGGAGCCCGGTTGGTCCGGATTTCCAACCGGCGCCCCGAGCCCAGATCGTAAACCCGGCTGGTCAATTCCGACATGGATTCTGGGTCGATGACCGTCACGGGGATAGGGACCCCGCCGGGGCTGTGGCCCACGGCCTCCTGAGTGAAAATTGCAGCTTCTGCTTCGCCGGCACTCCGGAACAGGCAAATTGCACTGAACAAAACCAGCACCGCGGCCAAACCCCTGGCTGTTGGGGCCAGGTCCTGGTGTATGTTCTTTGCTGCCCGGAGGCCCACAACGAGTGCCTTTCTTGGAGTGTGGCGCCTCGATTGGAGCTGGCCGGTCCCTGCGTCCGGCATGAAGCTCCAGGACGCTAATACCTTGGGGAGCAAGAATGTTGCCAGGCGGGATATGGTCTCTTGATGGTGTCCGGGTCCTTGGAGCGGCACAGGACGCTGAATCGATTTTGAATTAGTATTGCCGAGGCAGGGCCAAGAGTCTGTTTGTGGCTACATTACCCTTATGAGGACTCCCCTTGGCAATCGCTTGCAGCTGAAGCCCGCCCTAGGCGAATGGAGGCCTAAGGATAACCATGCGAATCTGGTCACTACATCCAAAATACCTGGATTCACGCGGGTTGGTGGCGCTGTGGCGAGAAGGACTTCTCGCCCAGGCTGTCCTGAGGGGGCAGACCAGAGGCTACCGCCATCATTCTCAGCTTCTCAGGTTTCGCAACCGGCCCTCACCTGTTGGTTTCATAGGTGAGTATCTTCGCGGAGTTTTGGCGGAGGCGCAGGCTCGGGGATTCAAGTTTGATTCGAACAAGATCGGTCGCCGGCGAGACCTGGAAACAGCGACGGTCGCGCGTGGGCAGATTGAATACGAGTGGGATCATCTCGTTGCCAAAGTAAAAGGCCGGGACGAAGAGTGGGCCGTCCAACTGGAATCCGTTGCGCGCCCACGACCCCACCCGTTATTCAGGATTGTTCCAGGGGGAATTGAGGACTGGGAGCGAATTCCGGACAGGGTCTGAGATTATTTTGAGCCGAAGCCTTCCCCATGACCCGCTGTGGTGAGATGTGTTGGCAACTGGGGAGCGCCAAGGTAATTCCCGTTAGAGATAAGCCGCTTTATATGCTAGGGTTCGGGAAAGAATTTCATCCCGATCCCCAGATTTTTTCCGCAGACGGAGGCTCCCCATGAAACCCATCGAACGCTTGGGCGGATTTTACCTGGGCAAGGAATTCGACCCGGCCACCGGGAACCTGGCAGCCGATCCGTTGATGTACGACGCCCGCGACCTGACCACCCACGCCGTGTGCGTCGGCATGACCGGGTCGGGAAAAACAGGTCTGTGCATCGGCCTGCTGGAAGAAGCGGCCCTGGACGGTGTGCCGGCCATCATCATTGATCCCAAAGGGGACATCACCAACCTGCTGCTGACCTTTCCCGAGCTGAGGGCCTCGGACTTCGCCCCCTGGGTCAACCCCGACGACGCCCGGCGCAAGAACCTCACTCCCGAAGAATTCGCCGCCAAGACCGCCAAGACCTGGCGCGACGGCCTGGCCAGCTGGGACCAGGAGCCCGAGCGCATCGCCCGGCTCAAGGAAAGCGCCGATTTCCGCATCTACACCCCGGGCTCCACCTCGGGCACCCCGGTCTCCATCCTGGCTTCGCTGCGGGCGCCCCGCCAGGGCTGGGAGGGAAACGAAGAAGTGCTGCGCGACCAGATCCGGGGCACCGTGAGCGCCCTGCTGGGACTGGCCGGCACCGATGCCGATCCAATGCGCAGCCCGGAGCACATCCTGCTTTCGACGATCTTCGAGCACGCCTGGAAGCAGGGCCGTGACCTGGATCTGGCCACGCTCATCACCTCCATCCAGAATCCCCCGGTCCGCAAGATCGGCGTGTTCGACGTCGACACTTTTTTCCCGCCCAAGGATCGTTTCTCCCTGGCCATGGCCTTGAACAACATCATGGCCGCGCCCGGATTTGCCGACTGGCTCACGGGCGAACCCCTGGATGTGGGAACCCTGCTGGGGGCCGAGGGCGGCAAACCTCGGCACGCCATTTTTTCGATCGCCCACCTGGACGACGCCCAGCGGATGTTCTTCGTCACGCTCCTGCTGGAAGAGGTCCTCAGCTGGGTGCGGCGGCAGGGCGGCACCACCAGCCTGCGGGCGCTGCTCTACATGGACGAGATCTTCGGCTTCCTGCCCCCCTCGGCCAACCCGCCCTCCAAGCAACCCATGCTGACGCTGCTGAAGCAGGCCCGGGCCTTCGGCCTGGGCGTGGTGCTAGCCACCCAGAACCCGGTGGACCTGGACTACAAGGCCATGTCCAACGCCGGAACGTGGTTCATAGGCAAGCTGCAGACCGAGCGGGACAAGGCGCGCATCCTCGACGGACTCGAGTCGGTCGCCGGCGACACAGACCGGAAGACCCTGGACAAGATGATCGGGGGCCTGGGCAAGCGGGTCTTCATCCTGCACAACGTGCATGAACCCAAGCCGCTGATGTTCCAAACCCGCTGGGTGATGAGCTATCTGCGGGGACCCCTGACCCGGGATCAGATCCGGCTGCTCAAACCGGCGGAGGGAACTGCCGTCGTCCCGGCTGGAATAACTGCCCCGGCAGCGGACCTGCCGTTCGGGGCCTCGGCCCAGGCCGCCGGTCCCGCCCCGGTCGCCGCGCCCGAACCCTCCGCCCTGCCCGAGGGCTACCTGGCGGTGCGCCCGTCCTTGCCGCCCAAGCTGGAACAGGTCTTTCTGCCGGTGCGTCGCTCGGCCGCCAACGCCCTGGACGCCATCGAGGAAAGCTCCGGCCGGAGTGTGGATGAAGGCGCCTTGAAGCTGGTCTATCGCCCCCGGCTGCTGGCCATGGGCCGGGTGGGCTTCGTCGACCGCAAGCGCGCGGTGGACACGGAACGGCAGATCGGGCTCATGCTGGACCCCGAAAGCCTGGGCGCGGTCGTCCGCTGGGACGATGGCGAACCGACGGACCTGGAGGCCAACCGTCTGGACCCGAGTCCCGTCGACAGCGCCATCTTCGCCCCGGTACCCGGGGCCCTGGGCAAACCGAAAAGTCTGACCGCCGCGGCCAAGGATTTCCGCGATTACCTGTACCAGGAACAGGAAGTCGAGCTATTCCATCTGCCACCCCTGAAACTGTTCGGGGAGGTGGACGAGCCCGAGGCCGAGTTCCTGGGCCGGGCCCGCCTGGTGATTCGAGAAAAGCGGGACGCCGAGGTCGACAAGATGACCGGCAAGGTCCAGCGCGTTTTGGACCGCCTGGACAAGAAGCTGGTCCGCGAACACCGGGAGCTCGACGAGGACAAGGCCGACTACGACTCGCGCAAGCGCGAGGAGCTGCTGTCGGCGGGAGAAACCCTCGTCGGAATGCTGGGGATCTTCGGCAAACGCAAGCGAACCGGGCTTTCCGCCGCCGCCCGCAAGCGGCGCATGACCAGCAAGGCCAAGGAGAACATCCAGGAATCGCTGGCGGAAATCGCTTCCCTCCAGGAGGAAATCGAGGATCTCCGGGCCAAGCTGGCCGAGGACATCGAAGACCTTTCCGCCCGCTGGGAGGACCAGCTGGGCGAACTGACGACCTTCGCGGTCAAGCCCCGCCGCACCGATGTCCGCACCGACGTGGTGGCCCTGGCCTGGGCCCCCTTCTGGGAAATCGGGGACGCCGACCGCCCGGATGCCCAGCTGGAGGCCTGGCGGTAAAAAACATGTGACTTATCGATGTGACTTCCTGTATTTTTCCGTGTCTGGAGATTCGTACGGGTACATCCGGCAACAACCACAATGCAAAGGGAGAACCATGTCTTACAAAATCTCGGATATCGAGGGTGTCGGCCCCGCCTACGCCAAGAAGCTCGCCGCGGCCGGCATCAAGACCACCGGCGGCCTGTTGGAGCAATGCAAGACCCCCGGTGGCCGCAAGAAGGTTGCGCAAGCTTCCGGTATGAGCGAAGCCGTGGTCCTGAAGTGGAGCAACATGGCCGACCTGATGCGGGTTAACGGCATCGGCTCCCAGTTCTCCGAGCTGCTCAACGGCGCTGGCGTGGACACCATCAAGGAGCTGCGCACGCGCAACGCCGTCAACCTGGCCGCCAAGATGAAGCAAGTCAACGACAAGAAGAACCTCACCAAGGCCGTGCCCAGCGAAAAAACCATCACCAAGTGGATCGCCACGGCCAAGAAGACGAAGCCGGTGCTGACCTACTAGTTTTCGCTGTCTTCGGTTGGAAAAAGATGACCCGGACCTATGACAGGCCCGGGTCTTTTATGGGTGGGGTCCTGAAAAAAATCGGGGTCAGTCGTTCACGTGTTCAATGACCACGGCCACCGATCCATCCATCTCCGCCTTCAGGTCGGCCTTCTGGACCGTGTCCGTCTCCACCTGCTCGCGCGGCAGGATGAGCGTCGAAGCCAGGAAGGTTGCCACGTGGTCGGCGCGTTCGGCGGCCAGGTCCATGGTCTCGGCCGTCACGATCACCCGCACCGGAGAATAGGGGTGGTTGCGAATCTCGTCGCTCGCACGCACCAACCATTTTTCCCCGCTGTCCGTCAGCGCGGTCTCGTTCCGCACGAAGAGCTGGCCTCCGGCGATCTCCAGCACCCGGTCGCCGTCCTCGCGATAATCCAGGGCCGGGATGCGGAAACTCACGCCAGCATGGTTGTAGGTGTTGGTCCCCTTGTCCACGACCGTGAAGACGTAGCTGTAGGGGTAACCCACCTGTAGCATTTCGTTGTTGTCGCCCAGGCCATCCCAGTCCAGGCGCTCGGGCGCCCCGCCCCCGCCTTCGTAGGTGCGGAAGGGGCTGCCCCGGAAATCGGTCACCGAAAGCTGCCACGACTTGACCTTGTGACCCTCCGGATCCGTGGGATAGAACGTGGCCACCGGCGTGGTCGCCATGTTGGGAATCCAGTAGTGGGGCGGCTGATCGCTCGCCAGCATCTCCAGGTTGTTCAGGTGCGGCTGCAGACCACTGACCGGGCTGACTCCCAGGACCTCTTCGTCCATGGCAGTGAAGAACGAGTCCACCGCGGCCGCGTCCAGTTCGATCTCGTAGGTGCCCTTGTCGATCTCCTGGCGGACTTCGTTCTCCGCCTCGACCACCATCTCGGGCAGGGCGGCGCCGCTTTCGCCGTCGGCGGTAAACTCGTCACCGGATTCTTCCTGGGCCGACGCAATGCCGGCCGAGAGCAGGAGCAACATCAGGAGGGTGAACGTGGTCTTCATGATCCGGGTCTCCTAGTTCAATCGGAATACGATGGTAATGACGCCCCACTGCTCGACCGCGGCCTGGCCGGCGGGCAGGGGCGCGAAACGGAATTTCTTGATCGCCTTGAGCGCCATCTGGTTCAGATCGCGATGCACGGACGACTGATCGAAGTAGGCGTTGTCCTTCACCCGGCCGTCGGCCAGCACGGTGAAGTGGACGGCCACGACACCTTCCCAGCCCTTCTGCCGGGCTTTGGCGGTATACTCCGGCGCCACCCTCTCTAGAATCTTGCGGCCCGAAATCTGGCCGCTGATGGTCATGCCCACACCCTTGGCATTGAGGTCGACATCCCCCGCCGGCTGCTTGGGTTCCGCCGCGGGTTCGGCCTTCTTGACGATGGACGACGACGGCTCGGGTTCGGCCAATCGACGGCGACCAGAGAGGCCACCGCCCCGGCCGCCGCTGCCGGATCCGTAGTTGAGGATGGTCTTGCGGCCGCTGCCCGTTCCGCCGGAACCGCTGGGGCCCGTCACGTCCAGGACGCCCTTGCCGCCCGCCTTGCCGCCGCCCTTGCCCTTGGGGGCCAGTGCGGAGCCGGGCGCGGCGTAGGTGCCGCGACTGCTGCTTTCCAGCGACCCACCGGACGCCACCGAAGCGGGTGCTTCGGCCACACCGGACGATCGACTGGTGCCTGAGGAGGCCACCACTTCGCCGCCGGTCACGATGCCGCCGGCCTTGCTCTTGAGCGCTCCCTCCTGGGGCTTGAACTGCCCCTGGGGACGCGCGGTCGCCCGGGCGGGAGTGGCCACGGCGTCGGTGATCTCGACGTTGACGTTGCCGCGCAGTTTGCTGGCGTCGATGACCTGGCGGGATTGGGGTCGGGGCGCCTTAGTTTCGAGGGCCGGCGCCTGGGCCAGGGTCTGCGGTTCGGAGACCACCGGCTGGATGGTCGGCGTCGCGATCTCCGCCACCTGCTGCTTCGCCTCCGGCCTGGTGGCCGGAAGTTCGGGGCGCGTCAGGGGCTTCGAATCCGGACGCGGCGGCAGGGATGATTCATCCGGCTTCATCGCGCTGTCGGTGTTGACACCACGTCCGGCCGGCGACGGCCGCCACTGCGATTCCTTGAGCTTGACCTTGGCCGCTACATCCTCGCCGTAACGGGCTTCGATGTAGGCGATTTCCATCAATTCGTCCTCGATGGTCTGACTCGCCACCCGCACGCCCACGGCCAACGTCAGCAGGAGCAGCAGACCGGCGTGCAGGACGAAACTGGCGGTCATGCCGCCGGTCGTCTGGCGGGACCGATCGATGTGCTGCTGCATCATGGCTGGTCCTCCTCGTCCCGCTCCTTGGTGGCCAGGGCCACCCGGGGGGCGTTGGAGGCTTCGACCGCGGCGATGAGTTTCTCGACCTCGCCGTAGGGTAGGTTGCGGTCGGCCTTGATGACGGCCACCGCGTGGGTGGTGCCGTCGAATATCGAACCCAGGTAGTGGGACACGTCGGTCAGGGCCAGCTGGTCCTCACCCACGAAGATTTCCCGTTCCAGGGTAAAAGTGATCTCGACGTTGTCGGTGTCGTCCACTTCCGCGGCACGGGCCTGGGGCAGCTGGACCTCCACCTCTTCGTTGGCCAAGAATGGCGAGATCATCATGAGAGTCAGCACGACGACCAGGGAGACGTTGATGATCGGCACCACCGTCGTCCTGGATTCGGTCTTGAATGCTTGCTTCTTCACCATCAGCTCCCGATCTGGTTCAGCATGGCCAGGTTCTCCGCGCCGCTGGCTTTGGCGATATCCAACACCTCGACAACCGTGCCGAGGATGACATCGTCATGGGGCACGATGACGACCGTCTTGTCACTGCGTTCGGCGAGACGGCTTGTCAGTTCCGTCTCCAGCTCATCCGGTTTCATGGTCGTCCCGTTGAGGGAAATCCCTTCGGGGGCGACGACCACGGTCAGCAGCCCGTCTTCCGTCGACTCGGTGGGGGTGACCACCGCCTGCTCGCTTCCGGCCTCGGCCGAGTTCACCTGGATGCCGTTCCAAAGCAGGGCCGGCATGGTGATCAAGAAGACCACGATCAGGGTTGTCGTCACATCCGCCAGGGGCGTGATGTTGGCCTCGTTCTGGCCTTCGAGCATGCTGCCTCGTCTGCGCACCGCCATGTCGTCTCCTCAGGTTGTCTAGCTCAACACCGCGGCCAGGGGATCATTCTGTTCCTGTTCGGCTTGGGCCGGAGCCGAGGTGGCCTGGCGCGGGGCCTGACGCTTCTGCTGGGCCTGTCCCCAGATGCTGAAGAAGCCTTCACGGGCGTCTTCCAGGTGGGCCGTCCGGGTGCGGATGCGGCGCACGAAGAAGTTGAAGAAAACCGTGGCGATGACGGCCACGATGATACCAGCGGCCGTGGTCATCAGGGCCTCGGACACGCCCATGGCCACGACGGCGCCGCCGCCGCTACCTGTGCGGGCGATGTCGGCGAAGGCGCGGATGATACCGATCACCGTACCGAACAGACCCAGCAGGGGCGCGATGTTGCTCATGGTCCCCAGCACACCCAGGTTCCGTTCCATCTCGACCGTTTCCAGGTCGATGGCCGTGTCCAGCCGCTGCGCCAGCTCGTCACGCGAGCGGCTGAAGTGGCTGATGCCCTGGGCCATGACGCGGCCCACGGGGCTCTTGCTGGCCTGGCAGAATTCCAGGGCGCCGCGGGCGTCTCCGGATTTGAGCTTCTTGGACACGACGGACATGAAGGCCTTGGTGTCGTGCCGAGTGCTCTTGAAGTAGTGGATTCTTTCCACGGTGAAGCCCACCGTGACGATGGAGCACAGGGCCAACACCATCATGGTCGGTGATGCCATGAACATTTGGATGAGGGACAGTTCGCCGAACATTTTGCCGTCCTCCGTTCCGCGGCTTGGGCGCCGCGGTCTGTCTGATTGCTCTTTCCCCGGGAGAGCGGCGTGCATTCTGCGAGTTCCCCCGGACTTACTCGGTCTCGAATCGCCTTTTTGGCGCGATTCGAAGCGCTTTCCCCAAGACTTCGCAAGGGGTATGCCATCGGCCGGAGTTCTGACCGATTCTGGGGCTTTTTCGAGAATCCTCCGCCATCATGGAAAACGATGGGGTATTCCGGGAAACACAAAAACGGCCGGCCCCCTGGTGATGGGACCGGCCGCTCTGTCGGACGAAGCGAGGTCTATCCGCCCGCCAGGCCCACCGACTGCAGGGCGCCGAGGCGCTCCTGAGCCATCTGGGTCCACTCGGGCTTTCCGCCCGCATTGACGATCGACTGCCAGTACTTGATGGCCGCGCGGTTGTCCCCGCGCTCCTCGGCGATTTCCGCCAGGCGGGCCAGGCTGGCCACGCGGAAGGCGTCGGCCGCCGTGCCGGAAGCCGCGGACTGTTCGTAGGCGCTCAGAGCCGCTTCCATCTTGCCGTCCTTTTCGTGGCATTCGCCCTGCCGGTAGCGCATTTCGGCCACGGGAGCATCGCCGCTCTCGATGGCGTGCTCGTAGGCCTCCACCGCCTGCCGGTAGTCGCCCAGCTCTTCCTGGTACAGGCTGGCCACCTGGACCCACAGGCCCTGGGCGTTTTCGTGCTCGGGATGATCCACCATGAAGCGGACGTACCCGCCGATGGCGGCGTGCCAGTCCTCGATCTCCTGGTAGCAGACCGCGGCGTTGTAGGTCGACAATGGCGCGTACTCACCCAACGGGAAGGTGTCGACCAGGGTCTCGTAACCCTGGGCCGCCTCGGCGAAACGTTCCTGCTTGAACAGGACCGTCGCCGCTCTCAGGTGGGCCAGTTCCGCCAGGTCATGGTCGGGATGGGTGGTCATGAAGTTGTGGTAACCGGCCAGGGCCTGGTCCCGGTCCTCCGCCCGGTAGTAGCTTTCCGCCAGATAGAACAGGGCGCCGGGACCGGACTCGCTTTCCGGATAATCCAGGGTGACGCGCTCGAAGGCCCGCGCCGCCTCGGCGAAGTTGCCTGCGGCAAACGAGTCCTGGCCCTTGTTCCAGTAGATGTCCGCCGCCATGGGCGAATCCGGATTGGTCTCCAGGTAGTCTTCCATGTCCTTGCCGCTGCGGTAGTAGCAGGACTGGACGCCGAGCTCCGCATCTTCGACGCGCGGATCATCGGGATAATCCTGGATGAACGCGTTGAAGGCCAGGATGGCGCCTTCGTCGTTGCCCTGGTTGTAGAGGCAGTTGGCCAGGCCAAAGCCCGAGTCCGCAACGTAGGAACCTTTGGGGTAACGGTTGCGCAGCTGCTCATAGGCCGCCGCCGCGGAATCGAACCGACCCAGACCGAACCTGGTGTCGGCGATGCGGTACATGGCCTCCTCGACCTCGGGGGCTTCGGGGAAGCGCTTGATCAGGGTCATCCAGCTCTCGATGGCCTGCTCGTAGTACTGCAGGCGGTAGTAGCAGTCACCCTGGTTGACCAGGGCCGTGGCCGCCGCCGGATCATCCGGGTTGTTGGCCAGGAAATCGTTGAACTGCTTGAGGGCGTCTTCGTAGTTGTGCTGGTTGAAGTAGATCGAGCCCACGGCCAGGCTGTTGGTACCCTTGTCGCTGTCCGCGTTGGCCAGCGCCAGCAGGAACTTGTCCTGCTCCTCGAGGGCCAGTTCGTACTGGCCGTTACGGCTCAGGCTCGCCACCAGGCCCTGCAACGACGCGGCGGCCACGTTGCTGTGGGGATATCCGGTGAGCACCAGCCGGTACATGCCGGAAGCCTCGCGGTACAGACCCTGGTCGAAGTAGGCCTCACCCAGGTAGTAGTAGGTGCGGGCCCGCCAGGGGCTGGGCGTGGGCAGCAGCTTGCTGGCCAGGTAGTTGTAGTTGGTGATCACCCGGTCGAGCTGGTCGATCCGGGAATAGGCCAGGGTCGAGAGGAAGAGCGCCCGCTCAGCCACGTCGGTGTTGACGTGCTTGTCCACCACGTTCTGGAAGGACATGATGGCCTCGCGGTATTCCTCCATCTGGAAATGGCTGAACCCCTGCAGGACCCGCACGCGCGCGGCCAGGCTGTCGCCCGGATAGACCTTGAGGAACTCGTCGGCCAGCACGATGGCCTGGCTGTAGTTTTCCTCGAGCGTGTACGAATAGATGATCTTGTGCATCGCGGCGCTGGCCACACGGCTGCCTTCGAACCGGCGCACGGCGTCGGTCCAGGCGAAGATGGCCTCGGCCCGGCGGTCGAGGTTCATGTAGCAGTCACCGATGAGATACTGGGCGTAGCCGGCGATTATCTCGCCGGGGAATGAGCGCACGATCTCTTCGAGTTCGCGCACCGATTCATCGAAGCTGCCCTCGTTGTAGGTGACGCAAGCCATCTTGTAGCGGGCGTTGGCCACGAAGGGGCTTTCGGGGTAATCCTCGAGGAAGTCGCGATAGCTTCGGACGGCCACGGCGTTCTGGCCCGAGCGGTAGAAGGCCTCGGCCACACTGAAAGCCACGTCGTCGGCCAGGGGGCTGTCGGGGTACTTGCGCAGGACCTGACGATAGCGCTGGATGGCCAGGATGTACTGGCCCGTGTCCTCGAGACAGCGACCCAGGTAGTACAGGCCGCGATCGCTCGGCACCTGTTCGAAGTTCGCGATGGCCTCGTCGTAGTTCTGCTCCTGGTAGGCGAACAGACCCAGGGCGAATTTCACTTGGGGCATTTCGCCGTAGCCGGGACGCCGCTCGAGCAGCTCGCGGTAGGACGCGCGCAGCTTGAGCCAGTTGCCCTCGACGATGTAGGCCAGGCCGATTTCATACAGGCCCTCGGCCAGCATGAAGGTGTCGTCGTACTTCTTGACCAGACGGTCGTAGTGCTCGATCGCCTTGTCGAAACGGCCCAGGTTGTAGTTGCACTCACCCTGGCGCAGCAGCACGCTGGCCTTCAGGTACTCGTCACGGCCCTTGCGGCCCGACACCTTGGCGTATTCGCGCAGGGCGCCCTCGTAGTCCTCGGCGGCAAAGTAGCACTCGCCCACCATGTACTGGGCGGACGCGGCGCGTTGGCTGCCGCCATAGGTCTGCACGAAGAGACGGTACTGCTGCATGGCCGCCGACTTGTCGACGCCTGCTTCATAGGCCCTACCGGCCGCCTCCCACAGGGCGGCTTCGGTGGGTACGGCCAACTCCCGGTTGTCGTCCCCGCCCAGGGCGGAGCCCACCGGCCCCAATAGGGCCAGGGTCAGTACGGCCGCGGCCGCGATCATGGTTGCTTTGGTGGCCATTATTCGGTCCCCCCGGGCGACGACGGTGCGTTGCCGCTGATTTCGACGCGGATGGGTACGCGGGTACGGTCCATGATCCCGAGCACCTCCACGCTCGTTGTGTTATCCCAGTACTCGCCCATGGTGTCCACGATCGTGGCCCGGGCCTGATAGGTTCCGTCTCCGACCATGCGGCCGTCTTCGTCTTCGCCGCGCCAGATCACCATCTCCGGGGGTTCCCCGTTGCCGGACAGGGTGCGCACGACGTTGTCGGCCTCGTCCACGATGACCACCTGCCAGGACTCGATGTCGCCGCGCACAGCGGTCTTGATGTCGAACTGCACTTCGCGGTCGTCGCCGTTGGGGCTGAAGAGGGCCCGATCGCTGTTCACCTTCACGCCGAAGGGCACCCCGAAACGCAGGGTGGCGCTCAGGACGTTCTGCATGCCCAGGTCGGTGCTGACGAAAGCGTAGTCGAACTGCCAGTTCTTCAGGCGGAAGCCGGCGCCGGCGCTGATCTGTTCACGTTCGGTGTCATATCCGCCGCGCAGGGCCAGTGAGCGCAAGGGCCAGGCTTCGAGGCCGGTGCGGAAGCTGGTGTCCATCCATTTGGTCTTGACGATGTCGCTGGTCAGCAACAGGCGGCTGGTGAAAAAACGCAGGGTCAATCCGGCGCGGGCGCTTTTGGCCAGCTCCTCCTCCGAATCGATCAGGGTGATCTTCGGCGCCACCACGTTCTGGATCGAACCACCGATGCTGAGCAGGCGGTGGGGCCGATAGTAGAGACCGATGTCCAGGCCCGCGGAACTCCCCGAGGCGCCGCCGATGTCCTGACTGACGGACTTGATGGTCGTCCCGAAGGAAACCCGCTTGTAGGATCCGGCCCAGCCGATCGAAACCACGCTTTCGCGCTGGCTGAACTTCTCGTCCAGGTCCTCGTCCCAGGTGGCTCGTTCGAACTCACCGCTGGTGGTGAAGATCCCGCTCAAGGCGAAGGTCCCCCACTTCTCGGTGGGCATGCCCAGGGAAATGAATCCGTAGCGGGTGTCCTCGAACATGGTCGCGCCCATGCCCGTGATCTCCATGGTCCTGAGGTTGGCCAGTCCCGCCGGGTTCCAGTAGGCGGTGGCGGCGTCGTCGGCCATGCTCACCACGGCGTTGCCCAGGGACAGACTGCGAGCACTCGAGCCGTACCTGAGGAAGGTGCCCGCCGCGCCGCCGTCATCCTTGGCCGAGGCCGTAACCGCGAACAGGATCATCGCCCCGAACACAACCGCGCCGATGCGGCGGGCCGTCAATTTCCGGTCAAACGGTTTCATTGTTATCGCCTTCATTATTTCACCACCGCGATCTTGCGGCGCAGGTCCATACCCGCGCCGTGGATGCGACAGATGTAGCCACCGTTACCCACGACGTTGCTCTTGCCGTTGCGTCCGTCCCAGGGGTACTGAACGAGATCCCCGGCGTTCACCTGCAGCTGGTCGCTGAAGACGACGTCGCCGTAGAGATCGTACAAGGTGAGGTTGACCGTCCCGCTGCCGGTGGGCCGGAACAGGATCATGGTCGGACCCTCGTTGGGGTTGAAGGGGTTGGGCCGGTTCGTGACGTCACGATCCGTGTCCATGGCCTTGGCCGTATAGAGAGTGACCGTGCGCACGGGCTCGACCACGCCGCTCGACTCCTCGGCGAAGAAGCGCAGGGTATGCGTGCCCGGCTCCAGGTACTCGGGGCCGAGGTCGGCCAGGGTGAAGGGTCCGGTGAAGATATCCGTCGGGCGCGGAGGATCGAGGATGTCCACGTCCACGAAGATGGCCTGGATGCCGCCGGGGTCCTCCGTGACCGCGGACAGCATGATTTCGGTATTCGGGGTCACGTAGTAACCGTCACGGAACGCGGCCCCGACGGGGTCGAGAGCCAGGTTTGTGGACGGGGGCCCGATGACCTCCAACAGCTGGACCTGCGACATCAGATCGCCGCTGATCGCCTGCAGGTGGATGTCCCGGGTCCCGAACTCGTGGACGGTCAGTTCGGAACTGCCCCG
>RCNC010001492.1_pt1 | contig 17013 bp, 16 predicted proteins | sample 2041301 | NCBI WGS metagenome assembly RCNC01 (sample SAMN09708231, study PRJNA481090) | Marine sediment metagenome, whole genome shotgun sequencing project. | biome: marine sediment; feature: ocean; material: sediment; isolation source: Sewage treatment plant 13A marine sediment (STP13A) ... | reverse complement strand
TATCAATATATTTATTTTTTTTAAAAATCGAATTAAGGTATCGATCTTCCTTGTTGGATCACCGTAGCACAACAGCGTGAAGACTCCAGGTAAAAGAGAATAGTTTAAAGTTTCGGCAGAACTGCAGCCGCGAAACTGAGCACAAAAAAGAAGCCACACATATCAGTTACTGTTGTTAACAGTGGGCTTGAGACCAAAGTCGGGTCCAGTTTCAGTCTTTTTAGTATCAGGGGTAAGGCACCACCAAGCGTCACAGATACAAGCGTATTGGCCGCCAGCGCTCCACCGACAACAATCCCCAGCCAAATGTTGTTTTGCCAGAAATAGGCGACCATTCCAAGCAGTAATCCGAGTACTACACCATTAATAATACCAACTCTTACCTCTTTGAAAAGCGCTTCCTTGAAAAAAACTTTGTGACTATTCCAAATGAATTTTTAAAGTTGCTATCTCGGTCTTTTTAAATCTATATGAGAACACAGGATTATTTAAAGGATCAATATTGCCATCATATCATCTGGCAAGAAACCGTCGTTTACAAAAATGTTGATTGACGCTGCGAAAACAACCTGCAGGATATTTGTCTTGAAACGCTAATTCTCATTAACGTTTGGCGGGCTTATCATTACTCGAGGTTAAAAATTGGAAACAGATAATATTCTGTCCTCACTGGACAATGCCATGGAGAAACAAGGGTTGTTGCACGCGCTTTTGCTGGATGGCATTGGTGGTGCGAAAAAGCTGACAGCTGACGAGGTTGATCGTTGGGAACCGCAAAATGGAATCCTCTGGCTTCATTTTGATTATTCTTCTTCCCAGACGGCAGAATGGATTCGTAATGAAAAACATCTGGATAGTGTTTCCAGAGAATTCCTGCTGACAGAAGATACCCGCCCAAGAGTCGCAGCGATCAATAATGCGCTTCTTCTTTCTTTACGAGGTGTTAACCTGAACCCGCACTCAGACCCGGAAGATATGATCGCGGTGAGACTGTGGGCAAATGATTCAATGATTATCACCACAATAAGAAGAACCCTTCTATCTATAGTCGCTATAGCCGATTTACTGGAAAACGGCAATGGTCCCCAGAATTCATCAGAATTCATTGTTGATCTTGCCAGCCAACTGATTAGCAGAATGGGGCCAACTATTGAAAGTATAGAGGAGATGCTTGCCGAGCTTGAGGAGAAAGTACTTGATACTGGTGACGCTGCCATTCGGCGCCAGCTTTCTACAATCAGGCGGGAGTCAATTGTTCTCAGGAGATACCTTTCGCCTCAGAGAGAAGCAATGTATCGTCTTTATGACGAAAAAATATCCTGGCTCAAAGAAACAGACAGGATGCATTCCAGAGAAGTTACTGATCATTTACTCAGATATATAGAAAATCTTGATTCAACTAGAGAACGGGCAACGGTAATTCATGAAAAGCTTGTAAGTAATTTATCCGAACAGCTCAATAACAGGATGTATGTACTTTCACTGATAACCACGATATTTTTACCGCTTGGATTCCTGACCGGCTTGTTCGGAATAAATGTGGGCGGTATCCCCGGTTCTGATAACAAATTCGCCTTCGCTGTTTTTGCCGGACTACTCGTTATCATTGCACTTGTTCTGCTGGGACTTTTTAGGAGAAAACGATGGGTGTAATATGCCAGGTGAGATTATTCAGGGCCAGGTAAGTCTTTGGGCAGAGAATATCATCCATAAAAGATGAAATTGAGGTTCATTCTCGACCATCAGAAAAAAATCTAGAAAGAACAGAAAAAATCAGATAGTTTGTGGAGCTTTACGAAAAAATGAACTGGTTCAGTAGCCTTCTTCGTCTGACCTTAGTAAGAAATGTCTCATCAACGATCACCCCATTTTCTTCAAGGCATCAGGCCGAGTGTCACAGGCCGTAAGTTACTGCCGAATATCTCCATTGAGAATGCCATCTGCCGCTCTGATGGATTCTGGCTGTGTGTCGTCCCGGGCGCATGAGTAGTTGGATACATAAAAGAGCAGGAACATGAGGGACGGCCGTAATTCGGCACTCATTATGGATTATTTTTTACTCACTTATCTACGAGAACCGTGGGGAATGGAGGAACACAAATGAATGTTACAATGAGAGACATGGCCAATGCGGTTCGTATGTTGGCTGTAGATACACTCGTTCTATGCCAGGACGGCCATCCCGGCACACCAACTGGCAGCGCCGATATCGCCACGACTCTGTTCAACCGCTATCTCAAATTCGATCCCAAGGATCCGCGCTGGCCGGACCGCGACCGCTTTGTACAATCTAGCGGTCATGGTTCGACCCTCATATACTCACTGCTGCACCTGTGCGGTTATGAAGCCTTTCCAATTGAGCAGATCAAAAAATTCAGGGTTCTCGACTCCAACACCCCGGGTCATCCCGAATATGAGCCCGATCACGGTATTGAGGTGACGACTGGACCGCTTGGGCAGGGCATCGCCAACGCTGTCGGCATGGCCGTGACCGAAAGAATCCTCAACGAGATGTTCGGCGATGATATCGTTGATCACTACACCTATGCACTGGTCGGTGACGGCTGTCTGATGGAAGGCCTTGGTCACGAGGCAATATCACTGGCCGGTCACCTGAAGCTCGACAAGCTGATCTGGCTCTATGACGACAACGGCATGACCGACGACGGCACTACCGATCAAACCATCACCGAGGATTACTCAGTTCGTTTCGCCTGTGCCGGCTGGCATGTGGTGGAATGTGACGGGCATGACCACGAAGCAATCGCAACAGCCATCGCCGAGGCCAGGAGGGATTCGCGCCCGTCAATGGTACGCTGCAAAACGTTCATAGGCTACGGTGTACCGCGCATCCAGAATAACCGCGCCGCCCATGGCGGCAAACTGAGCGCTGAGGATGCCGCCCAGGCCCGTGAACGGCTCCATTGGCCGCATGAACCCTTCGCCACACCAGCCCCAATCGTTGCTGAATGGAGGAAGGCAGGCCAGAAAGGAGCAGCAGCGCGCCAGGCCTGGCAGAAACGGGTTGAGACGATGACTCCTGATAAGCGGGCAGAATTTGACCGTTTGATGGAAGGTCGCCTTCCGGAAGGCTGGGAGAAGAATCTGCTCGAATTCAAAAAGGCACGGATAGAGGATCAGCTCGAACAAGCCGGTATACGAACCTCGGGCCAGATTTCGAGTGTGCTCTCGCAGGTCATACCAGAGTTTCTCGGCGGCGCGCCGGACCTTGAGGCAGCGACCCAGCATAAACAGACCATGAAACCATTCACCGCGGATGATGCCAGTGGGCGCTATATCCATTATGGCATCCGCGAACATGTCATGGGTGCGATGATCAACGGCATGCTGTCCCATGGGGGAGTCATACCTTTTGGAGCAACCTTCCTGGTGTTCTCCGACTACATGCGCCATGCCATTCGCCTGTCGGCAATGATGTCGTTACCCGCGATCTGGGTGTTCAGCCATGATTCCATCGGCATCGGTACCAACGGACCAACCCATCAACCGGTTGAGTGCATTCCTTCTTTACGTGCCATTCCCAACATGTGGACAATGCGTCCTTGTGATCCGGTCGAGGCCGCTGAGTGCTGGCAGTTGGCGGTATCAAACCGAAATCATCCCTCAGTTATTATCAACGCCCGTCAACCGCTGCCGACGATTCGAAAGGAGTATTCTGAAGACAATATGTGCGCCAAGGGGGCCTATATAATGGCCGATGCCGAGGGTGGTTCGCGTCGTGCGACAATTTTCGCCACCGGCTCCGAGGTCACCGTCGCCATGGATGCACGAAAAACCCTTCAGGCCAACGGAATCGCCACAGCGGTCATCTCAGTCCCCTGCTGGGAACTGTTCTGGAAACAGGGCCAGGACTATCGGGATATGATCATCGGCCGGGATACCGCCCGGGTCTCGATCGAGGCGGCAACCAAGCTGGGTTGGGAACGCTTCGTTGGAGAGGACGGCGGTATTATCGGCATGGAGAGCTTCGGAGCCTCCGGGGCAGTTACTGCGGTATTCGAGAAGTTTGGCATTACTGCCGCCAATGTCGTAAAGGAAGTCGAGGCCCGGCTCTAGACATAATGTTTGACAACTGATACCGAGTATTCTGGCAATGTGGAGCATCTGGCCATGTAAAACAGCGTTAAATTTTACACCCTGCCGGCACGTGGTGGCATAAACCGCAAACTACCGGAGACTCGTAAGAGAAACAACCTCTTTTGCGGTATCTTCGTTCAGCCATTTCCTGCCGTCAGCCGCCAGGAGCGCGTCCGCCTCAGCCGGACCAGTGCTGCCGGCACTATAGGCAACCGGAGGATCTGCAACGAGGCGTAACCTGTCTATGTATTCCCAGCTGGCTTCGATCCAGTCATGTCGTGGAAAAATACTGTGGTCGCCCTCCATGACATTATACAGTATGGATTCATAAGCCTCGGGCGTATTGGGGCCGAAATAACAGTGGTGGCAGAAATCCATCATGACTGATACCGTCTCGTCATCCTCTCCCGGCTTCTGGACGTTGAAGGCCATGGCAATGCCCTCATTCGGCTGAATGCGAATGATAACCATATTGGGTTCCCCGTCCTTGCCGACGATATGCCGATTACGCTTTTTAAAGACGATTTTAATATCGGCATAACGCTGTTGAAGACGTTTCCCCGTTCGCAAATAAAATGGAACGCCCTGCCAGCGATCGGTGTCGATATAGGCTCGTATTGCTGCATAGGTTTCGGTGATTGAATTCTCCACCACTTCAGGTTCCGAGAGGTACCCCGCTACAGCTTCAGAATCAATCTCGCCAGGACTATATTGTCCAAGAACGATATCTGTTTTCTCAAGCGGTCGTAAATGGCGAATCACCGCCTCTGCCTCATCTCTGAGACCGTCCGTTGATCCTTCTGAAGGTGGTTCCATAGCAACAAAGGACAGGAGCTGCAGTAGATGATTCTGGATCATATCGCGTACTGCGCCACTTTTGTCATAATACCCCGCCCTTTTTTCCACCCCAAGTGTTTCAGATACCGTGATCTGTACATGGTCAATTGCCCGCGCCCTCCAGGCTCCTGAGAATATCTCATTGGCAAATCGTAAGGTGAGAATATTTTGAACCAGTTCTTTGCCAAGATAATGATCGACACGATAAATCTCATCTTCCTGAAGAACATCACGGATATTTGTGTTGAGAAGCTGTGCACTCGGCAGATCAGCACCAAACGGTTTTTCAAATACAACCCTCCTCCATCCCTTTTCATGGTCAAGGGCGTCGATCAACGTTACCGTCTGCTGAAAGACCGAGGTAGGTAAAGCAAAATACATGAGCTTGTTATGGGTACATCCATGTCGTGTTTGAACAGTACTAATAAATTTCACAAACTCATCATTGCTTCCGGTGGCAATATCAAAACGGCAATACTCTATTCGTTTTATAAGATTTCCCAGCACTGCAGGATCCTGATTCAGTATGAATCGTTCCAACTCGAGATGCTTGATAAATTCCTCTTTTGTAAGATCCCTGCGGCCAACACAGATAACAGGTGTGCAGGCGGTTAACCTTTGTTTCTGCTCGAGATGATAGAGAGACGGGATCAGCTTTCTGCGGTTCAGGTCTCCTGTTGCGCCAAAAATGATGATCATTTGCGATTCAAGTGTCATGTGGTTTCAACCTCCTGGTCTGTCAACAGGTAATAGTGTGGCAATTCAGTCATGATCCTGGCGGGACATTCCTTATATGATAGCTCTCTGTTGAAAAAATTTCGTAGTGCATCGCCTTTACCGCTGCCAAAGAAGAGTACTATTCCAGTATCTGCCTGCCGAATCAGGCCATAACTTGCCGACATCCTGCCCGGCGGCGGCTTTGGTGAGTCATAAAGCAGGATAAAACCGTTTTTATCCTGCCGCGTTGAAGGATGATTTGGGAAAAGAGAGCCAATGTGTCCATCTTCGCCGCTACTGGCCAGAACAATATCAAAGTGCCCGCCACAACTCTCCAACTCCCTGCTGTAGTCCGTAACACTTTGCATTGGATTGTCCGCGCTGTATTTGAACTGACGAAGGACCTCGGAGGATATTTTACTGCCCAGATGTTCTCTGACAAGTCTGTAGTTGCTTTCAGGATGATCGGCAGGCACCAATCTCTCATCGAGCAAGAATATATTGATTCGCTCCCAGGGAAGAATTGCATCCCGAAAACTCTTGTAAACCTCAGCGACACTGCTGCCGCCCGGCACGGCGATGACCACATTCTGCTTTTTGCTCAACAGCCTGAGCGTTGCCTCGCAGAGAAGCGAGCTTGCTTTCTCTGCCATTTGCTTTCGTGCCCCCTGGATTATCATATTTCCACCTACCGTCCTCTTGCTCCAACTTGAAACATTCCATCTCACCCGGTTTTGGGCCGGACCAGCTGTTTAAGTATCTCTGCTAAGCGCAGAATAGGTTTAAAAAAGAAAATGCGCTTGGCACATTTTAAATCTTGGTATTAAGTGAAGATCAGCTACCAAGGTATACTGGTAAGTCCTGGTTAGGACGAAACAATAGACAACACCTTATTTGTACATCATTTTTTAAAGATTTCCCCATAGCAGCCACTTTTTCTGCATATAATTTATTTGTGTATTATTCTTTTAGCTACCTGAGTTAACATAACAATACGGAGATCTGCGTAATGAAGGTTTATTTTCACCAGCATTTCTACGATGAATACACCTCCGACCCCGCTGCCGAACCGGGTCGGATGGAGGCAATTGTAGAGGCCATTACACCATTTGCGGAAATTATTCCCTGTGTGCCTGCCTCTGAAGACGATCTCCTCGCTGCCCATACAAGAACACATCTCGAACAGGTCAGACGTCTTGGACTTTACCAAATTGCAGCACTGGCAGCTGGCGGAGCCGTCCAGGCCGCCCTGGCAGGAATGAAAGAACCCAGCTTTGGCCTGATCCGGCCTCCCGGACACCATGCCTCGGCTGACAGCTGCTGGGGATTTTGCTATTTTAACAACATGGCTGTATCTCTCCATCACCTGCGGGCAAAGCACCAGATGGAGCAGGCGTTCGTTCTCGATTTTGACCTTCACTATGGGGACGGTAACGTCAATATCCTGGGAAACGAACCCTGGGTAGAAATTCTTAACCCGGGACCCGACGAGCGTGAACCATACCTCGAAGCGGTTTCTGACGCACTCCAGTCCACCCGGGCTGATGTTATCGCCGTCTCAGCCGGTTTTGATCACCATGTTAACGACTGGGGCGGCCTGCTCTACACGGCTGATTACAAGACAATGGGGGGATGGGTTCGTGAAACCGCAGTGCGAAACGGCGGTGGCTGCTACGGACTCCTGGAGGGAGGTTATAACCACCGGGTTCTTGGAAAAAACGTCCTGGCTTTTCTCAAAGGTCTTCGTGGAGAGTGATGGGTGAGCAGAAGGCAATGGGTATACAGCAGATGCTCAGCCCAGAGCCATCCCCAGGACATGGGAAACCCAGCTGTCATGATTTTAAATAGACACGTGGAGCCTTTACCAGGAGATATCATATGCATGCGAAAAAACTTCTTCTTCAAGAAGGAGTATTATGGAGGTTCAAATTTTCGGTGCTCAACCTCAATGTTATATCATTCATTCTGATCCTGTTCTTAACAATGAGTTCCCAGACAGTCCAGTCACAGGAAAAATCACCTCTCGGAGCAATCATCCCTGCTCCCTGCACATTATCTCCGATTACTGTTCCCACCCTTCCAGATAAAATTCCAGGATACACAGAGCTTGATCCGGACACCCAACTGCATGTCACCGGAACTGCACAAGTAATCGACCTGACAAACTACTCTCTTGAAATAACAGGAGCGGTTATGAAACCGCTCAAACTGAAATACGACGACTTACGCTGTATGCCAAAGATTGAATCCCGCCCGACGCTGGTCTGCCCTGGATTTTTTGAAGATACTGCCACCTGGTCCGGGGTCTCGCTTGATTATCTTTTAGAGTTAGCTGATGTAAAAGCCAGCGCACGTCATATTCGACTGGTCAGTGCTGATGGATATGCCTCTCTAGTAGAGATCAAAGAGGCACGTTCGCGTAAAAGCTTCCTGGCCTACCAATGGGAAGGTGAACCAATACCAATCCTCCATGGGTTTCCAGTAAGAGCTGTTTTTCCAGATTTAGATGGAAACAAGTGGGTCAAGTGGCTGGTCAGAATAGAGGTACAATGAGGCATGACAGACAAACGTCTCAGACAGTTGATGCTGGCAGGCACCACGATCTGGACAATACATAACTATCTTGCTGGTTCGCCGGGAGCGGTGTTGATGGAAGCACTCTTTATCAGCTCCAATCTTGTCGGTTACTTCCGCTTCTACCTCAGGCCCAAAAGGCAAACCCTTCATCCTTAAGGATCGATACACGACCCGACTTCAGTGCGCTGAAGCGAGAGATAGAGAGACAGGGCTTGATCCCTTTGTCTTTTTGAAAGATTTTATATCCGGCAGCACCCTGGTCGGGCTCACCTGACATGACAGCCTCCAGCGAGCGAACCTTCATGAAACAGTAAACGACCACGCGCAAAACGCGTGGCTTTGCTTCTCGGCTTAGCCGGCGGTTTTACAGATTTATGGTTAAAACCACTGCGAATAAAAATTCGCATAGCTGAATGGCCATAAACGTCACCTTTGTAATGAGCAATAAACCTTTTTTTCTAACGCACTCGGGTTACTTCATGCAATTATCAATTGCAGCTTTTATCGCTCTAGCTCGCTTTTCTTGTCGTTGAGGAATTTGCGGAACACAGCCAATCCTGCCTTAACCTTTCTCCGGCCAAAACCAATGCGAAATCGGTCCGGGGGAGTATCCATGAGTTCAGAACGATACACGGAAGCGGGTAGAAGTAAGACACCGTATTCGCTGACAAGCGTCTTACAGAAACGCTCAACGCCACCCCTTCCTGTATATCGCGGAAATGCAATACAGCCGCCATCTGGCGGCGACCATTCAAATAGAGACGAGTAATCCCCGAAGAATCGGCCAAGCGTCTGTAAGTTCTCTCGCAAGAGAGAGCGCTTGCTTTCGAGAATTTGCTCCCTGTTTCTGAGAGCGATCATTGCAAGACGCTCACTGGGACCTGAATTGCAAATCGAAAGATAGTGCTTGTAGCGCTCGAGGCGAAGCAGTAAATCCTGATCTTGGCTGGCAATCCAACCAATCCTCAATCCAGGCAAGCCGTAGGATTTAGATATCACATTGAGAGAAATACCCTTCTCATAAATATCGGCAACTTGAACCATACGCTTGTCTTCATCGAGTTCCAAAAGACGAAATACTTCATCGCTAAAAAGGTAAATATTATTTTTCCGACAAAGAGCTATGAGGTCGTTGAGGTCGTCCTTCGGTATTGTTGCACCGGTTGGGTTATTTGGCACATTGATCGAAATAAGCTTGGTGTTCGCACGAATAGCTCCCGCAACATCATCTATGTCTAATCGCCAATTTTCTTCTGGCAGCAAGGGCACCCCGGTTACATCACAAATATCCAGAGGTAAGGTTTCCGCAGCCTGATAATTGGGAACGACAACAACGACATGATCGTTTTTATTGAGTAAAACGCGCATTGTTGTATAGAGACCTTCCTCAGCACCTGCAAAACAAAGGATGTTTTGACGTTCCATTTTGTCATAAGTGGCCGCAATGCTCTCTCTCAAGTCTGCTGCCCCCCAGGTTTCTGTATACCCCAGCCATTGATTATCGAAAGCAATCCGCTCCTCGGGTGTTGCCATGGACAATAATTCCTTCAGGGACATGCTTTCCACATCTGATGCTGTCATGTGGTATCTGGCAGTAAACTCCCATTTTGAAAAATAGACTTCAAGTTCAAAATTGCGCATTCAACAAGTCCTTGTTGTTTTAAATTTATAAAGAGCCATCGGACGGCTGAATTGAATATGCTGGTAATGCAAGGAAGATAGCTCAATAGATGCTTCCGACTTCGTGAGATACTAGGATAAAGAATCTGAAAAGTAAAATTATTATCCCATTACCACTAAACTTCAGCTTCTCGACTTTGCGACGGGAGACAGATCGAATTTTTCTACATGGTGTCGAGGGGACTGATTTTGGAGGTAGAAACATAAAATCAGTTACCTCACTTTATTGATGAAATAGCGTTACTTGCGCTAAGCTGAGTTTTGAGAGCAATCAGAACTTACTACTTTTTCTAATTGAGTTCGACGCTCGGTTCACCTTATCTGACCATCATTGATCTACGTCGTATTTGATCATTGGTATATCGAAATCAGGGGGTTTCGAGCGCAGAGTGCCTTTACGTTTCGGGATCATGGTCTTACATTGTTGCTTCAATGATCTTTTGCCTTTCCAGTTTGAGGAGTCGAGAATGAATGAAAGAGAACAACAATCCCAAAATGATCTTCAACGCAAGATGATCAATGCGTTAGAAGCCTGGACTTCGGAGAATTTGAAGAGCCAGGAGAATAAGACCGTATTGGTCACAGGCGCCAACTCTGGGACCGGATATTTTACAGCGCTTGCCTTTGCAAAGGCCGGGGCTGACGTGGTGATCGCGGGCCGAAATCCCGAGAAGATGAACAAGGCAAAGTCAGATATTCAAGAGGAGGCCATCAAGGGTACGGTTGAAATGAGCATCGTCGATCTGGCCAGCCTTGTGTCCGTCCGGAAATTTGCTGACTCATTTCGTGAACGTCACGCCACGCTGGATGTCCTGATCAACAATGCAGGCATCATGATGCCGCCTGCGTCAGTGACAGAAGACGGCTTTGAATCGCAGTTCGGTGTGAATTTCTTAGGACCATTCGCCCTGACCGGGCTTCTTTACGACACGCTCGCCGGGACGCCCGGGTCCAGGGTCATCACTCTCAGCAGCATCGCCCACCGTGGCGCCCATATCGACTTCGACAATCTCAAGCTTGAAAAGCCCTACGATTCGAAGCGGGAATACTACCAGAGCAAACTTGCCGATATTGTCTTCGCACTGGAATTAGGCCGGCGTATTGAGGCAAAGGGCGATGCCATCCTTTCGGTTGCCTGTCACCCCGGATTCACCAAAACCAATCTGCAGCGCCACCTTGACCCCGCAATCCTGAGCAAGATGGTGTTCATGGAAGCATGGCAGGGCAGCCTGCCAACGATCGTTGCCGCCACGGGCGATAACGTCAAACAAGGCGATTACTATGGGCCCGATGGGCCGGGAGAGATGGGCGGATTCCCTGCACTTGGAGTGATAGACGATGCTGCTCTTAATATCGATGTGGCGGCCAAGCTTTGGGAACTGGGCCAAGAAGCGACTGGTATTGTGTTTCCTTGACAAGGAAGGGATAAGCCATGCCGAATAATAACAGGAAATTCTATCGAAGACAGTTTCTGCGAAGTGGTTTGATCGGCGGCGTGGCCCTCCTTAGTGGAGTTGGTATGTTATTAGGAAAAGGTATCGAACCTTCAGGTTCAGAGGTTGACGTTCAAATGGGCATGAGCGTTTTGATCGATGCTCTGCGTTCGACCGGAAACGCCGTCTGTCTAAGCGCCGCCGACAGACTGGAAGTATCCCGGGCATCGAATGCGGACTATGATCTGCATTTGCGAAATGCGGGCCTGGGAGCAGTGGACGCAGAGATCATCGCCGGAGCGCTGCGCGAGACGTCTCTCTATGAAGGTCCCGCCTTGCGGTCTTTCAGCATGAGTTACAACCCCGGTCTGACAGATGGAGGTATCGTGGCCCTCGCCCAGGCATTTCCCCCTACACTTACCGAGTTGGGCCTCGTGGGGTGCGCAATTGGAGACGAAGGCGGTGCGGCGCTGCTACGCTGGGGCCAAAAGGCTGTCGGATTGCGGATGATCTGCGTTGAAGGAAACCGTTTCTCCGTAAGGATCAGGCAAGGGTTCGCTTCACTTTCCCAGGAAAGGACGAACCTGCTGGTCGTCATATGACGATTTAATGCTCCCTCGGTCACTGCGGTGCTATGCCGTCTACTCAGCCGTTGAGACCAGCTTCTCCGCCGATCAGCTTGAGTATGTCCAGCCGATGACCCGGACATTGGTCATCCGGGTCATCATACTCAGATGATGTATTAATCCGAAAGGACTTTGAAGGACAGATTCACTCGCGCCCGATAGATGGCAGCTTTGCCATCATCAACTATCATATCCAGTCTAATAACCTCGGCAATACGCAAATCACGCAAACTCAATCCTGCTGCTTTAATCGCATTTTGTGCAGCCTCTTCCCAGGATGCTGGGCTTGATCCAACCATTTCGATGATTTTGTAGACGCTCTGTGACATAGGTATCCTCATTAGTTAAGGGTTTAGGGGAAGTGGAGGTTGTTCTTTTTCAGCCGGAAATGATACCGGCGACACCGTGTTTCAAGCAACTATCTACCCGTCTCAACTACATTATGTACTCTGACCCCATTGGTCCAGAAATAAAATAGGGGACAGACCACGTTTTTAATCTGTTTCAGCTCTTCTTTTCCTCGGCCGCCCAGCTTTACCTGGAGAAACACGACGACCAAGCATCTCACTTATTTCTTCGCGAAAATGATTGGTACCTATAGCAAAATTACCATTAGTCGCCTTTCTGATTTTATCTATTTCTCCAGATTCCAGTTCATGGCGGAAAAGCTCCCCATATGCCATCTGTCTTTCCGAATCAGTGTTGCCGAGAGCCTGGTAAATCAAATGATGTAATATTAACTCAGATTTCTCTCCTTGAGCATTGATCCGGTAACTTGACCATCGATAGTCTCCGGGATGCTTCACCATTTCAGCGCGGACCGGGTTCATTTCAATGTATCGTTGACAGGTAAAAAGATACTCTTCCTGTTGAATAATACTCGAACGAAATCGGCCTTCCCAGAGCGTACCGCTGCGCTTGTAGGTTCGATTAATATACTGGACATAACGTTGCCCCAAACGCTTCATTAGGTTGCCTGCGCTATGCAATTGGCTTGGCGTGAGGAGAAGATGGACATGATTGGTCATTAAAACGTAGGAATGAATTGAGCAACCTGCACTTAGAGCATACTCCTCTAGACAATCAAGATAAAATAGGTAGTCTTCGTCACTAAAAAAACAGGCCTGCTTATTGTTCCCACGTTGAATAATGTGCAGAGGTGTACCCGGCACAATAAGTCGAGCTCGTCTTGGCATAGAACTGTGATACAACGAAATGCGGATTAATTCAATAAAAACGTGGTCTGTCCCCGTTTAATTTCCTTATTCTTCTTTCAAATTGTAAAAATGTCACTTGGCTAACCTCTGTTGAGGCTTAACTTTTTTTAGTGGTAATAGCGTGAAACGATGAAATTTGCCGTTTTATCTCTTTGCTTTTGCATTCCGGACACATAATCTTTTTCGTTTCATACTCTGAAATGGTCATGACAATGGAAAAATTATGATCACACTTTTGGCATAAAAATTCGTATATGGGCATTGGCAGCCTCCTTTTCAGGTTTTTAAATTAGCCTATCGCGCTCCAATAAATTTGGCATTTCATATACATAATAACCACAACGCCTAACATTTTAACTGAACTTTTTGTTACTCGCAAGGCATCAGCCAAAAAATAATTATAATATTAATAGTTTGCTTCGATTCAAGGGAAAATATAACTCCTGTAAACGCTTAAACTAGCGCCATTCTGGTCTGTCCCCGTTTTACTATGTGGAACTTTTTACTTACAATATGTCAGGCAAATCTGCGGGCTCATTCAGGAGATGGATATTATGCAAATAATACTTCGATCACTTACATTGCCCCCATACTCCTTGACAGAGAAATGGGGGCGTTTTAGCTCTCATCTTTTGGGAGCAACTGCTCTCGCTCGTTGTCAGGCTATTTCATGTGATGCCAGCAGCTCAAGTGCACGCACCATCGCGGAGTGATCCCAACCATCACCGCCGTGTGCAGCACATGAATTGAAAAGTTCCTGTGCTGTGGCAGTGTTAGGCAGGCTGATTTTCATGGCACGGGCATTACTCAGGGCCAGGTTCAAATCCTTCTGATGCAGTTCGATGCGAAAACCTGGATCGAAGGTTCGCTTGATCATACGTTCGCCATGTACTTCTAGAATCTTGGAAGAAGCAAAACCACCCATCAAGGCTTCCCGCACTCTGGCAGGATCAGCACCTGCTTTAGAAGCAAAAAGAAGAGCCTCACCAACCGCTTCGATATTCAGGGCAACAATGATCTGGTTGGCAACTTTACAGGTTTGGCCATCTCCATTACCACCAACAAGGGTTATGTTCTGACCCATGAGTTCAAAGAGTGGTTTTACTTTTTCGAATCCCGCCTCTGTACCGCCAACCATGATTGTAAGCGTTCCCGCTTTGGCACCAACCTCGCCGCCGGATACGGGGGCATCGAGATATTCACAACCAAGCTCATTGATGCCTTTGGCGAATTCCTTAGTCTCAATTGGTGAAATTGAGCTCATATCAATGACTGTTTTGCCCCGTGTCAAACCTGCCGCAACACCATTTTCCCCAAACAAAACACTTGCTACATGTGGGGTATCGGGAACCATTACAATTATGAAATCAGCTTTTTCTGTCACTTCCTGACTGTTATTACATGATACGGCTCCTTTATCTGAAAGCTCCTGAGGTACCCCTTCAAGGGTAAAGGCATACAGTTCATGTCCACCATCGAGAAGATGTCCAGCCATGGGCGCGCCCATGATACCAAGTCCGATAAATCCGATTTTGCTCATTTTTTTCTCCCTTTATTTTTTGTTGTTATCTTAATTATCAAGATCCCGGAAACTGAGAGTCACACCTGTTGAGAACCAAATTATTTGTAAGGTTCAAACCACCCCAATCCCTCTTCAGTTTTATTAGCAGGAATATACTCACACCCGATCCATCCGTCGTAGCCGATTCGATCAAGAAAATCGAAGAGGAAGGGATAATTGATCTCGCCTGTTCCAGGTTCGTGGCGGCCCGGGGAATCTGCCAATTGGATGTGACCTATGCTACTGAGGTGTTTCTCCATTGTAGGTGCAAGGTCACCTTCCATAATTTGCATATGATAAATATCGTATTGCAATTGGATATTATCTGATCCGGTTGCAGTTATTATATCAAGACACTGTTGTGTACCACACAGGAAGAAACCTGGTATATCCCTGGTATTAATCGACTCTATCACAAGATGGATACCATGTTTGGCCAATTCGGAAGCGGCAAACGCTGCATTATCAATGAGTGTTTTATTCAGCACATCGGTATGAACACCTTCAGGCGCAATTCCTGCCATCATATTTACCTGGGTATTCCCTAAAGCTTTTGCATACTCGATAGCTCTCCCAACACCTTCCTGAAATTCACCAATGCGATCCGGAAATACGCCAATACCACGATCCCCTGCCCCCCAATCACCTGCAGGCAAGTTATGCAACACCTGCTTGAGATTATTTTTCTGCAGCAGGTCAACCAATTGATTTACTTCAAAATCATAGGGGAACAGATACTCAACTCCTTTGAATCCGACCTTGGCGGCAGCATCGAAGCGATCCAAAAAATCTACTTCCTGAAACATCATTGATAGATTAGCGTCAAAATTCGGCATAAATATCTCCTGAGTTTGAATGATATTTTGTAATTATATTAAGTATAAACCTTTGACCCATTCACTTGAAAGCGAAGAAACATGAGTCCAGACAGAAAGAACCGGATCGTCCAGCTTATATCGAACGCTCTTCTCTTCAGAAAAGTCACCACACTTTAAGTTTATATTTTATAAATTATATTTCCCAACAATATTAGAAGGTGCAGATAAAACCCATAACAGGTTCGGGGTATTAACACTGGAAAATTAACGGCGTCTCATCCTGAAATTCTCGAGGAGGTAAAACAAAATGCCTGACTCAATGACGAGAGTCAAATCTAAGTGAAATTAGAAAATACTTCACAATTGAAAATACTTACCGTGCCAAAAATCATCGAAATTTTACCCGCATTTGTTTTACTTTTCCTAATTGAAGAGATTTTTGCGCATTGTTTTAATATTGACTTCCACGGCCTCTTTTGCCGCTAAAATATCTCTGTTTTTAATTGCCTCCGCAATACGTCGATGTTCCTTCAGTGTACATTTGTTCTTTTTTTCAGGATGATTCTTCTTTTCTTCTTTACGTACCAACTGAAAAAACGCCGACAAATCATCTAGTAAACTCACTAGGCTATCGTTTCCAGACATCTGTGCAATCAGAGTATGAAAATCAGAATCAAGTTGATTACATACATCATAGTCTTTTTGTCTAAGCGCCTTTTCAAAATCTAATAATGAATTGCTAATTTCTTCAACACCTTCATCTGTCGCACGTTCAATACATTTCTCAACAGACAATTTTTCCAGGGAAATCCGAATGTCAATATTGTCTTCTATCTGCTCAGGCCCCGGATCAATGAGATACAAACCTCGTTGAGATTTCTTAATTATAATTCCGTCTGCGACGAGTCGGTTTATTGCTTCTCGAACCGGTGTACGACTAATCGTTATCTGTTCGGCCAAGACATCTTCTCTTATTCGACTGCCAAGTGCGAATTCCCCTCGCAATATTTTCTTTCGGATGATTGAGTATGCCGCTTCATTTAAGCTCTTGAATTCCATTTGTGGAGGTCGTCCTTTTTCCTCGGGTATAGTATCAAACATTCTTTACATCGATCTTTTTCTAGTTGGGAAAGAGCCAAAAATTCTTCATTAATACCAATGAGCGATAAGACATAGCATCAATAACAATATTAAGAAACCTAGAAAAGTTGTCTATACCATACCTTTTAGTTAGGGAATGATTTGATTATATGCATTGCTACTACACCCAGAGAGCAAAATCAGGAACCTCGCTTACAAATTACCAATTCAAACTGCTAAACTGCTGCTATAGCCTGTATCTCTACCAACGCTCCTTTTGCTAAAGCAGCAACTCCAACTGTAGCCCTGGCCGGGAAACGATCGTTGTAATAGGTGGCATACACTTCATTCATCTTCTCGAAATCGTGC
>RCNC010002200.1_pt1 | contig 17044 bp, 17 predicted proteins | sample 2041301 | NCBI WGS metagenome assembly RCNC01 (sample SAMN09708231, study PRJNA481090) | Marine sediment metagenome, whole genome shotgun sequencing project. | biome: marine sediment; feature: ocean; material: sediment; isolation source: Sewage treatment plant 13A marine sediment (STP13A) ... | reverse complement strand
CATGCAATACCAACTAAACCTAAAATAAATACATCATGCCTGAATTTCTGAATATCGAATTGATGAACTGGGAGGACTTCTGGGACCTGATTATCCGCGCTTCCTTTAACCTGTTGGTTGTCCTCATCCTGGTGAGGGTTCTCTATTATAAAATTACTCCCAGGAAAGAGTACCTCTTTACCTATATTCTGATCAGTGTGGTGGTATTCTTTATGATAATGCTGCTTGAGAATGTGGGCGTTGAGATTGGTTTTGCACTGGGACTTTTTGCCATATTCGGGATGCTCAGGTACAGAACGCAGCAGATTCCCATCCGGGAGATGACCTACCTCTTCCTTGTGATCGGGATTTCGGTAATCAACTCACTGGCCAACAGACGGGTCAGTTATGCAGAGCTTCTGCTTACCAATGCCGCTATTATACTGGTCACCTACCTGTTGGAAAAGGTCTTCCTGATGAAGACCGAATCCAAGAAACTGGTCTTCTATGAGAAGATTGAATTGATCAAGCCCGGGATGAGAGCCGAGTTGATCGCTGATCTGGAGGAGCGGACCGGTTTGACCATCCACCGTGTGGATATTGAAAGGATCGACTACCTGAGAGATGCTGCCAGGATCTATATCTACTATTATGAGGAGGACTGGAGGCATACCGGTGAGGGGACTGTGTCGCAGGGTAATGACGATTAACCGGCTCACATATACCCTAATCTGTTTTCTTCTGTTTTTCATTGGTGCTGTTGATCTTCAGGGCCAGGTAAAGGATTTTCAGTCGTGGTGGGAACTGGAACTGAACAAGAAGATTTCAGACAAGCTGGATCTGAGTGGAGAACTTGAACAGCGCTTCAAAAATAACAGTCTGCAGTACAATCGCACCTTGCTTACCCTGGGAGCTTCCTATGACTTTTCGGATTACTTTCGCCTGGCTGGAGGTATGCGTACCGTTTTTGTGATGGATGGTGAGCAACAACTGCATACCCGATTCAGGATCCATATGGATGGAACCGGGAGCTATGATCTGTCCGGATTCGATTTATCCCTGCGGATCAGGTTACAATATGGATTCGAAGAATTACTGGTACTCAGATATCTCAGATTTAACGAATTGGTAAACAGGAACAGGCTGAAGGTGGCTCACCATATCTTTGGTACCAGGTTCGGATGGTTTGCCACGGTGGAGAGCTGGCACGGTTCAACTATTGAATCACAGTTGCTCACCATTGGCATGAGATATTCTGTAGGAGCAAGGTTTTCACCAAATTTCACTTCCCGTTTTTTGCTGCGTTATATCCTGGAGGATGAATTTAATGTGATCAATCCACAGCAGCTTCATGTGGTGGTACTGGGGTATTCCTATCGCTTCTAGCTTCTTATTGCTTGATCAGCTTGAACAAGGCTCTTTCCTGGGAGGTAAGACTAATTTCCAGGGTATAGATCCCATTGGGGAGGAAGGAGAGATCTGGCAGTGCATAGGCAAATTCTCTCCCTGAATAATGGGCCATAGCCTGATGTACAATCCTTCCGCTCATATCAAACAGGCGGAAAGAAACTTCGGCTTCAAGTAAGCCATTCAGGTCCACAAAAGTGGAGCTGAGGTTTGAAGGATTGGGATAGACACGTCCCGATTCCGGAAGGGGAATCACCTCTTCGTTTTCAGCTGAAAGTGGCCAACACTGTCCTCCCCATCTGGAGTCCATCCACTCCACGCGGTCGTCCATCCAGTTTCGCAGGAACCATTCTTCCTCACTATAAGTCTGTCCCACGAAAGAGTTGGGCCAGATATAGGTGCCCAGTATTGGCCAGCGCTGGTAATTACGGGAAACTGACTCTCCCATAACTATCAGGGAGCTATCGACGATGGCATGCAGATTCTCACTGCTTAATACGGTCTGGTAGAGCTCATCCCACCTGCATCTCAGCTGGTTCCTGAACCAGGAGTCTTCCATCACCCTGTTCCACCAGTAGACCCTGTTATCCTGGGTATATATCCAGTTATAAGTCAGGTGAACGTCTTCATAATAGTCATTGTTCCCAAAGGCCAGGTTGTAGTCCCAGGGAGGTCCGTTGACCAGTTTCCCACCATCGGAGTCCTTCTGCTTATAGAAGTAGTGGCTGAACAGGTAAGCATCTACTTCCTTGGTAAATTCGTTAAGTATCATCATATCCACCATGGAGGGGATGTCCAGGTAAGCGCGATACCCCGATTCCGGATCCTTAAAGGATCTATTGACAAGCACGGATTCAAATTTCCGCATATGTTCCATGATGTAAGATCGGTGGGTATCATTGAGCTCCTCGTATTTAGGATCAAAATATGAATAAGTGACCGGCTCATATCCTGCATACGGAGGACTAACCGGCGATTTCCAGAACTCTTCGGAAGACATGCCGGAGAGTTTGTCGATTCGAAGAAGGTAGCCTCCTGTCAATTCATTTCCGGAGATGTCCTCAGGAAGAAGTTTGGCCATATCGACACGGTTCTTATCGCGTTTGATCTTTTCAGTTAAAATGTATAGTCCCTGATAATCGTTGTTTACCACCACCTCAACAAAGCGGGTTCGCGGAGCATAGTTACCCATTTCTTCAAATAAGCTATAGCTGAGCACATTACGCAGCAGGCTCTTATCTGAATATGGTGCATAGAGTACCCAGTCGTTCTCAGCTGGGAGCCCAAGAAGTGATACATTGTTGTTTGTTCCTGAATCTGTCTGGGTTTCAAGGCTGTATGATTTTTTGGGGGAGAACCAGGCCGAGGATTCACCCCGTACTTCGATAGATATCTGTCCGCTGTATCCATTTCCGGGATCGGAAGTATGATTGTAGTTCCCGGTCCCGTTATCTACCAGGTTCATGCTGGCTGTAATTCTGGGTTCATTGGGGATTTTCTGACCTTCGGTATCGATAATGATCAGTGGCAGCAAGGTGCTGTCCTGCAAAAAGGGCGGGTAGAACCAGACGGGTGTGGCATGGTAATAGCTTCCTGTATTGGTAATCCCGGCATGCAGGTAGGGATTGGAGCTTAGATCAGATGAAGTAGTGGATTCATTATGGACCTCCACTGCAAAGGTATTAAGTCCCTGAACCAGCAAATCGGTGACCAATTCATCCAGGGTGAAGCGCAATGGCGTTATACCCTGATATACAAGTGCCTCCTGAAGTGCGTCGGCCGGCTGGTTCCAGGCAGTTATGCTTCCGGCCTCCCCCATATTGTAACGTGCCAGTTCGGTGCCATTGAGGTAGGCCACAAATCCATCATCAAAATCCATATCCAGGATCAGTGAGGTAATGCTGTCCGGATAGGTAAGAGTGAAATCGTAGCGACAGTATACTGACAGGGCAGGATCGATGGTGGTGTTGTCGTCTTCGTCCCCGTAACCTACGGCTACGGCACTGGTAGCTGTAGTCCAGCCTGAATCATCGAAGGTGGTGGAAGGCCAGGCTGCATCCACCGGGGAGGTGGGCACCAGGTAAGTACATTGCCGTCCTGGAAGAATGAGGGTCTCCCAATGGTCAGTTTTCTGGGCAATTGCCGTAGTACTAAGTACAAGAAGAGAGAGTAGCACCCCAGCAAGCGCCTTTATCCAACGATTCAAGATCATGTGTTTTATTTCCTAAAGAAGTGGACAAAGATAAAAGTCATTTAGTTGTATTTGCAGTTAGAGCAAACTTTTTTAATCCGGAAGAGTTATAACAATGCATGAATATGTCTGAAGAGGATATTATTAGACTGTTGAAGGAGTGTACGCTTTTTCGGGGTATGAGTTACGATGAGATATCACTTGTGCTAAGTGGTAATACAGGGAGGATCAAAAAGTATTCTGGTGGTACCCTGATTGCCCAGGCAGGGGATGAGGTTCGTTTTCTCCATATCCTGCTTAAGGGGAGTGTTAAGGGCGAAATGGTGGATTACACAGGAAAGGTGATCAAAATTGAGGATATTGCACCACCCCGACCCTTAGCTCCGGCATTCCTGTTTGGGAACCAAAACAGCTACCCGGTCAATATTACCTCCGCAGAGGATACGATGGTACTATCCATTCCACGTGAGCATTTTCTGGCCATGCTGCAGGAGAGCGAAAAGGTGCTTGTGAATTTTATAAATATTGTCTCCAACAGAGGACAGTTTCTATCAAACAAGATCAAATTTCTCTCATTCACCACCATTAAGGGAAAGCTGGCACAGTACCTTTTGGATCTATCCGCGCAGACCGGTTCTATGAGATTTACACTTCCTCACTCCCAGTCGCAACTATCCGAGCTATTTGGGGTGGCACGCCCCTCTATTGGCCGTGCCATAAGTGAACTAAACCGGGATGGGATATTCCGTACCGTGGGAAAAAAGGTGGAGATCATGGACCTTGCCGGGCTCACCTCTTATCTGAAATAGGAGCCATCCATATCATTGTATTGATATTTCTTCTTAAATTTCAGAAGTAAATAACTGAAGGATGCACGAACTCTCTATTGCAATCAGCATTGTGGATACGGCAATCAAGCAGGCAACTTTGGCATCGGCCAGCCGTGTGTCGGAGGTTGAGCTGGACATAGGGACCCATTCAGGCATTGAATATGAATCCCTGAAATTTGCCCTGGGAGTGGCAGCTAAAGATACCATGCTTGAAGAGACCCTGTTCAGGATTAACCGGGTGGAACCTGTTGCTGAGTGTCCTGCCTGTGAGCACCTCTATACCCCGGAGGGATTGTTCAGTTACTGTCCGAAGTGCAAGGAGCAGGGCATCCGCTTGATCCAGGGAACAGAACTACAGATAAAATCTTTACTTGTTGAACAAAATGAATAATTATGTGTGACACATGTGGATGCGGCTCAGGAACAAATCCTGTGAGAATAAGCCGCCCCGGGGAACCGGAACAGCACCATGATGATGAACATCCCAATGGTCATCATCATGACCATGATCACCCTCACAGCCACGATCATGATCATCCCCATGAAAAAGATCACAGCCATGATTCCTCCCGCCAGAGGCTGATCCGGGTGGAGGAAGATATCCTGGGGAAGAACAATTTGCTGGCAAGCAGGAACAGCGGTTATTTTGAAGCTAAGAGTGTGGTGGCCCTGAACCTGATGAGTTCTCCCGGATCGGGCAAGACAACACTCCTTGAGAAATCCATAGTAGCCCTTGAAGGCAAGCGACCGGTGGCAGTAATCGAAGGAGATCAGCAAACCATGAACGATGCAGAACGGATTCACCAGACTGGGGCACCGGTGGTCCAGGTAAATACAGGGAACGGGTGCCACCTGGATGCAGACATGATCCGACAGGCACTTGATCAGCTGCAGTTGCAGGAGAATTCGCTTTTGTTTATTGAGAATGTGGGAAACCTGGTCTGTCCATCACTTTTTGAATTGGGTGAGAAGAACAGGATCGTTATAATAAGTGTAACGGAGGGAGAGGACAAGCCTCTGAAGTATCCCACCATGTTTGAACATGCCCATACCTGCATTATTAATAAAACAGACCTGCTGCCTTATGTGGATTTTGATATGGAATTGGTCAAAAAGCACATTCTGTCGGTGAATCCCCACCTTCATATCATGGAGCTGTCAGCCAAGACCGGCGAAGGAATGGAACAGTGGATCTCATGGCTCCTGGATCAGAAACCCTGACCGGGATCACGACTAGATCAGATGTCCAGGGTGGCTGGATCAATCTCCCACTTCAGGAGTAATCCCATTAGCGCCCTTGCATCATACTGATACTCCAATTTCTCATATTTGGCGGCTACGACCATGCAACTCTCAAGGAATTCATCGGCTGTTCCTCCAATATTCTCAATGCTTCCCAGAGCAAGGGTTCTTATGAAGACATAGTCACAATCCAGTACTCGTTTATAGGCTTCGATGGCCTCCTCTTTTTTGCCCATACGGTAAAGGATCTCCCCGGCCAGGACGCTCACATTCCATGAATCATCAAAGGCTGCTTTTTCAATATCAGGCAGGGCTCCCTGAGCACCTTCCCCAAGCATGAGAAGGCCCTGAATTCCCCAGTATCTGACAGCACTATCATCATTGTTCAGCATAGCTTTCAGCTTGTCCAGGTTTTCAGGTCTTTTTAAAGAAGATATAAAGGCTGCTCCAAGAATTTCATCATAGGGTAGCAGCTCGCTTCTCATATAGTCGTATATGGGAGTGTCGCCCGCACGAATATTTCTGTCAGTCTCAGGAATAAAGCCGGCATCCCGAATGGATTTTGCTTTATCCAGGCAGGCTAAACGCATCTTAGACAGGCGATCGGCATAGGCTGGATCATCTGCCAGGTTGTTGACTTCCCAGGGATCTTTCTCAGTGTCGTAAAGCTCTTCCACGGGTTTTGTATTCCAGAAACGTGCCTGAACTTCATTGCACTCTCCGGCCAGATAGGCTTTTTCCCACGATTGCATGGATGGAGCCCGCCAAAGGTAATCCAGGTGCTGTAACCAAATCCTGTTGGAATTGTAGTTCCGGATATACCTGTACTGCCTGTCCACAATCGATCGGGTCATATCGTAGCGTTCATCCATCCGGTCGCGGAACATATAGACATATTCAGGCTCCTCCTGCTGATACTTACCCAGGAATGCATCTCCCTGCATATAGTCTGGTGCTTCCGTTTCGATGAGGCTCAGGAGGGTGGGAGCCAGGTCCACAAAACTAACCATCCGCTCCACCGGTTCTCCTGGTCCTGAAGCCGGGTATAAGTCTTTATATTTCTCCGGGATACGGATTATCATGGGAACATGGGTGCCCGTCTCATAGAGGTAGCGCTTGCTTCGTCCCAGTACGCCACCATGATCTCCATAGTAAAACACGATGGTGTTATCATCCAGGCCCTCTTCCTCCAGTTCCTTCAAAAGTGCACCAACCTGAGTATCCATATCTTCTACCTTGTCATAATACTGGGCCCAGTCATGTCTCATTTCGGGGGTGTCGGGATGGTAGGGGGGGAGGCTTACATCTTCCGGTTTATGCCTGAGTTGCTCATTCGGGATTGATTTATGAATGGAACTCTCATGGCTGACGTTTAGATTGAAAATGGCAAAAAAGGCTTGCTTCCTGGCTCTGTTCTTGTAATGAGCATTCCTTCCGCTCTCATCCCACATGGCATTAATATCGGTGGGACTTGTATTATAATCGGTCTTGCTGTTGTTGGTGCAGTAATAGCCCTTGTTCAGAAGGAATTCCGTATAGAAGCGGACTGTTTCTGACTTCAGGTAAGCGCTGCGCATCTGTTCATTTCCGTTGGAACAGGCATGAACTCCGGTAATAATGGTGTTGCGCGCAGGAGCACAAACCGGGGCATTGGCATAGGCATTAGTATAGCGAAACCCTTCGGATGCCAGCTGATCCAGGAAAGGAGTCGTGGCAAATTCATCTCCATAGCAACCCAGCAGGGGGCTGTTGTCCTCGCTGGTGATCCACAGGATATTGGGTATGTCGGGATCCTTCTTTGTGAAGCCTGTGGCCATAAATGCAAAAAGTACAATGAGGGATAAGGTGTATCTGATCTTCATTTCCAAGGAATTTTACAAGATTATTAGGTGGATGAATTTAGCACTATTTTTTTCTATAAGACAACCTGGGAAAAATTTTATTGTCTTTGAGAGAAAACAGTTTAACCCCACATAAAAACACACAATGAAAATAATAGTCCCCATTATGTTGATCTCAATACTGGCTTTGCAAACCCTGCAGGCTCAGGAAGATTCCACAGCGTATGAACGCCGTCCCTTTCAGTTTACCTTTCTGTTTCCACCCTTGAGTACAAACGGTATAAAAAATGCTCAAATAGTTAACGATGTTTCACTTAACCTTTTCCTTGGAGTTTCCGGGGGTGTTGAGGCTTTCGAGGCTGCGACCTTTATCAATATAGACCGGTACTATATGCACGGTGCACAGCTGGCTGGCTTTGGGAACACAGTGGGAGGATCAGTTTCCGGGGCACAGGTGGCAGGATTCTTTAATGTGAACGGAACTAGTCTTAGCGGATTTCAGGGAGCCGGTTTTGTCAATGTGGCCGGTACCGAGGTGAAGGGTGCTCAGGTGGCCGGTTTTGTCAACGTGGCCGGGGATTCTCTGGAGGGCTTCCAGGGCGCTGGATTTATTAATGTAGCCAATAAAGCCAAGAAGGGAGTTCAGGTTGCAGGTTTTGGCAATGTGGCCGGAGAGGGGAATACCCAATTTCAAGGTTCAGGCTTTTTTAATGTGGCCGAGGAGGTGCAGGGTGCTCAGGTGGCAGGATTTATAAATGTTGCAGGGAATGTGAAAGGCATGCAGCTGGCGGGCTTTCTGAATATATGTGACTCCATTGATGGCGTTCCCCTTGCCCTAATCAGCGTGGTTAAGAAAAATGGTTACCGAAAAATTGGATTCACTGCCAGTGAGGTACAATATGCCAACCTCTCCTACAAGATGGGGGTAAAGCAACTTTACACCATCTATTCATTTGGTAAGCCCATGGGGCCGGGTAGCCGCTGGATGTTTGGTGGAGGATTTGGAACTGAGTTTGATCTGAGCGAGAAGATGGTGTTCAATATTGAAGGAACGGTACACCAGGAGTTGTGGATTGGGAGCACGGCAAGTCCTCATTTCCTTCACATTGATCGCCTCAACTTGTATAACTCTCTGAAATTTCTTTTTGGATGGAACATGGATGATAAGGTGGCTATCCATATTGGTCCCACCTTCAATGTGTCTGTTGCTGATTCAAATCCCGATACGGGGCAAATGGCCTGGAATGAAATCCCTCCCTACTCCTTTTACAATCACACCAAAAACAATTACGAGCAGACCAATATACAGATGTGGGTAGGCCTTCAGGGCAGTATCCATTTCTAATCTGCCAGATCTAAGCTTAACGGGCTCCTGTTCTCCCCCTTGCGTATCTGTCGTCAAAGCAGTACATGATTCAGTGGGAGGTGGGAGCCTTTTTTTGTAGAGCCTTTTTAAGGAGAATAGCGGGTAAGCAACTCTTCACGGTGGACCGGACTAACAGGGAGCATGTGTTCCCCTATCCTCACCTGGTTTCCTTCAATATATTCAATACGTTTCAAGTTGACCACATAGGATTTATGAATGCGCATGAATTCTTGCTCTGGCAATGTGGCCAGAAAGTTCTTAATGGTATCATGTACCACTAGATTCTTCTGGTCGGTTCGTATGCGTATATAGTCCCCCTGACCCTCCATAAAAAGTATTTCAGAGAACTGCAGGGCATATAGCTTTTTGTCTGCTTTCACCAGGATTTTCCCTTCCTCAGCAGTATGCATATTGTTTTCTGAAAGACGCTCAAGCGCCCTGTTTACCGCCTTCAGAAAGCGCTCAAAGGAGTAGGGTTTAACCAGGTAATCGGTAGCATCCAGCTCAAAGCCCTCCACGGCATACTCCGGATAGGCCGTGGTGAAAACAATCAGGGGGGAACTTTTAAGTGTACGTGCAAATGAGATCCCGGAAAGTCCCGGCATATTGATATCCAGAAAGATGATATCGACCTGCTTAAGGTTCAATTGATGCGTGGCTTCCGAAGCATTGTGACACTCCGCAAGCAGCTTCAGGTCTTTCACTTCAGCGATATACTTTCTGAGCACATCCCTGGAGAGGGGTTCGTCATCAACAATTATACAGTTAGCCATTATTGCAGTTTCAGTTGAATGGACAGATTTACTGTAAATGTATTTACCTGGGTTTCAATATCAAGTTTATGTTGGCCAGGGTAAAGCAGGTCCAGTCGCTGCCTGGTATTGTCTATGCCAATTCCAGTATGTTGCTCCAGCTCATTCCTGTTGTTTTCTCCACGACTGTTGTGAATGCTGAACTGAAGTATATCTCCTGAGATCTCCATATGAATGTCTACGAACCTTAGGTCATGAGTACCCATGAGTCCGTGCTTAAAACTGTTTTCAATAAATGGAATCAGGAGCATGGGAGCGATCAGCAATTCTTGAGGGTCACCATCGACTACCAATTTAATTTCGGCGCGGTCCGGATCCACCCGGTGGCGATACATATCCACATATGATCTGATCATTCCAATCTCCTTCTCCAGCTCAACTGTTGCCTGGCCCGTTTCATATAGGGTATATTTCAGGATGCTGGATAGCTGAAGGATCACCTCCGGGGAGCGTTCCGACTTCTCCAGCGACAGGGCATAGATGGTTTGTAGACTATTCAGGAGGAAATGAGGATTAATCTGAGATTGTAGCGACTGCAGCTGGTGGGTGCTTGTTATGCGTTCTAACCGTAGAAGCATGAACCAGCTTCGGGAGAGTTTCAGCAGTGTTGTAAGCGCTAAAAAACTTCCCGTATAGAGCATCAGGACCGGCACATTATAATAGGAAATGAAATAGAAACCCGGAAGGAAAATGTCGATCCATCTGTCGAAAAGCAGATAGAGGAATAGAGCTCCTCCACCTATGAGAATCAGAAAGATGAGGGTGTAGAGCAGGTATTTTTCTTTCCTGAGAAAGCTGGGAACAGCCAGGTAGATGTTCAGGTATACAATGCTTACAATAGGAACGAGGAAGATAAACGTGTAGATCACATCGATCTTCTGAACAGATCCGGAGCCTTTAAATATATTGAAGAGGATCAGCAGGGCCACAGCCCAAAAAATGAGGTGCTGCCACCAGCGGTTCCTAAAAATCATCAGATCAGTGAGGTTCGACCTGGAAGGCTTGTTTTCTCGGAAGCGGACCGTCATAGGAGCTCAATTTAAGAAAAACCACCTGCGCATAAAATTTTTTCGACGAAATGGACTTATTGATCGGTGAAAATCCGGCTTGGAAAAAAATTCGGCAGTATGAGATCGACACATGGATTGTTAATGATAAAAACTTTAACTTAGGTCCTTCAATACAAATTCAATTAATTCTATTGGTTATGTCGAAGAAAAAATCAAAAAAGGAAGCAAACAAGAAGGATAAAAAGAAGAAGGATAAGAAGAGCATCCTGGCGAAGCTAAAAGTCGGGAAGAAAAAAGATAAGAAGAAGAAGGATAAGAAGAAAAAGGACGCGAAGAAAAAAGATTCGAAGAAAAAGAAATCTGCAAAGAAGAAAAAAGATAATCCGGCACCATTGCAAGCAGCAGCATTAGAACCGAAACCAATAGTAAAAACGGTTCGGAAGCCAAGACCAGCCACCAAAAGAATTCCTGCACCGAAACCGAAGCCAAAACCAACGCCAAAATCTAAAGCAGCTACTGGTGCGGTGAACCACAGTTCAAATTACAAGGTGTTTGAAGCCATTGCAAAAATCAGAGCCATCAAAAACAGGGATGAATTACTGGCATTTATCAAAGGGGAGAAGAGAGTAACCATTACCAAAGTAATACCCGCAGCCCTGAATAAATTGAAACATTAGAGCCCTTCGGCTCTATTGCTTCTCATAGTTTCATCTTTTGCGCCGATAAGAATCCTGCACCAGGGCATCCAGGTATAGTACCGACTCCACGTGTTCAAATTCCATCTCTTTGGGAAGCTCACCGAACAAAGAAGTGCCGCCCCCCAGTAGTATGGGAATGGTCGTGATAATGAGTTCATCTATCAGGTCTTCCTTCAGAAAATTTTGCACAGTAACTCCGCCATCAATATAGAGCCGGGTATATCCTTTCTTATGGATCAGTTCAAGTATCGCTGAAAGAGGCCCTTTAAGGATCTCCGCTTTATCTTCAAATCCTTCCGGCAGGGATTTCAGAGAGGAGCTCAACACAAATACAGGGATCTTATAGGGCCACTCGATATCGAAACTACACACAATTTCAAAGGTAGTACGTCCCATTACGATGGCATCGATGCCATTGATGAATTTTTCGTAGCCTAAATCCTGGAGGTCTGGATTTGGGACTGAACTCAACCAGTCCAGTCCCCCGTTTTTGTCAGCGATATATCCATCCAGGCTCCTGGCTATAAAAACCGTGTTCCTACTTTTCATTTATCAATTATTGTAAGAAGGTTCAACTTGCTTTGCTTTTTCCTCAGGAAGCGGACCGTAGTAGGGCTTCAATTTAAGAAAGATACCATACTCTTCCTGGCCATCGGTATAGCCATGGGCAAATATTTGCTCGATCTCCTCGGAAGTCTTTGGATCATTAGCATATTTTTTAATGAATTTCTGCAGCTCATCAGTGGAAGCAGTCAGTAATTGCCTGTCGTATTCGAATCCTTCTAGGGTTTCATGTTTGATGCGGATGCGGTTCTCTTCAAACAATTCACTTAGCCATATATCACCATACCAGTAAAGAAGAATAGAATCTTTACAGTATTGGACCCTGGCCAGGGTATGAACCGGAACGTGATGAAAGGCGGTCATATCGGAGGTGCTATGGTCCTCATTGGGATCCGGTGTGAAGTCCACATAATCCACACCATTCAATTGAAAAAGGGTGGTCGTCAGTATCGACTTTGTATTTACATCTTCGTAATAAGTAATCGTATAGGAGCTGTCATGTACCTCAGGTTGCATAAAACCATTAAATTTCATGTTGGGTTGAATGGTCCAGATGCAGGAATCCCCATCCATCCAATATCCTACCATGGTTGTATCGAACTTTTTATCTTTTTGCTTATAGAAGGGGTGGAGCGAGCTGACCAGGCAGCTGCTCATGGCAGTCAGGGCCAATATCAGGATTGTCAATTTTGAGCGTCTCATGATTCTTTGTTTTTGGTTTCAGATCAAAATTGAGCAGAAGGAGGATGTAATTCAATTTTTTTCGATCAAACAGACTTGTTTATCGGTGAAATCAAGGTTCCAGGTCCACCTTCAGGATAAAGGGATCGAAAACCTGACAGATATAGAGCTGCATACCATAGATGATTGCTGTGGAGCCCCCGGAGATTGTGGAACCATCGGTGGAGTAGATTACAGAATGCTCACCTGTAGCCGGATCAACCTGATAGACATCGACGGGAGACTTTTTTTCAGGCTTCCTGGCATGCTTTATAAACTTCATGGCCTTTACATGGCCCGGAGTCAAGAGCTGCCCCTTATAAATCCGGATGTTGTCATTGCCTTTCAATTTTGAGATCTCGCCCACAGGACTCAAACCATCCTTGCTTATCTGATACACATGAATCTTGTGTAGTACAGCATCGCCAACATAGAGCTGGTCACCAATGCGGTTTATCCCGGCCGGATAGCCCAGTTTGTCTGCCACCATCTCTGCCTTCCAGGTCCCGTCACTCCCTTTCGTTAACTTCTCCACACTGGCCCTCTTGAGTTTGAGTGCTTTTTCCATAATACTGCCCCGCTTTCCCGAGTCATTAACCAGGTAAATCTCTCTACCGGGACCGGTGACCAGGGCATTCGGTGAGTGCTGGTGGCTGGTGGAGATCAACTCCACGAAATCAAGTTGATTTCCATCTACCCTGTAGACCAGTACCGGATGGTAGTCTGGTTCCTTTTCGTGAGAGATCACATAAAGCAGATCCCCATCCAGGTAGATGCCATGTGGACGAAACAGGATTTCCGCAGGTTCGTTCAGTCGTTTCATGACCTCCTGTTTGCCCGATTTGAGATTATAAAGTACCATCTCTCCATAAGGCTTATCTGACTCTCGCCGACCAGAACAGGAAACAATTAAACCTGGCTCGCCATGCAGGGTATCGAGCACCATATCCTCAGGTCCGGGCTTCAAGGGAATTCGTTCAACTACAGTTTGTCCGGAAACTTGCAATGCCAGGCAACATAAGATGATCGAAAGGGGGAGTGTCCAAACAAGGGAAGGCAATCTGTTTCTCATGGTAGATAAAGGATTTATTCAAATGTAATAATTTGTGACAAAGTGAAGCAACCCTATGATGTATTCTCTCATCATATAATTGAATTTAAAGAATAGGAATATGAAGCTATTGGCTTTTTTGATTGTGGTGGTATTGCTGGTCTCATGCGAGAAAGATCTCATGAACATGGAAGCCCTGGGTTCAAATGTGGGAATTGTGGGTACCTGGGTGGAGAGTGAATACAAAGGAGATACCCTGTTTCTTCAGCGTAGTGGTCAAATGGATATTGAGAAATATGGCTTTACCATCAATGATGACGGGACATTTATAGAGCATAAGAATGCAGGCTTTTGCGGAACACCGCCCATCAGCTATGATAGCTTTAACGGAACCTGGGATGCAGTATCTGACAGTTTGTTGGATGTTACCGTTGCCTACTGGGGGGGGATGATGACTTACCAGATGAGGATCGTCTCCCTGGATGTAGAGGAGCTTGCCATCAGATACCTCTATACTGAAGACAGAACGAATGCCCTGCGGCCCAAATAGTTGAAATAAATTTCTATATTCGCTTTCCGGGTTTAAACTATGGGACGCGATACTTTTTTCACACTCTTATGGGCCTGGGCCATTCTTGGTCTGGCTGTCTTTGTTCTGCTACTATTTGTTAAGGCACCTTACGGAAGGCACAGCCGAAAGGACTGGGGACCTATTATTTCCAACAGGCTGGCCTGGTTTCTGATGGAGTTTCCCTCCCTGCTTGTATTTACATTCTGCTTTATCTTTGGCCCCAATGGCATTCAACCGCTCACCTGGATCTTTTTTGCACTCTACGTTTTTCACTATACCAACAGAGCGCTCGTGTGGCCCTGGCGCACACGAACTTCGGGAAAACATATGCCGCTGGTGATTGCTTTTATGGCAATCTTTTTCAATCTGGTCAATGGTTTTACTAACGGCTATTATTTCTCAGCCTTCTCAAGGGTATATACATGGGAATGGCTCACCGATGCGCGGTTTATCATTGGAGCAATACTCTATGGGGGTGGAACCTTTCTGAACTGGTGGTCAGATCAAATCCTGCTGAACCTCCGAAAAGGGGGGAAGAAAGGATACTTCATCCCTGAAAAAGGATTGTTCCGCTGGGTCTCCTGTCCAAATTTTATGGGAGAAATCATTCAGTGGACAGGTTTTGCAGTGATGACCTGGAGCCCGGCTGCCCTGGTTTTTGCCCTCTGGACTTTTTATAACCTGGTCCCCAGGGCCCTGAGCCATCACCGATGGTACCGGAAGAAATTTGAAGATTATCCCCCTGAAAGGAAGGCGGTCATCCCTTATCTCCTGTAAAAAAGCTCCTGTTCTTCCGATATAGCTTTGTTTAGCGTCCTAAGCGCATGTGGAATTCCAGCATCACATATCGGCCTATGGTGTTCCATTCCTGCTGCATCAGGTAGTTGTTCTGTGATATCCGCTCAAAGCCTATCTGCTTATTCAGTATGTCGTATCCGCGCAGGGTCAGCGAGGCTCTTTCGCCCCGGAGGAAATAGTAGCTGATACCTGCCGTAAGCAGCGGAATGCTCACTGCCTCATCAAAGCTCTTTGAATTGTAGTTGATCAAACTGGCTTTGGTCTCAAAGCTCCATTTGTCGCTTGGGGTAAAGCGGATATCCGTGAACAGAGAGGTATTATAGTAGACCGTATTCATGGAGGAGATGGAGAACCTGGCATCCGTGATGCTTACATTGCCACCAAGGGCTGCATCCCACTTTTCCTTCTTTCGGTTTTCAAATCTCAAGCCTAAGGAATGAATGAAATTGGTCTGGGAATTATCCTCACCATTAATGATACTCAAACCTTTGCTCCAGTTTTCATGGGAGGTCAGGCTCATTTTCATACCCAGTGCCCGGATGGGCGTGGAGAAGGAAATGTATGAGTATACGGAGCGATGGTCCGGGGTATTAACCGGACTTATCAGGGTGATTAGCTCTTCGTTGGTGAATTGTGACCAGCCAATCTTATCCTTTACATAGCCTGCACCGAGCATGACAAACATAGAGGTAAAGGAAAACTGATCGAAATACCACCAGGAGGCCGTGAGGTTGTGGCTGAATTCGGGTGTCAGCGACAGGTTGCCCTGGTAAATGGAGAGCAGGTTGAGCGTGTTAGTCACAGGATAAAGCTGTGTAACAGAAGGCATATTAACATGGGTAGAGTAACGTACATTGACTCTCCGCCCCGTCCGGTATTTGTATTCGTAATTGAATCCTGGCTGAAAATAGAAATAGGTCGGTTTATCCAGGCTGACTTCATCCTGCATCTTATCTAACTGGTTCCAGGTTCCTTTCAGGATAAACTCTATCTGGGATTTGTTGGAATTGCGTTTCATGGAGAGCATAGGTCCAACAGATAAATCCTGGGTGGAGAAGGAAGGTAGAATGGTATCCAAGGACTCCCCACTTCCACGGTTTATTTCCTGCTGCCAGTCCAGTTGCTCCGTTTTGATTCCCAGCTCTACTCCTGCACTGAGATACCAGAACTGCTTTATCCGTTGCACTACACCAGGTGTTACGATTAATCCGGACCGGTCGGTATATGAATTGCACAAAGAGATCCATGCTGTCGGGACTATAGAATTGGATGCTATCATTCCAGTTCAGCTGAGAGTTGTTCTGATTGTAAAAGCCGCTCACTGCGGTTTTGAACTGGGTCCTCCCCTCATTGAATTTGAATACGTAACTTCCCTCTGCCTCAGCATCGATCGCCGAGGATTCGCTGGAGGTCGTATTGTTCAGCGTATTAATCAATGCATCCTCAATTCCTGTATTGGTCAGCCCCTCACTGGACAATTTGCTTGAAGAGATGCTTAGGTCTCCGTCCAGGATCAGGTTGTGCTGTTCGTTAAATTTGTGCCTCACCCCCAGGTTTAGCTTGTGAGGTGTGGTTCTTTCCTCTTCATATACAAGTGAATGCTGGTAGTAGGTCCCGGCTGGCAGGTAATTTTCAGTGGTAGTCTCCTGTTCAAGCTCTTTGTTGTTGGTGCTGGCCAGGTAGCTGAGAAAATAGCGATTGGTCCCTTCGGCATTGTAACTCAGGTTCAGTCCTCCTGCCATGGACTGGTTTTCTCCCCTTACACCGGCCCCAAATTTCATTCTATTATTTCCAGTATATCCGAACTCGTTGATGTTGTTGGCCATGACAAGGAGGGCACTTTGCACATTCTCAGAGAAACGGTATATCTTTCCGTCCGCGCTGTATCGTGTATCCGTTCCTATTCCTGCCTCCACGTTTCCAAAATAGCCTTGTTTGTGGTCCTCATTCAGCATCAGGTTGAT
>RCNC010001249.1_pt1 | contig 17046 bp, 13 predicted proteins | sample 2041301 | NCBI WGS metagenome assembly RCNC01 (sample SAMN09708231, study PRJNA481090) | Marine sediment metagenome, whole genome shotgun sequencing project. | biome: marine sediment; feature: ocean; material: sediment; isolation source: Sewage treatment plant 13A marine sediment (STP13A) ... | reverse complement strand
CCGAACGTCATCGTACGGTTGTCACCAACGGTGTCGAAGAAGAACGTGGTCTTGCGACCGAGCGTCTTGTGCGGCGAGTCGTGACGACCGAAGCGGAATTCGCCGACATCTTCGTTTTTGATGCCAACGAAGGTGTTGCGCAGGTTCGTGAACAAATCACCCTGGGCGATATTGACGGCCTGCTCAACTTGCCACACGAAGGTGACATCTTCGTTCAGGGGCTTGTTGCCCTTGAAGCCGTAGCGCGACGTGTTGCTGGACAGGCCGATTTGGCTATTCTCGCCATTGTTCAGCATGTTGAGCGACGAATGGAACTTGCCGTAGAACGACCATTCCGCGTCGCCAGCCGACGCGACGCCTGCGGTCAGAACGATCAGCAGGACCATCAGCGTGGTGATAACTTTCGAATTAAACAATTCGGACCTCCTTGAAATCCACTGGGGTTTTTTCAGGAACCCAAAGCTCCCGAAATCGACCACCCTTGCCAAATACGGATCAAATCCGTAAATCAAATCCGTAAATCAAGAGTGTCGAGTTCGCCTGGACAGGCACCATGCCCACCAGACAATTTGGGGCCACCCCGTGTGGTGGCAACTCTTCCGTGATTCAAATTGCTCGACCAAACCTCGCAGCAAAAAACCTGATGAATTGCACACAGACACCCATTGACCCTTCTCCGGATGAACCGGCGGGGTCTATGGGACTTCGGTGAATTCCATCAATGTCTGCATTTGCCTCTCACCGGATCAACCGGATCGATCGAGGTTGTGGTCACACAACCTGTGCCTGATCGCATTTTCCCCGCAAAGCTCAAAACCTGTCAACAGGTATTTTGAAAGAGAATTGTCCCACGACTTTCCGGTTCGCAATCTGCCAATGCGTGACGAAAGATTATTCGCTCCTGCGGCAGGATCAACATTTATTTTTCTAAAGATCCAAGCGGTTCACGGGCTTGCGCATTTTGGCGTCAGCCCTGAAAATGAACCCAGGTTCGGCAGACCCGGTTCGGACCACGCTCCCCTGACCGCAAGGAAAGATGATGGACAAGAGAATCGTGTGGGCATTGGTCACGCCATGTGTCTTGGCAATGGTGCTGCTGGCGAGTGGGTCAGCCGTTGGACAGGATACTCCCTACGAAGAGTCCGGTGGCCGGATCACTCCGAGGTATGCCGAAACGGTCGCGTGGCTGGGGGACCTGGCGGAAGGAAGCTCGCTGTTGCGCCTGACATCATTCGGGACCAGTCCGCAGGGGCGCGACCTGCCGCTGATCATCGCCGACCGCGATGGTCGATTCGAGCCGGTGGACCACGCCGAGCGCGAGGGCCGGGTCGTGGTGCTGGTTCAGGCCTGCATTCACGCTGGCGAATCGTGCGGCAAGGACGCCGGCATGATCCTGCTGCGCGACCTGGCGGCGGGCACTCCCGAAACCGAGGGCTTGTTGGACCAGGTCACTCTGGTATTCATCCCCATTTTTAATGTCGATGGCCACGAACGATTTGGCGCCTACAACCGCATCAACCAGAACGGTCCCGAAGAGATGGGCTGGCGGGTGACAGCTCGAAACCAGAACCTGAACCGTGATTTCCTGAAGGCTGACTTACCGGAAACCCAGGCCTGGCTTGGGCTGTTCGATGATTGGCGCCCGGACTTTTTTATCGACATCCACTCGACCGATGGTGCTGACTACCAATACCCGATCACCTATGGCCTCGAAACCGGGGGCAACATGGACCCGGGTCTGACGACCTGGACGACCCAATATCGCGACGCCATGGTCACGGCCATGGCTGACGAGGGTTACCCCTTGGGGCCCTATGTGAGTTTCCGAAACTGGCATGACCCGGCCAGCGGCCTGAAAGCCGGGTCGGCCACCCCCCGGTTCAGCCAGGGACTCGAGGCGGGACGCAACGTTCACTGCATCCCCGTAGGCACCCTGCTCATCGTAGGCGATATCGCCCAGATCGATCCCTATGCGCAGAGTTCCCTGCCCGGAACTCCCGAACTCCAACTGAATGATCTGGGCAGCACTGACTGCTTCGACGGCGCTGGGAAAGATGCTCAGGCTCCCATCACCGAAATATTGAAGAAGGGTTCCATCGTGGAGAGCCAGCGCACTTTCCACCGCCGACCTGTGCATGAGCCGGAGGATCCGTCCAGCCTCCTCATCCTGATGGACGGTCGAAGAATACCCCACCAAGTCGGTGAACATGACAGCGGCCAACTGGCGATGCCTGTTTGCCGTGTCCTCCATCTTGGCCGAAGGCTCGAGACCATCCTGCCCTTTCAGGGCGACGCCGAACTCCGCTGTCGTATTGAAACGGTCAGCCGGGGCTTTGGAAAGTGCTTTCCTGAGAGCCTCCGAAACCTCCCGAGGGACCGATGGCCTCGGTTGTGTCACCGGGACAGGATCGGCCATGAGGTGTTGGCGCATGACGCTCCCTGCGGTCCCCCCGCTGAATGGAGGATGCCCGGCCAACATCTCGAAAAACACACATCCCAGGGCGTACTGGTCGCTTCTTCCATCTACCGCCTCTTCCCCTGAAACCTGCTCAGGGCTCATGTAGGCCGGGGTGCCCAGGGACACCCCCGTGGCGGTTAAGCGGTGGCTCCCCACATCCTCCAATGCCCGGGCGATACCGAAGTCTGCCAAGAAGGCGTTCCCTCCCTCCAACAGGATGTTCCCCGGCTTTACATCCCGGTGTACCACACCCTTCCCATGGGCAAAGCTCAACGCTTCGGCGATTTGACGAGTGACCCTGACCGCATCGCCGACGGGCAGCTGCTTCTCCCGGTCCAGGCGCTCCTGAAGGGACTCTCCCCCGACGAAGGGCATGACATAGTAGAGTAGCCCGGAGGCTTCTCCGGAATCGAAAAGGGGAAGGATATGGGGATGGATGAGATTGGCGGACATCTGGATCTCACGGAGGAACCGCTCGGGGCCCACAGCCTCGGCCAGATCAGGGCTCAGGACTTTTACAGCCACCTTCCGGCGATGCTTGCTGTCTTCCGCAAGATAGACCGTGGCCATTCCCCCACTGCCGATCTCCTCCAGGACGCTGTAGCGGTCCGCAAGCGCGGACATAACCCTGCGGGTTCGGTCCCGGGTCATAGTAGCCTCGTGGGCCATGAGGAGGACGTCGGCGACGATTGAGCTGTTGGTATCTCCAGGAGCATAATGTGAACGGCGTTCAGGGAGGGGCAAGGCTCGTAAAAAACGAGGTGCCTGGAAAATATTTCCCCGCCCCACTAGGTTTTCTCCTGAAACCGCCTCCGAACATTCCTGCGCTTTTCCCAATAAAATGACGGCTGTCGGTGCCTGCTTACAGACATCAAAGCCTGTTCCAGCGGCCTTTTCCGACTCCCAAAGATGGAGAATCGACTCTTGAGACAGCTGATCGTCCACGCCCTCCCATTGATCCTGCTGTCCTTGAGCCAAAGCTCGGCCGCAGCCCTTCAGGTCCCTGAACAGACGGCTGAAGAAGCGGCAGCTGCAGGAGCTGACTATCAGAAATACTGCGCCCTATGCCACGGCGCTGACAGGGAGGGATACGTCAACGATCATGCGCCCTCATTGCGTTCACAGTCGCTCTTAAGCTCCGGTTTGCCGCAACATTTGGCTGCCGCCACGGCCTACGGGAGATTGGGCACACCCATGGGCGGATATCTGGACGAAATCGGTGGGCCAATGACCATGGACGAGATCTATGGCGTACTGCTTTGGCTGTACAATCAGGAGGAGGTCGAATTGGTTCGCTTGCCCCAGGAGCCCGTTCAGGGTGACGTAGCCCTGGGCGCCACCGTCTATGGGAGTGAATGCGCCGAGTGCCACGGCGCTGAGGGTGAGGGTGCCGTGGGCACGGCCTTGGGCAACCCCGTAATGCTCTCGATGTCCACAGACCATTTCCTCCGATACGCCATCGAGAAAGGCCGGGACGGGACGGAAATGCCGTCCTTCAGCGGAACCCTCACCGACGGAGAAATTGACGCAGTCACCGCTTTCCTGAGGAGCCGCGCCACAGGATGGTCCGCCGAAGAGCCGGTTCTCCGGTCACCTCCGGCACCCGAGGAGTATGTCATCAATCCGGATGCCGCTACGCCGGAATGGGATCTAAAAGACGATCTGTATGTCATGTCCGCGGACCTGCTGAAGGCTCTCCAGGATGGCCGGCGAATGGTGATCCTCGACACACGGGTGATGTCCATGTGGCAGATGGCGCATATCGAGGGAGCGGTGCCCATTCCCTACTACTATGACGACCTGGACGTGCTGGCCCGGGACCTTCCCACTGATGGGACGACCATCGTCCTGTATTGTGAGTGCCCCAGGGCGGCAGCCGAGTCCGTGAATCGGAAACTGGTGTCGCTGGGGTTCGAAAACACCGCCGTCCTATGGGAAGGCATCGGGGGCTGGGTCTCTCTGGGGTACCCGACTTCCCAGGGGAAGGCCGGGGCCAAGGGAGGCTGAGGGGGAGAGGTTACCCCCTCAGGGCCTCAGAGAAGGCTCGTACGATTTCCTCTACGGGCTTTCGGGTGAGGGTCTCGTTCACCCCAATGGCGAAGCCGTTGAAGTTGGGGTTGGGACTCGAAAGAAGGATGTCCTTCTCCCGAAGACCGGACCTTAGCCCGACAGCATCTCCCTGGTCCACGTGGAGCTTGAAGAGGTTGGACCCGTTCGGAATTTCCTCCACGCGTAACCCACGGATCCCGTTCAAGGCCGCCTTGAGTTCTTCACCGGCGGCCACTCCGGCGGCGAACCGCCCCTCGAACCCGTCGATGGAATGAAGGGCCGCCGCAGCGAGAGGCCAGGCATAGGGTAGACCACCTCCGAACATTCGCCGTGCGTGGAAGAGATCATCCAGGAGGGAGGCCGGCCCGGCCAGGATGGCTCCCGATGGAGCATTGAAGTACTTCCACATGGACACGTAGACCGTGTCGAAGTGGGCAGAATACTCCGCCGGACTGACACCTGTGTACCCGGAAGCCATGAACAGCCGCGCCCCGTCCATGTGGGTAGCAATCCCTTCACTTCTGGCGAAGGCACAAACCCTCTTCATCTCCTCGTAGTCGAAGAGTTTTCCCAGGAGTCGCCGAATGGGGGACTCGATGGAGATGACTCCCACGCCGGTGGTGACCCGGCCTCCGTCAGCCCGACTGATAGCCCCTTGGACCTCCTCCAGAGTGAACGTGCCTCCGGATGGAGCTAGAGGGAGGAGATTCAGGTTGCTCAGCACCTGGGCGCAGTCCCCCGAGTCGTTGAAAAGGTGGCTCTCCTTCTGGACAATGACCCGACTTCGGTCCCCGGCCTGAATCCTCACCGCCAGATGGTTCGCAAGGGTCCCGGTAGGCAGGAATACCGCCCTCTCTTTCCCCAGGAGCCCGGCCATCCGCATCTCCAAGTCCGCCACCACTCCGCCGTTGGAGTAGTAGTCGGCCTCGATCTCCCCTCCGGACACAATTGAGGAGAGCAGATGCGCGTATTCAGGAGGAGTCATGGACTGGCCGTCACCGCTGAGCTTCACGACCTGCTGAAGTTCCCCGAACTCCCGGCTCTGATCCGGGGCCTCCGGCGCCGTCATTTCTCCCGACGAATCCAAGGCGAAGGCAACTGGAAGGAGGACACCGGAATGCATGAAGGATCGCCTCGATATGGGTGTCTGGCTCATGAATTCGACTCCGGTTATTCAGGGAAAGACTAGGCAGCACTTCTTGAACTTTTTTCCGCTTCCACAGGGGCAAGGGGAGTTTCGGCCGAAGCGCTGAGGCCCTCTCCTCCGCTCTCGGCCCATGGCGCTGAGTCGGCCCATCAGGTCTTGCTTGAAGATCTTCTGCATGAACCCGAACAACTCCGGGTGTTTCTGCTGCATCTGATTCGGCCGTTCGAAAAGATACTCCGTGGCCACGGCGAAGAACTCGGCTTCGTTGGTCAGGGCATAGGGGTTCAGGTCCGAGTCGCCCGCTTCGATTTCCTTCATTTTCCGGCGGATCAGCTCGATCCAGGGCCCGATACTCCGCCGGTCCAGGCCCACTCTCGGAACCCCGTCGATCGTGCCATCGGACTTGTCCACCAGGTGGGCGAACTCATGGAGGCCGACGTTCCGTTTGTCCGCGGGATTCCGGAAGCCCTGTAGCAGATCGGGTTTTGAGAGAATCATGACTCGATTCAGGGCCCCGGTGCCAACCACCCCCAGAGTATTCCGGTCATCCCCACCCTCTATCTCGAAGTCCGGGCCGAACCGTCCGGGGTAAACCAGGACCTCGGAGATCTGATCCCACTCCCATTCCTGGTAGCCGAAAATGGGGATGATTGCACTGGCCCCGGCCAGGACGAGGGTCGTCGCGTCGACGGTGGTCTTGATTCCGGTGATTCGCTTTTCGCCCAGGAAGACCTGGATTTCTCGCTGGAACCTGATCCTGCTCTCAGGATCGAGAGACCGGTAGAACACCACGTTCTCCTGGAGAACAGCCTCCCATTCGGGCGGAAAGGGCTGGGCCAGGATCTGGCGCCGCCGACGGGAGGGTCCGGTCATGAACCTGAAAACCACCCAACCAAGGCCAAGGGCCGAGGGCAGGGTCAACCAGAGGGGGATTCCAAAATCTCTCAGCCCGACCGCCAGGATTGCGGCCACGGCGACCGCAACGGCAGCCCCAGTAAACGCCAAACCGTTTCGTCGCCGCTCGGCATGGGTACCCAGCGTTTCTGGCTGCATGAACTCCTCTCCCCCGGCCAGTTGCCGAGAAGGTTTGAAAGAAAAGGACATTCCGGAGCAAGGACATTCCGGAGCCCTGATCCCGAACGCAAAGTGGAGTTTACCCCGAGGAATCGGCAAGGTGGGTAATTGCCGCCACCCTACCGAACAAAGCCCGAAAATCGTATCTTCATCTTCGAACCCGTTCCCCACATCAAGCGACTCGTGCCCGATCCAACCCGTCCTATCCGCGTACTCTTCTTGGCCGACTCCCATCTGGGCTTCGACTTGCCTTCCAGCCCAAAGGTGGAACGGCGCCGCAGGGGACACGACTTCCTGGCCAATCATGAAATGGCTCTGGCGCCGGCCCTGGCTGGAGAGGTGGACCTGGTGGTTCACGGGGGCGACGTCTTCCACCGGCCGCGGGTGGCACCCTCCCTCGTATTCCAGGCGTTTCGCCCCCTCCTTCAGATCGCGGACTCGGGTGTTCCGGTTTTTGTGGTGCCGGGGAATCATGAACGATCCCGGATCCCGCATTCCCGCTTCGCATCTCACCCAAACCTCCACGTTTTCCATCGCCCGGGAACCGAAGTGGTGAGGGTTCGGGGCCATCGGGTGGGCCTTTCGGGTTTCCCCTATGTGAGGCGCGGGGTCCGGGAAGGCTTCCCGAGGATACTCGAGGAAACCGGATGGCATGCGGAAGAGGCCGAGGTGCGCTTTCTCTGTATCCACCACTGTGTGGAGGGAGCTACTGTGGGGCCTTCGGACTTCACCTTTAGGGAGGCCCGGGATGTCATCAGGTGCGAAGACCTTCCCCGAGAATTCGCCGCCGTTTTGTCAGGACACATCCATCGTCACCAGGTACTCCGAAAGGACCTGAGTGGGCGCCCCCTGCCCACCCCCGTTTTATATCCGGGATCGGTAGAACGAACGGCTTTCGCCGAGATGGACGAAGGAAAGGGATTCCTCATTCTGGAGGCGCAACCCGGAGACCCAGGAGGGATCCTGATCCGACACGATTTCCTTCCTCTTCCAGCCCGACCGATGCTGGTAAGGGATCTGATTTCCGGCCGCGGCGCCGACACGCCCTGGGGACCCGCCGACCTGACGGCTCAGCTCGAAAAAACGCTGTCCGGCGTTCCCAGGAATTCGGTCCTCCGCATTCGAGTTCATGGCTCGGTCCCCTCGGAAGCCCGGTCCGCGGTAGGAGCGTCCAGTCTTCGTGGACTGGCTCCCCAGGAAATGAATCTCGAGGTCCAAATGACTGAAGACAGAGTGGCCCGCAGTGACCAGCGGAATTCCAGGCGGACCAGCCGAAACCCCGCCGAAGCAACCCAACACACCTTGGATCTCTGAGGGCCGGTAAGGCCTTCAGAACCCTCCGGGAGAGTCCCTTCCCTTCGGTAAATTGGCGGCCAACCCTCCCCGACATCAGATTCCCTTCTTGGTCAGACTGCAATCCATCACCGGAACGTCGGGAATTCAGGGAGCACCGAAAGCCTTGAAGAAATCCATCGAGAATCTGCGCCCTCGTCATTTGAAACCTCTCCGGCACCTTCTCCCCCTTCTTGTCCTGGCGGCGGGTGGGTGTCAGGAGGTTGTACCCGGGGAGCCCAGCCCCGAGCATACCATCATCCCGAATCCGAGCTCCATCGAGTTCACCCCAGGGGACACCTTCCACCTCACTGAGGGGACCCGGATCTTCTTCGATGCAGGAAATGAAGAGGCTGAGAGGATCGGCCAACTCCTGGCGGATCTCATCGGAAACACGGTCGAGACGAGCCCGGAAGTAGCAGAGGCTGAAGGAGGTTCCGCGGACGCCGGCATCTATCTCACCCTTCAGAATGCTCCCGCCTCCCTCGGGCCTGAGGGGTATAAACTGACCACGACATCAACGGCGACGACGATAAGGGCCTCGGCACCTGCAGGTCTCTTCTATGGAGTCCAGACTCTTCGGCTGATGCTCCCTGAGGTCGTGGAATACACTGCCGCATATCCGAAGCCCCTTTTTGTGCCCGGGGTAAAAATCCTGGACGCCCCCCGGTTCCAATGGCGGGGTGCCATGCTCGACGTCTCCAGACACTTCTTCGACACGGATGATGTAAAGCGGTTCATGGACCTGATGGCCCTCTACAAACTGAACCGACTTCACCTTCACCTCTCCGACGATCAGGGTTGGAGGATCGAGATTCCCAGCCGGCCCAATCTGACCGAACACGGAGCCAGCACTGAGGTAGGCGGGAAGAGTGGTGGTTTCTACTCCGTGGCGGAGTACTCCGAGTTGGTTCGGTACGCCGAGGATCGTTTTATCACCATCGTTCCCGAGATCGATGTCCCGGGACATACAAACGCCGCCTTGGCCTCCTATTCTGAGCTGAATTGTGATGGGGTTGCCCGGGAACTGTTCATAGGGACAGCGGTGGGGTTCAGCTCCCTCTGCACAGACAAGGAGGCAACCTACGCCTTCCTCGAAGACGTTGTCCGGGAGATCGCGGCTCTGACTACGGGCCCGTTTTTTCATGTCGGTGGGGATGAGGTGGAGCGGCTCACCTCGGACGAATACAACGCTTTCATCGAGCGAATGGACGGCATCGTCCGCTCCCACGGAAAACGCCTTGTCGGTTGGGACGAGGTCGCTATGGCGGACCTTGGACCCGAATCCGTGGTTCAGCTCTGGAGGCCCCTCTGGCCCGCCGATGGTGGACCCGAACTGGATTCCGCTTCGGCGGCGGCGGCGGCTAAGTTGGAAGAAGGTGTTTTGAGGGTCCTGGAGTCCGGTGGGTCCGTGATTCTCTCACCCGCGGACCGGCTCTACCTCGACATGAAGTACGATCCCTCCACTCCTATCGGCCTCACCTGGGCCGGGCTGGCCGATGTCCGCACGTCCTACGACTGGGCCATCGCCGATCTCTTTGGTGGTCTTCCGGAAGAATCCATCGCCGGCGTGGAAGCTCCTCTATGGTCGGAAACGATCGGGAGCATGGGCGATATCGAGTACCTGGCCTTCCCTCGGATGCCAGGTGTGGCAGAGATGGGCTGGTCTCAGGAATCCAGGCGGGTCTGGGAGGACTATCGCCTGAGACTCGGAGCCCAGGGACCCCGGTGGACAGCCCTGGGGATCAACTTCTATCGGTCACCCTTGGTGCCATGGCAGGAGGGGTGGCAGGACTGAAGCCACCCCCAGCATCTTACCTCAGCACGGGATTCCCAGTCCCGATATTTCCTTTCGCGCAAAAAATATTTCTTGCCAAAGGTTAGCAGCGGAAGCCATTAAAGGTGCCGGTACCTTCCTCAACCCAACGACCAAATCAGTCCTTTCGAAAAGATGGGCGGCACCAGTCTAGTAGATAGGCGGCCCTGGTCTAAGAGACTTTGGCCAAACCCTCCGGACCCCAGGGAATGAGGAGCGGTATGGAATCGGTTCACCGGACAAGAACGGGCATACAGGCCGGGCTGCTCGGCGGCAGCGCAGTGGTTTTACTCTTCTTTCTCCTCGACCTTTTCCGCCTCCAACCCCTCTCCACCCCGATCGCTCTGGGCAACAGTATCCTGATGCCCGGTGGGTTTCTTCTCGACACACCGGTCATCTCCCAGGTCGTTTCCCTGGTCATGTTCGCTGGGAGCATCCTTACCCTTACCATTCTCCATTTCCTTGCCTTTTCCTGCCTCGGCTTGGGTGCCGTTTGGGGCTGCGAGGAGTGTGGTGTCAAACTGAATGTTCTTTCCGGCGCCCTCTTTGGAATCACGGTGGGTTCCCTGCTTTTTTATGGCTCGCTCTCTCTGGGAGGGGACCAAATCCTGGCGAATCTCCCTGGACCGGTGAGCGTGCTTCTGGCCAACCTGATGGCCGGGGCGGTCATGGGTGGATTCGTCCAGATGAAAAGGCGGGCCTAGAAACACCAGGCGGATCGATAGTCGAAAACGAATCTCCCCCCAGCTCGTTGAATCCCAATTCTCCCTAAGCCGTACGGTTACCTAACCGAGTTGAACACCAACAGCATCTGGGAGAACACGCGACATGCGAGCCTCATCTCGATATTGGATTCTTCTTCCCTCTCTCCTTCTGGCCCTTTCTTCCTGCCGTGACGCCGCGCCCCCCGCTGAGGAGGAGCCATTGGACGAGGCGTCGGCCCTCAGCGCAGCTGCTGCTACCATCACCCCGGAAGAGGTGTATTCCAGGATCGGTGTCCTGGCCCACGATTCCATGGGGGGAAGAAACACGCCAAGCCCTGGTCTCGAGATGGCGGCTGCCTGGGCTGCCTCCGAGTTCGAAAGCATGGGACTGGAGCCCGGCGGTGACGACGGAGCATTCATCCAGCGGTGGCAATACACCCCCAGAGGGACCCCTGAAGGGGAAGCCGGCTCTGTGGCCGTTCCCAACGTGGTGGGGCTGCTGAGGGGGAGTCATCCTGAGCTCCGAGAGGAGTGGGTGGTGTTCACGGCCCATTTCGACCATGTCGCCGGCGGGCCTGACGAAACGGGGGACGACATCTACAACGGGGCTGACGACAACGCCAGTGGGACAGCTGCCGTCATGGAGATTGCTCAAGCTTTTTCTACCCTTCCCTCCCCCCCCAACCGCTCCATTGCGTTTGTCCTGGTCAGTGGAGAGGAAAAGGGTCTTCTTGGCGCACGGCATTTTGCCCAGGGGGCTTCCCTGCCCCAGGAGGCCATGGTAGCCGACATCAATGCCGACATGGTCAGCATGAACGCTCCAGACAGCATCTTTGTTTTCGGTGGGGAATTCACGACTCTTGGCCCTATCCTCGACCGTGTCATCGAGGCCCATCCGGAGATCGGGATCTCCATCCAGGAGAACCAATGGCCTCAAGTCCCCCTCTTCCGGATGTCGGATCACTTCGCCTTTGTCCAGGAGGGGATCCCGGGCATTTTCTTCTTCAGCGGACTACACGAGAATCTCCACAGGCCCAGCGACCATCTGGAAGCGGTAGACTGTGACAAAGCGTCTCGCGTCGCCCGCCTCATGTTCCACTTCGGATATGAGGTGGCTCAAAACCAGGAGACCCCTGAATGGACCGCCAGTGGAACGGAGATGCTGGCAGAATTGTCGGCAGGTGGACACTAGAGAGGGGAAGATCTTCGGTTGACCGGAAACTGTAATGGCCGGACACATCCTACGTATGGTATTCCCGATGAATGATGGGGGAGGGTGTTGCTTCACCCACCATCGCCGGCCAAGGTCCGAAGTTCCCCGGGGGTCAGGGGTTCCAGGAGCCGGGATCCCATGGACGAGATCGACTTGGCTGCAACGTGGGATCCCAGGCGCCCGGCCTGAAGCCAACTCCAGCCCTGCGTTAGACCGTAGAGGAGCCCCGCCGCATACATGTCCCCCGCTCCGGTGGTATCCACTGCTTCCACGGGAACGACCTCCAACACCGAGCACTCCCCCCGGCTCATCAAAACCGAGCCCTTCGGCCCGGAGGTAAGGGAGACATCCACCCCATGGCGGTGAATCTCCTTGGCGCAGTCCAAAGGATCCTCCAAGCCGGTGAGGACCCGACCCTCCAGATCATTTAGAAACAGAAGATCCACAGGGCCCTCGATCAGCTCCCAAAGAAGGTCCCGACAGCTCTGGACGACGAAAGGATCGGACACCGCCAGAGCTACTTGCACACCGCTCTCCCTGGCCACGGTAAATGCTTTGAGAGAAGCCTCGCGAGAGCCCTCGTGAGGAAGGAGGTATCCCTCGACAAGGAGGTACTTGGCCAGGGAGATAAAGTCAGGGTCCACGTCATCCGGTCCCAGTTCCGCGGCGATCCCCAGATGGGTCATCATGGTCCGTTGGGCGTCATGCGTAATCATGACGGTGCAGGTACCCGTCTCTCCCCGGTGGGCCTGGGATAGGAGAGGGACGTTCACACCCTTCAAATCCTCCCGGAAGAAGCTCCCGTCCTTATCGGCACCGACTACGCCGCAGAATCCCCCGCTCCCGCCCAATCCGGCTACTCCCACGACCGTATTCGCCACCGATCCTCCTGAGCATCGGTGGACGGGACGAGCCCCCAGGGCCTGGTGCAAGCTCCCCTTCTCAGCGGCGGTCACAAGACGCCGATGGCCTTTTTCAACATCCTGAGCATCGAGAAAGGCCTGGTCCACCTCCACCTCGAGGTCCACCAGGGCGTGTCCCATGCCGAAGATATCGAAGGTTCCAGACCGGTCCATTGGTTCTTTCGAGTCGGATTCAAGTGGGCCGTTCCAGGGCCGTATAGCCCCCGGAGGTACGGCAACGAGAAACTAGGCCCGGTCCTCAGCTACCGACACCACCGCCCCCTTCCCGGAGATCCCCCCAGCACCCTATCCTTCCGGTGCCGTACTGTTTAGTCAGGGCACCAATCATTCAGGAAGCATCTATGGGCTCTCTGCTTCAGGATCTCAGGTTTGTAGTTCGCAGCATGACACGGCGCCCCCTGTACCGGGCGGTGGCCGTGGGGATTCTTGCACTGGGGCTCGGAGCAGCCATCTCGGTTTTCACCTATGTGAACGGCTTCTATCAGCCTTTCCCCGGAGCAAACGCCCGGGGGCTCGTCCAGGTTTTTGGCGCCGATGGCCAGACTCCCTACCTGGACATCTCATACCTGGACTATCTGGACTATTCCCAATCCAGCGGAGGGTTCGAGTCCATGGGGGCAGTCCAGGCCTACTATGCGGCCAGCGTGCGGTTGGAAGAGATGACCGTGGTCGCGTTCTTGAATGCCGTAGCCGGGGACTATTTCCAGGTCCTCCAGGCTCAAGCATCCATCGGAAGGACCCTTACCGCTGAGGACGACCGGCCAGAGGCACCACCGTCCGCGGTCATTTCCCACGAGTGGTGGCAAAGTCAGTTCCAAGCGGATCCTTCGATCCTGGGAAGCACCCTATACCTCAACTACCGGCCCCATACCGTGGTCGGGGTCATGGCTCCCGACTTTGTGGGCTCCGCATCCGACTCACAGCCCCACGTATGGATTTCCATAGCCTCTTTCCGGGACAGGTATGTCAGCTGGGATCGGATGGCCCAGAATAGGGACCTTCCTCTGGTGAGGGTCTACGGTCGCCTGGCCAAGGGCACCTCCAAGGCCCTGGCAGAAGGAGAGTTGGCCCGGGTAGCTCAGGGGCTCGACGAGGCATTCCCACTCTCCGAGGGGACCCGAAGAGTCCACCTCCAACCCGCGACATGGATCGACCCCCGGTTACGCATGGCCGAAAGTTCAGCCAACCGGATCATCATGCTCGCCGCCGCCGGCTTCCTCCTTCTGGTATGCGCTAACGTCGCGAACCTCCTCCTCTCCGTTTTTTCCGCTCGAAGCCGGGAGACCGCACTCCAGGCCGCTCTTGGCGCCACACGAGTACGCCTAGCCAGAAGCGTCCTGATCGAGAACGTCCTCCTTGCCCTGATCGCCGGTGGCCTGGCAGTGGGTTTGGCCGTTCCTCTCAGTGCCCGCCTCGGTTCCTATTTCGCCCGCCCCAGCGTATGGGGTGAAACCGTCTCACGAGAATTCACTCTGGACATGCGGGTCCTGGGTTTCGCCGTGGGAATCTCCTTACTTACAGGGTTACTGGCCGGGAGCCTCCCGGCGATCCGGGCCTTTGGCCGGGACATCTGGGGCGTACTCAAGACCCATCCCACCCCCCGGGGGGGCCTAAAGAGGGTTTTCGGAAGAAGAACCCCAGACCTCCGGGACGCCCTGACCTCCGCTCAGGTCGCCCTTTCCGTGATCCTCCTTGTTGTGTCCGGCCTGGTGTTGAGAACCCTTGATAAGGCCTCCCAGCTGGACCCCGGATTTGAATACCAGCAGCTCATCGGCAGCCATATATCGACGAGCAGTACCTCCCTCCTTCCGGAGGAGAGAGAGGCGTTCTTTAAGGAAGTGGAAGCCCGGATCGCGGAAGAGCCCTGGGTTGAATGGGCCACCTCGTCGGGGAATGCCCCCCTCTCCGGCCATGGGTCCATGAATCTCCACGGCCCAGGATCGGAAGAACCGATCTCGACCTTGGTGGCGCGGGTTCACTCCGGATTCTTCGAAAAGCTTGGCGTGGAACTACTGGAAGGCCGGACATTCGCTGAGTTCGACAGTGCGGGGGGGGCCGTAGTCGCAGTCCTCAACAAACCCGCGGCCGAACGGTTCTTTCCCCAGGGCAACGCTCTGGCCAACCGCCTCAGATCAGGAACAGCGGGGGCCGAAGGACAGGATTTCGAAATCGTGGGGGTGGTTGGGGACACGAAGGTAAGGAACTTTCTGAGTCCCGCTGAGCCGGCCATCTACCTCCACTATGCCCAACAGCCGTATCCAACCGGGAGTGCTCTCCTGGTCAGGACCCTGGGTAGCCCGGAGCAAGCCGTCCCTCTCCTTCATCAATGGCTCAGAGGGTTCGAACCGCACCTGGCCATCGTGAACGCCATCACCTATAAGGACGTTGTCCGGGGCGCCCTCTATACGCAGCGCATGAACGCCGAGCTCTTTTCCGTGCTGGCGGTGATGGGCTTGATCCTGGCCGGGGTTGGGATCTTCAGCGTCGTCAGCCTCTCCGTGACCCGAAGGACCCGGGAGATCGGAGTCCGGAAAGCCATCGGGGCCTCCATTAGTGAGGTCAACCGGCTGGTGGTCGGGCAGGCCCTGGTCCCGGTCATGGTGGGTCTCTTCGTGGGGCTGCTTATCTCCTGGGGAGCCTCAGGACTTGTTGGGAGCCTCCTGCTCGAGGTCGAACCAACCGATCCTACCAGCCTGGTGGGGGGAAGCCTCGCTCTGCTGGGCACGGCGGCGCTGGCCGCCTACCTCCCGGCCAGACGAGCCGGGAGGGTGGACGCGGTTGCAGCCTTGAAGGTTGAATAGCGACCCGGTTCTACTGACCCTTCTGGTACTTCACCTCCCCACCCACGATGGTGTACACCACCTCGGCGGTGGGGATTTCCTCTTCCGGGATAGTGAGGATGTCCTTCGACAGGACCGTGATATCGGCCAGTTTCCCAGGGGTCAGGGTCCCTTTGATGTCCTCTTCAAAAGAGGCATAGGCCCCGTTGATGGTGTAGGACTCCAGGGCCTCGATCCGGCTCATTCGCTGGTCGGGAAAGAAGACTGATCCGTCCTTCAGCACCCGGGAGACCGTGGCGTAGTAGCTGTCCAGAGCACTCACGTCTTCCACCGGCGCATCGGTGCCGTTCGGTATGATGGAACCGTTGGCCATGAGTTTTTGCCAAACGTAGGCACCTTCCTCCGCCCGCTCCTCACCTAGTCTTTCCAACACATAGGGTGCATCGGAAGTGCAGTGGATTCCCTGCATGGAGGGAATAACCCTCAACTCCGCGAAGCGGCCAATATCGTCAGGATGGAGATGCTGGCTGTGCTCGATTCTCCACCGCCGGTCACTCACCCCCCCGAACTCCTCGAAGGTGGCTTCCATGATATTCAGACTTTCCTGGTTTGCCCGGTCGCCGATGGCGTGGACGGCCAGTTGGAGTCCGTACTCGGCAGCAATACGGGCCGCCCCCTCGACGTCGGGGACAGGAGCCGTGTTCAAGCCAGAGCTGGTGGGAAGATCCTCATAGGGTTCCAGGAGCCAAGCTCCGTGAGGCCCCAGCGCACCATCGAGAGTGCGTTTAACGGCGCGCACCGTGAGATGGTTGTCGCCGTACCCAAGCATCCAGTAGTCCGAAAGCCGTTGCGCGAGACGCTCGTTGGAATCCCGTATCATAACCCACAGCCGCACATCGATCTCCCCCGCATCGACCATCTCCTTTATCATGTCAATAGTCTCGAACGGAGATCCGGCATCGTGGACAGTGGTGAGGCCCTTTGATATCACGTCTTCGTTGGCCAACTCAACAATGCGCCTCGGATCAGGCTGCTCAGCTCCCTCTGACGCCCCTCCCAACAACCGCTGCGCCGTCTCACGGAACGCACCAATCGGCTCTCCATTGGCATCCCGCACGATCTCACCTCCAGCGGGATCAGGGGTGCGAGCAGTGATGTTGGACATTTCCATGGCCTTTGCGTTGGCGAACGACGCGTGGCCGCTGGCGTGTCTCAGAACCACCGGGTTATTGGGTGATACTGCACTCAACGAGTGATGCGTAGGGAGTCCGTCCACGTTGTCTTCGGGCGTGTGGTCCCACTTCTCTTGATGCCACCCCCTGCCTCGAATCAGTTCCCCAGTTGAGGCATCGCCAACCACAGCCTCGACCATGGAGACGATCTCCTCCCAGTTGGAGACGTCCATGAGGTTGATCTGCATCTTGGACTGACCGATTCCCGTGAAATGGACGTGACTGTCGATAAAGCCGGGGATTGCCAGGCTGCCGTCGAGGTCGATCACCTCGGTCTCCGCGCCGACGTAGGCCCTGATCTCTCGATTTGAACCGACT
>RCNC010001248.1_pt1 | contig 17046 bp, 12 predicted proteins | sample 2041301 | NCBI WGS metagenome assembly RCNC01 (sample SAMN09708231, study PRJNA481090) | Marine sediment metagenome, whole genome shotgun sequencing project. | biome: marine sediment; feature: ocean; material: sediment; isolation source: Sewage treatment plant 13A marine sediment (STP13A) ... | reverse complement strand
CCCGCATTTCGCGTTTGAGCATCTTGCCGGCAACGTTTCGTGGGAACGATTCCATGATGACCACATCCCGGATGCGCTGAAATTTGGCATCCACCCGGCTGTTGGTCCATTCGATCAATTCTTCCGGCAGCAGCGTGGCCCCGCGGTGGAGCACCACCGTGGCAATGGGCACCTCGCCCCACTTTTCATCGGGAACGCCGATCACCGCCACTTCGCTGACATCCGGGTGGCGGATCACCACTTCCTCGATATCCTTTGGATAGACGTTCACGCCGCCTGAAATGATCATGTCTTTGATGCGGTCGACGAGAAAGAGGAACCCCTCGTCGTCCACGTACCCCAAATCCCCCGTGTGCAGCCATCCGTCCACAATCGCTTTTTCGGTCAGGTCGGGCCGCTTGTAATAACCGGGCATCATCATCGGGCTCTTGCCGCAGATTTCGCCAATCTTTCCGGGCGCGCATTCCCGACCCTCCGCATCCAGGATGCGCATCTCCATGAATGGTGCGGGGATTCCCACGGAGCCCACCTTGCGAACGGCGTCATGCTTGTCCAGCACGGTCATGAACCCCTCGGTCAGTCCGTACAATTCGTAGAAACGCCCGGGCAGCGCCTTGTTGAGGCGGTGCTTGTACTCCAGAAGCAGCGGGGCCCCCACGTTGTGGATCATCTCCAGGGAGGCCAGTTTCGCCGGTTCAAAGGCCGGGCTGTTGAGGATGGCGATGATCTGGGCCGGAACCATGACCACATGGGTGACCTTCTCTTTTTCGATGTCGGCGATGACCGCCTCGGCGTTGAAGCTCTCATGGAGAATGTAAGTGGCGCCCAGAAACATCCAGGGCATCAGGTCCAGCATGGCGCCGTTGAAGACGATGGCGCCGGCGTGAAGGGCCACGCTCTCCGGCGCCATGCGCCAGGAGGCGGCGAAGATGGTGCAGTACATGGCCCGGACATAATGGGTGTGCACGATTCCCTTGGGTGCGCCGGTGGTTCCGCTGGAGTACATGATATTATACATGTCGTGGTCGTCGATGGCCACGTCCGGCGGGTTTTTCTCGTTTGCAGAATCCACGAATTCGTCGTAGCTGCGGAATCCTTCACGCTGGCCGTCTAAATTCACCAGCACGTAGCGATCATCGCCGATGGCTGGCAAATCATTGCGGATATGGTCCAACGCACCGGCAAAGGCGGCATCGGCGATCACCAGCGCGGTGTCGGAGTTTTTCAGCAGGGTGGACAGCCCTCCCTCGTTGAGCATGGTGCTGCTGGGCACAATCACCAGGCCCGTCTTGGCCGCCGCCCAATAGGCCGCCATGAGCTGGGTGCAGTTGGGCAGAACGGTGGCGAATTTATCTCCCTTGACGAGCCCGCAGGCCAGCAGCGCGTTGGCCAGTTTGTTCACGTAAGCGTTAAATGCCTCGTAGGTAAACCGTTCTCCGCCGCAAACAAAAGCGAGGTGGTCAGGACGATAGCGCGCATGGTGAGGTAAAAGGCTGCCGATGTTCATCGATATCTCCTTTTGGTTGGCAGAAGTTAAGAAGAGAAAAGGATACGACCTGTTTTTTGGCCTATTCCTCAGTAAAAATCAACAGCAGAGAGATCCACTCGTAAGCATGCGCATTGGATGATGCATGCTACCGACCCTTGATTAGCTCAAATGGTTTGCCCTCATCATTGCCGACCCACTTCACCACGCCGGTCGCCGAATCGATCACGAAGAGATCAGGGAAGTTGCCCCTGACCACTGCGGTCATTCGATATCTGCCGATCTGGGATGCGCCATCGATAGAGGTGGTCCCGGTCAAAAACAGGAGCGCGAGGACAATCGAGATGCCAAGCAGGATCAAAATAAGTTTTTGGTGGGCGTCTTTAACTTTCATGTCATCCCCTTTGTCGGTTATGGGTTTTTGGCGAAGAGCGCTGCTGAAAGAAACCATCCACCGGTGAATTTTGAACGGTCATGACCGATTATAACTGCCGCAGCACCTGCGTTACCACCTGATCCGGCGTCACACCAGACGTGGAGACGGTGATGTCTGCGAAGCGCTTGTACAGCGGGCACCGTTCGTCATAGAGCATGTCGATGGTCTGACCGGGCATTCTGAGCACCCCCCGCTCATCCAGATTGCCCAAACGATCCTTCAGCGGCACCAGATCGATCTGCAAGTAGACTGCCGGCCCCAAGGACCTGAGGTGGGCCATGGCTTTCCGGCTATATACCGCACTGCCACCGGTGGCCACGATCCCGCAGTCCGGCGGCACGGTGAGCAGATAGCGTTCCTCGATTCTGCGGAACCCGTCTAACCCGTGGTCGGCAATGGTTTCCTGCAGGTAGCAGCCCTCTCCCGTCTGCATCAGGATGTCCGTATCCAAAAACGATACCCCCAGGCGTTTGGCCAGAAGGACCCCGATGGTGCTTTTGCCTGCCCCAGGCATGCCAATGAGTATCAGGTTTTGCTTTTTTACCATACATCGCTCATTTTAAAGGGAATATCGATTTGCCACTGATGAAACTTCTCAGCTGCCGTCCGCAGAGCAATTTCGATGACCTCATCGCAACACTTTGTAATTGCCTTCATACCAATTTTTCAGGTCACTGGTATACCATCGGGAAAAGCGTCTATCCGATGGACCACCGGCCAGGTTGGTGTGGATCTCATCGGTGGCCAGGTCGGTAATGAAGCGGTAAGTGGGGCTGAACGTAGTTAGTCGCCCGACATTTTTAAAAATTTGTCCCTGGGAGATGGTGGCCCTGCATCCGGGAAGCGTAAGCGGGCCGTAATCGAACCCCAGAAATTTTGGCAGCCGGCCGCCGAACAGCAGGTGGGCCAGGGAGATCGATCGGGTTCTTCCATATGAATCCGGTTCGACACCCAAGCCTGCGTCGATACCCTGCTTTAAAAGCTTTTCTCTCGTTTCTACGTCGAACCAGGCCGATGACTGCTTTTCCAGAATTCGGTCGAAGTTGGCGTAATAGTCGTTGAACAAGCTGGTTTCCGAGAAGATATGATCCACCACATCACGTCCGAACCCGTGGTCGCCAAACACCACGTCGATAACGGCCCGGTAAACGGACTCGAAGAGCATGGCCCCTGTTGATTCGGCGTCATACCGCAGATCCCACGCTTTCAGGATGCGGCCGTTTTTCGTATCCGGCAGCAGTGGGCCGATGACTTCCATCAGCCGTTCCGCCTGCAGGGAGTAAAGGTCGTAGTGCATGTCCTTCATGTATGCTACATCCAGATCACTGCCGGTCTCCAGGAGCGCAACGATGCGGTCCGCCCGATATGGCCCCATACACAAGTTAATCGGATTCGAACGTCCCAGATAATTGAGATCCTGGTTGGCCGTGGCGATGATGCCTTCGGGGGGATTGAATACATTGGGCAAATCGTCGGGATCGTTGAACCCCTGCGGGTCAAGTTGATCATCCCATCCGGCGATGGGAAGCAATCCGCTGATTTTCTCGACCCGCTTGAAATGGCGACCGCTCATCTGATAGCCGATGTTACCCTGAGTGTCGGCAAACACCCAATTCATGGCCACGGCTTCCACCCGACGAAACAGGGTCATGGCTGTCGGTACATCTGCTGCGTCCATTATCTGGATCAGCGTGTCAAAAGCGCTTGCCCCGCAGCCACTGGCTCCTGACCACCCCAGCACCAGATAGTGGCCTTCCGTATGGGGGTCGCCTTCCAGCAGCCCGTTTTCATTTTCATGGATTTTTATCCGAAGGGAAGGCTTGCTTTTCACCTTGATCTCTTCCTCACGAAGCCTAAAGGGTTTCCAGCCGTCCTTTCGATAGTATTTCCCCTTTCGACATCGTTCGATGCGGTAATCCAGCATATCCATGTAGGCATAGGTGGCGCTCCATGCCAAACGGTTGTTTCGGCCGATGATCAGTCCGGGAACTCCGGGAATGCTGACCCCCATCATGGTATTGCCGGGCAGGCGGAGAACGACCTCTTGCCAGACATTGGGCAGGCGGTTGACCTCCAGGTGAGGGTCATTGCAAAGAATCGGAAAGCCGGAACGGGTGAGGCGGCCGGCCACGGCCCAGTTGTTGGAGGCATTGAACCGGGGGAGCCGGTTGAACCATTTCAACGCTGCCGGAACCAGGGGGGGAGAGAGTGTGATCTTGCCCATCAAATCGGTGTCGATGGGATCGGTGAGATAGGGGAACAACTCCTTTAGCTTTTCTTCTGGAACCCCGTTCTGGATCATTTCCACCAGAAATTTTTCCATATTGGCCTGGATGTCGGCCAGGCCTAAAAACCCGAATACCTTGCCCAGCCGCAGACAGTCCACCAGCGCATAAGGTTCCGGGTGGCTGTATCCCATCAGCTCGAATTCGAACACCGGCCCGTTGTCTTCCATCCAGTGGTTGAATCCACTCACGTAGGCATCCATGGCCATGCGAGTGCCGGGTTCAAGCCGGGCGAGCTGTTCCTGCGGATCAGGTAGAAAATTCATCCGCCGCATGTAGGTGTCGATCTCGATCAGGCCTTCATCAGCCTTGAGCAATTCGGCGGCACGGCCCTGGAGAAGAATGCGGGTGAGCAGGGTCTGGATCTGGCGGTCGTTGGCGTGGACCCACCCCAACCCCCTCATCAGATCCGATACTGTACTCGCGGTGATTTCCGGTATGCCGTGACTATTCCTCAGAATATGGATGTTTCCGTCGTTACCGTCCAGGTATACGGGCGCCTTTTTCAACTTCATCGCGTCGACTCCTGTTAAAAGAAACGGTAATACAGCCTGCCGGCAGAATCGTTCAGATCTGCCATACATCCACTCGTCGGACTCCAGCCGCCAAATCGCCTCGATCCATTGATGATGGGTATGGTTTTGGAGAGGAGATTGTTGCGGTGCGCAAGCTGGAAAAAACGCATCCGCTCCTTATTGCTGTGGGGTGGCGTCAATGCTTCAGTATCTGTCAAGCCGGTCCAAAGGCAAAGAGCGAGGTCGCTACGGCTGCTGCGTGAAACAGCCAGGCCGGCAGGATGCTGTGCGACCGTTCCCGGATCATCCCGGCAGCCAAGCCGAATATGGCGGCCACAGCGATATACTTTATCAGGATGCCGTTGGTCAGGAATGCCATTGGAGAGTCTGCCATCATTGTCATCTGGAAACCGATGGTGGCCGCATACAGCAGGGCCGATCCAATGGTGGGGCCGGAGAAGAACCACCGGCTTTCAGAGTCCTGGATGGTTGCCAGCTGGGCCATCATGCCGTGCACCAGACTCCTGAACAACAGTTCCAGGGAAAGGGGAATCAGGACCAGGGCAATCGTCCAGGCGGCCACGGGGTCGGCGGCAAACATCATTTTGTCGGGCACCAGCATGTCACCGGTAAATCCGCAGAGAATGGCCATGGGCAGAAGTCGCCACCAGTCTTTTCCAGCCGGCAACATCAAACCAAACTGCCATGGCCGGCGCAGGGCAACGATGCCGAGCATGATGGTGGTAAAAAACAAGAGCGCGGTGTGGAATCCGACTACCGGACTCCGGAAAACCTCGCCGAGCGTTTCGCGGCCCAGCCACCGGGCCGGCTCCCAGTTTTGGCCCATGGCAATGGCGGCAATTACGATCAGCATTGAGAATACGGCACTGGATAAAAACCGTTTCACGTGGCGAATGTCGCTGCGCTTTTCGATGACATCGCGGCAGGCCGAAACAATTTCTCCGGGTAACAGCCGTGTACCGAGGTTTCGGGGCGAGCCGCCAATATCTCCGGATCCCCCCCAGCGGCTGACGTTTATGCGACCCTTGACCGCCGGGTCCATGAAGTTCAAGCGCTGATACACATCCTCCAGGTTCACCGGCATGAACAGGTCCATCTGCCTGAGGGTATAGTCTTTTTCGCCCCTGCGCAGGGCCACCCATCCCAGTCGGTTGCCATAGAGTTTGATCAGGTGGGGCTCCAGCTCGTAGATGCCGAGATCTGAAGCCACTACCACGGCAATACGATTGTTGGTCAGCTCGATTCGGGCCAGTTCTTCGATGCCCTTGAAATCATCAAGTTCCCCCAATTTGATCAGAAACTGATCCAACTTCCGCAGCACGCCGACGGTATAAGCAAGGAAATCGGTTTTGGACCACTCGCCGCCTTTCTTCAGTTCCAGTTCTTCCATGCGCAGGCGGTCGATGATCCGCATCAGCTTCTGGAGCAGATCAGCCGGTAAGCCGCTGAGTTCCCGCAGCTCCAGGCCTAGCGCATCGATAATCCCTTCAAGCCTGACCAGCGCGAAAAGGGAACGCCGGTGGATGGCGTCCCGGTTGTTGATTCGCTGATGATTGAGAAGGATCCAGATGGCCAGGATGGTGTCAAGGTCCGGTTCGTTGGCGAAAATCTTCCATTCCCGGTCCCGCAGGTCAAAACCCTTCACGCACATGATCAGGGCCTGCTCGCAGGTGGCCAGGGTGAAGGTACGGACGCAGCCCTCATGATGGTCCAGGTTGTAGACTTTTTTTTCGTGATCCAGAAAGGGTTCCGCCTGGGCGACACCATCCAGATAAATGGTTCCTGGAGGGGCTTTGCGTGCAGCCGAGGCAGTAACGGTCAGGCCCGCCTTGATGGTGACCTGCAGGTTGGGCGCTTCAAAGCAGGTCAGCGTCCGGTCCGTTCCCACCTCTTTGATCGAATAGCGATCAGGAAAAACGTGCCCGGCGGCATCCTGCTTGAGGGGAGCGTTTTCCAGCACAAAGGGCAATTGATCGGTATCTTCCATGTATGGAAATAATCCTGCGCTTAGATAAATCCAACTCATGCGAGTCAATAGAGTGCTTATCATCCATAACAATCAGCGCGGGGAGGGTCAACAGGTTAATGATTGGCCTCCACGGCGAACGCCTCCTCTAACACATATCTATATTGCTGGAATATTTAATTATATTAATAATTTCGTTGGGTTGGTTGATATCTATCGGGCTTAAGGACCCGAGCCGTCAAGGGGCCAAGGGTTTGTTTTCCAACGATCTTATCGAGATCTTTAAGCCTTCTACCTATCTCAGACCGTATCTTTTCCCGATATAGTCAGACCCAAACGGGCCTATCTATCGGCTTGTAAAACCCTTGAGAAGGCCCATTCTCGGGATGATGATATCAGGCGGCGGGGTTAAGGTGCAACGGGCGCCCGATCCTCAGGCAATTGTCTTGGGGCCCTTTGCGTGATTACCCGTCGAATGAGGTCGTTTCGATCAGGCCGTTGTGGCGGCATTCCTCTCAAAACTACTCTTTTTTATTTGATTTTGTTCATAATTACAGATAGACAAATACCAACATGCGTGAATTTGATCGGCGCTTGCCGAACCTTTTGGTGCCGGTGAGCGTTTGGATCCTGCCCGAATTGGCCGATACCCGAAAACCGGAAAATGTACCGGAGACCGATAGCATGACAACCCGCGCAAGATCATGAACCGCCTGACCCTTGCATGCCTCCTGGCACTTTTCATGTCAGACGTCGGCGGTGCCTGGGCTGGCACTATCTGCCCCAACATGGAAAGCCAGCTCGCAGCCCCGGCCAGTGAAGTGATGGAAATCATCTCCGAATGGTTCACCGCACAGGGGCATGCGGTCCGGCGCGATTTTCCACGTCCCGGAACTGTTCATCTGACGGCGTGGAGTACGGAGGATGAATGGGATATCACCATCAGGCCCCAATCCGCCCTGGCCTCGGTGGCCACGGTCATCCATCAAGGCGACATAAACGCCATACAAGCCTGCCGGCGCCTGCAGGAATATCTTGATGGATATCTGCTTGGAACGTCGCCGAGCGCGCCACCACGGGCACACCGTCGCCGACAAACGGTTCCCACGGTCGTGCTGGACAGAATCGAAACGGTGGTCTGTATCCGGACCCGATCCAGAGGGCGGGATGTCCAGTTTTCAGGTTTTGTGGTCGATCCGGGAGGCCTGGTGCTGTGCACCGCCCACGACCTGACCCATAATCAGCAGGTTACGGTGACTTTTACCGACGCGGTGAGCATACCGGGGACCATCGCCCGCCTGGATCTTGACCGGGATCTGGCACTGGTTGAGTGTTCAGCAAGCGCCAGGGCGTTCGTATACCTTTCCTCCGGTCGAAACCTGCTGGGAATGGGTGAACGCGTATTTTCCATCGGATGCCCCAACAACCTGCCGGGAACCCTGTCGCCCGGCACCATCAACGGACCGCCCAGGCTGGTGAATGATCAACCCTTGTGGCAGGTTGAGATGACCATCAATCCCGGAAGCAGCGGCAGCCCTGTGTTTGATGCCCAGGGCCAGTTGGTGGCCATGATCAAAGGTCGCTTCCGGGGAACCTCGACAGTGGGATTTTTAACTCCGCTGGAAACCATCATTGAATTTTTACTCGATGAAAGCGGTTGATACATGAGGAGTGCCTTGTGATTAATATGATCACAATAGCATTGTTGCGCTTATCAAGGAGGGAATGGAAGAACTGATGTTGAAACCCATTTAACGGTTACGGTGGGCACATCCCCAGCTGACCATTCACACCCACAACGGCTGCCGATGCATGGACCAGATAGATGTGCAGCGCGTTCAGCCCATAAGCCAGCGTCCCGCATAAAAACTGCCGCCGGCCACAAGGGTGCATAAAAGAGTCCCCCAAAGGATGTCTACAACCACCATGGCCAGGGGCCACCCCCGGATGGTGGCCATGTTGGTCAGGTCGTAGGTGGCGTAGGTGAAAAAGCCGAACAGGGCACCCCACAGGGCGGCCCGCCCAATGGATCCTTGGGCCAGGGCCGGTAATACCGCAACCACCAGAATACCGACGATATAGATCAGGTAAAACGCGATGGCCGCAGTCCAGTTGACCTGGTCGCTGAGAATAAAACCGATTTGTTTCTTGTAGAAACCGCGACCCAGGTATCCCAGCCAGATGATGTCGATAAGAAAAAAGACGGGGATGGTGAGCAGATAAAGTTTGATATAAAACAGTGTGTTCATCCCACGACCTTGATTCGTCCAACCGCCGCCTCCACCGCTGCGAGAATCTCGCCGGATCGCAATACGTTCAGCATGGTTTCCATATCCTTGTACAACTCACGGTCTTGAGCCATGTAGGGCACGTGACGACGGATCACCCGGTAGGCCTCACGGGTGCCCCTGCCGGCCGTCAACTTGCGCGATTCGGTGACCAGATCATAGGCTTGGGCCGCACAGAGCAGTTCGATGGCGATGACATTCTCTACGTTGCTGAGAATTTCTCGGCTCTGGCGAATGGCGATGGTGCCCATGCTCACATGATCTTCCTTATTGGCGGAGGTGGGTATGGAGTCCACGCAGGCCGGGTGGGCCAGCACCTTGTTCTCCGACACCAGGGCGGCGGCGGCATACTGACCGATCATGAATCCGGAGTTGATGCCTCCCTGTTTGATCAGAAAGGCGGGCAACTCGCTGAGCTGAGGGTTGACCAGCCGCTCGATGCGCCGCTCGGAAACGCTGCCCAGCTCCGCCAGCCCCATGGAGAGATAGTCAGCGGCCATGGCCACAGGTTGGCCGTGGAAATTGCCGCCCAGCCGCACCTCCTCGGTATCCGGGAAAATCAGCGGGTTGGTGGTGGTCGAATTGATTTCAATGTCGATGACCCGACGGGCATGGGCCACCGCATCCTTGCTGGCCCCATGGATCTGGGGCGCACAGCGTAGCGTGTAGGCGTCCTGAACCCGGGCGCAACCATCGTGAGAAGTGATGATCTCGCTGGCTTCGGTCAGTCGCAGCATGTTTTCCGCGGTAACTATTTGGCCCGGATGGGGTCGAATTTGGTGGATGCGCGGGTCAAACTCGCTGTTTGAGCCCATGAGCACCTCCAGGGTCATGGCGCAGGCGATGTCCGCCATTTTGGACAGGCGCACCGCGTCGTTCACCACCAGGGCGCCGATGGCGGTCATCACCTGGGTGCCGTTGATCAGGGCCAGCCCCTCTCCTGCAGCAAGAGTCAACGGGGCCAGCCCGATCTGATCCAGTGCCGCCGCGCCGGGTATGCGGTTTCCCCGATAAAACGCCTCACCTTTGCCGATGAGCACCAGGCCCAGGTGGGCCGTGGGCGCCAGATCTCCGCTGGCCCCCACCGAACCCTTCTCCGGCACCACCGGTGTCACCCCATGATTGAGAAAAGCGAGCAAATATCGAATGGTCTCCATGCGGCAGCCGGAATAGCCCAGGCACAGGTCGTGAACCCGAAGCGCCATGATGGCCCGGACCACCTCCTCGGGGAGCGGGTTACCTACGCCGGCGGCATGACTCATCAGAATATTCTCCTGCAGCCGGCGTGTGTCTTTTTCGGAAATGATGACGTTGCAAAGGGCTCCAAACCCGGTGGTGATGCCATAGATTACCCGTTTTTCCTTCACCCAGCGCTCGATCAGGGCGCTGGTTCTGGCCACCCGGCCTTCTCCGGCAGCGGACACACCGACCTCGCGGGCTGATCGTGCCACCGTCACCAGGTCGTCTATCGTTATTTTCTCCTTATCCAGGAGCAAGGGCTTCATGGTCATTGATTTTCTCCATGTTTTTTGGCAAACAACCCATCCACCGCCGCATCCACCGCATTGTCGTCGGCAAGGAAAGGGAGTGTTATCTGATCGCCGTTGTCATTGTCCCGGTTGTAGGCAGCGGCCACGCTGATGGCATTGGGATTTCTGGCCCAGTTGCGCCGGGCCACCCCGCCCATGACGTCCCAGTTCATGGCCGAGCGGATAATACCGTCCACCCGCCGGCTGCCGTCTAAAACCAGGCCGAAACCGCCGTTGATGGCCTTGCCGATGCCGGTGCCTCCGCCGTTGTGCAGGGCCACCAGGGACATCCCCCGGGCGGCGTTTCCCGCAAAGCAATGGGTGGCCATGTCTGCGGTCACGTTGCTGCCGTCGGTGATGTTGGCGGTCTCCCGGAACGGCGAATCGGTGCCCCCGGGGTCGTGGTGGTCACGACCCAGCATGATGGGCCCCACTTCCTTGTTTCTCACCATGGCATTGAAGGCCAGGGCAATGTGCAGGCGTCCCTGCGCATCCTGGTAGAGAATTCTGGCCTGGCTGCCTACCACGAGCCGGTTCTTGCCGGCATCACGAATCCACACATAATTGTCGCGATCCTCGGGACGACGGTCAGGATCGATGCAGGCCATGGCCGCCCGGTCGGTTTTCTCCAGGTCCTGCGGGTCACCGCTGAGGCAGACCCAGCGGAAAGGCCCGTAGCCGTAGTCGAAGATGGGACCCATGATGTCCTCGAAATAGGAGGGGAATACGAAACCATCTTTCACATCCTTGCCGTTGCGGGCAACATCCGTGACTCCGGCGTCGAAGACGGCTTTCAAAAAGGCGTTGCCGTAGTCGAAAAAATAGGTGCCCCGTTGGGAAAGCTTCCGGATGAGAGCCATGTGTGTGTTGAGGCTGGCATCCACCAGCCTGCGAAACGATTGACGATCCTCGGCCAGCAGACGGGTGCGCTCATCGAAACTGATACCCTGGGGACAATAGCCGCCGTCGTAGACCACATGGCAGGAGGTCTGATCCGAAAGCAGGTCTAAGGGAATATCATGGTCAACCATGTATTGCAGCAGGTCCACCACGTTGCCATGGTAGGCGATTGAGAGAACCCGTTTTTCTTCTTTGGCCGCAAGGGCCGCTTTGAAAATCTCGGCCTGATCGGCAGAAACCATGTTCACCCACCCCTGTCGGTGGCGGGTCTCTATGCGTGATCCGTCCACCTCGGCAATCACGGACACGGTCCGGGCTATCTCGGCGGCCTTGGGCTGGGCGCCGCTCATGCCCCCCAGTCCCGAGGAAACGAAAAGCAGACCGGATAGATCGCCGTCAGCCGGGACACCGCACATCTTGCGGCCGGCCCCCAGCAGGGTATTGTAAGTGCCGTGGACGATGCCCTGGGGGCCGATATACATCCAGCCGCCGGCGGTCATCTGTCCGTAGGCGGAAACACCCATCTGGGCGGCGATCTCCCAGTCGTCCGGATTGTCATAAAGCCCCACCATCAGGCCGTTGGTGATGATAGCCCGGGGGTTGTTCGGGCCGGAGCGGAACAGCCCCAAAGGGTGGCCGGACTGGACCACCAGGGTCTGGTCGTCGGTGAGCGCCTCGAGATATTTTTTAATCAGCCGGAACTGCATCCAGTTCTGGCAGACGCTGCCGGTCTCACCGTAGGTGACCAGCTCGTATGGGTAAAGGGCCACGTCGACATCCAGGTTGTTGTCCATCATCAACTGGAAGGCGCGACCGGCCAGGCAGTTGCCCCGATACTGCTCGATGGGCAGGGCCCGGATCTCGCGTTGGGGACGAAAGCGGTAGCCATAGATGCGCCCGCGGGTTTTCAGCTCCGCCAGAAACTCGGGAATCAGGGCGGTGTGATGCTTGACGGGTATGTAGCGAAGGGCGTTTTTCAGGGCCACCGCGGTCTGGCTGCGGCTGAGCCGGAATCCGCGGTCCGGCGCACGGCGAATACCGGGTCGGAAATCAGGCATCTGCGGCAATGGGCCGTCCAGATGAATTTTCATGGCCTCGGAGGGATCAGCATGGGTAAACATGGCATATCCTCTTCTTTAGGAGTCAGACAACTTGTATATACATTTATATATTGAGCCATAAAATGAAGAGACCTGCCTGTCAAGAAAAAATGTGGACAATATCCATGAATGATGGGATAAAAAGTTAAAATAGAACCGTTGGTGTTGAGCTGATACATACCAATTTTTGAGAAGCCAAACAAGTTCACTATACAACAATGACACCTCGATCGACATCACGTCCGCCGTCCACCTCCAAGTGCCTGTTCATCAAGCAACAGCTGATCCAGGGCATGCGTGCCAAGCGCTTTACCGATAGGCTCCCTTCGGAAAACCAGCTGGCGGCGACGTTCGGGGTGAGCCGGATGACTGCCCGCAAAGCATTGGTGGAACTGGAAGCCGAAGGGTTGGTGGAGCGGATCCGGGGCAAAGGCACCTACGTGAAAAAACCGGATCCGGCCATGGGCTATTTTGTCGTTCAGCCCTCCCGGCGCCATGCGGAAACCCTTGAGGTGGCCTACACCACCCGGGTTCTCGAATTACGGTCACTGGAAAAACCCCCACCAATGGTCGCGCGACGCATGGCCTACAGCGGGATGACCATTCTGGCCCGGCGCCTTCACTGCTTCGACGGCAAGCCGGTGCGCTATGAGATCCGCCACCTGCGCGGAGACCTGTGCGGCAGCATCCTTTTCGAAGACCTGGAGAGGATTTCGATCCACGAACTGCTGGTGGACCGCCTGGACCTGCCGCTATCCCGGGTGTGGCAGCATATTACCGCCGAAACCCTTGACGCCGACACCGCCGCTGTTTTGGAGGTGCCGGCCGGCCATCCGGCCTTTCATCTCCTTCGCACCACCTATACACATGACACTCCCGTGACTTGCGTAGAGTACTTTATCCGCGGCGAACTGGCCTTTGAAGACACTTTTGCCCCCGGCCGCACCGAGCCACCCCCTGGTACCGGATTCGGCCATTGACCGGCCATTTCAATGGTTTGGTGGATGTGGTAAACAGATCAACAATCAGCGTCCGTCCCATTTGAAAAAAAAGCAGACATCGCTATAGTATTTCAACACCCTTTTTAGTTTGCCGGGGACTTGAAACGAAGGCCCAACACATAGATTGGGTCGGAATATGATTTTGAGACGGTCTCTATGAAACCGAAATCGGAGGTTCTCCATGGTTCAATCTCCCACCGACCAATGCATCGTACTGCCTTTTCGTGCCGAGAACAGACATCCGTTTAACGGCACCGGCCTATCCCTTCATTTTCTTGTGGGAAACGTACTGGCCCTGCACACCGGCCTAAAGGAAATGTGGTTCGGCTGGCGGGTAAAAAAGATTTTTCCGGAAAAGGCGGCTTTTGAGCGCTACTGCCGCGATGCGGCCGATAAACTGGATCTGCTTCAGGTCAGCCGGTCTCAGCAGGTGCGCTTGTGGCTCTACGGTAATTTCTCGGACCCATCGGCAAGCCTTCACTTTTTCGACGGACAGGCACCGGATGCCCGCCACGCGCCTGTCGATCTGCCGGTCTCCATTGACGACGGGCTGATCGGTTTTCGCACCCAATTGCTGAAATGGCTGGAATCCATGGGTCGGCCCATGCCGAAAGAGCAGGTCAAGGCAGCGCTGTGGCCCGAAACCATCGGCCGTGAAGGAATGGACGCCGTGGGTCGGGCGCTGGAAGGGTTTTATATTTATTCTGCCTATGGGGGCGACGGCCCTTTAGATGCGTCACCGTTTAAAAAGGCGGTCGCCGAGGCACCGGAATCGTTCATGGCTCAGGATCTTTACGGCTGGGCACTATACCGCAACAAGGACCATTCGGCGGCACAGCGCGCATTTCTCACTGCACTCAGAATCAATCCGGCGGGGACCGGGGCCATGTCCGGTCTGATGTGGTGCGGGGTTTACGGCAAGGATCTGGAGGAGGCCATGTTCTGGTCCGGCCGAAAAGCCGACATCTGCCGCCAGGACGTTCAGGCGGCCCGGGAGGCCGGGCGCCGACGATACGAAAAGGCCAATCCATAGGGATGCCGTCACTGATGGACAACACCCATCAAAGTGCCATTTCCATATATACGACACCGGAAAGCGGATTCTCATAGTACGGCGTACACGTTAGAAAACCAAGGCCGGAGTAAAGGGAAAGGGCCGGCCGCAATTTTTCCAGGGTGTCCAGGCGCATACGCGCATAACCGGCGGTCCTGGCATGTTCGATCACCCGCAAGGCCAGTTTTTTGCCCAAGCCCCGGCCCAAATGGGAGGGCCGGACATAGAGCCGTTTCATCTCGCAGACCCCTTGCGCCAATGGCCGCATGGCCACGCATCCGGCCGCCTGTCCGGCCGCTGATGCCAGCAGCAGGGCACCCTGCGGGGGTGCGTACTTACCGGGCAGGCTGGTCAGTTCTTCTTCGAAGTGTTGAAAGCAAAGGTCCACCTGGAGAAACGCCTCGTACTCTCGAAACAGATCTCGAATGGTCTGGATGTGCGATGGGGTTGTTGCCCGCAGAATGTCGATCATGATGGATATCCGTCAGTAGCTGTTGAAGTGACATCTTATTATGGATTGTGCTAAAAGTGAAGTCTATTGAGGGGTACGGTCGCTTCAGCCAGGCCCCGATTTATCAGTACTGACAATAACGGAATCGCAACAGCCATGACCGAACTGCTTGACATCTGTGGCATACCGACATTTCTCGAACCGTGGATCACACGGTTTTACACGCCTTTGGAAATTGACCTGCTGACAAAACTGAACAGAAGGCCGATGACGGCCGACGAAGTCCGCCAAAAGCGTGGAGCTGCATCGAGTGACAGCTTTCTCGAGCGTGCCTGGCGGCGCGGGGTGGTGCGGCGCCTGGACGACGGCCGGATCGCCCCGGCGGATTTCCATGTGCGCTTTGAAAGCTGGGCCCTGTTCGAAGGATGGCAGGACCTGCCGGAAGATATCAAAGACCGGTTGAACCGCTGGGAGATGGCTTTCTATGCGGCAAGACACCGCGAAACGGTGGCCTCGATCAAGGCTGGTCAGCCGAGACCCACGGAGGACGCCTGTCCCGAATACCTGCTGCTGGAAGAAGTTGCCTGTCTGTTCGAGCGCATCGAACGATTCTACCTGTGGCCGTGCAACTGCAGGGCCATGGTCCGCGGATGCACCCTGCCACAGCTGACCTGCATCCGCTTTTCCAACGCTCGCGGCATTGGTTGGGAAATCTCACAGGAACGGGCCCTGTCTGTGGTAAAGGAGGCCAACCGGCAGGGTCTCATGCAAAGCGCCGAACTGGCCGTGGACAGTCAGGGCCGGCTCGATGGCGCCCTTTGCAACTGCTGCAATGACTGCTGCTTTCCCCACCAACTGGCCAGGGTTCTCGACGCAGAGAAAATCTGGCCCCTGAGCCGCTACCTGGCTGAATTTTTGCCGGAACCATGCAATGGCTGCGGACGCTGTGTGCGCCGTTGCCCCTTTGACGCCATCTCCCAGGCGAAGAAGAAAAAAGGAATGCCACCACCACCACCCGTCATCGAGACAAAGCAGTGCCGGGGGTGCGGGGTTTGCGCCACCGGCTGCCCGCAGGAGGCCATTCGCATGCAGAAAATCAGGGATTCGGTGCTGGAAAGGTATTACACCCAGCGCATTCAGGGCGAGTCGGGAGAAGGGGAGACGGTCGTCTCCGAGCCGGTGATCGACAAGGTCAGGTCCCGGGTGTCGGTGGCCCGCTCATTCTCAGCCGTCCTCAAAGGCGTATCAGCGCCGGTGAAGCTAACCGCCGTCAATCCGGACTGAAAAACCAGAAAGGTAATCAAGTGACAGAAAACCGAACCTTGTGGCTGCAAACCGCAATTAACAGCGCCGTCAAGGCCGGCAAGGCCATCCTCGAGGTGTATGATTCAGCCGACATGGGCGTGGAGAAGAAAGCCGACAACTCTCCCCTCACACTGGCCGATCGCCGCGCCCACACCATCATCAAGGCGGATATCAGCGGCTTCGGCATCCCCGTGCTCAGCGAAGAGGGGCGCGACATCCCCTTTGTGGAACGCAGGCAATGGCCGCGCATGTGGATTGTCGATCCGCTGGACGGCACCAAGGAATTCATAAAGCGCAACGGAGAATTCACGGTGAACATTGCCCTTGCGGAAGGGGGGGTGCCCACCATGGGAGTCATCTATGTTCCGGTAACCGACACCCTCTACTTTGCTGATCGTGAACGGGGTGCCTTCAAGATCGATGACTGTGAAAAGGGTGGGGTCGGCGAAAGGCAACCCGGCGAGACTGGCTGTATGGAAGCGATGATGAAAAAGGCGCTTCGGATGCCGCTGCAACAGGAAAAGGGCCGACCCTTTACAATCATGGGGAGCCGCTCCCATGCCACGCCGGAATTGGAAGCATACGTGGAAACGATGCGGCAAGAGCATGACCGGGTGGCGTTCATTTCGTCGGGCAGTTCCCTGAAGATATGCCTGGTGGCCGAAGGCCGGGCCGACATCTATCCCCGGCTGGGTCCCACGATGGAGTG
>RCNC010001246.1_pt1 | contig 17054 bp, 12 predicted proteins | sample 2041301 | NCBI WGS metagenome assembly RCNC01 (sample SAMN09708231, study PRJNA481090) | Marine sediment metagenome, whole genome shotgun sequencing project. | biome: marine sediment; feature: ocean; material: sediment; isolation source: Sewage treatment plant 13A marine sediment (STP13A) ... | reverse complement strand
GATGGAGTTCACCCTTCCATGGCAGGGAGCCAGTTAATGGCTGAAACATGGCTGAATGCTCTGAAATAGATAAAATAATAATAACACTAACATGAAAACACTAAATCTAACTTCCAGAAAATTATTACTGCTTATTGCATCACTACTCCTAGTTCTAGGTTCATGCCAGAGCCAGAAAGCAAACCTGTTCAATGGGAAAGATCTTACAGGATGGACCATTTACGGGACAGAACTTTGGTATGTGGAAGATGGCTTGCTTATATGTGAAAGCGGCCCCGATGAGGAATATGGATACCTTGGAACCAAGGAGGAATTTAAAAACTTCGAACTGACTCTTGAATTTAAACAGGGGGCTGACGGCAACAGTGGTGTTTTCATCAGGTCCTCCATTGAAGGTACCAAGATTACTGGTTGGCAGGCAGAAGTGGCGCCCCCGGGCCACAGTACCGGAGGGGTTTACGAGTCATACGGTCGGGGATGGTTAATAAAACCTGACCCGGAAAAAGACAAATTCCTGAAATATGAAGATTGGAATACCATGAAGATCCGCGTCGTGGATGACAATATTACTACCTGGTTGAATGGCCAGGAGATGATCACATTTACAGATGAAAAAATAGGTGCTGCCACAGGCAGTATTGCATTGCAGATTCATTCGGGTGGAGGGATAAAAGTCTCCTGGAGGAACATTAAGATCCAGGTGCTGGAATAATCGCACAAAGCTTCAACGTATTCGACTGTCTTAAGATCATTTACAAGTTCCCTCAATTGAGAGATTCGCTAAATAGAACTATCTATTAGTCAATCATTTATTTGAGCCAGTTTTACAAGTTGCGAATATCCCCATCTAGTGTGTATTAAAAAATGTTGATACATTAGAAGTTAAAGGATTGTCATTTAGCTTTAAGAGTATTGCTTTTTAGTGATCAATCAAAAGTAAAATATGGAAATGACAATAATAAAGAGTATAATAGAAAAAACATGGATACTAATAATATTTTCATTTCTGTGTATTTTAACCCTTTATTGTAAAAGACAAGATAACATAGTTGGTATATATTGTAATGAAGACAATGATTTATATCAATTGTTGATAAAGTCAAATAACCAAAACTATGTTCGGTATGATGATATCAGTGTAGCTCTTGAAGAAGTTGCTATCAATGGCATTTTATTACTACTTGCAAAAGAATATCCAGAAGAAAAATCCATTCTACCGGAAGGTTTTTATCAAATGGCGAGGAAGAAAAGCCTTAAAGTATATGTTGAATTTCCAGACCATTTGCCATCTGGCAATACCGGCGGGATTCAACCAACCCACAAAGAGCGCCTGGTGGTTACCTCCGATTTTTTTGGGAAAGCATTGCCAGGCGCAAGCATTCTGGATGCAGGTTTATATTCCTATGTTGAAGTGTCCGATAGGGATTGTCATTTAAAAGGAGCCAATGTAGCTGGTTTCAAGACAGCGGTTTATGGTTTGGAGAATACGAAGAATGTTCCAATCTTGTTCGAAGATGGCAATGTATTGATCTCAACCACTAAATTTAGCGATTTCAGAAAAAGCCGTTTCTCGCCATTACATGAATGGGAAAATGCCATATCAGGTATTATATCGTTTTTATTTGAGGATGAGGATATAGATTCTGTACAATGGGAACCCTTTGTAAAGCCCATGTATTCGAAAAACGAAAAACTCCCGGCCGATGCATATAAACTTTCTGTCGAACGTGCTGTCGAGTGGTATATTAACGGGCGTTTTCTAATCCATCCTGAATGGGAAAATCATTGGAGGGGAGTCGATACTCTAGCTTTACCTGTTGGCCCACCAATGAAGCTTAGTCTGCCATCAGGAGATGGTTCTCTTGGAGTTATGGAAGGTCATTATTCCTACATTAATCCAGACGGAAGCCAACCTTACAGATATTGGTTACGAGCCGATTGTGTTTCAGAAACTGCCATGACTTTTGCGATGGCAAATAATATGAATGAGAATGGTAATAGCCTGCAAATTGCCGATAACTTATTGGGTTTCCTTTTTAATAGCGATGCCTTTAAAACTCCGAACAGCAGAAATCCTCAAATGTCATCGTATGGATTAATGGGGTGGACAAAAACACATCCGTTTGTATATTATGGTGATGATAATGCAAGGGTTATTTTAGGATCCATATTGTCATCACACATTGTTGGAAATAGTAAATGGGACAAGGATATTGAACGACTGATACTGGCAAATTTCAGAACCGCCGGTAAAAATGGCTTCCGGACCAATTCACTTCGGGGTGAAAAGATTGATAAAATAAACTGGAAGGAGCTTTATAACAGAGATATAGAAAATCCTGCCCCCCACTTTGAATCGTGGTTGTGGGCTACTTATCTGTGGCTTTATGACAAAACTGGCTACCCGCCACTGCTAGATAAAGCAAAGTCAGCCATTGAAATTACCATGGGAAAATATCCCAAGGATTGGAAATGGACAAATGGCTTACAACAGGAACGTGCCAGGATGATTTTACCACTTGCCTGGCTGGTTCGTGTTGAAGGCACACCGCAAAACAGGAAGTGGTTAAAATTGGTTTGCGACGATTTGTTAACATATCAGCATGAATGTGGCGCCCTTAGGGAAGTATTGGGAGCTGGTAGCAAAGGAAAATATGGTGCACCTAAGAACAATCAACACTACGGTACAACAGAAGCTCCGGTAATACAGACAAATGGAGAACCAATTGCCGATATGCTTTACACCAGCAACTTCGCATTTTTTGCCTTAAATGAAGCTGCCCAAGTGACTAAAGACCCAAAATATTTGGAGGCGGTGGACAAACTTTCCGATTTTCTGGTACGTATCCAAAGCACTTCTTCCGGACGTGCAGACTTAAATGGTTGCTGGTTCAGGGCTTTCGATTACGACAAATGGGAGTATTATGGCTCCAATGCCGATCATGGCTGGGGAGCATGGGGTACACTCACAGGTTGGACACAGAGTTTTATTACCACAACCTTGGCTCTCAAGTTAAAAGGAACAAGCTATTGGGAGCTTACAAAGGAAACAACCATTGGAAGTAATATTGAACCTGTTTTGGACCAGATGCTGCCCGGCATAGAATAAAAATTACACCTTGTATCCTTTGGTATAAATAAGCTATTGGTCTGTAATAAACTCTCCCCTGATCACATTGAATGAATCGTTCTCTTTTCTGCCTGTAAATATTAAAGAGAAGGTCTTACCATCCTCACTCATCCATTTATTCGAAAAATTCCAGTAGAATGTGTTTAAGGGAATATGTCCTTCTCCCCATTTTTGCTGGTAACATACGGTTGTCCAAGGGCCCCAGGGAGCTGGAGAATCGAAAATACCAATGTTTCCACGGTGGGTTTCGGTGTGCTCTGAAGTAAGCATGTAGCGCTGTAATCCTTCATTAAAACTTACATTAATACACCAACCCACTCCGTCAGGATTTTCAAAAACCGGTTTACGTTGATTAACATCTTTTGTCCAAACCGGCTGGCCATTTTTAATTTCTTCAAAAAATGCATAGGCTTTCCGGTTTAAAACCTGGTCTTTTGGGACTCTTGCCAAATCTATCAGTCCAGGTTTCTGACAGTTTAACCAATCCACTTTATCCGGGTAATCATCCGGCCCTTCGTACGATTGAAAACGGATGAGATAACTATAAACATAGTCATCTTCTGCCCCATCGTAGTTTTTACCGAAGTTGCAAACTGTTGGCATCATGATTCCTTCTTCACGGGTAAACGACCAGTCGGTAAATTCCCAGGTATCCCCATGGTCTTTCGAATGGGCAATTTTGACTTCATCGAATTGGTCTTCTTTGGTGTTGAACATTCCTACCCACATGTACAACACTGAATTGATACACACAATCCCATAACTTTTGCCAATAATTTTGTGTTGGTTTTTCGGATTGTAACCACCCCAGATATTGCTGGTATTATAATTATGCCAGCTCCCTTCAATCCGGGCAACACCAATACTTGATCTGCCAATACTATTTGTTCCGCCAAATCCTCCACCGTCTCCCCAGACCAGGTATTGACTATCATCATCGGCCCATGTAACCGGCCAGTTGTCGCTTCCCGAAGCTAATCGATTATGAAATGCCCAATGGAATTTTATATCCTTTATTACCTCAGATTTAGGATAAGGAGGACTTTGTGCCTGAACACATACTGAGAGCAACAAAAATGTGATAAAAGGAAAGAAATATTTCAATATTCAAATTATTATAAGACAGACTGATAAGCAGGATAAATTAAAGTAATTATTTAGTAAGCCTATCAATGTTTTTAACCTATTCTGTTGTAGTTTTTAATATCCAACTAATCAGCATATTAGAGAACATTACATTTAGTAATCCTTAAAAGGACCACGTGGTTCAGCATTGGCCATCTCAGCCTGCCACAAGTTAAATTTATCGTTTATCTCAACTAATTTATCTGGCAGTATATCAGTTAAGTCTGTTTCTTCAGATACATCCTTGGAAAGATCATATAATCCTTTTACATCAACATTGTCAACCATCTTCCATTCACCTATTCGTGCAGCAATTTTCTCACGTGCTTCCCAATACATCTCCTGGCGTTCAAGATTCCTATTATCGCCTGTTAAGACCGGCATCATATCAAATCCGTCAAGGATCAGGTTATTGGGTTTGTCGATGGAGGTAGCAGATAAAATGGTTGGAAATATTTCCAGTGAACTCAGGAAATTATCGATGACTTGATCTCCTGAAATTCTTGCCGGCCATTTTATGATGCACGGCACTCGAATACCTCCCTCAAAAAAGTTACTCTTTCCACCCCTTAAAGGGTTATTGTAAGAACCTCCTCCTCCTCCATTGTCCGACAGAAAGATAACAAGCGTGTTTTCTTCTTTACCGGCATCCTTAATAACGTTCAATATTTTACCAATGGCATTATCCATATCTGTAATGGCAGCCATGGTCCCCTGGCGCTTGTAGTCTCCTTTTCCGAATTCTTCAGGGTACATATCCAGATATTCCTGCGTAGCCTGTACAGGGTACCGTGGATCATCCTTATGCTGATTTGATCCATAATGTGGTGCATTAAACGGTAAATAAAGGAAAAACGGTTTATCGATATTCTTACTAAGAAACCCTAAAGCTTCCCGTTCAAATAAGTCGGTACAATAGGTGCCTTTATCTTTAATTGTTGGTTCATTATCCTCGTACATGGAAGGTACGCCATACCGTTCATGCGTGAAGTAATCGATACCGGTATTTACGAGCCCGTAGTAGCGCTCGAAACCTTGTTGCAATGGCAAGAACCGTATCAGCTGGCCCATATCCCATTTGCCAAAGCACCCGTTTTTATAACCAGCGTCCTCCAGGATTTCAGAAATTAGTATCTCCCGCAGATCAGTACCCAGAATACGTTCCGGTGAGATGCTGTATTCATAAGCCTGATAAAGGTGCCCGTCATTAACCCTGTCGTTCCGGAATAAATCGTAGGTCCCGTTGCGTTGAGGATAACGTCCTGTTAGCAGGCTTGCTCTCGATGGAGTGCAGAATGAACAGGTAACATAAAAATTTGTTAATCTTACCCCTTCCTTGGCCAGCTGGTCTAAAGTTGGGGTTTTTACATCTGTTGCTCCATAGCATCCTACATCATGATAACCCTGATCATCGGAAACAATCAATACGATGTTCGGGCGATCAGCCAGCGGATCAGCATTCTTCTCCGATTGTTCTTGTTTGTTTGTACAACCAGGACCTATCAATAAGACAAAGGCCAGCAATTGCATGCATTTATTCATGGTAATAATCTTAGGGTTACTTTAATATGTTATTCTCTATTAGATTATCAGGAGCCTCATCACTTATAATATGCTTACCAGATTCGGCAGTTATAGTATTGGATATAAATTTATTATTTAGGGGTGGATAAATATACCTGAGGACTGAATCTAACATGGCATGCTTCCCCACATTATTGAGGGTTCTGGTTGCGCCTTTTTTATCTCCTATTTTTATGCCACACTCTTTGGGAGCATAAATGATATTATCCTCAATAACACAATTCGATACAGCAGTATAAAAAGCTGGTTCATACTCTACCCCTGTACCGTAAAGTAATAAAATGCCAACTTCAGTATTATTGATTACATTATTATGTATATAATGACGGGTACCGCTCAACCTTACGCCTATTGATCCTCCCTGGAATGTATTTCCAGCTATTTCACATTCATGGCCGCCACGCATTACTATGGCACCCTCACAGTCTTCAAATTGGTTATTCCGATATATATTGCCTGAAGACTTGTTGCTGATTACTTCCGCTTCACCATTACACCGGATGAACTTATTATTCTCGACGATTACTTCAGACTTTGCTGTTCCATAATTCACAGCGTCCTGTCCAACCTGCACTGATTCAGCACCGTTTCCATATTTGTTCTTTGGAATGTTCATAAAAGTATTATGCGCTATGAGGGTTTTGGTAGGATATACCTCTCCAATACGAACCGATACCAATTGCCCGTTGGCAATATTGTCGAAGGTACAATTGACAATCTGGTTTTGACTGCCATTACCACTGACTGACACCATGTGGTTGAATTGCTTCATGGCAGTATTATTCTTAAAAATGCAGTTACTGATACCTGAATTGGAACATGAATCCAGGACAACAATCGGTCTCCTAAAAGAAGTATTGCTGAATTCAATATTGGTAAGCTCAATATGTTGCCCCTTTATTCGAAAAAAGGGATTTCCTGAAATGGTATCACTGAAAACCGTTGATGCCTTTTTTGAACCGGAGATGACTAATGGATAATTTTCAGTTCCTGATACATGTATAGTTGCTTCCCAATTTTTGAATGTTCCCGCTGATAAAAAAATCGTATCCCCGGCGCTTGCCTTTTTTAAGGCTGAATTAAATACTCCAATATCAGAGATATCCAAACCATAGGGCATGGTACATCCTATCAATGCCATCAATGAAATTGATATTAAATAAATCTTTGGATTCATATTTTTAGATCTCGAATTGGAAATGATTTACATCCAATCCGGGTTGGCCAGCCAGTGACAACTCTAAAAGTACAAATTATTAATATTTAAAACGGTAAGAATTGATCCTGAGGTGGATTCTTGCTATTGAAGATTTTCCATATGGTATTCCTCTTCAAGGCGGATTATTATAAGGGTTGTTTCATCCACCGAAACCATCTTCCACGTATAATCTGAGGTCCCTCCCCAGTATCCAACGGTGATTTCTATAATGGAATCTTTTTCTGTCCAGGTCCCGTCATAATCTGCGTATGAGATGGGCGGGGTTCCACACCATCCTGCATTTTTCCTCTCGATGAATGTCTTATCTTCATTGATTGAAAACCCATAATCATTTTCAACTAATCCTTCAGATCTCTCATAAGTGACAATTGAATCATTATACTGGGGGTTGAACCAATTTCCGATCAATTGATCCTTGCTGGGAGCTGAGTTTTCAATGTTTTTCTCGCAGGCAATTATTGAGAGTGCTAACATGAGGATTATCAATCTGGCTGGCGTCATCATAGTGCAATGATTTATTAATAGACGCGGTAATTACCTCAGAAGTTGCGTATGGAAACTATTTGTAATGCTTCAATTCTATCTTTCCGCCATCAATTACCGCGTAGGTGAAGTTTTCGATCCAGTCTCCCAGGTATAACATTTTGCTTTTTTCGTTGAGGTCGAGGATCAGGGGCAGGTGGCGGTGGCCGAAGATGAAATAATCGAAGGGTTCTTCTTTTAATTTGTCATGTGCGTAGCGGACAAGGTATTCCTTGTCATCTCCCAGCCATTCTGTGGTGACGCCCTTGTCTGAGCGGCTTTTTTTAGACCAGTGGTGGGCCAGTCCGGTGGCAAAATTTGGATGGAGCCGCGCAAACATCCATTGGAGTATCTTGCTGGTGAACATACCTTTCAGGATTTTATAGCCCAGCTGTCCGGGTCCCAGTCCATCCCCATGGGCAATCAGGAATTTCTTGCCGCCATATTCCCTGGTGACAGGGTGCCTGTATAATTTTACCCCTACTTCCTGGGGCAGGTAGTCAAAAATCCATACATCATGATTGCCGGTGAACAGGTTGACAGTGACGCCTGCATCTGTGATCTCGGCTATCTTACCAAGGAAACGCGTGAATCCACGCGGCACAACTTTTTTATACTCAAACCAGTAATCAAAAACATCCCCGAGAAGGTAAATTTCCGATGCATCCCTGTATACCTCATCCAGCCATTTTACGATCATTTTTTCCCTTTCCATGCTTTCCTTCTGCGGATGCATGCCAAGATGAAGGTCGGAAATAAAATATATCTTCTTTTGTGTTGCCAAGGCCTAGGATGGTTCGTTCAATAGTCTCTGTATATTCCGGTCCAGGTCTATCCGGTTGAAGTTTTTCCCGACAATCTGTCCCTTCCTGTCAATCAGGAAAACAACAGGTAGTTCCTCAAGATTATATATAGGTGCCACCCTGGATTCCGGATAACTTAATTCACTTACGTTGACCCAGGGAAGTTCGTCGAACTCTATGGCATTAACCCAGGCTTCCTTTTCATTGTCAAAGGAAACCTGGTATACTTCAAGTCCCCTGGAATGATAAGTATTATAAATCCCTTTCAGCGGTAAATTATGCGATACGCTTGCCTGGTCCCAGGATGCCCAGAAAGAAAGTAATATCACCTTTCCCCTGAGGGAAGACAGGGCTATGGTATCGCCAAGGGGATCAGGCAGCCTGATATCCGGAAATGAATTCTCGGCAACCTCAACAACTTCCCTCCAACGCTGGTTATAAAGATTCTCTTCCAGGTTGGCAGCATCCATTTTCAGTGCCTGTACATGCTCGGAGCCTGGCCAGATTGTATCGAGGGACTGGCTGGTAATTTTGACCAGTTGTATATCCCTGTTCTCGTTGAGGACAAAGTTATTTTCGTCAATTTTCTGATACAATGCATAAATGGATGCCATGGAGGACATGTGATCCAGGATGAATTGGATGCTGTATCTTCGCTGGGCTTCAATAATTTCATCATAAGATGCTGACAGTTCCTGGGTAAATTCTTCTCCCGCATCTGGATTTTTCTGCAAGACCTTTTGAATGGAATCTATCCGACGCTTTGTCTTTGTGAGTTTCCTGTTCATCTCCAGAAGGTAGCTGGATTCAGCTGAACCCTCAATCTCATATCCATTCACAAAATTGTGCATATCCGCCTGTATTTCAGCCGAGGTCCCCGGGGCAAGCAGCAGGGGAATGATCTGCTGGTTACCGGTATGCAGATTGTAAAAAGTCGGGTGTTCAATTCTGTCCTTAAGTTTGAAGCTTCCATCTTTTTTTACCCTGACGGAATCGATCTGACGGATCTCACCAATTCCCTGTTCATCAAGATAGATCATGCATGTGTCACTGTTTTCTATAAAGACTGTGATCTCAACCTTTGAGCCTTTAGAGCAGGACAACAGCAATAATAAGGGCAATAGCCAGGAGAATTTTCTCATTGCTTAGGGATTAAATATTTGTTTCAGTTCTTGTTCTAACATGTCTCCGCGCAGATTCTGGGCAATGATCCTTCCTCTCCTGTCAAGCAGGTAACTCATTGGTATGCCCTGGATATTGTAAACCGGGACGACAATGGAATTCCAGAATCTCAGATCACTTACATGGATCCAGTGAAGCCCGTCTTGATCAATACCTTGTAACCAGGCATCGCGGGTCTTATCAAGTGAGACCTGGTAGATCTCAAACCCTTTGTCATGGTATTTTTCGTAGACTTTAACCAGGTTAGGATTTTCCTTGCGGCATGGAGGACACCAGGAGGCCCAGAAATCCAGTAAAACATAATTGCCCCTGAGGGATGAAAGAAGGATGGTATCGCCATTTGGACTGGGCAGGGCAATTTCCGGGGCCAATGATCCTGCTTCGAGCCGGGCTGAAGACATTGATTCAGCCATCTTTTTCTTTTTCAGTTCATCTACCTGCCGGTGCAGATCCTGGACTGCATCTGATTCCGGATATAAAATACCCAGGGATGAGTCGACCATGGAAAAATATTGATAATCTTTCTCAGGGTCCAGTACGTAGAACCTGGGACCGATCTGCTGGTAGAGGGCCATCAGGCTGGCCTGTGAGTGCAGGTTGTCTTCAATGAATGCGAAGGTGTATTCACGATGAGATTCAAGGATACCATCGTATGCGACATCGAGTCCCTCTTTAATCTCCATAAAATTCGGACTATGCACACTGTCCGTAAATACACTGTTCAGCTGGTATATCCGGGCCAGTACCTTATTCTGCTCCTCCGTCAACTCGCGGATCAGCCTGGAATCTTCAGAACCTGCCACAGTATATGTACTTGTTAATGCCTGGGCATCTCCTTCTATGGTGATCTTATCACCTTTGCCGGCCAGGATATAAATAAAGCTCTCCGGCTGGGTATGAATGGCATAAAACCTGTTTTCCGGGGAAATTCCAATCAGTTCAAAGCCACCAGCATCATCAATCAGGGTGGAATCGACAGGGATCATCTCCGTGCTGGTCATCTCCTTGAGAAAGATCATCATTCCCTCCCCCTTATCCAGGTTACCCGAGATTTTGAATGTACTTTTTTCACCATTGCAGGATAAAAGAAGGACAAGAAAACCTGTTAACCAAATATTTTTATTCATACTTATTTACGTTTATCCAATTCTTGAATGATCATTTTATTTGCCAATGAAGGATCAGCCTTTCCTCTGGTGGATTTCATGACTTCTCCCATAAACAGTCCGACCAGGCCTTTCTTGCCATTGTTATATTCACTCACTTTTTCCGGATATTTATCTAAGGCCGCATGGACATGCTTTATTATGGCATCCGAGTCTGACTCCTGTAAAAGATCCAACTGTCCTGCCAGTGTTTTGGAATTGGCGTCTGGATTCCGGATCAGCTCCGGAAATATCTTCTGTTGGGCGGCTGTATAGCTGACTTTGCCCTCAGAGGCCAAGGCCAGCAGGGATGCAAGTTTTTCAGGTGACAGGGGGAAATCATCTATCCGGGCATGATTTTCATTCAACCATGATTTAACCGGACCCAGGATCCAGTTGGCAGCCGTCTTTGGTTCCCCGGTCTGTTCAGCAAGTGCTTCAAAATACTTTGACAGGTTTGGTGATTCAACCAGGACACCAGCATCCTGTTCAGATAATTTATATTCAGTTGTGAACCGCAAGAGTAGCTCCTGTGGAAGGGCTGGCAGGTTTGCCCGGATCTCTGATACCCATTTTTGGTCAATGACAAGGGGATTCAGATCCGGTTCAGGGAAATACCTGTAATCTTCTGCCTCCTCCTTGCTTCGAAGCGGGAATGTTAGATTTTTCTGGTCATCATAACTCACGGTCTGCTGAACCACCTTCCCTCCCTCATCGAGTAATGCAATCTGTCTCTTAATTTCATATTCAATTGCCTTCCTGACATTCGACATGCTGTTAAGGTTCTTGATCTCTGTACGGGTTCCCAGTTTAGTATCGCTTTTCTTCCTGACCGAGACATTGGCATCACATCTAAGGCTGCCTTCTTCCATATTACCATCACAGATGTCCAGGTACCTGACCATTCTTCTGACTTCTCCAATATATAACTGGGCTTCCTCTCCACTACGCAGATCAGGTTCACTCACGATCTCGAGTAATGGGACTCCTGCCCTGTTCAGGTCTATCAGGCTGGCGTCGGGTTGCTGGTCGTGGAGGCTTTTCCCGGCATCTTCTTCTATGTGGATACGAGTCAGCTGGATCTTCTTATTTCCGGAAGGCAAACGGATATCGATGTGCCCCCCCTCGCAAATGGGACCCTCATGCTGGGATATCTGGTAACCTTTGGGCAGGTCAGAATAAAAGTAATTCTTGCGTGCAAAGGATAGGGATGGGGCAATCTCAGCATGGGTGGCTAAACCAAGCCTGATGGCATATTCTACCACCTTACCATTGAGCCGAGGAAGGCTTCCCGGATGTCCGAGTGAAATAACCGATGTATGTTGGTTTGGTTCAGCGCCAAACTGGTTGGGATCAGAACAGAACAATTTACTCTCTGTACTCAACTGGGCATGGACTTCCAGGCCGATTACTGCCTCGTATGAGTTTGCCTTTTTCACCAATCCTGCGAAGATACATATTTCTCAATGCACATCGTAAAAAAAATTAACGAATAAATAACTAAAAAGACGGTCAGGGGCATTGTTATATTAATATGAAATTTAGATATTTGTTAGCTTTTTTTGATAGTCCGAAAGCAATTTATTAACTTGTTGAATAATAGGGATTTGTAGAATCATACAAAAACAATGAGCTATATTAAATTTGATAAAAGTCAGCTGATTAACCTGGAATATTCCCTGGACAGGGAAATTATCCGGTCAAACCGGGCCGGATCCTATGCCAGCATGACCATTGTGGGATGTAATACCCGGAAATACCATGGCCTGCTGGTTTGTCCCCTTGAACAGTTCAAAGGTGAAAAGCATGTGCTGCTCTCATCACTGGATGCAACTATTGTTGAGAAAGACCAGGAATTTAACCTGGGGATCCATAAATACGAAGGGGATAATTTTGTGCCGAAAGGGCATAAGTATGTCCGCGATTTCGAAGCTGAGACCATTGCCCGCACTACTTACCGTGTGGGGAGTGTAGTTCTGGTCAGGACAAGTCTCCTGGTGGAGAAGGAACAACAGATCCTGATGAAATTTCAGTTACTGGAGAGCCAGGGGCCCATAAAGATGAGATTCCGTCCCTTCCTTGCCTTCAGGAATGCCCATAACCTGAGTAAGTCAAACCTGTTTGCCAATACGAAGATAAGGAAAACAGCCAATGGCGTGGTCTCAAAGCTGTACGAAGGATACCCCAGCCTGTATATGCAATTCTCAAAGAAACCTGAATATGTCCATGTTCCGGATTGGTATTATAACATCGAATACATGCAGGAAATGAAAAGGGGATATGCATACAAGGAAGACCTTTTCGTACCGGGTTATTTTGAACTGGCTATGAAGGAGGGAGAGACCATTATCTTTTCGGCGAGCACCAGGGAAGCTGCCACAGCCAGTCTCAAGAGGAAGTACACCAATGAGTTGTCCAACCGGATCCCACGCACAAGTTTCTTTAATAGCCTTGTAAATTCTGCACAGCAGTTCATTGTAAGAAAAGATCGTAAAACGGAGGTTATCGCAGGATTTCCATGGTTCGGCACATGGGGGCGGGATACTTTTATCGCTTTACCTGGTCTGACCATCGCTATTCGTGATCCGGAATCTTTTATCTCTGTGGCGGATACCATGGTGAGAAGATTAAAAAATGGATTATTCCCGAATATGGGCACCGACGATGATCCGGCGTTCAACTCAGTTGATGCACCTCTGTGGTTCATATGGTCATTGCAGCAATTTCACAATTTTGATCCGGCATATGACCTCTGGAAAAGATACGGTAAGCATATAAAGCATATACTGCACCATTTCAGGGTTGGTACTATGTTCAATATCCATATGCAGGAGAATGGTCTGATCCATGCCGGCGAAGAATTTAAAGCACTCACATGGATGGATGCGGTGGTTTATGACAGTCCGGTTACACAGCGGGATGGAAACCCGGTTGAGATATCAGCACTATGGTATAACGGTATTCGTTTTGCCCTGGAACTGGCAGAAAAGGCAGGGGAGAAGATGTTTATTGATGAATGGAAGGATATACCTGGCCTGATTGAAGAATCATTTGTCCCCGTATTCTGGCATGAAGAAGGTAATTACCTGGCTGATTGCGTGAAAAATGGGATACAGGATATTTCCGTCAGGCCCAACCAGATTTTAGCTGCTGCCATGGATCATTCCCCCCTCAGCGCAGAGATGAAAAAATCAATACTTGATGTTGTAGAGAGAGAATTGCTGACCCCCAAAGGATTACGTACCCTTTCACCAAAAAATCCTCTATACAAGGGAGTTTATGAAGGGAAGCAGGAGATCAGGGATGAAGCCTATCATCAGGGGACAGTCTGGCCATGGTTGCTGGAACATTTTTGTGCCACTTACCTGAAGATCCACAAAACAACCGGCTTATCCCTCGTGAAAAAATTATATTACAGTTTTGAGGAAGACATGAATGTGAATGGGATAGGATCTATCTCCGAGATCTATGACGGGGATCCTCCACATAAGGGAAGGGGTGCCATCTCCCAGGCCTGGAGCGTTGCTGCCCTGTTGCGCATCAGGAGGATGATCAAAAATTATAGTACAGAAAATGAATAAACCTTCCAGCCTATGAAAGTATTAATGTTCGGTTGGGAATTTCCTCCCCACATATCTGGTGGCCTTGGCACAGCTTGTTATGGCCTGACAAATGGATTATCCTATTTTGATGATATGGAGATCCTGTTCGTAGTACCGAAAGCATTCGGTGATGAGGATCAGTCCAAACTACGTCTGATAGGTGCAAACGACGTAATACTCAGTGAACAGAACATCCATTACCAGGATCTTATGGAAAAGATCAGGTTCATGGAGGTTAATTCCAACATTATTCCCTATACCGACCCTGAGGAATATTTTAAGCTGATGGAGCAAGATAATAGCGAAAGGAAGCAGTTTGTCCATACGCATTTCAGCGGTAAGTTAGCGTTCACCGGGGGATACGGTGCCAATTTATACCAGGAGATTGCCAATTATGCAGCCGTAGCAACTGACATTGCAACTACCCAGGATTTTGATGTCATCCACTCACATGACTGGCTTACCTATCCTGCAGGGATGGCGGCCAAAGAAGTATCTGGTAAGCCATTGGTAGTACATGTTCATGCAACTGATTTTGACCGGAGTGGCGGGAATGTGAACCCAGGGGTTTATGAGATGGAAAAGAGAGGCATGGAAGCCGCCGATAAGATTATTGCTGTCAGCAATCTGACCCGTAATACGGTGATCCATAATTACGGGATAGAAGCCGATAAAGTTGTAACAGTGTATAATGCGGTAGATCCTGTGGTTCAGCAGGAAAATATCATCGTAAAGAAAGGTTTCGACGAGAAGATCGTTACTTTCCTGGGCAGGATAACCTTGCAAAAGGGACCGGAATACTTCATTGAGGTGGCCAAAAAAGTCCTGCAGAAGATGGACAATGTACGTTTCGTGATGGCAGGCAGTGGAGATATGATGATCAAGATGATCTGGCATGCCACTCACCTTCGGATCATGGATAAATTTCATTTTACAGGATTTCTTAGGGGGGATGATGTTTACAGGATGTTTTCCCTGACTGACGTTTATGTAATGCCATCGGTCTCTGAACCTTTTGGGATTTCCCCGCTGGAGGCGATGCAGTCAAATGTCCCGGTAATAATTTCCCATCAGTCAGGTGTTGCTGAGATCCTGAAACATGCCGTAAAGGTCGATTTCTGGGATATAGATGCCATGGCGGATGCCATCTATGGCCTTCTGAATTATGAGGCATTATCGAGTACCTTTAAAAAGTATGGGAAAGAAGAAGTGGAAAATCTGAAGTGGGAAAATTCGGCCAAAAAGGTCAGGGAAGTTTATTCCGCATTGTTGTAAAAAATTAAACATAATATAATGAGAACAATTTGTCTGTATTTCCAGGTTCATCAACCCTTCCGTTTCAGGAGATACCGTTTTTTTGATATCGGTAATGAACATTATTATTATGATGATTATTCCAATGAAAGTATCCTCAGGAAGGTAGCAGAAAAATGTTACCTCCCGACCAACAAAATATTACTTGACCTGGTCCGGAAATTTGACGGAAAGTTCAAAATTGCCATGTCCATTTCAGGCATGGCGATGGACCAGATGGAACTTTATGCGCCGGAAGTACTGGAGAGTTTCAAGAAACTGGCAAAAACAGGTTGTGTGGAATTCCTTGCAGAGACCAATGCTCACTCTTTGGTGTCCCTGAAAGATGAAGATGAATTCAGATCCCAGGTGGCAGAACATGTTGGAAAAATCGAGAAGCATTTTGGACAGACGCCGACAGTTTTCAGAAATACAGAACTTATATACTCCGATGAAATTGGTGCCATGGTGGCCCGCATGGGTTACCAGGCCATATTGACAGAAGGGGCAAAACATGTTCTTGGATGGAAGAGCCCGAATTACCTGTACTGCAATGCTATTAATCCTAAATTAAAGGTCTTGCTGAAGAATTTCAAGCTGAGTGATGATATTGCGTTCCGCTTTTCCAATAAAGGATGGGATGAATATCCTTTAACCACAGAGAAATACGTTACATGGTTAAAACAAATCGGCAAGGATGAGGAGACGGTTAACCTGTTCATGGATTATGAAACTTTCGGTGAGCACCAATGGGAAGAAACCGGCATCTTTGAGTTCCTGAAAGCTTTGCCTGAGGCTGTATTTGCCAATACAGATTTTACCTTCAGTAAGCCATCCGAGGTGGCCAACAACCTGCAGGTCGTCTCTGCAGTGCAGGTCCCCCATCCCATCTCCTGGGCAGATGAAGAGAGAGACCTGACCGCCTGGCTGGGTAATGAATTGCAGGAAGAAGCATTTAACCGGCTCTATGACCTGAGGGATAAACTGAAAAAAGTTGAAGACCCGGTGCTTCAAAAGGACTGGGATTATCTCCAGGTCAGCGATCACTTTTATTATATGTGCACAAAATTCTTCTCGGATGGTGCGGTACATTCCTATTTCAATCCTTATGATACACCCTATGATGCGTTTATTAATTACATGAATGTACTCAGTGATTTTACCCTCCGTGTAAACTCAGCTGTTCCCCAGACGGGAGTGGAACAGGATATCTCAAACCTGACAGGGATCATAGAGGAAAAGGAAAACATAATCAGCAGGTATGAAGAAGAGATTTATGAGCTGAATAAACAATTATTACTTTCCGGCCAGGAGAATGGTACTGCCAAGAAACCAACCGCTGTGAAAACACCTGCTAAAAAGACAGCTACGAAGAAACCAACCGTAAAGAAACCAACCGCCGTGAAAACCCCTGCTAAAAAGACAGCAGGTAAAGTCACTGCGAAAAAC
>RCNC010001323.1_pt1 | contig 17065 bp, 17 predicted proteins | sample 2041301 | NCBI WGS metagenome assembly RCNC01 (sample SAMN09708231, study PRJNA481090) | Marine sediment metagenome, whole genome shotgun sequencing project. | biome: marine sediment; feature: ocean; material: sediment; isolation source: Sewage treatment plant 13A marine sediment (STP13A) ... | reverse complement strand
ACCCAGTTCCCCAAGCACCCTGACCGCCAGGTCGACAGAAGAATCATAAGTTTCCCTCCGATATCCGGCAATATTCATTTCATTCAACTCAAATGAATGCCTTACATCGAAGGCCCTGGCAAATATCTTCAGGTGGGGATATTCCCGCTGCACCTGTTCAACGATATGGTTGATCTGTTCCCGCTCATCCACTGCAACAATGATAATCTTTGCCTTGGCAGCACCTGCAGCCTCAAGTAGGTCAATACGATTAGCATCACCGTAATATACCTTGAATCCGAATTTGCGAAGGAAGCTGATATTGTCCGGATTGGAATCCAATACGGTGGCACTGATGCCATTAGCGATAAGGAAGCGTCCTATCACCACTCCAAACCTGCCAAAACCTGCAATCAGCACAGGATTATCCTGCTCTGCAATCTCATCAGGTTCTTGTTCCTTTTGCGCCTTAATAAACAATGGCTGGACCAGCCTGTCATTAACGATCAGCAACAGAGGGCGACGACGATCAGCATGATCCCCGAAACATGTTCAGGCAGTATGGCATTCTGGCTGGAAAATGATATCAATACAAAAGCAAATTCACCCGTCTGAGCAAGGGCAAAAGAGAACAATATCTCTTGGCCTGTTCGCATTTTGAAAAACCTTCCCAGGAAAAGGAGAACAACAAATTTTACCAGGATCAGTATCCCCAGTATCCCCAGCACTGTACCTGGTTGAGTGGTCAATATCTCGAAGTTAATACTGGATCCTACAGCAATAAAGAACAATCCAAGCAATAATCCCTTGAAAGGTTCAATGGTTGCCTCCAGTTCATGCCGGTACTCATTATCTGCCAGGACCACACCTGCCAGGAAAGTGCCAAGAGCAGGGGACAATCCTACCCTGTCCATGGCAACTGCGATGCCAATAACCAACAAAAGTGCAGAGGCGGTGAAGATTTCACGCAGCCCGGTTTGCGCAATAAAACGGAAAATAAACCGGGCAAGGAAGCGGCCTCCTATAATGATCAAAGCGACCAATCCAACGATCAGTAATACCTGCTGCCAGCCCGGAAGTGCAGATACAGTGGTTTCATTGATCACGGCTTCATGCAGGTCAACTGATCTTGTCTGTACCTGGTTAGCCATCAAGGGAAGAATGGCCAGGATGGGTATAACGGCAATGTCCTGAAAAAGCAATACGGAAAAACTTCCCTTTCCAGCCTGTGTCTTCATCAGGCCTTTCTCGGCGAGTGTTTGTAATACTATAGCCGTTGATGACATGGAAAAGATCAGACCAATGGCTATCGCCTGAAGCAGATTCAATCCAAAAAACATACTGATCCCGCCGATAACGACTGTTGTGATCAACATTTGCAGACCTCCTAATCCAAAGATGGACCTTCGCATATTCCACAGCAGGGAGGGCCTGACCTCAAGCCCGATGATGAAAAGCATCATAACCACACCAAACTCTGCAAAATGCATGATATCTGTACCTTCCGCACCAACCAGCTTCAGAAAATAAGGTCCGATCAGTACACCCGCCATCAGGTATCCAAGTGCCGATCCAAGTCCCAGGCGCTTAGCTATAGGGACGGAAACAACTGCTGCTGTCAGGAAAATGATTGCCTGGAAAAAGAAATCCTGACTGTGCATGATTCTATTTTTGAGTTAGTTCGAGTAAGTCATTCAGATAGTTACAACGCCAGATCTCCTCATCACTGAATATTTGATCTCTCAAGGATATCAGGATCTTTTTGTAATCCAGTGCGGCTGCATGGATTTCATCTTCCGCAAGCAAATGAGTCCCATGAACTACAAAAGGAGGCAAATAAACCATATTACAGAGCTTGGCGGTTTGCCGAAAAGGAGCCAGGAATTGCGGGATGGTATAATTATTCATATTGCCTTCCTCGTATACCTCTCTCCGTCCGCCGGCAGTTATGGCAGAGAAGATCTTCTTATTTTTCAAAGCAGTACCTGTTCGGCCATAGGCAAATCCATGCTTCAAAACCAGGTCTATCCATTCTTTTACAATGGATGGACAACTATACCAGTAAAAGGGATGTTGCCAGATGTAAATGTCATGATCCAGCAACAGATCCTGTTCCCGCTTCACATCGATATGAAAATCAGGATACTCCTCGTAAAGGTTATGAAATGTAGTGTCTTCAACATCCTGTATGGCACTGATCATTTGCCGGTTGACCCTTGATTTATGGAGAGCAGGATGGGCGAACAGCACGAGTATTTTATTTCTTACATTCATAGGGGCAATATATTAAAATGAACCGGCAGATGAATGCAATAACCCAGGGATAACATTTTTTTAACGCTTATCCAGTAGTGACAAACAAATGTGTAAATGAAAAGAAAATATTGTTCCAGAAAGTAGTACCTATTTACCAGGATATACCGGCTGTACCCATTTGGGCAAAGGTTTATATTTACTCTTGCTCGCCCATCGTATCCCCCGTTTCTGGATCTCAAGGGCTTCTGATACTTCAAAATCTGCAGCTACATGCCCCAGTGATGAATAAAATACCCGGCCTTTTCCGTAGACTTTTTTCCATACAACCGGAACAACAGTCCCGTCGATCCACTCTGCATGCTCACCCGTGAATGTCGTAGTAGCCAGCACTTTCATATTGGGATCCACATGCAGGTAGTATTGTTCGGAATGCATTTTGAAATCTTTCAATCCCTTGGTCACATTGTCTTTATGGTCCGTAATATTCACTTCATAATCGATCACACCACCTGGATGGGCAACCCATTGTCCGCCGACCATGAACTGGTAAGCCACATTGTCCCGGAATGAATCTCCTAATCCCCCGTGCCAGCCAGCAATCCCTACACCTCCCCTAATAGCCTCCAGCAATCCGTCCTCCTGTTCCTTGGCGATCTCTCCCATGGTCCATAACTGGACAACCAGGTCAAGACTCTCCATCAGGCTCTTATCTGTATAGCTATCCAGGCTATCGGATACAATGACATCTGCTCCTTCCGATTCCATCCATGGCACAAATATATCCTTGCATTGCTGTGGTTCATGACCCTCCCAGCCACCAAAAACAAGTAATACCTTTTTGCCCTTTAGTGCGTCATTGGTATCCATCGCCAGGGCAGATTTGGGAAGCAAAGCAGGAATTAGGATGGCACCTGCTCCTGCCATTGTTATGTGCTTAATAAAAGTGCGTCTTTCTAAGGATTGTTGATCCATTCTATGTAAATTTAATTGACAATTGATCGGTTTTAAAGTTAAGTAAAAAGTATAAACCTGATTAACATTTTATTGATGATATATGAACAAGAATGATCATAGTATTATTACAGTGAAACTCGGAATGACCAATTGTTACCTGATACGTGGTGGGCAGGATTTTGTTATGGTAGATGCTGGTCCCCCGAATGCCATGGAAAAATTCCAGCAAAAAATGGAGCAGATGGGGATTAATCCGTCAACCATCAAACTGATCTTTGTCACCCACATGCATTTCGACCATATGGGGTCCCTGGAAGAGATCAGCCAGTTAACAGGTGCAAAATCAGCAATGCATCATCTTGACAAGGAACTGGTTGAAAGGGGCACAATCATAATGCCCGGGGGAATTGGCCCCTGGGGAAAGTTCCTAACAGCTTTTCTCTGGACCATCAAACCTCTGGTGAACAAGGCTATTGATCCTGTTCCGGTGGACCACAGCCTTGGTGATAAGCATTTTTCGCTGGAGGATTACCAGATCAATGGCAAGATCATTCATACTCCCGGACATACGGCCGGTTCCATTTCCCTGGTCCTGGAAAGCGGTGAGGCTTTTGTGGGAGACCTGGCGATGAGTGGATTTCCGAGGTTATCGGGTCCAGGACCATTCGTCCTGGGAGATGACCTGGAAACCATGAAGCAGAGCTGGCAGGTTTTGCTGGATGAAGGAGCCAGGCGGATCTATCCATCACACGGCAAACCATTCGATGCAGGGGTGTTTGAAAAATACCTTAAATAACATATGCCCGACAATTTCCGTATAATGTTCACAAACAGGCTAATGAAAGCAGTAAGTACATACCTGGCCTGGTTGTTCCTTTTCCTGTTTTTATCAGGATGCGAACAGCTTGAGGAAAAAACCGATACGGTTTGGGGATTCTTCCGTCATCCTCCGGTATTACCAGTGCTTGAAGTTATACAGACCTCAGTACCAACAGGATTCTGTGCCACAGTCGCCATGGCTGAACAGTTGGGCCACACTGTCCCGGGGACCGACGTAATCAATCACAATGGACTTTCACTAATCCACATGGAAAACAATCAATCATATCCCATGTCCCTCCTACCTGTACCCTGCGATGAAATTTATATACTCAGGTTGGGAATGGATGAAGATATGTGCATGATCAGTTCATTTTTTGTTTCAAATGATCATCTTTCAGGCCAGCAGAAAATCTACCATATAGGTCCTGTACCTGTGATGCTGGATGATCAACATGTCAGGGCCATATTGGTCAGGAACAATATTTCTGTAGAGGATGAATTGAACCTGGAGCTGAAGATAAACCGGGGCGAGATTGATCTAGCCATTGAAAGGCTCAGGGTCCCCAATCCGGATGATGTTTCGGTAGCAGTAAAACAGGATGCCTGGGTAATAGAGATATTGCCTGGGGATACATGGACCGATTTCAGTGATGATAAATTTATGGTCACCGGAGGGGAACAGGATATATCAAGCAATACAGACCAGGAAGGAAATGAAGCCAGCGTCCTGCAAATGGCGATGATCGGACTTATGATTGATCCGGAATGCCTGAGAAACCCTGTCTCTGGTTTTACAGTACTCCGTGAAATAAGTGTAGAGACCGGCAGCGAGGGCCGCCTGGATGACTTTGTACTGGGAACCATTTTTTATACCTTTGAGAAGTCCTGTACAGGCAGGATCAAGGTACCTCTTGCTACAGGTAGTTTTATCCTTTCCCTGGGAAAGGAGGTAGAATTTAACATGATGGATAAGTAATATGGATTTCAAAGAAAAAATCACACTGGGCAGAACAGGATTGAGGGTTGGCAGACTGGGGATTTCTTCCAGTTATGGCGCCTCTGCAGAAGCTTATGAAGAAGCTTTCGAGAGAGGATGCAATTACTTTAACATGGGTAGTTTCATAAAGGGCCGGTCCAAAGAAATGATAAAAGCCATAAAGAACATCACTGCAAAAGGAAAGAGGGATGAACTGGTGGTCGCCATGTACGATTATACTCATAGCCCCCTGATCAGGCAAAATCATTTCAAGAAAGGATTGAGGAAAATGGGACTGGAATACGTGGACGAATTATTACTGGGATACTATTCCCGCATGCCACGGAAGTCTGTCATGAACTGGGCCATCCGCTTAAAAGAGCAGGGATTGGCACGGCATCTCGGGGTATCAAGCCATAACAGGAAGGTGTTTGCTGAGTTAAGCAGGGATGGACTATTTGATATTTACCATGTCAGGTACAATGCAGTGAACAGTGGAGCGGAAAAAGATGTCTTCCCCCTTCTTCCTCATGAGAATAAACCAGGAATGGTGGCTTATACAGCTACCCGATGGGGACAATTACTGAAAGAGAAAAAAATGCCAGTTGGTGAAATACCACTCACAGCACCTGAATGTTATCGCTTTGTACTAAGCAATCCATCAGTTGACGTTTGCATGACAGGAGCCAGGAATCTTGAAATGATGCGGGAAAACCTGGAGACACTTAATCTGGGGCCCTTATCTGTGGATGAAATGGCCAGGATACGGCGGATAGGTGATTTTATCTATGGCAAGAAGCGGGATTAGGAATCGCCTAGAGAGAGAAAATAATCCAGATAAGCACTCCGGCAAAGGCAAGCCACATGGGAACAATGAAATGATAGAACAAAGGACCCACTTTACCCTTTTCTTTCTTTGTCATCTCATTGTACTGCGAGATGTACTTAAAAATAAAAAGTTTAATCAGGAAAAAATTGATCCGGGTTCCACTCTTCTCCACCTTACTTATAATCAGCACCATAGATGTTATGGCCCATGCCAGGCAGACCATCACTACAATCATTACTATGTCAATGATACCAACCATTTTTTCATTTCCGAGTTGAAAGGTGGAATAAAAATACCTATTTTTCCGGGATAATAACCAAAACTTTTAAAGGAATAATGACAAAAGATGCTGCTCACAAGCTTTTTGACAAGGGACTTAATTGTGCTCAATCAGTGCTGGCTGCCAAGTCTGATCTCACAGGTCTTTCGGTTACGGACTCATTAAAAATAGCTACCGGTTTCGGAGCTGGCATGGCAAAGATGCAACAGACATGCGGGGCTGTAACAGGAGCTTATATGGTGATTGGTGCCCTTCATGGGCGGGTTAACCCTGATGATGAATCCTCACGGGATAAAACCTATGGCCTCATTGAAGAATTCAATAAGCGCTTTTTAGCCCTTCATGGCAAGCTTAATTGCAGGGAACTGCTGGGTGTTGACCTTCAATCCAAGGAAGGAATAGAAGAGGCTGAACGGGAAGGATACTTTCAGTCCAGGTGTGCAAAGTTTGTCGAGGATGCCGAAAAAATCCTTGATGAAATTTTGAAATAATGGGCCCTACTGTAGCTCATATCTACCGGTCCAGGATAGCAACATATGAGACTGAAATTGTAAGCATAAAAAAACGGAGTAATTGGTATTCATTTTTCCGCCTGTTTTTTTTTATCGCCGCGATCTTCCTGCTTGTCAAACTGCTCTCTGTCAACCTCTACATTGCGATTGGATCTGCCCTTGCAGCCTTCAGCATCCTGCTTCTTTTTGTGAACCGTAGTGCCCGGATCTCAAGCAGGAAAAAACTTCTGGAAGAACTGCTTGAGATCAATACATTGGAATTAAATGCACTCGGGTGGGACTTTAGTTGTCTTGACATGGGACAATCATACTATGATCCGGAGCATCCATATACTTCCGATCTTGATATTTTTGGTGAAAGATCCCTGTTCCAGTACCTTAACCGTACCAGCATAGCCAAGGGGAGGGAACGCCTTGCCGGCTGGTTGTCCCACCCCGCAGAACCAGCCATAATAGTTGAACGACAGCGAGCTGTAGCAGAACTTAGTGATAAGCTTGACTGGCGGCAGGAATTTTACGCCTGCGGCAGACTCTCGAAAGAGACAGAGCAGGATTATGAAGCGCTCCTTGCGTGGCTTTCTACACGGCCTATGATGCTTGGCAGCAGGATATACAGAAGCCTGCTTTTCCTTCTTCCATTGTTAACTATTGTCAGCCTGGCTTTGGTTTCCTGGTTGATCCCCTGGAATATACCCATCACCCTTATCCTCATCCAGCTGGGATTGGTAGGTTGGAATCTCAGGAGAATCAACCATCATCACAACCAGATTAGCCGTAAGTACGAATTGCTTGTCAAATATGCTGATCTCATACGACTTGTTGAAGGGGAAGAATTTGAATCTGCCCATTTACAGGCCCTCCAGGAAGATCTGAGATCTGATGGCAGGAGTGTGGGCCAAAAATTGCGATCCCTTGCCCGCATTGTTGTTGATTTCGACAGGAGACTGAACATGATTATGGGGGTCGTATTGAATGGATTGTTGATGTGGGATTTGCAATGCATCCTGCGCCTGGAGAAATGGAAAAAAAACAGTGCCCGTGATTTACCTGGCTGGTTTGCTGTACTTGGAGAATTCGAAGCACTCAACAGCCTCGCTGGCTTCCGATTCAATGTCCCAGAGTCGATTTTCCCCATACCTGACCTGGAAGGTCCTATCATCCGGGCAGAAAACCTCAGCCATCCCCTGATTCTTCCTGATGAGAATATTCCTAATGATATCAGGCTTGATCATTTCGGGCAGTTTATGTTGATCACCGGATCCAATATGGCCGGGAAAAGTACCTTCCTGCGTACTGTAGGGGTGAACCTTGTCCTGGCAGCAAGTGGGGCTCCGGTATTGGCCAGGGAGATGCAATTCAGACCTATAGAAATAATTTCAAGTATGAGGATCCGGGATTCCCTGAGCAGCAGGGAATCCACATTTTATGCAGAATTAAAAAGGCTTCGCAAGATCATTGAGTTCCACAATCAGGGCAATCAGGCCCTGGTGCTACTTGATGAGATCCTGAAGGGAACAAATTCGAGAGATAAACACTTTGGTTCCGAGATGTTTATACGGCAGCTGATTGAATTGAACAGTGCAGGGCTCATTGCCACACATGACCTGGAGCTCAGCAAACTGGAAACCGAATTCCCGGATCATTTAAGGAATTATTGCTTTGAAGTACAAATCGACAAGCAGGAATTTATCTATGATTACAAACTCCGGGATGGTGTATGCCAGACAATGAATGCAACAGAATTGATGAAAAAGATGGGCATATCCATTGAAATTAAAACCCGCTGACATGCACCGGGAAAAAGTTAAACTCAATAAATATGGCCGGAAAGAGTTAATCGGTCATCTCGTCGGACCTCTCTTCCTTGCAGCCTTGTTCTTTCTGGTCGCTGGAAGAACGGACATCAACCGGGCCTGGTTATGGGCCATTATAACCTTCCTCTATTATGTTGGAGGCATGATGGTGATCCTCAAGGTCAATCCCGGGCTGTTAAATGAACGTGGAGGTTGGAATAGAAAAAAAGACACCAAGACATGGGATAAGATCCTGCTGCAGGTCTTTGGCATGATCGGCATGTATTTCCATACCATACTGATGGCCCTTGATGTGGGAAGGTTTGAATGGTCACAGCTCAGCCCTTGGTTTATCCTACCGGGAATGATAATCATTACAGGAGGCTTTAACCTTTTATACTGGGCCATGGCGGAGAACACTCATTTTGAGACAACCGTCAGGATACAGCATGAAAGAAACCATAAGGTCATTAGCACAGGGCCTTACCGTATTGTGAGACATCCGGGGTACGCCGGACTCATTCTGGCTAATTTTGGATCCACCATGATACTGGGATCAATGTATGGCCTCATTACTGCATCGGCTACCCTGATTGTGCTGGGGATTCGGACCTGGCTCGAAGACCGTACCCTGGCAGCAGAGCTGGATGGGTACCAGGCATACCGGGAAAGGGTAAAATACAGGTTGTTTCCGTTTATCTGGTAAGGGAGTCACCCCCCCTTGACTTAAAATGAATAAGCTATTCCAATTCCGAGAACCTCTTTGAATTGTACTGCGGACCCATAGCTTGTTCCATCCGGATTAATAAACATTATATCCTGGTTGTAAATGAGCTGGGTAGATATATTTGCTGACAGAAACTCATTGATCTTGAACCAGATCGCCATATCCCAGTTGACATCTACCACTGCCATGTCCTCATACCTAGAAAATAATCCCAATGTAGTGATAAGCGTCACATTTTTAACCAGTTCCTTATTGAAGCCCATGGTCAGGTCCATCCCTGCATGGAATTTTGTTTTCTGACCGGGATCCACACCAAAAGCTCCCTGGTTGGATAATTCATCATCAAGAACAAAGGTAGTCCGGCCACTCAGCGGGGAGAAGGTAAATGAAAATGACTCTTCTTCGGAGAATTTATGATTGAATGTAATCCCAAGGCCGAGTTTCCAGTAGGCAGGAGCCATGAAGCTTGAGATAAAAATGCTTGTATCATTGTCATAGGAATAGCCATCGTAAAACTGTGTACGGAAATCAGACATAGCCGAGGCATACCACTTTCCCTTGATCTTGTATCCATACCTGGAGGTAAAAACAAATTTATCATCTGATTTCTTAAAAGGCTCATCTTTCCCGCCTATCCGCTGGGCACCATATCCCGCATCCAGTACATTCTGCCACAGATGTGGATCCCTCTCAAATTTGAAGGTATAATTGAATATGCCATTGAAGGCCATAGAAGGGTCACCTCCACCTGACCAATTTGACAATCCAACCTGTGAAAAATTCAATGCGATTTTTCCTGAATTTGTCCAATAGCTGGTATCTGGGTTTTCCTGGGCACTTATAAAATGGCTCATGGCCAGCATGATTAACACTAACTTAATAAATCTCATGATCTACTTGTTTTTGTCTTATTATGGTTTCAAAAAATTCAACAGGCGAAAATAAAAATAATAGATTGAAAACCAAAGACCTGTGTAATAAATTCAATCTTTCCAGAAAATAATGCTGACTATACTGATCTGCCGGGGTTTCATACCAGAAATATACCAAAACCCGCAGAGGAAAGCTATTTTTCTTCTTCCTTTTTGAGCAGGTCCTTCACCAAGGATGTGAGAAACATATAACCACTTGTGGCACCCCAAGTAAGGAAGCGGCCTCCATAAGTCTCAAATAACTCCTCTGTACTGAGTATTCTGAAACCAGCATCTGATTTCTGTAATTTATTAGCATTCATAATAAAATGTTTTAAAAGACCGGCCTTCTTCTGGTTGCCGGGATCACCCTGGATTATATCAAATCCATCCTTTATGATGATAGCAATGGAATCTATGTGCCTGGGGTGAATAACTTCCTTACTGCACTTTTACCATTCTTCTTATATTTAGGGCACTCGTACTACCATGGGAACCAGGGAAAGAAACATAGAGATCAAGATGGACAAACGATCCTTTGAGGAATTGTTCAGATCATTCTTTCCTTCACTGGTACTATTTGCGCAGAAATATGTACCAGACCAGGATACTGCCAAGGAAATTGTACATAATGTCTTTATTAACCTTTGGGAAAAACGCCAGCAGGTTGATACCGGATCCCCGTTGAAATCATATTTATTTACATCCGTGCACAACCGCTGTCTGAATTATATCCGGGACCAGAAAAAGTTTGACAAGGACGATACGATATTTCAAAGGCTGGACAGTACGGATTTCATTGATGGTGTTGACCGGTTGGAGGAGCAGGAGCTTGAACAACGGATCTACGATGCGCTGCAAAGTTTGCCTGAGAAATGCAGGGAAATCTTTATGATGAACCGTTTCGATGGACTGAAATATGCGGAGATTGCAGAGAAACAGGGCATATCGGTTAAAACCGTGGAAACACAGATGTCAAAAGCCCTGAAAATACTCAGGGAGAAACTGATAGATTACTTAGGAATGATAATTCTGTTTATATTGACACACCCACAAATACTTTTGTAATCGAGGTAAGGGTAGAACGGCTTTCGTGTGTGTAATGAGTGGAGGAAAAAATGGAGAAGAGGGACCAATATATAGACATCGATCTGATAACCAGGCATCTATCCGGTGAATCAAGTGCTTCTGAAGAGAAGGAATTAAAGCGCTGGCTTGCAACCGATCCTGAGAACAGCAGGCTGCTGAATCAATACAGGACGGTTTGGGAAAAGCTTGGCAGGATTGAATCTGTGGCCGGAATTGACCTGGATGCAGAGTGGAATGTCCTTGAATCCAGGATGGAAGATAGTGGAAAGGTTATACCCCTGCAACCTGGCCTGAAAAGGTCAGCCGCTTATTATCTCGGCAGGATCGGAGTGGCAGCCATGCTGGCAGTCATCCTCACATTCAGTGGTATCTATGTTGTGAACCGCTACGGGTATAAGACCCTGGCCACTATGGATCAGCCTGAAGAAATTGTGCTTTCGGACGGATCAAGAGTAACAATGAATCACTTTTCCAGCTTGAAATATCCCAGGAGATTTACCGGTGAGATTAGAAATATTGAATTGGAAGGGGAAGGTTTTTTCGAGGTGGAAAGTGACCCTGTCCACCCCTTTGTGATCAATACCAGGGATGTTGACATCAAGGTACTGGGGACATCCTTCAATGTGAATGCGTACAGTGAAAATGCGGCCGTGGAAGTAACCGTAAAAACAGGAGAAGTGGCAGTCACCCGGCATGGAGAAGTGCCCATGACAATTGTCTTAAAGCCGGGCAACAGGGGAGTATATAAAAAGACTGAGGAAACACTGGAGATCACCCAGGATATCGATAAAAATTACCTGGCATGGAAAACAAAAAGTTTTGTTTTCGAAGACCAGACCCTGCTGGATGTCAGCAAACAATTGAATAAGGTCTACCAGGCAAAAATCATCATTGATTCCGATTCGTTGAAGGATGCCAGGATCACCACCACTTTCGATGATCAATCCCTCGATGCCATTCTCAACGTGCTGTCAGCAACCCTTGACCTGGATGTACGTACAAGCAACGGACAAATAATACTGTCGGAAACCAATTAGATTTACTGCCTATGCTGACAGTGAGGCATGTCATACAATGCTTTCTAATTTACTGCCTTGGTATGGCCAGCGCTTTCGCCCAGCCTGACCTGTCCACAAGAATATCAGTGAACGTTATCGACGGCCGGCTGGAATATGTACTCCAGGAGATCGGAAAAATGGCTGATGTGGAACTGTCCTACAGTTCAAAAAAGATTGACCTCTCTCAACTTGTTTCGATACAGAAAACCAACGCTACACTGGCAGAGATCCTCAATGATCTGGTAAGGAAGGCTAATCTCGACTATATGATCGTGGAGGATCACATCGTCATTAAACCCGCAAAGCGAAGCAAAAAGATCCAGCCTGAAGGACCTTTCCATTATACCCTCAGCGGATACATCAGGGATTCTGAATCTGAGGAGGTACTTATCGGTGCCACAGTTTATGTCTCTGATCTTGAAAAAGGAACCATTTCTAATGAGTTTGGATATTATTCGCTAACCCTTCCTTCAGGATCCTATACCATCAGGTTCTCCTATGTCGGTTACAGGACAACACGCTGGCAAACCGATCTGCTGGCTGACCAGGTGATCGATTTGAAACTGGGATTGGAACCTTCAAAACTGGAAGAAGTCAGTATTATCAAAATTGATGACGAGGTGGACCTGGCCCAGATCCGGACGGGGAATGTAAATCTTGAGCCAAAAGCCGTGGAGCAAATGCCTGCTTTCCTGGGAGAACAGGATGTGATCAAATCACTTGATGCCATTCCCGGGATCACCCTTCAGGGGGACGGATCTACCCTCTTTTATGTACGTGGTGGGAACAAGGACCAGAACCTGATATTGATCGATGATGCACCGATCTATAATCCTGCTCATTTCCTGGGTATATTTTCAACCTTCATACCGGAAGCAATCAAAGATATCAATATATATAAAGGGGATATACCGGCGGAATACGGGGGAAGGCTTTCATCACTGATCGATGTCAGGACCAAGGATGGGGACCTGAACAGTACTATTGTGAATGGTAACCTGGGACTGGCGACTGCCAAGATTGCCGTAGAAGGACCTTTTTCCAAAGGGAAAAGTTCCTATTTCGTATCAGGCCGGACCTCCTATATCAAATGGTATGTGCAGCAGTACCTGCCCAACATTGATCGGTTCTATTTTACGGACCTGAACCTGAAATTCAACTTCCGTCTCAGTCAAAAAGACCGCCTCTACCTTTCAGGATATGCTGGCAGGGATTATTTCATCCAGGGAACATCTACCTCCAATGGTTCAGGTATCAGCTGGCAAAACCTGGCCGGTACCATACGCTGGAACCACCTCTTCTCGGATAAATTATTCTCGAATACAACATTGTACAGCAGCAAATACGATTATAAATTCATCATCAATTTTACCGACAATGATTTCTGGAACTCTCATATTGCCAACATAAGCCTGAAGACAGATTTTACCTGGTTTGCCAATCCGGATATCACCCTGAGATTTGGTGCCAAAGTTACCCGTCATAACTTCAATCCCGGAAATATTGAGTGGAATTCAGATCCTGAAAATAATAATTTCCCAGTTGTACACCCCAGGATAGCCAGGGAATGGACCTTATACATAAGTAATAATCATACAATAACACCAAGACTTTCATTGCGCTATGGACTACGGCTGGGTATATGGCAAAATATGGGTGAGGCAACAGAATATGTGTATGACAGGCTCTTCAGGCCTATTGATACCCTCACCTATGGGGCAGGAGAAGTCTACAACACCTATGCCAGGCTTGAACCCCGGTTCGGATTGACATACCAGGCTGGAAGGAATACATCTATCAAGGCATCCTATAGCAGGACTGCCCAGTACCTTCAGCTAATAACCAATTCCATTTCCCCCTTTACTACCCTGGAGGTGTACCTGCCTGCCGCCCCCAATATAAAGCCCCAGCTGGCAGACCAATACTCCATAGGATTCTTCCAGAAGTTCCGCAAAGCATACCTGGACCTCAGCATTGAAGGATTTATAAAGAAAATGCATAACCAGATCGATTATAAAGACCATGCCTACATGCTGTTGAATCCCCACCTGGAACAAGAGTTAAGGTTTGGAACCGGAGAATCTTATGGATTTGAGGTCCTGCTGAAAAAATACCAGGGCCGTCTGAATGGCTGGGTAGGATATGCCTGGTCACGCTCCTGGCGTCATATTGAAGACATCAATAACAATGAACGCTTCAGGGCCGCGTGGGACCGGCCGCATGACCTGAACATTTATTTGTCCTATAATATCTCCGACAGGTGGATGATCTCCATGAACTGGTTATACATGACCGGATTTGCTTTCAGCTCACCTACCAGTTTCTATAAGTATAATGGATATACGGTACCTATTTATGAAAAGAAGAACAATGACAGGTTGCCCGATTATCACAGGCTAGATATCAATGCGGAGTTCCAGATAAATAAAAAGCCCCGCCGTTACAGCCATAAGATCAGGCTGACCTTTTTCAATCTGTATAACAGGACTAACCCCATCGCGGTTAATTTCAATAAAACCCTTTACCCAAACGGGGAGCCGGTAGTACCAGGGAACCTTTTCCCGGCACCGGAACTGTTTGCTACCCAGAAATACCTTTTCGGGATCGTGCCCTCCATCAACTATACTTTTACAATCAAATGAACAGAACAACTAACATATCAGACCAATTAATTGGATTAAAGCATCCCAGGGGACTGCTGTTCCTGCCAGTAATACTATTATCGCTGCTGACCTCCTGTGAGAAAAGGATCGATTGGCCCTTAGACACGAATGAACCCAAAGTAATCGTGGTAGAAGGTGTTTTAACCAATGAAAGGAAGGCTCATGAAGTAATGATCTCCAGGCCCATGGCCGATTTAAATGGCACACCACAACCTGTCAGCGGGGCCCTGGTGGCTATATTGGAGAGGGTCAATGCAAGCAATGACAGGGCAATCAGGCTGCGTGAGGTCCAACCGGGACGCTACCTGACAGATTCAACGGTTAGAGCAGTATTTGGAAGGCATTACACACTCTATATTTTGTATCAGGGGCAGGAATATTTTGGGGATTCTCGCATGGTCCTGGTAGATCCATTGAAACCTTTGAGTTATAGCAAGATCCCTGAGCATGAGCTTTGGTACGAGATGAATCTAGTGGAGACAAGACATCCATCCATGGTAGAATACCGGCTTAACTGGGGTCATCTTCCAGGTTTCCGGAATCTTCCTGTAGAGGAGACCAGGGCCCATATCGTTTATTATACTGTTAAATCAGTCGATGTCAACAAAATCTTCAAGCCTGTCAAGGAGAGGGTTCCATTTCCAGTTGGCACCAGGGTTTACAGACGACAATACTCCATGAACCCAGACCAGGAAGATTTTGTCAGGTCACTCATGGCAGAGACGGAATGGAGAGGGGGACTCTTTGATGTACAGCCCGGTAATGTCCGGACCAACCTGAGTGAAGGGGCTGTGGGATACTTCTCAGTCTCGCAGGTTGTGGCAGACTCCAGTGTCATCCTGCCGCTGAATTAAGTCCAAAAAATCAACAACATTCATTTTTTTTCTATTTCCTATCAGGGTATATCGGCATGCCTGTGTGATACTGTTGAAATCAATCTATAATCCGAAATTTAAAATCAATAATCATGAAAAAGATAAGTTTCTTCTTAATGGCGATCATTGCAGCAGCAGGCCTGTTTTTTACAGGATGTACCAATGACAGTAATCTGGAAACCCCGGACAATAACACCATTCTCCCTGAAAACTTTGGAGTGGATATCCCTAGTGCACTGAGTTATGAAGGCAATTTGAAAAGTGCAGCTAAGATTGATACTATAAAAGGTAATCATATCTATGCCCATCTGCGCAGTTTTATACGTGTGGGTGATATGAGTGCAGAGATTGTGCAGGATATCATCCGTTCTATCAGGCATTTTGAGATCAACAAGCCCATGGAAGTCAGGTATGAATCTGATGATGACGGACGGATCAAACACCTCGTTGTGGTTGAGGATTCGGAATTTGATGGCCAGGTATGGGAATTCCAGCTGACCATAACAGATTTAGACTCTGAGGGAAATGAAGACGGAGGCAAGGCCCTGCAGGTATTCTGGAACAGGAGGCCCATGAAAGGCATTTCCATACTTAAACCTTACAATATTGACCGGGTAAACAGTGCGGATATGGGCGATGCCATGTTCCGGATCGATTACAACCGAGATGACCTCTTCTATGATGCCTCCATGATGGTTTATGCAGCCGGACTCCCCATGCCTTCACCGCTGGAGAATCCCTTCGCACTGAAATCTTTGAAAATGTTTGCTGGCAAAAAGGGTGATATCGTGGACGTATATGGGAACTCTGATCATCCCAATGCCATACTGATCTCAGGCACACCTGGATTCAACTGGGCCTTTGTAGCCGCAGGTAATGACGTAAAGGATATTGGTGTTGCTGAAGTCGGATTGCCACCCAGTAACCTGGATGAGCCAAGCCGCAGCAAGCTGCTCGGATACTATGCCATCGGTGAGGTATTCGAAAGGGAAATCAAAGCCGTATGGGGCGACCAGGTACCCCAGGATGTCATCGACGCTTACCTTGCCAATACCGAGGCACCGGGATACTTTGACAGCCATGGATTTGTTTCAGCAGGTGTTTCCCCGGGTGATGAATATGACAGACTGGATGTGAGACTTCCAGATATGAGTCCCTACAACCCCAAGGAAGTTGGAAACCTTACCATAGTATTCAAATAGAATTAAAATCACTATAATATAACAGGGTAGATTGCAGCTTTACGCGCAGTCTGAAGGCCGCTCCGAAAGGGGCGGTTTTCTTTTTTAATTGTATTAAATTTGCAGCTGAAAAAAAGCGGTACCAAATGATTGGGGTATC
>RCNC010001245.1_pt1 | contig 17076 bp, 16 predicted proteins | sample 2041301 | NCBI WGS metagenome assembly RCNC01 (sample SAMN09708231, study PRJNA481090) | Marine sediment metagenome, whole genome shotgun sequencing project. | biome: marine sediment; feature: ocean; material: sediment; isolation source: Sewage treatment plant 13A marine sediment (STP13A) ... | reverse complement strand
TTTTTTATTGGCTTAAACTAAAGTAGGCGGTTTGCTTTTTTATGTAAACATTTTTCAGGACAAACAATTTGAGAATTTGAAGATTTGAAGATTTATTTTAGCATTCACGCATTTTAAAAATAGAATACCTACCTCGCTGGCATGGCGGGCTTAAACCAATAAAAAAGGGATGAGTAAAAAAAGCAACAGAAAAGAATATCTTACAAATTTTGCTTAAAGGCAATCGTTAACAATATTTAGTAAAAGTTGCAGAGAATTATTAATGATGTATCATTGAAGCATTGTAGAATGAGTTCGCTATTTCAGATCTGAAGGATAAACAGCATTCAAGCTTTAAAATTGAGTATTGCCATTGGCCTTAGAGGCTCTTAAGAAATTCGCACTTATCTCAATTCAAAAAACAATGCTAATCTTATAAAGCCGGGTATAAAAGATACAAAATTTGTGATTAATTTGTACTTTTACCCCACCCTCATCGTTTATCAAATAAAATAACAAGCCAGGTTAAGATTTTGAAAAAAGGCATCAAACGCGTCATATACTATATCGGATCCATTGTCCTTATCATTAGTTGCTCAACTAAAAAGGACACTTTTATGAGCCGTACAGGGCATTCCATGTCGACCAAATATAATGTTCTTTTCAATGGTCAGACTGCCTTTGATGAAGCCAAATTAGCTTTGGATAATTCTTACGAGGATAACTTCTGGGAACGCCTTCCTATTGAGCCCTTGGAAATTGAGGAGACGTTTATTCCACTTCCTGGCCAATCAACGGCCGCATCCACTGAAAAACAAGGCTTTGACAAGTCCGAAGAAAAAGCCGTCAAATCCATTCAAAAGCACTCAATGGTTATTGACGGGCTCGAAAAAAACAAACAAATAGACGAGGCTTATCTATTACTCGGTAAATCTCGTTATTACTTGCAAAGATTTATTCCCGCGCTTGAAGCCTTTACATTTGGGATAGAAAATTATCCGAATGCAAATCTTTATCGGGAGACGAAAATTTGGAAGGCCAAAGCACATATAAGACTTCAAAATGAAAAACTGGCTATTGAAACGCTTATAACAGTACTGAGAAATGCCGAAATCACCGATGCGGAATATGAAAGTGCACATAGTGCGATGGCGATGGCCTATACACAGATAGACAGTACTCATCTGGTTATCGACCATTTAAAAAAAGCGACATATTATTTTACTGACAAAGAACAAAGCGCGAGAAACCTGTTCATTTTAGGACAAATTTACAGAGAACAGGAAAAAATTGATTCGTCTAATATGGTTTTTGAATCCCTCACTTATATGAAGGATATTCCTCGAAAATACATAGTTCATGCCGCCACGGAAAGGGCCAAGAATTACTCCATCGCAGACAGCACCAGTATGGTTGTTTTCACTTTGAAAGATCTTATAAAAGACCGGGACAACCGCCCTTATCTTGATGAGTTGTATTATATGGCCGGCTTAGTTGCTTTAAAAGATGAAAACTTTGATGAAGCAAAAGGCTTATTTGAACTTTCCCTCATCTACAATACAAAAAAACCATTTCAAAAGAGTTTATCCTATGAACGAATCGGAGATTTTTATTTTGACAAAACCAGTTTTGAAATAGCAGGGGCTTATTACGATAGTGTACTACAAATACCTATCGATCAAAATACCAAACGAATAAGAAAAATCATTCGCAAGAGAGAGAGTCTGAACGACGTGATTCTATACGAGAACATAGCTCATAAAACTGATAGTATTTTGACCCTTGCCAATATGAATGATGAGGAGCGCAATGAGTATTTTACAGGTTATATAGAACAACTTAAAGCCAAAATGTTGGTGGAAAAAATTCAAAATGAGCAGAATAATGCTAATTTGGGAATAGGAGATTTGGCTCAGGTATCCAACAATTTTGATAATGGGGGGAAGTTTTACTTTTACAATGCACAGGTCGTTGGTCTAGGCAGACAGCAATTCAAAATCAAATACGGTGATCGGCCTCCTGGCGATTTTTGGCTGATCTCCCAAAATGCAAGCCTGAGTTCTACTGTTGAGGTCAAAGAAACTCAGGTTCAACTTGACACGAGCCTGTTGTTTAATGTGAATTACTATGTTGATCAAATTCCAAAAAGCCCGATAGTTCTAGACAGCTTGTCCTTATTGAGAAATGACGCCTATTACAATTTAGGTCTTATTTATAAAGAACAATTCAAAGAGTATGAAATAGCTGCCGTAAATTTTGAGAATTTCCTTAGCAATGACCCCTCTGAGAATCTTATTGTTCCGGTCAAGTATCATTTGTATAAAACCTATGCTTTTTTTAATACTGAACTGAGCAATAAATACAGTAATGATATCGTTACTAATTATCCGGACTCACGTTATGCTGAAATGATCAAAAACCCAAATAGTGTTTTAGATAGTGGCAATGATGATAATAGCCCGGAATACTTGTATAAAATTGCCTTCGTTTGCTATGAAGAAAACGATTTTGAATACGCTTTAAGAACCGTAAATGAAGGTCTCGATAGTTTCAAAGGGCTGGAAATTGAGGCGAAATTTGAATTGCTGAAAGCTTATCTCCTGTATAAAACTGAAGGAGAAGAACCTTTTGTTGAAAAATTGAACGCAATTATTGTCAATTATCCAAATACCGAAGAAAGCGATCACGCGGTTGATTTACTCGAAAAAATGAAGCAATTGAAAAATAAATCACAACAAAATTAAAAATAAAAAACAAAAAATATGTTCAACGAAAAAAAAGAAAGCCCACATCAAGTTGGAGAACGTAATACCATCGCAAAAAACACGGCCTTGGTTGGGGATATTACCTCTGACGGTGATTTTAGGGTTGATGGTAAAATTGAAGGCACTATTAAAACAACCGGGAGAGTTGTTATAGGTAAAGACGGATTTGTTTCGGGAATTGTAGATTGCACAAACGCAGATATCGAAGGAACTTTTTCAGGTAAACTTATTGTGGATCAAATTTTATCTCTCAAAGGGACTGCAGACATTAGCGGAGACGTTATCATGGGTAAATTATCTGTTGAGCCTGGAGCTGTATTCAACGCGACCTGTGCCATGAAAGGTTCGGTCAAAGTGATTAAAAATGACGGAGAAAAAACCAAAAAAACGGCTTAATAAATATATTGTACTTACGGGTATAGGGCTACAAATGGGTGTTACTATTTATTTGGCTGCCAATCTTGGAAAATGGCTGGATGCCAAATACACCGAGAGCAATACCTACACCATAATCTTAACTCTTTTGGGAATTATTTTGTCTTTTTATAGCCTTCTCAGACAAATAAAAAATATTGAAAATTAATTGATAATGAACCCTTTCTTTAAATTTTCAATAGCACTTCTTGTTGTTCTCAGTCTTGTTTTTACAATTCATATTGCTTTCTTGAATCAATTCGAAAAAGCCTTATTTGACAATCGAATCCTCGCTGCTTACCTGATCAATTATTTTTTAGCGGTCCTTATTTATTTGATGTTATATCTTCTGAGAAATAAAATGAAAGCACAATTAGGCTTTCTTTATATGGGCGGAAGTTTGGTTAAATTTATTTTCTTTTTTATCTTCTTTTATCCTTTTTATAAAATCGATGGGAAACTGGACTCACTGGAATTTGCAGCCTTCTTTACACCCTATGTAATATGCTTGATTTTCGAAACTTTAGGGGTCATTAAATTTCTAAAAAAATAATATTATCATTATAATCTTTCCAAATAAAAATATTACATTTGCACCGATTTTTTAAGCCAATTTAATTTGTTAAAGATGCAAAGTAAGTTTTTAGTAAAATTCCTTACAATCACAGTTTTAGTTTTTAGTTTGAGCCTTAAAGCACAGCATGAGGAGCATGAAGGAAGCGATGGGGAAAAAGATATAAAAACAGAAATCAAGGAAAGTATTAATCATCATATACAGGATTCCTACGATTTTATCTTTTTTACTGATACTGAAAAAAACAAACACTATGGTTTTTCTCTTCCTGTAATTTTAATTGATGAAGGCTTTCATCTATTTTCTTCTTCCGAGTTTCATCACGGTGAAACCGTTGCTGAAAGCAATGGAAAATACTACAAGTTATACCATAACAAAATATATAGAACTGATGCTGAAGGCACCCTAAGTCTAGATGAGCATCAACATCCAACCAATAACAAACCTTTAGATTTTTCTATTACAAAAGGTGTTGTGATGATTATGATTACGGGAGCTTTAATGCTGCTTTTATTTATTGGCCTGGCTAGATCATTTGGCAAAGGACCAATTGCAAAAGGAGCGGGAAGATTTTTCGAACCCATTATAGTTTATATTCGGGACGATATCGCTAGACCCAATATTGGTGAAACCAAGTATAAAAAATACATGCCGTATTTATTGACGGTGTTTTTCTTTGTTTGGTTTTTAAACCTTTTTGGTTTAACACCTCTGGGCGTAAATGTCACTGGTAATATAGCAGTTACTTTTGCCCTGGCAATTATAACTTTTATTATCACGCAGTTATCAGGAAATAAAAACTATTGGAAACATATCTTTTGGATGCCGGGCGTGCCGGTTCCGATGAAATTCATTTTAGCTCCAATTGAGCTATTAGGAGTCTTTATTAAACCATTTGCCTTAATGATTCGTTTGTACGCTAATATGATGGCCGGACATGTAGTGCTTATGAGTATAATAGGATTAGTATTTATTTTTCAAAATTGGATCGGAGGCGCATTATCATTGTTTCTTGCATTTTTCCTATCCATTATTGAATTGCTGGTAGCCGCCTTGCAAGCTTATATATTCACTTTGCTATCGGCATTGTATTTTGGCTTCGCAGTTGAAGAACACGATGAGGCACATTAATAAATTGAATGTTTAATTTTTAATTATATATATATATGGAAGTTCCAACTATTGTAGGAGCAGGTTTAATTGTTATCGGTGTTGGTATCGGTATCGGTAGAATTGGTGGTTCAGCGATGGACGCTATTGCTCGTCAACCTGAAGCTACAGGTAAAATTCAAACAGCGATGTTGATTGCAGCAGCGTTAATTGAAGGTATTGGTTTTGCAGCATTGTTTGTAGGCTAGTATATTTAACAATAGCTGTAACGGTTGGTTATAGCTATTGTTTTCAAAAACTAAATTAATATTTACATTATAAACACATGGAGAAATTAATCAACGATTTTTCATTTGGACTTTTTTTCTGGCAAATCATACTCTTTGTTCTTTTGCTTTTATTACTGAAAAAATTTGCTTGGAAGCCGATTTTAGAGGCTTTAAACAGCAGAGAAGAAGGTATTCAAAATGCTTTGGATGAAGCAGATAAGGCACGACAGGAAATGGTTGATCTAAAATCTAGCAACGAAAAGATCCTGAAGGAAGCCAGATTAGAAAGAGATGGCCTGTTAAAAGATGCCCGAATGATCAAGGATAAAATGATCAACGAAGCAAAAGATGATGCGAAAATTCAATCTAACAAAATTATTGAGCAAGCAAGAACGGCAATCGAAAATGAAAAATTAGCGGCTATTACTGAGCTAAAAAATCAGGTGGCTGAATTGTCTATTGGAATTGCTGAAAACATCATGCAAGACGAATTGTCAAATAAAGGCAAACAAGTTGCGTTGATTGAAAAAATGTTGAATGAAGCTAGGTTAAAATAGTATCATGATAGGAACGAGAGCAGCATTAAGATACGCAAAAGCAACCCTGGATCTGGCAAAGGAAAAAGGTTGTGCAGATGAGGTTAATGAAGACATGAAACTCATTCAATCTACTATTGAAGAGAGCCCTGATCTGAATATTATGTTGAAGAGCCCTGTTATCAAACAAGCTCAAAAAAAATCTGTGTTGATCAAAATTTTTGAGAAAAAGGTAAATGAAATTACCCTAAGCCTTCTCAACCTATTGGTCACGAACAGAAGATTGGAAATTTTAAATCTGGTTGCAAAGGAATATATTGTAATTTATGATTTTTTAAAGGGCGTAGAAGTGGCTCAGGTAACTTCAGCTGTTCCCTTGACCAAAGAATTGGAAAAGGCAATTTTAAAAAGAGTACAGGAATCAATCGACAATAAAGTTTCCTTAGTAAATATTATAGATCCTTCCATCATTGGAGGATTTATTTTGAGAGTTGGAGATAAACAATACGATTCAAGTGTTTCATACAGATTGAAGGATTTGCTTTCAAAATTTGAAGACAATCAGTATATATCTAAAATATAACAACGATAATAGCGAGTAAAAATGGCAACAATAAAACCAGCTGAAGTTTCAGCAATTTTAAAAGAACAACTTACAGGATTTGAAGGAAAAGCTTCATTAACTGAAATAGGAACAGTATTACAAATAGGTGATGGTATTGCAAGAGTTTATGGTTTATCCAATGTGCAGTACGGAGAACTTGTAGCTTTTGAAGATGGTTTGGAAGGTATCGTTCTTAACCTTGAAGAAGACAATGTTGGAATAGTATTATTGGGAGAGTCCACTGCTATTAAAGAAGGTGCTACAGTAAAACGCACAAACAGAATTGCTTCTATCAACGTTGGTGAAGGAATTTTAGGTAGGGTTGTAAATACCCTGGGTGAAACTATTGATGGCAAAGGGCCTCTTGAAGGTGAGTTGTTTGAAATGCCTCTTGAAAGAAGAGCTCCTGGTGTAATTTTCCGTGAACCGGTTACAGAACCATTACAAACAGGATTAAAGGCTGTTGATGCTATGATCCCAATTGGTAGAGGTCAACGTGAGTTGATCATTGGTGACCGTCAAACCGGTAAATCGACCGTTGCTTTGGATACTATTCTCAATCAAAAAGAATTTTATGATGCAGGTGAGCCGGTTTATTGTATCTATGTTGCCATAGGTCAAAAAGGATCTACGGTGGCCGGTATTGCTAAAATGTTAGAAGAAAAAGGCGCTTTGGCCTATACAACTATTGTAGCGGCTAACGCTTCTGATGCTGCGCCTATGCAGTTTTATGCGCCGTTTGCAGGTGCTGCAATTGGGGAGTATTTTAGAGATACAGGTAGACCAGCATTAATTATTTATGATGATCTTTCTAAACAAGCAGTTGCCTACCGTGAAGTTTCTTTATTGTTAAGAAGACCTCCGGGACGTGAGGCTTACCCTGGAGACGTTTTCTATCTTCACTCAAGACTTCTTGAAAGAGCGGCAAAAATAATCAATGATGATTCTATTGCAGCTAAAATGAATGACATTCCTACTTCTTTAGAAGGGAAAATAAAAGGTGGTGGCTCGCTTACTGCTTTGCCTATTATTGAGACTCAGGCGGGTGATGTATCTGCTTATATTCCAACTAATGTAATCTCTATTACAGATGGTCAGATCTTTTTGGAATCGGATCTTTTTAACTCAGGAGTTAGACCTGCGATCAACGTGGGAATTTCAGTTTCTCGTGTGGGAGGTAATGCTCAGATTAAATCTATGAAAAAAATAGCCGGAACCTTGAAATTGGATCAGGCAGCATACCGTGAATTGGAAGCCTTTTCAAAATTCGGTTCAGATCTTGACGCGGCTACCTTAAACGTAATTGAAAAAGGAAAAAGAAACGTTGAGATTCTTAAACAAAAGCAAAACGATCCTTTGGCGGTTGAAGATCAAGTAGCTATTATATACGCAGGTTCAAAAGATTTATTGAGAAGAGTCCCTGTTGAAAACATAAAAGAATTTGAAAAAGATTTCTTGGTTTTCTTACGTGCTAAACACCCTGATGTACTGGCAACTTTAAAAGCTGGAAAATTAACGGATGAAGTAACCGATACTCTGGAAAAAGCTGTCAAAGAGATTTCGGCAAGATTTGAATAAAAGATAGGTGTTTTGGGTTTTGGGTTTTGGGTTCGATTAAAATTCGATTGATAAATTCATATAAATACTTAATACCGAATTTAATTTTAGATAAAGAATGGCAAATTTAAAAGAAATACGTAACAGAATAGCGTCTATCGGGTCAACGATGAAGATCACCAGTGCTATGAAGATGGTTTCTGCTGCTAAGTTGAAAAAGGCCTCAGACGCAATTGTTCAGATGCGTCCTTATTCTAATAAAATGACCGAATTATTACAGAATCTAAGTGCTACTTTAGATAGTGATGATGGAGGGGTTTATACAAAACAAAAAGAAATCAATAAAGTATTGATTGTTGCGATAACTTCAAACAGAGGTTTGTGCGGTGGATTCAATTCAATCGTTATCAAAAAGGTAGTGAGTCTTGCTCAGACCAAATATGCAGGAAAAGAAATTTCCATTCTCACCATTGGTAAAAAAGGAAATGACATACTGAGTAAAGAATTCAACATCTTTAAATTTGAAAGTGCTCTTTACGACGATCTTACCTTCGAGAATGCAAGTCCGATTGCCTTAGAACTTATGGATGAATTTGCGAAGGGCTCTTTTGACCATATAGATCTTGTCTATAATCAATTCAAAAACGCAGCTACTCAAATATTGACTGATGAGCAATATTTACCTATAGTTCCTTCAGCAGAAGGTAACCAAAGTAATACTGATTATATCTTTGAGCCTAATAAAGCTGAAATTGTAGAAGGCCTCATTCCTAAATCCTTGAAAATTCAATTGTATAAAGCGATAAGAGACTCTTATGCCTCTGAACACGGGGCTCGTATGACAGCCATGCACAAGGCAACAGATAATGCCACTGAATTAAGAGATGACCTGTTATTAGCCTATAACAAAGCACGTCAATCAGCCATTACCAATGAAATCCTTGAGATAGTTGGTGGAGCTGAAGCCTTGAAAAGTTAAATAACAATTCAAATTAATCATATTAAAAACTTCAAACCCAGGTTTGGAGTTTTTTTTATTATTCCTATACAAATTTGTAATTCCTAGGGCACTTTGATCAAGGATCCGAAAAAAACCGCATTCATAAATAACTTGTTCGTGCCGTACCATGCCCCTCTAAAATTTGGATTATCAGCAAATAATATTACCCTGCCTTTTCCTTTTTTACTTACAATAATCGAGGCCGATCGCTTCATCAAATCCAGATTCTCTTTGGTAATATACCCGTCAATATGAGGATCTTTTTGATAACTGGCCACGGTTGAAAATTTATTTTTACTTGGAGAGAGCCAAACTCTGTTGTTTTTATATACGGGAACCCTGCGATCATTATATCCAAACCCTAAAGGATGTGTCAAGTCAAGATCAATGGCAAATATAGCTCCTCCCATGTTTTGTTTCCCTTTACTACCTCTCGCGGATTCGTAATTCATTCTATCAGGATTAGGCACCGAGTCTTTCTTAGAAGAGATCAAAGATTCTGCAACTATTTTTTGCTTAATTGCCCAGTCACTGGCCCTGGCCGTTGTAATCAGCGTATTTCCATCCGCTACCCATTCAGATAACCGGTCCTTTTCCTTTTTATTCAAAAGCACATAGCGACCAGAAACCATGATAATAACGTTGTACCTTGATAAATCAGTTCTATAAAACAATCTTTCGGGAACTTTCGTCAATGGCATTTTCATTCTATCTTCAAACAAATGCCATACTTCGCCGGCTTCATAGCTTGAAACCCCGCCTTCAACAATCATCATAGCTTTTGGCTTATCCAAAGTAAGGAAGCTTCCACTTCCCAAACCATTGCCTTTAATTGTCATTCCCGTATTAACCGAGTAAGCCTGAACCTCAAATATTTTCGAACCTTCACTTATTAACTCATGCAGCACTTCTTTATCAACAGCATATTGGTCTTCAACAGGCACCATCAAAGCTCCTCTGTTAAATTGTCTTGTTTCACCATTGGTTTGCATCGTAAAAGCCTTAGTAGATGTTTTAACAACTACATCATTATTTTGCAAATAGAACAGTAAAGCCGGGGCATAATAATCATCATAAGGAATAATATAGGCGTAATCGCCGGGCGGTACTTCGGCCAAATTGATTGTATTGGTGGTTTTGGTGATCTGGGCAGCAGCCGAAGGTAATTTTGACAAAGCACTGTACTTCATATTATAAAAATTCACCATAGACCATGCTGAAGTATCATAAAAAACGCTATCCCTGTATTTACTGTAAGTTTCAAATAAGGACTGTACCAAATAGTACTGTTTCTGTTCAGTAGGAACGATAAAGGAATCCCCAGCTTCAAAGGACTTGTTGTTTATATTCAGTTCTTTTTCCAAAGGATATACCTCTATCTCATGTTTTAACAAAACATCAATAAAAGCTTTGTTCCTGTTTTTATCATATTTATCTCCAAAAACATATCCTTTAATCTTACTTTTCGAGGCATTTTCCTTTGACTCTTTGAAGAAGCTATTCTGATAACTGTACAGCAGGTCCTTATTTTTAATGGCGGCCTTAATCGTGGCGATACTGGATACGTATTGATTTCTTATGGTAAAGGGAAATGAAAGCTCTCCTGTGGGCGTTTCCTGCAAATGCCCACGCGAACTCGCCTGTTCAAAAAGAAGGGCTAAAGATCCTTGTAAATCCATATAAGTTGACCCGTATCCCGGATAAGTGGAATCATATACTTCATTCGTAAAGTAAAAGGAGCCTATTTTATCAAGGTCCTCTGCATACTGGGCGGCAAAGACCTTATTAAGTACATCTCTGTTCTCAGCAGGTGTAACAGGGTTTAAAGAAGCTGATTTGTTCTTTGGTTCAAAAAAATAAGTGCTGTTGGTACCCATTTCATGAAAATCAGTCACTATGTTAGGATACCAATCGTGATACCATTTTAATCTTCCCATACTTTCGGGGTTCACTCCAAGTAGTAAGTCTCTGTTCAAATCAAACCAATAATGGTTGGTTCTACCCCTTGGCCAGCCTTCATTGTGTTCAATGTCAAATCTGTCGGCGATCAAAGGATCTCCCCTATAGCTGTTGGCCCAATTCGTATGCCTGTCCCTTCCGTCCGGATTGATGGTTGGATCTAAAAAAACAATAACATCTTCTAAATAAGATTTTACGGCTTCACTTTCTGAAGCTATCAGGGTATAGGCGATTAACATTGCCGCTTCTGTACTTGAAGGTTCGTTACCGTGAACACCATAAGCAAGGTTTATAAACAGTGGCAGGTCATCATAAGAAGTAATATTGCTTGTCTCATCCACTACCTCAAGGTGTTTTTGTCGGTAGTCTTCCAGCTTCTGAATATGCGCTGCACTACCAATATTTAACATGACTAGCTTTCTATTTTCATGTGTTTTCCCGTAAATGCTAATGGTAGCCCTATCTGACAGCTCGGCCAACTCGTCCATATAAGCCACAACCTGGTCGTGTCTGGTATGGTATTCACCTATGGGGTAACCAAGAAATTCTTCAGGACTTGGAATATTACTGTCAAATGGTTGGTAAACTTTATAATAATAATCCTGTGCATTTAATGACAACTGTACAAAGATCAACACAAATAGCAATAGCTTCTTGTAAAAAAGGCTCATATGGTTATTTTTTTTAAAATTAGGCATCTTTTAATAATTCAGTTCCCATATTTTTGTAAAAAATTAAATAATGATCAAAGTTCTTTTTTTAGATACCAACCATCCCTGTCTCATCCAAAGCCTAAGGGAAATGAATCTTCAATGTGACGAAGACTATATTTCGTCAAAATCGGAGATTGAAAATAAGATTCACCTTTATGACGGCATCGTGATCAGAAGCAGGTTTTCTATTGACCAAAAGTTTTTGGAAAAGGCTTCAAATCTCAAATTTATTGGAAGGGTTGGTGCTGGCCTGGAAAATATTGATATCGCTTTTGCGGAAGAAAAAGGCATTACCCTGATAGCAGCTCCTGAAGGCAATAGAAATGCAGTGGGTGAACATGCCCTGGGTATGATTCTGGCTCTTTTTAACAAATTCAAAAAGGCAGATGATGAAATCAGGAGAGGACTTTGGCTCAGGGAAGATAACAGAGGCATTGAACTTGAAGGAAAAACTATAGGCATCATTGGTTATGGAAATATGGGCAAGGCCTTTGCTAAAAAATTAAAGGGATTTGACTGTGACGTTATCTGTTATGACATCAAGTCAAAAATTGCTGATGAAAATGCACGTCAAGTGGACCTTGAAGAATTATTATTAAAAACAGATGTGCTCAGTTTACACACACCTCAAACTGATTTAACTCAGGGTATGATCAATGAAGTTTTTTTAAGCAAATTCAAAAAATCCATATACCTGATTAATACTGCCAGAGGGTCGGCCATTGTTACTGAGGATCTGGTAAAGGCTTTAGAAACCGGAAAAGTTTTGGGTGCCTGTTTAGATGTTCTGGAATATGAAAAGGCCTCTTTTGAAAACTTTTTCTCGAAAGAAAATAGCTTACCTGAAGCTTTTCAATATTTAATAAACGCTGACAAAGTACTATTAAGTCCTCATGTTGCGGGCTGGACAGTGGAATCAAAGTTTAAATTAGCGCAAACTATTGCACAGAAAGTGGCGCTTTTATACCCCACAAATAATATTACATAGCATTTGTTTCCATTAAAAAACCCCAGGGCAGCGCATCTCCCATCCTTTGATTTCCAATAAAAAATTACGAGCTCATGTCTGGATCAGCACAATTCAATAAAATAATGTAAGAGGTCAGTTGTAGTAATGATGCCTACTAATTTTCCATCATCGACTACGGGTAAAGAATGAAATTCCTTGCTGGCCAACAATTTAGAAACCTCCAAAATTGTGGTCTCAGGGCTTGCCGCTAAAGGATTTTTGATCATCATGTCATTGATGCTAAGCATATTATAAACAGGCGTATCTTCTGTTCCTTCTTTGCTATAGGCATCTATAAAACTTATTCGCTGCAAATCAGATAAACTAATCAAGCCGATAAGCTTGTCCTTATCTACCACAGGCATGTGTCTGATATGATTAATTTTCATTCTTTTTTCCGCAGAATAAAGCGAATCTTTAAGACTTAAAGTAATGACCTCCCGGGTCATGATACTTGAAATAGGTTGATTTTTTTTCATCCAACATGCTCTTTATTGCTCTTATAAAGTACAAAAAAAAATGTCAGAAATACAATGATTTAAATCATAAAGAAAAGAAAATGATTAAAGAAAAATAACTAGCTGGACTTTCGCTGACTGCTGTTTCTATTTCTCCAATAGTTATTCTTACCACTACTTTTCTTTTTGTGACCGGGTTTGGGACGGCTTTTATGACCATGCGTTCTTTCCGGTTCTTTGGATGCACTTTCAAGAAGGTCATTTAAAAAGGGGTGCTCGTGAATAACGTTAATCTTTTTCTTGATCAATTTTTCAATATCTTTTAAATAGGGTCTTTCTTCGGTGTCGCAAAATGAAACCGCCTCACCACTTGATCCAGCTCTACCCGTTCTTCCAATGCGATGCACATATGATTCGGGGATATTAGGTAAATCATAATTGACTACGTGTGACAATTCATCAATGTCAATCCCTCTTGCGGCAATATCTGTGGCTACTAAAACTTTAATCTTTCCCTTTTTAAATTCATCTAAAGCTAGTTCCCTTGCCCTTTGAGATTTATTCCCATGAATGGCTGCGCTTTCAAATCCATCCCTTTGCAAAAGTTTCACAACTTTATTGGCTCCGTGTTTGGTTCGTGAAAACACCAATACAGACTCCATGTCCTGGGTTTGCAGAAGGTGCACCAACAATCTGATCTTGTTCTTTTTAGTAACAAAATAGATGCTTTGCTTCACTTTTTCTGCCGTGGTTTGCTCTGGTCTTACCGTTACCCTTTCAGGATTTCCAAGAATTTTCTTTGATAGCTCAACAATGGTAGGATGCATTGTTGCAGAAAAAAACAAAGATTGCCTTTTGCGTGGTAATAATGCGATTATTTTTTTAATGTCATGGATAAAACCCATATCCAGCATTTGATCTGCCTCATCCAGAACGAAGTATTCAACAGCTTGCAAAGAGATATAACCCTGATTGATCAGGTCCAATAACCTTCCTGGTGTGGCAACCAATATGTCTACTCCCCTTCTTAAAGCTTCTACCTGTGACCCTTGTTTAACGCCTCCAAAAACAACTGTATTTTTAAGATTTGTATATTTTCCGTACACTCCAAAGCTTGCGGCAATTTGACTTGCCAATTCTCTTGTAGGCGTCACTATCAAGGACTTTATTTTACGTCTGCCCCTATCGTCAACATTAGCTAAACTCATTTGTTGAAGAATTGGAATAGCAAAGGCCGCCGTTTTGCCCGTTCCTGTTTGAGCACAGCCCAAAAGATCTTTACCCTTTAATAAAATTGGTATTGATTGTAATTGAATGGGAGTTGGAATGGTATAGCCCTCTTCATGTAACGCCTTTTGAATTGCAGGCGTAAGTCCTAAATCTTTGAAAGTCATATATTTTATAAAAGTCGCAAAGATACTTGATTATTTGGATAAAACGGGTTTTATGTCTCATACGGGCCACTGATTCTGTATTTGACCCGATGGGGCCGATTTAGCAAACACCATATAAGACTCTAAGAAAAAGGCACTTAGACCTGGTTAAATTTCAGAAAAAATATAAAAAAGTTGCGATTGAGAACAAAATCGCCACAGTGGCTTGAAACAGCACTACAATTGAAACACCTATGGCAAATTTAATCGCTTCTGCCCTGCTTTTTTGCAAACTTATTTTAGCTGCCGTCATGTTCAGCATACTCGGCGTTGTTGTGCCAAGAAAAGAAATGGTGAAACCAAAAATAAAATGCAGTACAACCCCCAAGAGTAATTATATGCTTTTATGATCCATGGCTACCGGGATGAATTAATTGAATATAATTTTAGACTTAATTTTTCTCAAGCCTTTCATAAAACTTGCAGCATCTCATAAACTACGCCTCTATATGCTGTCTTATAGGATCATAAAACAATGGCTTCAGCCTTAGAAAGGAAAAAAATATTTTTTTTATTGTCAGGAATTAGAATTAATAGGGTCTACTCATTTGATCAATCCAAAAAATATATAATGATGAGCAAGAAGAAAATTTTTAAAATAGCGATCCTATTAATAGCCGCGGTTGTTCTGATTGGAGGAGGCATTGGTTATTATATGTTCAATAAACCGGCAAGGGATGTTCAAAATACCAAAACTGATTTTAGCTATAATTCAAGCGATATCGTAAGCGAATATTTAACAGACGCTCAAAAGGCAAATAACAAATACCTTGATGACACTGGTAATTCCAAAGTGCTTGAAATCTCAGGTTTAGTTGCTCAGATCTCGGAAGATTTCAACAAGCAAAAAGTAATTCTGTTAAAAGCTGATTCAGACAAGGCTGGTGTTAGTTGCACCTTTACATCAGAGACCAATTCACACGTAGAAAATATTAAAATTGGAGACCAAATTACCATTAAAGGGGTCATCCGGTCAGGCGCTTCTTTTGATGAAGATTTGGACATGTATGAAAATGTTATCATTGAAAAAAGTGACATCGTATCAAATAAATAATAATTATAAATCATTAAATTTTTAATCATGAAAAAAATAACTATCCTTTCATTAATTGTCTCTGTAGTTTTTGCTGCAACATCATTTACTTCATCTGCACAGAAACTTGTCAGTTCAAAAACACATTTTAAATTCTTTTCATCAACCCCGGCTGAAGACATAGAGGCCAACAATTACAAAGCAGTTGGTACCATTGAAACGAGCACCGGAAACATCGTGTTTTCAGTGCCCATGCAAAGTTTTGAATTCGAAAAATCCTTAATGCAAGAGCATTTTAACAGTAAAAAGTTTTTAGATACCAAAACAAATCCAAAATCAAAATTGGTTGCAAAAATTGTAGACCTTTCACAAGTTGACTTTGACAAAGACGGTACTTATCCTGTTGATGTAACTGGTGATTTGACCATTAACGGTGTTACGAATGCTATCAGTGAAAAAGCAACCATCGATGTAGAAGGTGGAAAAGTCTCCTTGATGTCAAAATTCAATCTTACCCTAAACGACTATGAAATAGCATTCAAAAGCGGCAAACCATCAACAAATGTTGCTAAAACAATAGAAATAACGGTACACGCAAATTATTAAAATCCACCCCTGGATATATATCTGTCGTCCTGATTACTATCTCGAGATCATTACATCAATGCGCAATGAATCATTATAAGAATTGGTATATTTGTTTATTATCTCTAACAATCGCGAGAAAAATCGGGACTACTAAAACTTAAATTATTATGATTGACAATCCATACCCAAGATCATTTTCACATATAGGAATTACGGTGCCTGACATCGAGAAAGCAGTTGATTTTTACGAAAAGATAATGGGATGGTATGTTATCATGTCCCCTTCAACTGTAAAAGAAGAAAATGACACAGCTATAGGGCAAATGTGTATTGACGTTTTTGGCACTAATTGGAAATCGTTTGAGATAGCGCATTTATCTACCTCTGATGGCATTGGAATTGAATTGTTTTCCTTCCCTCACAAGGAAAATAAAAAACCTGAGTTTTCACCTTTCAATACAGGCTTGTTTCATTTTTGCGTGCAGGACCCTGACATTGAAAATTTGGTAGAAAAAATAGTTGAAAATGGCGGAAAGCAACGAATGCCAATACGAGAATATTATCCAAACGAAAAGCCTTTTAAAATGGTTTATGTGGAAGACCCTTTTGGGATCGTTTTTGAAATATATACGCATAGCTATGAATTGACCTATTCATCCGGGGCTTATCAAAAATAAATTTATTCCCGATTATAGTGGTCGATGCCTGCCGGTATCATTGAAATTTTTTAATTTTTTCCTTAGTCATGCTAAAGGTTGAATCCATAGCATAAGCTTTTTCAAAATTACTGAGCGCTTTCAAGGTATCTCCTGTGGCAAGATAAGCATCCCCCAGGCTGTCAAAGGTATTAGCAGACTCCTTGTATTGCTTATTGTTAAAGGCCAGTATGTCCAGGGCTTCCTGATTCTTATTCATTTGCATCAACTGATAGCCCAAAATGTTCAGGGAACTTTCTTTAAAAGCATATAGATCGGAGGAACTTTCTTGCAAAGACTTATATATTTCAATACCCTTTTTAGCACCTTGAGAGAGGACAACCTTGGCAACAGTATCGCTAATAGCTATTTTTGGGATG
>RCNC010001242.1_pt1 | contig 17114 bp, 13 predicted proteins | sample 2041301 | NCBI WGS metagenome assembly RCNC01 (sample SAMN09708231, study PRJNA481090) | Marine sediment metagenome, whole genome shotgun sequencing project. | biome: marine sediment; feature: ocean; material: sediment; isolation source: Sewage treatment plant 13A marine sediment (STP13A) ... | reverse complement strand
CTGCATCATATGGGTGGCTCCATCAACACCTCGGCTAAGGAATACTGTCCGGTGGTGACTCCGGACGGCCAGTTCTTCTTCTTCACCCGGGGCAAGAAGAAGGGGAGTAGTTTGCACTCGGATCAACAGAAAACTTACAAGGAACTAGCAGAGAAGATCTATACATGGCGCAACAACCTTGAGAATGTATATTGGGTGAACGAAGCAGTACTGAAGCGTGAAGCGTACGAGTAGAGGGGGCAAAACTTGACACATAAAGTATTTCCAGATGAGAACAAATCGTAGAGATTTCATTAAGGCAACAGGTGCCGCAGGAGCCGGAGTGATCACAGCGGGTCTTTCTTCTTGTAATCAGGAAGAGGGGCCTCTGATGCATATTAAATCAGCAGCTGAAGAACCGCATAAACAGATATTTAATATGAGCGGTTATGCAGCACCTCCATTGGAGACAGTCCGGATCGGTTTCATCGGGCTGGGGAACAGGGGACCCGGCTCGCTCAGGAGGCTGTGCCTGATTGAGGGTGTTGAGATCAAGGCAATCTGTGACATCAGGGAAGATCGTTTGGAAATAGGGCAGAAAATACTGGCCGATTCAGGGATACCACCGGCCAGAACCTATGGGAAAGATGAAGATGACTGGAAACGCATGTGTGAGAGCGATGATATTGACTTGATCTATCAGGTAACTCCCTGGAGGTTGCATACACCAGTCTCAGTTTTTGCCATGGAACATGACAAGCATGCCGCTGTTGAGATGCCGGCTGCATTGACCATCGAGAACAGCTGGAAACTGGTAAGCATTTCGGAGCGTACCCGAAAGCATTGCATGATGCTGGAGAACTGTTGCTATGACTTTTTTGAACTGCTGGTCTTCAATATGGTTCGCAAGGGCCTTTTTGGAGAGGTCATCCACGCGGATGCTGCATACATCCATGATCAGATCGGGATTGCGTTTGAAAAGAATAAATATCCGGGGATGTGGTTGCTGAAAGAGAGTCAGAAGCGTAACGGTAACCACTACCCAACGCATGGGCTGGGACCGGTTTGCCAGGTGATGAATATAAACCGGGGAGACCGCCTTAAGCACCTGGTTTCCATGCAGTCAAACGATTTATCCTATGGTCCTAAGGCAGCTGAACTGGCAGAAATAGATCCCTTCTACGAGGAGTTTAATACCAATTCGTACAGGGGGAATATGAATACCTCCATCATCAGATCGGAACTGGGAAAGACCATCATGCTTCAGCATGACGTATCCAGCCCGCGTCCCTATTCAAGGAAATATACGATCAGCGGGACAAAAGCCACTGCCCAGAAATGGCCTCTGCCTCCAAGGATCTCGATGGGAGAGGACCAATGGCTGAGCCCGGAGGAGATACAGGAACTGGAAGAGCAATATTCTCCCCCCATCATTAAGAAGATCGGTGAACTGGCAAAACATGTGGGCGGGCATGGTGGAATGGACTTCATGATGGATTGGCGTCTTATCGACTGCCTGCGAAACGGGATTCCCCTGGACCAGGATGTGTACGATGCCGCTACCTGGAGCTCCATTGTGGCACTGACCGAATGGTCCGTAGCCAACGGTTCTCAACCGATCCAGGTTCCGGACTTTACCTGTGGAGCCTATAAAAACAACACCCCTGTTGATCTGGATCTGCAAAGTGGCGGAACCACCGGAGTCAGAGTAAGCTCGATCAAAAAATGACGAGTAAGAAACGCTGGTTGGTGACGGTAATAGCAGTAATTCTTATTCTATGCGCCAATACTAACCTTTCAGAGAAACCTTCGTCAGAGGCTCTCATCTACTGGCCACAATGGCGAGGCCCATTGATGACAGGCGAGGCACCCCAGGGTGATCCTCCAGTACGGTGGAGCGAAAACGACAACATCTGCTGGAAAGTTCCTGTTCCCGGCATTGGGCATGCAACTCCCGTTGTATGGGGGGATCACATTTACGTTCTGACTGCTGTTCCTGCGAAAGGAAACGAGTACAGCTACGAAGTTCATGCCTTGAATCGAAAGAACGGCAACCTCATCTGGCGGCGTGTCGCCAGAGTGGAGGCCCCCCACGATGGCCGTCACGTTGACGCGAGCTGGGCATCCTGCTCTCCGGTAACTGATGGGGTGCATGTTATTGCCTCATTCGGCTCTCGTGGAATTTACTGTTACGACATAAACGGGAACCTCCAATGGGAAAAAGATTTCGGTGATCTGAGCATCCGCTACAGCTGGGGAGAGGGAAGTTCCCCCGCCCTTTCCGGAGACAGGCTAATAGTGACCTGGGACCATACGGGTAACTCCTTTATCGCGGTGCTGGACAAGAGCACGGGCAGGGAACTCTGGCGCAAAAACCGCAACGACGGGACATCATGGACCACTCCACTCGTTGTTGAGTACAATGGGAGAAGACAGATTGTAGCACCTTCGATAGGCCGTACCCGCTGCTACGATCTGGAAACGGGAAAAGAGCTCTGGACAACGCGCGGAATGACTACCAATCCCATTCCGACGCCCGTTTCGGCAAATGGCATTGTATATCTCATGGGTGGTTATCGGGAAAATGTCCTGCAGGCGATTTCCCTGGATAAGGCCAATGGCAACCCTTCATCTTCGGGGGCCATCGTCTGGGAACATTCATGGGATACGCCGTATGTGCCGTCGCCGCTATTATACGGTGGGAACCTGTACTTTATGAAGAGCAACCAGAATATGCTGTCCTGTTTCGACGCGGCAACCGGGGAATCGTATTATTCGAGGCAGCGTCTCAACGATGTTCAGGGCGTGTATGCCTCACCGGTCGCGGCGAAGGATCGCGTGTATGTCGTTGGACGGAACGGTGTATGTGTGGTGATCAGGCACGGTCCCCGGTTGGAGATTCTTGCGACCAACAGGCTGGATGATAATTTCAGCGCCTCACCGGTGATCGTGGGAAAAGATTTATATCTCAGGGGTCACAAGTACTTATATTGCATAGCATCGGAATAGGCCAATTATCGATAACCGTTATGCCAGAGATTGAACTCAACAGCATGAAATTGTATTATGAAGAATATGGAGTAGGAGAGGAGGTAATTATTCTGTTGCATGGTTTTCTATCTTCCTCAAAAATGTGGGCAAACAACTACATTCCAGATCTAATGAAAAGGAAGATTTAGATAAGATAATCAGGACCGAGTTCAGTGATCAGTATAGATTGGCAGTAAGAAAGTAGAAAATTCGTAATTTGAAGAAAACATGGATAAACAACAAAATTTAGATTTTTACCAAACGCTTCGGAGAAAAATTAAAGATTGGGAAACAAAGGAAGGGGCAAATCATAAATGGGCTGAATATATACTTCTTGCACCTGATTTATTCCACTTGTTGTGCAAATTAGCAGTTGATAAAGAAGTTCCAACAAAAGAAAAGGCCATGCTTGCTGGAGCAATTGCTTACTTCATTTCGCCAATTGATCTTATTCCAGAGGGTATTATAGGTCCGGTTGGCTACGTTGATGATATAGCTCTTGCTGCTTTTGTATTAAATTCCATAATTACGAACTGCGATGAAGAAATAGTATTAAAGCATTGGGCTGGAGAAGAAAACTTGCTGGATTTAATTAAAAGGATTTTGAAAGCTGCTGATGAGATGGTTGGAAGCAGCCTCTGGAGGAAAACAAAAGGACTACTTAGATTAAAATAACCGCGCATCGGTTTTCGTTTCGCCTCATGGCATACATGCCTTCATTTTCTGGTCAGAATAAATTTGTCCTATAATTAATATTATGTTAAGTAGAAAATATTAATACGTAAATCCCTATCTCCCATTTTCTTCCTAACTTACTTTAAAAAGAAAATGTTCGAATCACTCACGCTTGAAAGATTTCTGGATTATACCAGCAAGTACAACCTGGATCTATATCCAGCCCAGTACCTGATGCTTGGCCTTGGCTTAATAGCCATTCTCACGGTCTTTTTCCGAACTAAACACTCAAGTAGATTCGTATCTGCGATTCTCGCTTTCTTTTATGGCTGGATTGGGATACAATTTTACATGGTCTATTTCAAGGAATTCATGCCATTTCCATTTGTATTCGGAATCCTTTTTGTTGTCCAGTCTTTAATATTCATTTTTGAAGGAACCATGAGGAACCGGATCCGCTTCCAGTTTAAGGCAGATTTGTATGGACTCACAGGTGCTTTACTTATATTTTATGGGATTTTTGGCTACCAGGCACTTGAATATATACTCGGCCGCGGATATCCTGAAATTCTTTCATTCGGTATGTTTCCCTGTCCCACAGTGATCTTCTCGCTTGGAATATTGCTTTGGACTGGCAAGAAATTTCCTCCATATATCCTAATATTTCCAATGATACATGCCCTGAGTGGATTTATTCCAGCTTTTATGATCGGTATTATTGAGGATATCGGACTGATAATCAGTGGATTACTGGTGCTGTCTTTATTGAGTTTTCGAGATAAGTTATTGATATTCAGTAAGATAAAAAAAGAGGGACATTAACGGCCCCTCTCTAGTTTTTATCGGGAATTATCTTACACCTATTCCAAACTTTTAATCTTGGCCTTAATAGCCTCATATTCTTCGGTCATCCCTAAGCGGTAATATATAGTCTCTAATGTATCAAGCGTAGCTTTTTCATCAGGATTTAATTCGTATGCTTTCTCCATAGGTTCTATGGCCATTTTCAATTCCGTATCGGCTGCTTCTTTAGCTGTATTGTATTCATCCAGGTCCTCCTTGGTATTAGCTATATCATACAATTCAACTGCATTATTGAAATGGAGGGCACCGATATTGAACCAGGAATTAAAGAATTCAGGATCCACTACGAGAGATTCCTCATATGCTTCCATGGCTTTCTCTTTTTCTCCCATCCTCTCATACAGGGTTCCCTTTGCAAAATAGATAGAAGGATTGCCTTTTTCCTTTTCCTGCGCAAGGGTTAAATATCTCATGCCTTCATCAGCATCCCCGATAGACAGGTAATAATTAACCAATTCGAACAGGATCAGTGAGGTGTCGGGATACAGTTCAAAACCTCTTTGAAGTGCATCCAGTGCCATGGTTGAATCCTCCAATGAGATATACTCATTTTTGAGTAGGAAATATGTGTCACTGCCACCATAACCAATTTCGGCAGACTTTTCGAAATATTTGGCAGACGCTTCATGATTCCCGGAATTTTTTGCTGCCAGTGCTGCATTATAAATGATTACAGAATCAATGTAATTATCATAAGCTTCGGTATTGCTGGCCTCAATTATCAATTCAAATTTTCCGAGCGCTTTGTCATAATCATTTTTGATAAAATTACGGATGGCATCTGCTTCTGCCATGCGTTTCATATTTTCCAACTGTTCCTGAATCTTCTTAGTTAGTTTTGCCTTATCATCAAGCCTTAATGCTTCTTTGAAAGCATCGAGAGCAACAGGAAGCGGGTCGGGATGGAGCACCTGGGTTTCTATATAATCATGAAGTAAATCATTCTCAAAAATGAGTGTTACCCGGTCATATACATGATGTTCAAAGGTCCGGCCATCTTCTTCGACTGTTTTTGTTTCATTCGGGTCTTTCATGTATAACTTGGCCTCTGATGAAGGCATGCCCAACCTGAGAAATTCAGCATTGACATCATGAATATTAAGGAACAATTCTCCTCTGTCGAACCAGGTAGTGGCTTTTACTTTGTCCTTTGCATCATTAATTGCTTCATCGCTCTTTTTAAGCTTTTTCTCAAGTGCAGAGTAACTTATGGTAGGCGATGCCATGTCCTGTGCTTGCATTGAGAAAAAACCTGCCAATAGAATAGATGCAATAATAAAACGTTTCATGTTACTAGTATTTGGTTTAAAATATTATTCTGGCGCAAAAATATGCATTTCAAGCAATAAAGTTCAAATTCCTTGCCAAAAATTTAAATGACGTTCAGCATGTTTCTGCAAATGGCTACTGTTCAAATATATATCAAAGATATTGAATTTTTTATTCAGTCGTATCAATTTCGGGAGATGTTTCCTGGCTATCTTCCAATCCATTTTCTTCACCATTTTCGTAACCCTGTACTTTGGTGACCGATGCTATTGAGTCTCCCACCTTCAAGTTGATGACCTTGACTCCCTGGGTAGCTCGTCCCATCACCCTCATATCCGTTACGCGCATTCTGATGGCAATACCAGATTTGTTGATGATCATCAGGTCGTCTGCATCTGTGACCTCTTTAATGGCAATGAGTTGACCCGTTTTATCCGTAATATTGATGGTTTTAACACCTTTCCCCCCCCTGTTAGTAATACGATAACCATCAACATCGGAGCGTTTTCCAAATCCTTTTTCCGAGACTACCAGGATATCATGATCCTGGTCTTCAAGGCATACCATACCAATAACTGCATCCTCAGGATCTTCTGACAACGTGACGCCTTTCACACCAGCAGCATTTCTGCCCATTGGCCTCACTTTACTTTCATTAAACCGGATAGCCTTGCCGGATTTTTTGGCGAGCAGGATTTCAGCCTGACCATTTGTTAACCTGGCCTCCAGAAGATTGTCCCCTTCCCTCACATTGATGGCAATGATACCATTCTGCCGGGGACGTGAATAGGCTTCAAGGGCTGTTTTCTTAATAATGCCTCTGGAGGTACATAATACAATATAATTATTATTAATATACTCCTGATCGGTAAGGTTCTGCACATTAATAAATGCCTTGACCTTATCCTCCGCATCGATCTGGATCATGTTCTGTATTGCCCTTCCTTTGGATATCCTTGTCCCCTCCGGGATTTCATAAACCTTCATCCAGTAACATTTGCCCTTCTCGGTAAAGAAAAGCATGGTATTGTGCATGGTGGCAGTATACATATACTCTACAAAATCTTCGTCACGGGTGACTGATCCTTTTGCACCAACACCTCCCCTGCTCTGTGTTCGAAATTCCGTAAGTGGGGTCCTTTTAATATAGCCTAGATGAGAGATCGTAATAATCATGTCCTCATCTGCATAAAAGTCCTCCGGATTGAATTCTTCTGCATTGGGTACTATTTCTGTGCGTCGCTCATCTCCGTATTTCTCTTTAATCTCAAGCAATTCATCCTTAATAATCTGCATCCGCAGTACTTCATCACCAAGGATCTTGTTAAAATATTCAATCTGGCGTTGTAATTCGTCATATTCTTCCTTGATCTTATCCCGTTCCAGTCCGGTAAGCCTCTGTAGCCTCATGTCCAGGATTGCCCTGGCCTGGACTTCAGTTAGTTCAAACTGCTTCATTAGTCCATCTCTGGCAATGTCCGGGGTCCTGGAAGAACGGATTAGCTTTATAACAGCGTCCAGGTTATCAAGCGCAATTAATAATCCCTCCAGGATATGTGCTCTTTTCTCAGCCTGTTCAAGCTCATATTGGGTTCTGCGAACAACAACCTCATGCCTGTGTTTGACAAAATAAATGATCATTTGCCTTAGGTTGAGCATGCGTGGCCTGCCATTTACCAATGCGATATTATTCACACTGAAGCTTGTCTGCATCTGCGTATACTTAAGTAGCTTATTAAGAACTACATGAGCGTTTGCATCTTTTTTCAGGATGATAACAATTCGCATCCCATTGCGGTCAGATTCATCATTGATAAACGAGATCCCTTCAATTTTCTTTTCATTGATCAGGTCGGCTGTTTTTCGTATCATCTCGGCCTTATTGACCAGGTATGGGATTTCACTGACGATGATTTTCTCCCGGCCGGAAGATGTGACCTCAATTTCAGTTTGGGCCCTTACCACAATCTTTCCCCTGCCTGTTTCGTAGGCTTCCCTCACTCCCTGGTAGCCATAAATTAATCCACCTGTCGGAAAATCCGGTGCCTTAATGATATCTATTAATTCATCAATCTCAATATCCTCATTATCAACATAAGCTATGATCGCATCAATGGTATCACTCAGGTTATGTGGTGGCATATTTGTAGCCATACCCACGGCTATCCCTGAAGCCCCGTTAATCAGTAAGGTGGGTATTCTTGTTGGCAATACGGTTGGTTCTTCCAGTGAATCATCAAAATTCAATTGAAAATCAACGGTATTCTTATCGATATCTGAAAGTGTTTCTTCTGCAATTTTTCTCAGCCTTGCTTCTGTGTATCGCATTGCAGCCGGGCTATCACCATCTACAGACCCGAAATTTCCCTGGCCATCGACCAGGCGGTAACGTAAAGACCATTCCTGAGCCATCCTCACCATCGCCTCATATACTGATGAATCGCCATGTGGGTGGTATTTACCCAGCACCTCTCCCACAATTCTCGCCGATTTTTTATAGGGTCTGTTTGATGCCAGGCCTAGATCCGACATTCCATACAGGACCCTTCTGTGCACAGGTTTCAGTCCATCTCTCACATCAGGCAAAGCCCTTGATACGATAACCGACATCGAATAGTCGATGTAGGCGGACTTCATTTCCTCTTCAATATTGACCTTTATTATCTTTTCTTCTTCTGCCATATTCCATTAATTATATAATGTAAAGATTAAAAAATTGAAAAACCAGACAATAATTCAGATTATAAGCTCCTCGGAAACGGGAAAATGGGGAATTAAATACCTGTAAATAAATCTTTTAATACTTAAATTTTTCAATCTTAGATCTTCCACATAGATTCCAGATTTCAAACTCCGAAAATACCTAATTATTGTCTATTATTTAGTCATTTTGGTGTGCAATTTTTCAACATTTTAGTGTTTATATTTGTTACTATTATTATTGCTATCTTTGCAATCAGATATTTATTTTTAACCTTTGTGTAATCAACGATTTAGAGAAGATGGATGCCAGATTTTCACAGCGAATTAAAGATGTGCTGTCTTACAGCAAGGAGGAGGCTATTCGTCTGGGGAATGCTCATATTAGTACTGAACACCTTTTTTTGGGCATTTTGCGGGATGGAGAAGGATTGGCCATTGATATACTGATCCTGATGGGAGCAGAATTATACGATCTACGGAGGTCAATTGAAGAATTGATCCGACCGGAAAGTGCAATAAAGATTAGTGACACTGACAATATACCCCTGCTCAAGAGTGCAGAAAAAGTATTGAAACTGGTATATCTTGAAGCAAAATCACTGCAGGATGATACCATCGATACCGGGCATTTGCTCCTGGCCATTATGAAAGATGAGAATTCCATTGCTACCCAGGTGCTGAAAGAACACAATATCGATTATGATTCTGTAAGGCTTGAATTGGAAAGCACTAAAAAAGGGACTCCCAGGTCAGAATTTCCAGGAGATGAAGATGATGAGGAAGAAGGAAAAGGGCCTTATGAAGGTTCCAAGGGAGCCGGCGGTGGACAACAAGCCACTAAATCCAGCTCAGAAACACCGGTACTTGATAATTTTGGCATAGATCTTACCAAGGCTGCTGAGGAAGACCGTTTGGATCCGATTGTAGGACGTGAACGGGAGATCGAACGCCTCGCCCAGATCCTCAGCCGCAGGAAGAAGAACAATCCTATATTAATTGGAGAACCAGGCGTTGGGAAATCTGCCATTGCAGAAGGATTGGCAAACCGTATTGTTCAGCGCAAAGTTTCACGGGTACTTTTCGGTAAGCGGGTGGTCACACTCGATCTTGCCAGCATTGTAGCGGGTACAAAATACCGTGGGCAGTTCGAAGAGAGAATGAAAGCCATTTTAAATGAGTTGAGCAAAACATCCAGCATCATCCTTTTTATTGACGAGATCCATACTATCGTTGGTGCCGGAGGTGCCACCGGTTCACTTGATGCAGCCAATATGTTGAAGCCTGCCCTGGCCCGGGGTGACATTCAATGCATCGGAGCTACTACCCTGGATGAATATAGGCAGCACATTGAAAAAGACGGTGCCTTGGAAAGACGTTTCCAGAAGATCATGGTTGAACCAACTGATGCTGAAGAAACAGTTGAGATACTGAACAATATCAAGGAACGCTACGAGGAACATCACAATGTAACTTATACAGATGATGCCATCAAGGCCTGTGTTTTCCTTACACAACGTTATATCAGTGACAGGCACCTTCCGGATAAAGCCATCGATGCCCTTGACGAATCTGGTTCTAGGGTTCACATTTCCAATATTGTGGTTCCGGAAAGGATACTGAAGCTGGAAGAAGACATCGAGGAAACCAAGCGTGAAAAGATCAAAGCCGTAAAGAACCAGAATTTTGAGCGTGCTGCCAGTTTCCGGGACAGGGAGAAAGAATACCTTGATCTGCTGGACCAGGAAAAATCCAAGTGGGAAAAAGAACTTGCCAAGAACCGGGAAATGGTTGATGAGGAGAAGGTGGCGGAAGTTGTGGCCATGATGACCGGTGTTCCCGTACAGCGTATCGCCCAGGCAGAAGGCGCAAGGCTGTTAAAAATGGGTGATGAAATGAGAAACTCGGTGATCGGTCAGGATGAAGCCATAGGCAAGGTGGTAAAGTCCATTCAACGCAACCGTGCCGGATTAAAAGATCCTAATAAACCGATAGGCACATTCATCTTTCTCGGTCCGACGGGAGTGGGTAAAACCCAGCTGGCAAAAGTACTCGCCCAGTACCTTTTCGATTCAGCAGATAACCTGATCCGTGTGGATATGAGTGAATATATGGAAAAGTTTTCCGTTTCCAGGCTCGTAGGGGCCCCTCCGGGGTATATTGGCTATGAGGAAGGCGGACAATTGACCGAAAAGGTCAGGAGGAAACCATATGCAGTAGTGTTACTTGATGAGATCGAAAAAGCACATCCCGATGTATACCATATACTACTTCAGGTGTTGGATGAAGGTCAGCTAACTGACAGCCTTGGAAGAAGGGTGGATTTCAGAAATACCATTGTCATCATGACATCCAATATCGGTACCAGGCAACTGAAAGATTTTGGACAGGGTGTTGGATTTGACACTAAGACCAAGCAGCAAAGCACCAATGATTATACCAAGTCCGTCATAACGAAAGCATTGAAGAATGCTTTTGCCCCTGAGTTCCTGAACCGGATCGACGATGTCGTTTTATTCAACGCTCTCACGCGTGACGATCTGCACAAGATCATTGATATTGAACTTAAAGGGCTATATGCACGCATTAACGGGTTGGGATACCAGATAAAGATCAGTCCTGCAGCAAAAGACTTCATCGTTGAAAAGGGTTATGACATCCAGTATGGTGCACGACCTCTTAAGCGGGCCATTCAAAAATACCTGGAAGATCCCATGGCTGAAGTGCTGATCTCCGCTGATATTGAAGAAGGAGACACACTCAGCGTCGGATTTGACAGCAAGAAGGAAGAAATTACAGTCAAAATCCAGAAACAAAAGAAAGAAAAGAAAGAAAAGAAGGAAGAAGGCTAAATTCAGACCTTGCCATAAAGATCAAAAGGTTCTGCCCTTGTGAAGGTAACATCAGTAAATTCGCCTGACACAAGGGCTTTTTTTGTTTCTATCAACACCTCATTATCTACTTCAGGGGAGTCAAATTCCGTTCTGCCTATGAAATAATCTCCCTCTTTGCGGTCAACCAAAACCTTCAGGGTCTCTCCTACCCTTTTTTCATTGATTGTTTGTGAGATAGATTGCTGTATCTGCATCAGTTCTTCAAGGCGTGCAAGCTTAACTGCTTCGGGAATTTCATCTTTCAGCTTGGCGGCCCCCCATGTGCCTTCCTCTTCGGAATAGGAAAATACGCCAAGCCGCTCAAAACGTGCTGTTTGCACAAAGTTCACCAGCTCAGAGAACTCCTCCTCCCCTTCCCCGGGATGTCCGGTGAGCAGCGTTGTCCTTATGGCAGTTCCTGGTATGATGGTGCGGATCTTATCCAGCAGCCTCAGGGTCTCACTTCGAGTAATTCCCCGGTGCATATTAGAAAGCACCCTATCCGAAATATGCTGGAATGGAATATCAATGTATTTACAAATGTTATCATAGTCACGGATCTGGTACAGGATCTCCTCCGGAAAAGCAGCAGGGTAAGCGTAATGCAGCCTGATCCATGAGAGTCCGGATACACTTGCCAGGGCATCCAGGAGCCTGGGAAGCTCCCGTTTTCCTTGAAGATCAGTCCCATATGCAGTCAGATCCTGCGCAATCAGGATCAATTCCTTCACCCCTCTTTCAACCAGCAGTTCTGTTTCCATGACAAGTGTTTCAATGCTTTTCGACTGCTGTTTTCCCCTGATGAGAGGTATGGCACAGAAGGAACATTTGCGGTCACAACCTTCAGATATTTTTAGATAGGCATAGTGAGAGGGAGTGGTCAATTTTCGTTCACCCAGGAGATCCTTTTTTAGGTCTCCTCCCAAGCGGCTGATTACCTGGTGGATATCATTGACACCAAAGTATTGGTCAACTTCCGGGATTTCTTTTTCCAATTCATTCTTATAACGTTGGGAAAGGCACCCAATTACAAATACGCTTTCAAGCCTTCCCTCCTCCTTTTTCTTTACATATTCCAGTATGGTATCTATAGACTCCTGTTTGGCGTCCTGGATAAACCCACAGGTATTGATGACAATTGTTCCCGCATCTGAATCAGAGGCATCATGAACAACCTCGATTCCCTGGGCTTCGATCTGCTTCATCAGAACCTCAGAATCTACCAGGTTCTTACTGCATCCCAGGGTAATTACATTGATCTTTCGGGAATTCATAGCTCTTGCATCATAAGTATCAGTGAATCAGACAGATGAATGAGTCTGGTGCCGGATCAATTACTGAAAAGGGAATCGACAAATTCGGTTTTGTTAAAAACCTGGAGGTCTTCCAACTTTTCCCCTATGCCAATATATTTAACGGGGATTTTCAACTGGTCAGATATGCCAATTACTACACCGCCTTTTGCAGTTCCGTCCAGTTTGGTAAGGGCTAGAGCATTGACTTCGGTGGCTGCGGTAAATTGCCTGGCCTGTTCGAAAGCATTTTGTCCGGTAGATCCGTCAAGTATCAGCAGGATTTCATGCGGAGCATCGGGAACAACTTTGGTCATGACCCTTTTGATCTTAGTAAGTTCATTCATCAGGTTCACTTTGTTATGCAAACGTCCGGCAGTATCAATGATGACTACATCCACGTCATTTGCCATAGCAGAAGACAGCGCATCGAAAGCCACTGAAGCAGGATCTGATCCCATCTCCTGTTTGACAATTTCAACCCCTACCCTGTCTGCCCAAATGCTCAACTGCGCAACTGCGGCGGCACGAAAAGTGTCGGCTGCCCCCATGTATACTTTCTTTCCGGCCTTTTTAAAATGCCATGCCAGTTTTCCAATGGTAGTGGTTTTACCAACTCCATTTACACCGACAACCATGATCACATGAGGTTTCTGAGTAAGGGCATCACTGAAAGAGAACAGCTCACCATCATCATGCTCCGATAGCAGTCCAGCGATCTCCTCCTTCAGCATCAGATTCAATTCACTGGTTCCCATGTATTTATCCTTTGAAACGCGGTTTTCTATTCGTTCGATGATTTTCAGCGTGGTATCCACACCTACATCGGACGTAATCAATACCTCTTCCAGGTTATCAAGAACTTCATCATCCACACTGGATTTACCGACAACCGCCCTGGAAAGTTTCTTAAAAACACTTTCCTTGGTTTTCTCCAATCCCTTGTTCAGTGATTCTTTTTTTTCCCTGGAGAAGATTCCCATTTCCTTTGTTTAGCAGTGGTTTCTGTAACTTTATAATACTAAAAAAGCTTCCCTGCAAGAAGAAAGCTTTTCTAATTATACTAATTACGTTGGGTTTCGATCTTATTTCCCTTTTGTAAAAAAATCATTGATATGATCATTATGCACTACTTCTTCTTCAAATAAGTATGCATCAGTCTCTTTTGATTTCACCATCCGGATGCATTTTGTAAAGTTCTTACCAACACCGGTCTGTAATGTTGCAACTGATTTCTTAGCCATAACGTATTATTTTATTTCCCTGTGGATTGTAAACCTCTTCAGGATGGGATTATACTTTTTCAATTCAAGTCTGTCAGGTGTATTTTTCCTGTTCTTGGTAGTAATATACCTGGATGTACCCGGCATCCCGCTATCCTTATGCTCCGTGCATTCAAGAATGACCTGCTGTCTGTTTCCTTTCTTCGCCATTATTGTTCAGATTCAAATATTAATAAGTTTTCAGGAACCCTTTTACCTTGGCATCCTCAAGGGCATTTTTCAACCCTTTTTTGTTGATGGTCCTGATACCGGATGCAGATACCCGAAGCTTAACCCAGCGGTCTTCATCTGCAAGATAGAATCGCTTATCAAAAAGGTTCGGATAAAATTTTCTACGGGTACGTCTTTTGGAGTGAGAAACATTATTCCCTACCATCACTTTCTTCCCTGTTATTTGGCAAACTCTCGACATTATTCTTGGTTTTAGATACCCTTTTTAAAACAGTTCGCAAATAACGCTAATTTTCTTTAATTATCCAATATTATTTTAACAATTTTCATCGGTTATTAACTTCCTGAGCATATTGAGTCCGGTCATAGATGCCTTCTGTATATTTCTGCCCCTGTGATCTCCTAAATTAAACAGGGCAGTTGATGTTCTCTCAGCAGATGCTACTGCGATCCAAGTCGTTCCAACAGGTTTATCATGTGTACCTCCATTTGGTCCGGCAATGCCAGATGTTGCAATGGCATAGTCAGCCCCATAACGTTTAATTATACCAGCAGCCATCTGCTCCACAGCTTGCCGGCTAACGGCTCCATGGATTTTCAATGTGGTTTCTTTGACTCCAAGGACTGATTTTTTTACGTAGTTTGAGTAAGCAACCACCGAGCCCAGAAAATAATTTGAACTTCCGGGCACAGATGTGATCATACGTGCTATGTTCCCTCCGGTACAGCTCTCTGCAAGAGCCAGGGTTTTTTTGTTTCGCCGCAGCATGGTCCCGACTATCCTCTCAAGTTGGTCATCCTCGAAGCCAAAGAAGTGCCCGTCAGGAATATAGGGTATCAACTTGTCAATCTGTTCCTTTACGATGGCTTTGACCTTATCCTTCTCCTCCCCTCCTGCGGTTAGCCTGAGCCTGACCCGCCCTGGTGATGGAAGGTAGGCAAGCTTTACTTCCGGTGGCAAAGTGCTTTCAAAATTGACCAGGAGCCTTGCCAGGTGTGATTCCGCGATCCCTTGGACCAGCACGGTTTTATGAATTATTGCAGGCAACTCGTATTGTTTTTTTAGCCTGGGAAGGATATACCCGGACATCATGGATTCCATCTCATAAGGAACACCGGGCATGGAAAGGTATTGGGTATCGTTCCTGCTAAACCACATACCTGACGCAGTACCATTCCGGTTAGGGATAATAATACAGTTATCAGGAAGCAGGGCTTGTGCCCTGTTCAGAGAGTTCATTTCAACTTTTCTCTTTGAAAGGAAAGCCTTGATCCTATCCAGGGCTTCTTCGTTCTCTGATAACTGGCAATTGAAATACTCAGCAAGCGTCTGTTTTGTAATATCATCGCTGGTTGGTCCGAGTCCGCCGGTCAGGAACACCAGGTCAGCCCTATTTTCTGTTTCCATTAGTATCTGGACGATTTCATCGGAGTCATCTGCGATGGAAGTGTTCCTGGTTACATCGATACCCAGTCCCGTTAAAGCATCACCAATCCATGCCGCATTAGAATTTATTACCTGGCCGATTAGGATCTCATCCCCTATTGTTATGATTTCTGCTTTCATACCACAAAAATAGCAGAAGATTATAGATGTTAGTCAAGCAGATATTAACATATTTGTTTTGGTAATTTTATCAGCATGGCTTAATATTGTAATATAAACCAAAAAAAAATAGCATATGAAAACATTAATTACCTTATTACTCTCCTGTATGATATCTCTGAGCCTGATGGGCCAGCAAGATATCAAAGAACTGCAGAAAGAACGTTATGCAAAGAAACATCAGTTTGGTATCACTGCATTTGAAAAAAAAATGGACAAACATCCTGAGCATGCTACCAGGCATTTGGCCAGACAATTCAGTGCCATTCAAAAAACTACCCTGAAATCGGATCAGGCGTCGGATCAACAAATGGATAGCCTCCTCTGGGAAGTGTATGACACAAATACCTCAATATGGTCGCTTTCTGATAGGGAATTATTTACCTATGACGCCAACGGAAACATGACCAATTCTCTATGGTATGCGTTTGATAGCGTGGAAATGAAGATTATACCGGAGGATAGAAGAGCTGTGACTTACAACGCCCAGAACCAGGCAACCGAGATGGTGTGGTTTGAATGGAATAAAGTATCCGGTCAATGGGTTCAGGAAATAAAATTTGAATTAACCTATGACGGAGAAGGAAATTTGATCCAGGAAACACTCTACGAATGGGATACTGTAGGAAGCCAATGGCTGGTTGGATTGAGATATGACAAGACCTATGACGGCAGTGGTAATTTGATAGAGGATTTATGGTTTTTCTGGGACGAAGATAGCTCGAAACTAGTCTTGGAATTTAAAGATGAATACATATACGAAGGCGGAAATCTTACAACCTATAATGAATATTTCTTGGAGGAGGGAAATTGGGAATTAGCTTTAATAACCACTTATACATATGACAATGGGAACCTGATAGAAGAATTGACCCAGCAATTGGGTTTTTTCACAGAAGAATGGGAAGATTTCAGTAAGATAGTATACACATATGTAGGTGACAGAGTGGCTACGGAAGAGGTATGGGGATTTGATTGGATGACCTTCTTGATGGTTTTACAAACCCTTTACGAGTACACCTGGGATGCAGATGGGAATATGATAATAGAAGTTGAATCCGACTGGGATGAAGAGGCTGGAGCAATTAAGAGTTGGAATGACGTGGCAGGTGCATGGTGGAATACCTGGAAATCAGAATGGACTTTCAATAAGGACTTTACCCTTGATCAGCTGTATGTACCCTATTGGTACCAGTTTGATGGCTCGATATTGATATTTGCGCATATGCCCGTATCAGAACTCGGTTATTTTAATAATAATGGAACATGGGATCTAAATTACAGACAAACTGCATATTATTCAGACTTTAGTGGTGGTTCAACCAATATTGAGGATGTGCTCGATAACCCCATAAGTGTATTTCCAAACCCC
>RCNC010001241.1_pt1 | contig 17115 bp, 14 predicted proteins | sample 2041301 | NCBI WGS metagenome assembly RCNC01 (sample SAMN09708231, study PRJNA481090) | Marine sediment metagenome, whole genome shotgun sequencing project. | biome: marine sediment; feature: ocean; material: sediment; isolation source: Sewage treatment plant 13A marine sediment (STP13A) ... | reverse complement strand
CGATCCCGGAGCCGCCAGCGATGAAGTATCCGAAGAGAAGCCAGTACAAGTACGCGAAGTCCCGCTACCGGATCGGAAACTGGCCTGAGTACGAAGCAGGGCTTCGCCGCCGCGGTGACCTTACCGTCTGGCTTTCGGATGAAGCACTCGACTCCTGGCGCGCTCCGGCCAGCGGAAAGCCCGGCGGCCAGCGTACCTATGCGGACATCGCCATCGAGGCCGCGCTGACGATCCGCATGGTCTTCCATTTACCGCTTCGCCAGACTGAGGGCTTCCTCCGTTGCCTGGCAGAGCTGCTCGAGATCGATCTCCCGATCCCCGATCACACCACGCTGTCTCGGCGTCTGAAGAGGCTCAACGAGGTCCGGCTCCAGAGGCTCCCGACAGATCGACCGATGATAGTACTGGACTCAGGATTCACGTCGGTCATATGCAGAAACCGCCCAGGAACAGGGCTTGGAGGAAGTTGCATCTCGGCGTCGATGCTGCGTCAGGTGAGATCGTCGCATCGGATCTGACCACTCGCCGAACGCATGACTGTACCCAAGTCCCTGCCTTGCTAGAGCAGACTGCTGACCCCATCGCATCGGTCTCCGCAGACGGCGCCTACGACACCAAGGCGGTTTACGAAGCCGCCAATGACCAAGGTGAAGGCGGAGCAGTGCGGGTACTCATTCCACCTGGGCGTAATGCCAGGCTCAGCCCAAAGCCCTCGGCCGAACTGGAGGAAAGAAATCGCAACATTCGCTTGATCCGAGAACTCGGACGACGCGAGTGGCACACGTCTTCTGGTTACAGCAAGCGCAGCATGGTCGAGAACACCATTTACCGATACAAAACGATCATCGGTCGAAGTATGCGAAGTCGGACCTTCGACGGACAGCGAGTTGAGGTACAGTTGGCAAGCAAGATCCTCAACACAATGACCCGTCTCGGGATGCCTGACAGCTACCGAACGGCGTGATTCCCGCTCGGGGGATGGGGGACCTTTCCCTAGCTCCGGGCCATGCACCAAAGCCGCTCCATCCTCTCAAGCGATGGAGCCTCCGACAATGCCGGAGCGGTTCACTAGACCTTTTCCAGTCAGCTTCCCACGGACTCGTGCCAAGCAGCCAACACCTCTGCTTCCCTCTCAGGAGACAGGAGCCGCCCGCCGGGCCGTTCGCCTTCCGGTGTCGCGTTGTACCAATCGACGGTATCCCGAGCCGTCACCCCAATGGGCATGAAGGTCAGACCTGCCGCCACTGCTTTGTCCACGTTGTACTGGTTGTAGCCTGCGTAGTCTGGATTCCGAACCATGGTGCCGCCGAGACTGTCCAGTTGCCGGAGAACCTCCTGTTCGTTGAGAAAGTCCTCGGGTACCCAGGTGAACGTAGCGTCCGAGCCCAGCCCGCCTTTTACCTCTTCCAACATCTGGCCCATGGGGAAGGGATGGCTACAGGTGTTGAAGACGCCATACACCGATTGTTCACAGAGGTGGACGGCAAACTCGGCTAGATCCCGGGCGTCGATCCACTGGACGGGATCGGCGTATTCCCCTGGCACCAGCACCTCCCCGCCTCGGTCCACACGGACCGGCCAGTAAGGGAACCTCATGGTCGGGTCTCCCGGACCGGTGATAAGCCCGGGGCGGACGACCGTAGTTCGGCCAGGGAATCCAGCCTCGGCTGCCCTTTCACAGAGAACCTTCTTCCCACCATATCCCGAGCCGGTGACGACTTCGTCCGCAGCTTCATCATACTCCCCGAGTACCCCATTCTCGGCCTGGCCCACCACGCCATCATTGGCGAAGACCGAGAGGGTCGAGATGAAGAGGTACTGCTGAACCGAGTCCTTCAGAACCTCCGTCGACAACCGTACCCAGGACGGCTCCATGGACGGGTTGTCGATGACTACATCCCATTCCCGCCCCCTCAGGGCCTCCAGATTGTCATTTCTGTCCCCAACCAGCTTCTCGACTCCCGGAAAGAGGTCGGGATTAGTCATTCCGCGATTGAAGAGCGTGACGGAGTGGCCTCGCTGAAGGGCGTACTCGACCTGGTGGGGCCCGATAAAACCCGTACCCCCGAGGATGAGAATCCGGAGAGGGTCCGGAGTCGGAGCTGCCTCCTGGCCCGAGCAACCGAGCAGGCCGAGGTACAATCCGCCTCCTGCAACCATTGATGCCTGGATGAAGTCCCTTCTGGATGTGGTCAACTTTGTCGTTCCTCTTCTGGGGCCAGCGTGTTCCTGAGTCATGTATCACTGGATTCGGCAGAACGATAATCGTGGATTACCGCCGGTCCCGCCATCCGAGATCCACCTTAAGGAGAGACGGTGGGTGGGTTATTACCGGATTTCTTCCCACAGGTCCCGGGCGATGATGGCATAACCCTCCCCGAGCGGGTGGCTCAGGTCGGCGTAGAGGGCACTGGGCAGTGCAGATGGGGCATAGTAGGGTAGTTCGTGGTTCTTCAACCATTCCTCCACCTGAGCCAGAGTCTCCCTGTACCTCTCTCGGTTCGCCGCCTCGAGCATGTGCTCGTTCAACGGGCCGACCAAAACGAATACGCTGTTTCCCCGGTCCTCGAGAGTAACCACCAGGCGCTGAAAAGCCTGCCACTGCAGTGATGTCTCCAGGTCCACCCAGGGAGGCGCCTGGGTGGCCGACCCGTCGAGATACCAGGGCTCGGCTCCGGGATGAGGATCATCCTCCGATTCCGGTGGAGAGAGATCGATTTGTTGAAGTGGGTTGAGATACGGGTGGTCCAGAGTCCATCTGGGCAGATCGGAGTTCGAGAAATAGGCGACCTGGATGTGCCTTGACCAGTCCAGCATTGGCACATGACGGGCAAGCACGATGCCGACCCTCTCCGAGGTTGGGGCCCGGTAGCTAGGAACCGCGTGGGTGAACTGAGACACCAGCCGGGAATGGTTGAAACCGAGCCCCCTTTCGAGCTGCAGGTCCGCCTGGGGCGAACTCATCCACAGGAGGTTTAAATGAAGTACAACAGCTTTGTCCCGGAGGGCCGTGCAATAGTGCTTGATTAGGCCTTCCAGGGCCAAAGGATGGGACCCATCCAGGCCAGCATTCACGAATCGTTCCGATCCGGCGTGTTGATTCAGGAAGGAGGACAGGGTTTTGTCCTTCTCTACATATTGACCCCATACAAATGAGTCCCCGATTACGAAACTCTTTTCAGACTCCCCCGCCTTTTCGCAGAGTCGGTCGAAAAGCCAGTAGTCCTCACTTGATTCGTATGGTATTCGGTAAACAGGAGAGGGCTCAAACACCTCTAGACGCCCCCAAATGGGGCCAGCCAGGGCACCAAGGATGAGGAGGCCCAAGAAAAGGACGATCCATTCGCCCATCGCCAAACGTACTGCGTTGCTCGAAAAGGGGGGGGCACTATCCTGAGGCCCCTCAGCTTGGCGGTTTTCGGTCATGCCTGGCCTCAGAACTGGAAGTAGATGAAAGGTTGCCCGTCTCCAGACGAAAACACGGCCAGGTACAGGATCATCCCCACAGCCAGTGCAATCCGCACTGGGGCTGCTGACAACCACGCCTTAAACCGAGACTCCATGACGAACTGATAGGTCCACACGGAAAGAATCAGGAACAGCATCCACAGAGGGAATTCTGGATTGGCCCACCCGTCGGTGAAGATCTTCGTGACGATGAGCAGAGCGTCGTCCAGGGTGGCAGCCCGAAAGAAGATCCATGCGAAGGTGACGAAGGCGAAGACGAGCATCTGCTTTGCGAATCCGGGCATTCGGTTCCTGTAGAAGCTCGTACGCTCCAACTCCCGTGTAGCAAATCGCCCTATGGCATGCAGCGCCCCCCAGATAACGAAAGTCCAGGCGGCACCGTGCCAAAGCCCTGAAATGAGCATGGTGAGAGCCATGTTCCGGTAGGTGGCCCAGCTACCCTTCCTGTTTCCCCCCAGAGGGATGTACACGTAGTCCTTGAACCAGGTGGAAAGGCTGATGTGCCAGCGATTCCAAAAATCTCCCAGCCCCTTGGCCAGATAGGGATTGTTGAAGTTCAGCATGATGCGAATCCCGATCATGCGTCCGATCCCCCGGGCCATGTCGGTGTAGCCGCTGAAGTCGAAGTAGATTTGCCATCCGAAGGCGAAGGTGGCAAAAAGGAGCGCCGTTCCACTGAACTGCTCGGGAACGTCGTAGGCCTGGTCCACATAAAGGGCCAGGGAATCAGCAAGAGCGACCTTCTTGAAGAGTCCAACGAGAAAGAGAGACATCCCGTCGGAGATGTCCTGTCGGGTGAGCGTGACCTTTTTTCTTAGCTGGGGCAGGAGGTTCCCAGCCCTTTCCACGGGGCCGGCCACCAACTGCGGAAAGAGGGAAACGAATGTCGCATACCGGACGAAGCTTTTCTCCTGTTCAACCCTCCCTCTGTAGAAATCGATCGTGTAACTCAGGGATTGGAACACATAGAAGGAAATCCCCACGGGAAGAAGGACGCCGGGTCGGGGAAGGGCGTAGGAAAGCCCAGCCGACGAAAGAAGCAGGTTGAGGTTGTCGGCGACAAAAGCGCCGTATTTGAAGAAGCCCAACAACGCCAGGTTGTTCATGACGCTTAAAGACAACCACAACCTCCGCCGTCGTGAACGAGCCATGAGGCTGACCACGGAGTAGTCCACGGATGTGGACCAGGCGATGAGGACAAGGTAGAGGGGGTTCCACCACCCATAGAAGACATAGGAGCAGAACAGGAGCCATGGATCTTTGATCCGGGTGTTCTTCGTGAGGAGGAATACCGGATAAAAGCCGAGGAAGAAGAGGACGAAGACCCAGCTATGAAAGAGCATGGATCAAGGGTCCTGGGTCACTTCGAACCCGAAGCCAACTCGGCGGGGAGGGGAGGTCTGACACAGCGGAACCCAATGGCATCGCTCACCATGCAACCGTCGTCTACCGATGCGCTGAAATCGCGGAAGGCGGAACGGGTGTCCCTCGGGGGGGAACTCCATCCTCCACCCCTGAGAACTCTGAACTCCCCCTGGTCGGGTCCCCGAGGGTTCCTCTCCGGGCTGTTTTGGTAGTAACCCGCCCCGTAGTAGTCGTGTACCCACTCTGCCACATTGCCGTACATGTCGAACAGGCCCCAGGGATTCGGCCGCTTTGTTCCGATTTCGTGAGTGCCATTACCGGCGTTGTCCTCGGTCCAGGCGTATTGACCCAATCTCCTGGGGTCATTCCCGAAGAAGTGTTCCGTTTCGGTACCGGCCCGGGCGGCGTATTCCCACTCGGCTTCGGTTGGGAGACGGTACCCGCTCGCCCCGAAATCACATTCCAGGGTTTCTTCATCGTAGCAGGGATCCAGGCCCTCCTGGTATGATCTCTCATTACAAAAGCGGATTGCGTCGATCCAGGTTTGCTGTTCAACCGGCAGGCGGTCCCCTTCGAATCGGGAAGGGTCAGAAAGCTGGAGGCGTCGGAATTGATCCTGCGTGACCTCGTATTTGTCCATTAGGAATGTGTCGACCCACACTCGGTGAACGGGGCCTTCGTCATCATTTCCCCCAGGGTTCCCCATCTCGAACCATCCTCCCGGAAGTAGGACCATCTCTACGCCCGTGTCGGTGAGAAGGGTTGAGGGCGTCTCCCCTTCGGCCCCGAGGTCGTCGGAGTTCGTACCTCCACAGGCCAGGGTGGACAAACCGAGGAGGCAAGCGCAGACGAGAAACGGCCTGAATACGGCGGTTTGGCAGAGTGGCTTCCGGTTCCGATGGGACATGGCTACTCCAATTCTCCTGGGCTCCTCTTACCTCACCGGGACCCAATCAGGTTCTTTGTTGTGGGCCCCATCGGTCGTTATCTGAACCCACTTACCTGAAGCGATTTCCAGAACGTTGATGTTCCAACCTGAGGCTTTTTGGCCGACGGCCTGACCCCCCCTGGAGGGCCCATAGCTGAAAGCCAGGTACTTTCCGTCCGGGGACCAATCGACATGATAGACCTTGTCTTTCCGGTCCACCGCCACCACCGCCTTTTGGTCTTCCACATTGTTTCCACTCGAGGATGGATTGAAGATCCCGATCCTCAATTCCTGGTCGGTTCGCCCCCATGCGATCCGACCACCGTCCGGGCTGAAATCCGGTCTACATCCGCTGATGGAAAGGGAGTTTAGGCCCGCTCGAGAGGCGTCGAAGAGAATATTTCCCCGCCTTCCAGCTCGGGATGTGGCAATAAACCAGTCCCCATCGGGGGACCAGGTCAGGTTGTAAAGCATTCTCAGGCCATCCTCGGGGTGGTCCCGAGTCGCCTGGGTGGCGAGGTCGTATATGACAAGGCCCTCGTTGGAGGTCATGCTGCTGCTGTATCGTGCGTACTCTCCTTTTAGATAGGCGATCGACCGCCCGTCTCCACTCCAAGTTGGCTGGTAGGCATTCTCCGCAACCTTGGTTTTTCCGGACCCGTCCACATTCATGTAGTAGACGTTTCGACTTCGATCCTGTCGGCTTTCTCCCTCGATGGCGACGAAGAGGATCTTCGTTCCGTCCGGAGAGGTATGGGGGTAGTGCTCGTCGACATTCGGCGTGTTGGTGAGGTTCACCCTGCCGGACCCATCGGCATTCATCAGCAGGATTTCCCAGTTCGAATCCCCCTCTGCGTCCTTCAGGGATTCAAAGACGATTTGGTAAGGGATGGCTGCAAGATCCAGTTCCGACTTGGGCAACGGCTCCCGTTGGGAAGGGAGAGACGGGTCATCACTCCTCGTACGTCCTTCCCTCGACCGTCGGCTCTGTGAAGCGGCGGCATCGGATAGGCTCAAAAGGAGAAGCAAGGCCAACAGGACGCTGAAGGCAGGAATCGGGATAAAGGGGAGACACTTCCGCCTCATGGTCCAGTCCTCCGCTGAAGGGATTAGTCTCTATAAAGATAGGACCTAAAGCAGCCCCATGTTTGAAGGGTGGGAAAGGAAGCTGTAAGAACGCCGAAAAGGGATGGTGTTGGATTTTGGACACTTGGAATGGGTTAAAAGGTCCTGGCCGGAGGCCTGTGGAGGAGACCATTGTGCGGAAGTCGTTGCTGCGCTGAAGCCGATCAATGTAGGTTCCGCCATGAATATTCGAGCGCTGAAGTTCTCCGTCCTGATGCTTGCTGCGGCCTCTCCGGCCCATGCCCAGTCAGAACCCTATCAGGTTTTCGACACGAAGCCGGTGATCACCGAGGGCCCTTATCTGGTGGCAACCGGGGAGACCACTGCGACCATCGTTTGGCTAACGGACACACCCAGCCACGCCAAGGTCCTCTTCGGAACGAACGGTGAATTTTCCGAGGTGGCCCAGCCTCAGGTGGACGGCCTGATCCCCGTGGGCAACAGGCACGTGGTCCATCTAGAAGGTCTCTCGCCCGGAACCACTTACGACTATGAGGTGGTGGCCACCCGGGTCGTGAAGCTGAAGGCCTATTGGCCCGACAAAGGCCTGGATACCCGAAGTGGCCCACATCACTTTACCACTTTCGACCGGAACAGCCCCTCGGTCTCCTTCAGCGTCATCACGGACACCCATGAGGATACTGGCCGCATCGACGCGCTGAACGAGGCTATCGACTGGGAATCCACGGAATTCCTGGTTCATGCGGGGGATGCTTTTCACTGGATCGATACGGAAGAGCATCTTTTCCGCGTGTGGCTCAGGCCCACACTAGCTGGTTTGGGGCACGACAAGTCGCTGATCCTCCTCCGGGGAAACCATGAGACCCGTGGGCCGTTCGCCCGTCACCTGCGGGACTACGTCCCGACGCCGGAGGGACGGTATTACTTCGCCCGGGACGCCGGACCCTTACATCTGATCGTCCTGGATACGGGAGAAGACAAACCGGACGACACCCCCGTGTACGCCGAGCTGAATAGCACCGTGGCGTACCGGGCCCAGGAACTTGCCTGGTTTCAGGACCATGTGAAGACGGCCTCCCGGGTAGCTGAAGCCCCGTTCCGCGTCATTCTCATGCACCAGCCGGGATGGGGTTGGCTGGCCGACGGGCCCGATGAGTGGGTGAGAACGGCCAACGAGGCTGGCGTGGACCTGATCATCGCCGGGCATCGACACCGCTTCGTCTATACGCCGCCAGGACCCGCGGTGGACCACGAGTACCACCTCCTTGTTCTGGACCAGGACCAGGTGGCCAAGGTGGAGGCGACGGCTCAGGAGTTGAGTGTGGTTGTCACTGGCACGGATGGGAGTGTTGTGCACACCCTCGTGATTCCTCGGCGGTAGTTTACTCCGCCCTCAAGGCATCGATGGGGTCCATTGATGCAGCTCGCTGGGCCGGGAAGACGCCGAAAATCGCACCGACGCCGAGAGCGGAGGTCAGCCCCACCAGAATGGCCGTCCCGTTGATCACGGTGCTCCACTCCGTACTCCGGCCAACCCCCCATGCCACCAATATCCCGATGATGACCCCCGCCAGGCCCCCCATGATTCCCAGGAAAAGGGACTCCACCAGGAACTGAATCAGGATGTCTCGGTGCCGGGCCCCGACGGCAACCCTGAGCCCTATCTCGTTCCGACGTTCCCTCACGGAAAGGAGCATGACCGAGAGGATCCCTATCCCACCTACCAGGAGGGCCACGCTCCCCAATCCCAAGGTCATGCGGTTGAAGGAGGCCACCGTCTCAAGCCGGGCCTGAAGGATCACCCGTTGGTTCTGGATGGCGAAGTCGTTGGGCCGGTCCAGTTCAGACATTCGGTGCCGTGCCCGAAGGACATCGGTGATCTCAGCTTCGGCTTCTTCGAGGCGACTTCCATCCAAAGCCTGGACATAAATCATCTTCAGGTAGTCCAGGTTGAACACACGCCTGAGTCCGGTCTGGAGAGGGATGACCACCTGGTTGTCCTCTTCGGAGAGGCCGTCCACCGTAGCCCCTTTGCTCTCCAGGACACCGATGACCCGAAAGGGAATTCTACCAATACGGATGGTCTTCCCAATGGGATCGTCGGTAGGGAAGAGCAGCTCCCTGACGCGGAATCCCAGGACCGCCACCCGGGCCGACTGAAGGTCCTCCTGCCGTGTGAAATACCGTCCCTGGGTGGTCCTGAAGTTCCGAACTTCTTCGAACTCAGGTGTGGTTCCCAGGATTTTTGTCATGGTTGAGATCTGGCCGAATTTTACTCTTCGGCCTCGATCCTGGGCGGGTGCCATCCGGGCGATTTCCTGGGCCCCGGCCGAGAGGGCCGCGGCGTCGTCCAGTGTCAGGGTCGTGACCTTTGGCTCCGTCCGGCGGCGCCAGGGCACCCGGGGGGCGTCACCGGCGCTGACCACGAGAAGGTTTTGGCCCAGGGCCTCGATTTCCGAGATAACCTCGGCTTCGGCCCCCTCCCCGATGGAGGTGATCACCATCACCGCCCCGACCCCTACGGCCGTGCCGGAGAGGGCCAGGGCGGTTCGGATGCGGTGCCGAAAGAGCGCCTTCGCCGATAGAAGGAGATTCCGGCCCAGCCTCATGGGCTTGGCCTCACCCTAGGAACTCCAGGTTTCACTTCACTCCCTTAGTGTTGTCACGGGGTCCAGCTCCGAGGCCCTTCGGGCCGGGAGTACTCCAGCCGCCACCCCGACGATCACCGCTGCACCCAGTCCCAGAAGAGCAGCCTGCCAGGGCATCACGCTTGGGATCTCCATCCCCTTTGATATGAACCAGAGGACGACCGCGCCCACTACGAGGGCCAGCACTCCCCCCACCATCGTCACAAGGGCCGACTCCAGGAAAAACTGGGTCCGGATGTCCGCTGCGTTGGCTCCCACGGCCTTCCGGAGTCCGATTTCGCTCCGGCGTTCGTTTACCCCCATGAGCATGAGGTTGGCGACTACGATCCCGCCGATGAGGAGAGACACGCCAGCCAAAAGGGGTAGGAAGAGCGTAAAGACCCGATTCATGGAACCCACCATCTCACGGACCTGGGTTGGTGTGATCATGGAGAAATCATTGGGTTCTTCGTCAGCCAGGGCGTGGCGGTCCTGGAGAAGGGCTTCGATGGCGGATACCGCACGGTCCATCTCACCGGCATCGGTAACCAGGATCTTGGCCGACTGGACGTAGTCGATGTTCATGACCCGACGCATCATGGTCGTCACGGGGATTATTACTTCATTGTCCCGGTCCCACCCGTGGGGATCGATTCCCATGGAGTCCAGGACTCCGATGACCTCGAAGGGCACCGTGCCCACCCGGAGCTGGAACCCGATAGGATCCGCTCCCTCGAATACCTCCCTGACCAAGGTCTCACCCACCAGAGCCACCCGGGCCGAACTCCGGACCTCGGTGCTCCCGAAGAATGCACCACGGCTGACCCCACGATCCCAAACCTCCTCGTGGTTTTCTGAGTGGCCGATGACCCTCACGCTGCTGCTGTTCCCCTGGTAGACGACTTCCCGGTCGCTGGCCATGACCATGGGATCGTAAACAGCGATCCCGGGAACTGTGGACAGGATGGCATCCAGATCTTCCATGACCAGGGTTGTGGTGGGACCGGCCGCCCTGGGGCCGCCCATCATCCCCCCCCCACCGGCTGAGAGAAGGATGCTGTTACCGGCGAACATCCTTTCGATATTCCCCATGACCGAATCCCGGGTTCCCTGGCCGATGGCTACCACGAGGGTAAGAGCCAGGACACCGACGAAGGTTCCAAGCATCATGAAGAAGGTTCTGAGACGGTGGCGCCTCAGGTCCCGAAGGCCATACCGGATAATCCTCTGCGTCTTCATGCCGGGCCTCCATTCCCCTGATGCGTCTCGAGCTCTTTTGTCGCATCCTTGGGATCTTCAACTGGTGTATCCGAAACGATCTTCCCGTCCACGATCTCCACTACCCTCTTCGCCATATTGGCGACGGAGGCGTCGTGTGTGATGAGGACCACCGTCTTTCCAAGCCGGTTCAAATCCTGGAAGATGGCCAGGATTTCCAGCCCTGCCTTCGAGTCCAGGTTCCCGGTGGGCTCATCCGCCAGAATGAGCTCGGGATCGTTCACCAGAGCCCGGGCGATGGCTACCCTCTGCTGCTGCCCCCCGCTCAGCTCACTGGGAAGGTGTTTGGCCCGATCCTTCAGCCCGACCATCTCGAGGGCCTTGTCACCAAGGCCCGAAATGTCGGGACGGGACGAGTAGATGAGTGGAAGCTCGACGTTCTCCAGGGCCGTGGTCTTCGGCAGGAGATGGAATGTCTGGAAGACAAATCCGATCTTTTCGTTCCGGAGGCTGGCCAGTTCGTCGGGGCTGTATTCATCGACACTTGATCCGTCCAGGTGGTAGGCCCCGGAATCGGGGCGATCCAAAAGGCCCACCACATTCATGAGGGTGGACTTTCCTGATCCTGAGGGGCCGACCACGGCCACAAACTCCCCGACCTTCACCTCGAGAGACACATCCGAAAGGGCCCGGACTTCATCCGCGTCCTTCCGGTAGGTTTTGTTCACCTGTCTCAACTCGATCATTCCCCTACTCTCTTTCCTTGTATGTCAGACTCCGTTCGGGACGGACCCGACGAGGACTTCATCCCCTTCAACCAGACCTTCCAGAACCTCGGTGTAATTGCTTCCTCTATATCCGGTCCGTATCGCTTTCCGTTCCGGTCCTGTGGGACCCGGAACGAAGGCGAAGATGCCGTCCGAATCCCTGCGCACAGCCCCGTTGGGGAGTGTGAGAACGTCCTCCCGCCCATCCAGCACAATGTTCACGGTGGTGGTCATCTCCGGCCTCAGGATTTTTCCCTCCGAGGGCCCGATCTCGATCAGCGTCACATAGTTGACCACGTTGTCCACGATTTCAGCCTTCGGTTGGATGGCTGTTACCATGCCGGTGAAATCTGTGTCCGGGTAGGTGTCCACGGTAAACCTGGCCCCCTGGCCGACCTCCACTCTCCCGATATCCGTCTCGTCCACATAAGCCCAGATCTCCAACCGATCCAGGTCGATGATGGTGACGAATGTCGGGCTGGCGAAGGAAGCCGCCACCGTCTCTCCTACCTGGGTGGATACGGAGGCCACCACCCCCGACACTGGGGCACGAATCACCGTATAGTCCAACTGGATCTGCGCCGTACGAACGTTGGCCCGGGCCTGGCTCAGGTTGGCCGCCGCCACCTGCTGGCGCCTATCCACCCCATCCAGCTCCGCTTGAGGAATGACTCTTTTGACCTGGAGTTCCCGGGCTCTCTCCAGATCGATCCCAGCAAAACGCTCCTCCACCTCGGCGGTCTCCTGGATAGCCAGGGCCCGGTCCAGTTGAGCCTGGAATTCGGTTTGGTCCAATTGGGCAAGGATTTCGTTGGCTTTAACCTGGTCGCCGATGCTCACATTCAAAGTCTGAAGGACCCCTGAAACCCGGGATCCCACCTGGACCTCCGCTCCGACCATCGGTCGGATGACTCCCGTGGCCAGAACACTCGAAAGAATGTCTCGCCTGGAGACTGGGGCGGTCCGGTAGGAGGCGCCTTCTCCCCCGGGCTCCGCGGTGGAGGTGAGGAATCCCGGCCAAACCCAAAGGGCCAGGAGGACTACGATCACAGGGATCAGGATTTGGGCGGTCTTTTTCATTTCTCTTCCAGGCCTTCCAGGAGGCCATCAATCCACTCTTGCTCTGCCCTGAGAACCATCAACTGGTGATCGAAGAGGGGGTGGGCTACATGATCCAGATGGGTTTCCAGGGCCACCATTCTCTCCCGGATGGCCTCCCGCCGCAGGTCCAGGAGATCACGGAGTTCCTCCGAAGGGAGATCGTCCATGAAGAGCATGGGGACGTTCCCGGGGAATGCAGGGCGCCGGTATTCGGGGAGCGCCCCCCTGAGCAGATCTTGAAAGAGGGCTTCCCCTTCGGGAGTGATGGCAAATACTCTCCGGGTTGGCCGTTTCCCCTCCTGTTCTTCCCTTGATGTGACCCAGCCCTTTTTCTCCATCTTCCCAAGAAGGTTATAGGCCGTGGCCTTCTTGATATCGAAGAACAGGCCCAGGTGGTTCTCCATGAATTCGGAGAGTTGGTACCCGTGCATCTCTCTTTTCCGCAGGAGCCCCAGGAGAAGTAGCTCCCTCTCCCGGGCCGTCCCGGTCCGGTTTCCACTTCGGACGGCCTCTTTTTGGTGTTCCATCATGTCTCCCCGATGAGAAAGGCCCCCGAAGGTATTCATCAATCTGTGAATAGTCAATATCGAATAATCAGACGGGAATAGAGCCGCCAGCAGAGGGACTCCGTCTCCATCAGGGAGCCTTCCTCCCTGAGGACGCACCCCTTGTTCAACGGGGGGTGGGGGTATTAGCGTACCCCTATGTGAACGAGGGGTGTGCCCGGTCCGGCCCCCCGACCCGAGAGGAGTAGTTATGGCAGGGAGCGATCTCTACACAGGCACGCTGGATGTCATCGTGTTGAAGGCCCTATCCGGAGGGTCCATGCACGGGTATGCCATCGGGTCGTGGATCCGAAAGAACAGTGAAGAGGCCATGGGCGTCAGGGAGGGTGTGCTATACCCGGCCTTGCACCGTCTCGAGCGGAAGGGGCTGGTGGAGGGACTTTGGGGGAAAACAGAGACGGGCCGTCGAGCCAAGTTCTACACTCTGACCGAGGCGGGTATCGAACACCTGGAGGTGGAATCGAAACGCCTCACCGAACACTCGGAAGCTGTCCTCTCCCTTCTCCGAACCCCGGGCCGTTAGTCGAATGGCCCTCTTTTCCCGCCGCCGTGGCAAGGCCTCACACCTGGACCGGCTTTCTCTCCTGGATCATGAGGTTCGGGAGGAGGTCCGGTTCCATCTCGAGATGAGGGTGATGGAGTTGGAAGCCAAGGGGTTCAGCCCAGAGGCAGCAATGAAGCAGGCTTTGGAGGACTTCGGAGATCCGGAGGAGATTGTGGAGGAGACGAAGGAGGCGGCTGGCTTTGGCCCGTTCGGTGGATGGAGATCGATGGGATCGAGTGTGATGCAGGACCTGATGTTTGCCGTTCGTACTCTTTGGAAGAGGCCCATGTTTACGGCCGTCGCAGTGATCTCTCTGGGTCTGGGCATAGGGGCAAATACGGCCATCTTCAGCGTTACGAATTCCCTCCTGGTGCGCCCCTTGAACGTTGAGGGTCCGGACGATCTGGCTCTGGTTTACACCTCACAGACGGGTGGTCAACTCCACGGAAATACGTCCCTTCCCGATTTTCTGGACTACCGGGACAGATCTGAGGCCTTCTCCAGATTGGCCGCGTACACCATGGCCCCTATGGCCATCAAAGGAGATGGCGTTCCCCGTGTTGGGATGGGCCAGTTGGTGAGCTGGGACTACTTCAGCGTGCTGGGTGTGGATCCGGTCCTGGGAAGAGGTTTCCTCCCGGAGGAAGATGAGGAGCTCGGCGCGAACCCGGTTGCGATCTTGAGCCACAAGACCTGGCGGAACCTCTACGACTCCGATCCCGAGGTGTTGGGAAGGGTCGTGCGGATCAACGACAGCCCGTTCACGGTGGTGGGCGTTGCCCCAGAAGACTTCGTGGGTTTGATGCCGATCGTAGAACCGGACCTCTGGGCACCGCTGGCCATGCTGGGTCAGGCGCTGCCGTTTTCTCCTAACATCGGAAGCCGGGTCGATCCCTGGTTGCAAATCGTGGGTCGGCTTGAGGAGGGTGTGAATCCGGCGGAAGCCCAGGTGGCCATGGACGTTTTGGCGACGAACCTCGCCGAGGAATATCCGGGAACGAACCGGAACAAGGGCATCGTGCTTGGCGAGCTCGGGAACGGGCGCCTGGTGTCCCCGGAAGCCATGGCGGGAACCAGGCGGCTCCTGAACGTGCTCTTTGCGGTTGTGGGGTTTGTGTTGCTGGTGGCCTGCTTCAACGTGGCCATTCTTCAACTTGCCAAGGCCACCGCGCGTCGCCGAGAGATCGCCCTTCGGGTGTCCCTGGGGGCATCCCGCCTTCGGATTGTCAGACAACTCCTGGTCGAGAGTGTCCTTTTGGCAATGCTTGCCGGTGGCTTGGGAATCGGGCTGGCTGTCCTCGCTATCGATGCCATAAAGACTCTCCAGCCACAGATGGAACTCCCCCTTCAGATCCCAGTCAGCCTTGATCTTCCGGTACTCGGATTCACACTGATGCTGGCCGTAGTGACTGGTATTGTGTTTGGCCTCGCCCCGGCACTGCAGGTGTTGAAGCCAGGTCAGGCCGATGCGCTGAAAGATCATGGGAGCGCCTCGGGCCAGAACAGGGGCAGCGTTCGCATCCAGAGTCTCCTGGTGGTTGGGCAGGTCGCCCTGTCCCTGGTTCTCCTCGCCGGTGCGGGTCTGTTCATGCGAAGCCTGAGTAACACCCTCGCCATCGACCCGGGGTTTGATTTGCCCAACGGCGTAGTGATGCCCATGAACCTGGGGTACGGTCAGTACGACGAGACGCAGGGAAGGGAGCTTCACCAACGGTTGTTGACCCGGGTCCGGTCCATGCCAGGCGTCCGAAGTGCCGCCCTGACTGCTTTTGCACCTCTTGGCATCATCCATGGGCACCATGATGTGCACATCGACGGGTATGAGCCGGCTCCAGAGGAGTTGATGCTGGTCAAGCGGAACATGGTTTCCCCTGACTACTTCGAAACCATGGGGATCAGTGTGCTGCGGGGAAGAGCCATCGATGACCGGGACACGGAGGAGGCGGATCCAGTTGCAATGGTCAACGAGACCATGGCGCGTCGGTTCTGGCCCGACCAGGATCCCATCGGTCGGAGTGTTCAGGCCGATCTTGGAATCATCTACACCGTCGTAGGGATCGTTGAAGATGGAAAGTACGGGGCCCTGCAGGAGTCCCCTGAACCCTATCTGGTTTTGCCCCTCACCCAGGCCGAGTACGTCGATCGCATGAACCTCGTCGTGAGAACGTCGGGAGATGCTTCGGCCTTGGCTCACCGACTCAACGCCGAGGTTCGTGAAATCGCCCCGGACCTTCCTCCCGCCACCGCCATCACCAGCCGGGAGTACCTGGAGTATTCGGTAGGAAGCACGAAGGGGCCCGCAATCATGATCGGCGCCTTTGGATTGCTGGCTCTTATCCTTGCAACCGTTGGTTTATACGGGGTGATGTGGTACAGCGTGACTCAGAGGACTCGTGAGTTCGGGGTGCGGCTGGCGTTGGGAGCTTCCGAAGGGGAAGTGGTGAGGATGGTTCTGGGCAAAGGGCTGCGGACGACCCTGGTGGGAGTGGTCCTTGGCTTCCTCCTGGCCCTTGCAGGTACACGAGTCCTGTCCGGTCTCCTCTATGGAGTCGGAACCCTGGACCCCCTCGTATTCTCACTCATTCCCGCAGTCCTGCTCGGGGTGGGGCAGTTAGCCAGTTACCTGCCGGCCCGGTATGCATCGAGGGCCGACCCGGTAGTGGTGCTTCGGGCGGAGTAGGGACGCTCTGGAGGCCCGTCCATTTCAAGGGACCTTACCGATAGGCATCCCTCGGAAGCCCGAGCCGAGCCAGCAGGTCTCCAAAACGTGGGTCTCCCCAATAGGGGTGGAATACGGGGTAGTTCAGGGCAAACGTCCAGGAGTCATAGGTGTCGGCAGACCGATTCAAGAAGGTGATGGTCTGATCGGCGTCTCCAAGGCTCGCGTAGACCGTAGCCAGGGTTCCGGGAGAGACGTTGGGGGCCCCCTCCTGCCAGGCGGCCTCCATCCTGTCGAGGCGATCCCGGGCAGCTGATGAGTCCCCCGCCATGGCGAACACGTTTGCTGCCATGAGAATAAAGTGGGGTTCTTCAGGCGCTAGCGATTCAGCCTTAAGGGCCGCAGGGATCGCTTCGGCAAAATCGCCCCTGTGGGCCAGAGCCAGCGCCATATCCATGAGGGACATCAGGTCATTCGGCTCAAGTGCCAGCGAAGCCTCGGAGTCGGCGATGATACCATCCCAGTCACTCATCTTGAAACGAACCTCGGTGAGTCCGATCCTGGGCCAAAGGGCGAGGGGGTTCAGGGAGATGGCTTCCTCTGCGGCAGCCTTGGCCTCTTCCAGCTTTTGAGACTTGTCCTCGAGCTCCTGGGAATGGATAACGAGCCGCCGGCTGTTCTCCGTGAAACGATGATACAAGATGTGCCCCAGCGACACGATGAATATGAACGTCCCGACCGGCATGAGCCAGACCCCGGTCGGGGCGCCGAACATGTCGTGCAGGG
>RCNC010001557.1_pt1 | contig 17116 bp, 18 predicted proteins | sample 2041301 | NCBI WGS metagenome assembly RCNC01 (sample SAMN09708231, study PRJNA481090) | Marine sediment metagenome, whole genome shotgun sequencing project. | biome: marine sediment; feature: ocean; material: sediment; isolation source: Sewage treatment plant 13A marine sediment (STP13A) ... | reverse complement strand
TGATTGAGGTGATTTCTGGCATCGGAGGTTCCTTTCGAGGAGCTCCCACCCGGGTCTTTCAGGGTGGTCGCTTGGTTCCTTCGCCCAAGACAATATCAACGCCGGTTTGGCGTGTGGGAAATCCTGACTAGTGGATGGCGGGTTGTGTGCGGCGGAGCGTCTCCGACGGCAGCACGCCGAACTGGCGTCTGTAATCCGCCGCGAACTGACCCATGTGCCAGAAGCCCCATTCGGCGGCGGCCTCGGTGATCTTCGCCGCGGGTCCATTCCGGCACAGCTCTTTGCGGACGCAGTCGAGACGGGTCGCCTGAAGATACTGCTTGGGCGTCACGCCAAAAACCTCGCGAAAGGCGTAGTCGAGGGTTCTCCAGCTGACGCCGGCGGCCCGGCACACATCCTGGATAGCCGGCGCATCGGCAGCGTGGGCGTCGATATAGTCGCGGGCGGTTCGCGCCGCCCGGGCCTTGAACCCGTCGACGCGCAAGGAAATCTCCGGCGAATCGGCGCCGAGCAGACAGAGCAGCCGAACCGGTATCTCGTGCTCGAGCTCGCGACGAATCCACCTCCTGTCGATGTCTCCTGCGCTTTTCGTGACGGCGCGCTCGAGGTGGCGCAGGCGGCGCCGGAGATCTTCTGCTGCGGCCGGGTCGATTTGGAAGGCGATACCCCCCTCGCGGTACCGGCCGAGGTTCAGAGGAAGCTCGAGATCGGCAGCGATCCGTTCCAGGTGTTCCTCAGAATACGAAAGTTGGCTACCGCGAAATCCGGGCTTGGACACCGATTCGTTGTCGCCTCCCGGACTGAAAAGGAGGAGGTTCTCGGTAGAAACCATTTGACGGCACCAACCGATCTCCCCGACAGCTTTGCCGATCAACCCGAAAGTCAGCATGCCCGATGGCGAGCTGCCCCGCTGGGCGAAACGACGGCTGAAGGCAACGCGTGAGATCGCTGCGCCGGCGGTCGCCACTTGAAGGAATGTTGCCTCGAGCCGTCCACGGTCGAGCTGCCGCCAGTCGAGGTCCCACCCACCGGCAACCTCGGCAAGGTGTTCGAAGCTCGAGAACGCGAGACGCGCCATCTGGATGGGCGGCTCGTAAGTGGATGTTTCGACCGGCACACAAGCCTCCGTGCGAATTCCTGATGTTGAGAACTAGGATCATCGCAGATAATGCCGACAATGTAAATCCGGACATCAGGATCTGGAAGTCCGAAATGGAGGCTGGAGAATCAGATGACGGACAAGAACAGCGGTTTAACCAGACCAAGGCTGGGCCGCCCGCCCAAGCCGCGGGACGAGCTGCGGTCGGAACGGGTGGTGTCCTTCGTGACCAGGGGCGAGTTCGACACCCTGTGTGAGCTCGCCAACGATCGAGGCGAGTCGATCTCTGCTGTGGTTCACCTCCTTCTCAGCTCCGCCCTCGCGGAAGAAAAATGATGGACAACAGGTTAAAAGAAGAATGCGATCAATCTTACTCAAAAAGGAGAAAACGATGAAGAAGATCAATGCGATTGTGGTAATGATGATTGGCCTCGGGCTCGTCTTCGGCGGCACTGAATCGGTGGAGGCGCAGAAGGCAGGCCAATCCGCCAAGGTCTCGTACGGAGTTGTGGTCAAGTCCGAAAGGGTCGATCTCAACGACTCGAAGACCACTCAGGGTCGATCTCAACGACTCGAAGACCACTCAGGGGGCCCTGGTTGGCGGGACCATCGGTTTGATCGCCTCGTCAGGGAAGTCCGGCAAAACCAAGCGCCGCAACACTGCCCTCGGCGCTGTCGGGGGTGGATTGATCGGATCCGCAAGGAGTACCACTCAGATGGGCATGATGTACACCGTCGAGATCGCGGGTGGCGCCGTCAAAGTGGTGACGGACCAGACCGAGATCCACATGGGTGACTGCGTGGTCGTCGAGGAAACCTCTCAGGGCACGAACCTCCGCCGGGTCAACCCCGGGGTGTGTAATCCGGCCGCACAGGATGTGGTGGCCGAGCTTCAGGACGAGTTCGTCGAGGAGGCCGAGGAGTGCGCGATGGTGCGCAAGGAGCTCGCCGCCGCCAAGACCGACGCCGAGTTCGACCGCGCGCTGATGAAGGTGGATATCCTCTGCAACGGCTGATGTCTTCCCGTGACCGGGTGTTATCGGATCCTGGATGCTGGATGCTCGATCGACCCTCCCACCCGGTTCAGTATTTCAGACTCTGCCTCGGCAGACACGGTCGGTCGAATTGGAAGCTCCGAAGGAGCGACATATGAATAGCCTGGGGCGTGAGCCCCAGGTTCTCTAGGCGCTAACTCGCCCAGCCCTGAAGGGGCGACAGATTATCGGCTCTGGCGTGAGCCGCAGCCATTTGCTTCAGTCTGTCTGTCGCCGCTTCGCGGCTTTCTTTCTTCTTGTCTATGTGGTCCTGAGGCTCACGCCCCAGGCTATGAATCTGTCGCCGCTTCGCGGCTCTCCAAGCCCGAGAGAGTCGGCGACGATCACAACCGCCCGCGGAGAACCAGCTGCAGAGATCGTCCCGGAGCGAGAACCGCATCTTCATCCGACGAGGCCAGATAGCTGTGGTCCAGGAGATTTCGTCCGAGCAACGATACCTCCAGCCACTCCGCCAGCTCGTAGCCGACACCCGCATCGATGACGCCGTATCCGGGGACCTCCCGCTCGGTAGGGCCGGGCCGATCGTCACGCGCAAAGACCGCGCCCCTCACCATCCACCACCAGCGGTTGGCCGGATCTCCACGCGCCACCACGAAAACACCAGGTGCGGGGACTCCGTCGGTCGGGCTCCCGTCCTCGACAATCTCGCCGTGGAGGGCCTGCGCTCCGACCTGGATCTCGAGCCGCCCTCCGAGAGCAAAGCTCGCCTCGACCTCGAGACCGGTGATCTCCGACTCGCCTCGATTGCGAAAGAAGAAGTCCTCACCGATCCGGAACCGCTCGATGAGGTCGAAAATCCTGTATCGGTAGAGATAGAGGCCGACCGTGGTCGCACCGGGGCTGTAACGCAGGGCGACGTCGAACTGAAGGCTGGTCTCCGGCTCGAGATTCGGGTTGCCGGTGATGAAACCACGGCCGGTCTCGCCGCGGTAGTAACGGTCCGACAACAGCGGGTCGCGGAATCCTCGCGCAACCTGCGCGGTGAGATCGAGGTCCGGTACCAGCTCGACTCCCGCCGCAGCGAATCCAGAGATCGCCGAATTGAAGGTGCTCCGGTCGCCGAAAAACCCGCCCTGATTGGTGCTCCACACCCCATCACCGCGGAGGCCAAAGTTCAGCCGCCACCTGCCGAGCGCTCGCCCGACGGTGAGAAAGACCCCGAGATCGGCGCCGTGGGCGTTCTCGATGCTGACCTCCCGCTCTACCTCAGCGGGCTCGCCACCGTCATCGAAGGTGGTGTGCTGGTTCACCGCCCCGAGGTTGTAGCGGCCGTAGACCTCCGCGCCCAGCACCAACCGCCAGTCGCCCAGCGGCCGCTCGGCGTCTGCCCGCAGATTAAAATCATTGGCATCGACCCTGGACTCCGCCACGTCGCGCGGCGTCGACTCGGTGGCGAATCGGTCCTTGGCAAGAACCAGCGAGTAATCGTCCCAGCCGGCCGATACGCTGAGACGATTCCAGCCGCCGGGGCCGGGCCGCTCGAAACCGAGGTTGAGCCGATTGGACCTCTCCTTCGGGTAGAAGACCCGCCGAGTCTCCGAGTCCGGGGTCGGTTTCCCAACGTCGCGCGCCTCGTCGGTGCGCCACCCCACTTGGACGATGCCGCCGAGGGCGGCCGCCTGCCAGCCGGCCCGGAAACCCTGCATGGTCGATCCCGAGTTGACGACAGTGCCCTCGGGGCTTTGGTAGTCGCCATAGTCGCGGTAGTGGGCGCCGAGGAGCACGCCACCACCGAAAAGGCCCGTGGTGACCTCGGCGGCAGCCCCCAACTCGTCGAGACCCGTGCCGCCGACGGTGCTCCACCGAAGACCCGTCGTCCCCTGGGGATCGGGCATGCGGGTCCGCGCCCGAATGATGCCGCCAAAGCCTTCTGAGCCGTAGGCCACGGAACCCGGCCCCCGCGCCACTTCGACCTCGTCAATGGTCTCTGGGTCGAGATAGGTGGCCGACGCTCCGGCGCGACGTTCGGAGCTCACGCGGCCATTGTCGAGGAGGAGCAGCGTACGATGCTGGGGCAATCCGCGAATGCTCGGCACCGCCGCGTGTCCGTCGCCGCTGGTGCCGGCGCCCGGGATGTTCTCCAGGGTCTGAAAGAGCTGAGCCGGCAGGCGTTGGCTGAGATCGCCGCGGCCCATCACCGTCGCCGCCACCGCCGGCGGCAGCTCGAGGTCGGGCACCACGCCACTCACCACCGTCACGGTCTCACCCGCCGCCGCCACCTCGATCACCAGCGGCCCATCGGCTGGGACGACAGTCACCGTGATCAGTCGCAGGGCGACACCATCGGGACGAGCAACAAAGAGCACGAAGGGCACGTCGGGCACCGGGTCGAGAGCAAAGTTCCCGTCGCCATCCGCAACGATCGAGTCACCACGCCCGAGCACAGTTACGCGGGCGCCGGAAAGCGGAAGGCCATCGGGCGTCACGAGGCGGCAATCGACCGCCTCTAGCGAGGCGGCCACGCAGAGCATCGCGGCCACGAATCGACCGATCTTAGCCCGCAATTCAGCTACCGCCCCCGGTGACAAGCGACAGCAGCTCGTCCACCATTCCGAGGGTCAACCCCCAAATCAGGTGGCCGCGGTAGTGATAGCAGGGCAACTCGAGGGAGAGGTCGCCATGCCTGTAGGACATCGTTTCGCGGTTCGAGTGGTCAACGATGAAATCCGCCGGCACCCACAGGACCTCGGCCACCTCGTGATTCGGCACCAGAGGTGGGGTGGATTCGACCAAAAAAATGAACGGGCTGATCACCATCGACATCGGCCGTCCACGACCGATGGCGGCAACGTCGGACAGCCGGCCGATCGGTTCGGCGACCACCTCGAGATCGAGACCGACCTCCTCGCGGGTTTCACGCAGGGCCGCGGCCAGCGGACCGGCATCGCCCGGATCCACCCGACCGCCCGGAAACGCCATATGGCCCGACCAGGGATCGTCCGGATCCTCGGCGCGGTGGATGAAGAGCAACTCCACACCATCTGATCCCGGCCGCAATACCGCCGCCACCGCAGCCCTCGTCTGCCCCTCCTCATCGGGAAGAATCCGGGGTTCGAAATCGCCGAGCGCGGCACGGAACGAGTCGATCGTCAGCACAGTCCCGATTATGGCAGAACCCGTCGTTGGAACGATAGAACGTTAAAACGTTGAACGTTCGAACCTTCTACCGTGCCGGGGCACGGCGCACGGCGGCGAGGACAAAGTTGAGCCGCGAAAACTCGTGAGACGTCATCCACTCGAAGAACCGGTCCTTCACGGCGCCGTTGGCAAAGACCCGGCGCACGACCTGCCGCGGCGGCAAACCCCCGGCCGTGAGCTCGACCGAGCGGCGGGCCGCCTCCTCGATCCGGTCAGCCTTGAGTTCGAGCCGAGACGCGGGGTTGTCGAAGATCAGCCCGTGGGCTGTGAGCATTCGCCGAGGCTCGAGGGTGGCCACCCGTCGCAGCGATACCACCGCGGCCCACGGGTCCTCCCAGATCAGCACCGCGGCCGCCCCCGGCGAAACGAAGAGGTCACCGGTGAAAACATCGCCGGTCGCCTCCTCGAAAAACGCCACATGGGCGCGCGAGTGACCCGGCGTCGGCACGACCTCCAATCGGCGTCCGCCGGACTCCACAATCGCCGGTATCTCCTCGGGTTGGAAAGCCTCCGGCACACCCCACCAGATCCACCGATAGGGCTTGAGCGGGCACTCTCCCTCCTCCCACATGGAGTCGGCGTGCCGCAGATAGACGGGACAATCGTGGGCGGCGGCCAACGCCGCACAGTTGCCGGTGTGATCTTCATGGCCGTGGGTGCAGCAGATCACGCGAATGTCGCGGTCCTCGAGGGCTGCCAGAAGCGGGCCCTGAATGTGGGGGAACCCGGTGTCGATCAGAATGTCGCCGACGAGGTAGGCATCGACCTCGAAGCCGAGAAGACGGGCGCCGAGACTGGTCATCCGGATCCGGGTCACGCCGTTGCCGACCTCTTCCATCCGTACCCGCGCACCCTGGAGGCGTCCCCACCACTGATGAAATACCTTCTGCCGCACCCCGGCATTGTAGCCCCGTCTGCGGTGATGATTCTGATATTGTTCTCGAACAGAAAGCGAGGGACAGCAATGGCCAAAGTCGTCGGCGTCGGCGGAGTGTTTTTCAAGTCTGAGGATCCGGAAAAACTCGGAATTTGGTACCAGAAGTGGCTCGGTCTGCCGGTGGAGCATCCCTACGGGGCGAGCTTGAAACCTGATGACATGCCGCCCGGAGGCATGTCCGTGTGGGCGCCGTTCTCGGCTTCGACAACCTACTTCGATCCTTCAACCAGGGATTTCATGATCAACCTGGTGGTCGACGATCTTGACGGGGCGCTCGCCCAGGTCGCCGAGGGTGGCGCCGAGGTCGTGGGTGAGGTCCAGGAGGAGGATTACGGCCGCTTCGGATGGTTCGTCGATCCGGAGGGCAACAAGGTGGAGCTTTGGGAACCGAAGGAATGACCGTGGATTTCGAATTTCGAATTTCGAATTTTTCGGACACAGGAAACGGAGGGGTGAGTGAATTTCAACTATCTCTTGATGGTCCTTGGTGGGGTGATTGTCGGTGTCGGTGCGTCATTCACCGGGCTTGGCGGTGGGTTTCTGATCATCCCGCTGCTCCTATTGCTCGGCTTCCCGGCGCAGAAGGCGGTCGGCACCTCGTTCCTGGCGATCGTGGTGATCTCGCTGTCGGCCCTGATCGCCCACAACAAGCTGGCAAACGTCGATTACAGGATCGGTCTACTGCTCGGTGCGGGCGGGATCCTCGGCGCGCAGATCGGTCCCCGCCTCCTGGAGCACGTCTCCACGGCGAGCTTCAGACGTATCTTCGCCGGCATCCTGGTGTGTCTGGCGGGATATCTATTCTTTCAGAAGTGACGGTTGAAGTTTAGAGTTGAGAGTTGGACATCCGCGAGCTTCTCCGTGGTGGTCCTCGCCTGCATTCCTCATCACCACCCCCCTGCGGCCGACGATGCACCGCACCGAGCGGTGCTTGCTCTTACCGGAGGCTGGGATTACATTGACCATCAGGAGGAGAAGCGATGCTTGACCATATCATCATCTCAGTGAGCGATTATTCTGCCAGCAGGGCGTTTTACGAACAATCCCTCGAGCCGCTCGGCTATCACGTGGTGATGGAGCACGATGCGGCCTGTGGTTTTGGAGTGCTCGAAAAACCCGACTTCTTCATCCAACAGGGGAATCCGGTCACGCCGACGATTCACCTCGCGTTCACCAGCCGCGACCGCCAGGCGGTGGATGAGTTTCACGCCGCCGCGCTAGCCGCCGGCGGACAGGACAACGGCTCTCCCGGCCTGCGGGTCGACTACCACCCGAATTACTACGGCGCATTCGTGCTCGACCCCGACGGCCACAACATTGAGGCGGTATGCCACCGACCCCAGTAACCCGTCCGATGCTGACGCGGCAACAGGCGCGGGATTTCTACGACCGTTTCGGTCGCCGGCACGACCGCCAATCCCCCTATGAGCGCCGGCCCATCGATCGGTTGGTCGAGCTCGGCAACTTCGGCGCCGCGGAGGCCGTCGTTGAGTTCGGTTGCGGCACCGGCGCCTTCGCCCAGCGCCTGATGGAAGAGGAGTTGCCCGGCAACGCGACCTACGCCGGATTCGACCTCTCGGAGACTATGACCGAGCTGACCCGGCAGCGACTCGTGTCGTACGGAGCGCGAGTCTCAGTGACCCGAACCGACGGCCGGCCTCGGATTCCTCTGCCTTCCGACTCGTGCGATCGGTTTGTCAGCAATTACGTCCTCGATCTGCTGCCCGTTGGGGATATCACCCGCACCCTCGACCAGGCCCATACGTTGCTCCGGCCTGACGGGCTGCTCTGCCTGACCAGCCTCACATTCGGGACCAACGCTCTCTCGAAGTTGACGATCGCGGCGTGGCGGGCCGTCCATTCCCTGAGACCTTCGCTGGTTGGCGGGTGCCGGCCGATCTCGCTCAATGACTTCCTCGGACCCGCGTCGTGGAAGGTCCTGCACTCGACAACTGTCATCGGCTTCGGAGTCCCCACCCAGGTGCTGGTCGCCCAGCCCAGAGGCCGTGGTCAGGATCAAAGTGGAGCATACAAACAGTCTGTTCCTCCGGACGGTCAAGGACTGGACAATGAAGGTTGAGGACATCGAGAGCCGCGAGCTGATCCCCGGAACCGGGGTACGCTTCATCCACTCGGACCGGATGACCATCGCCTACTGGACCTTCGAGCCTGCGGTGTCCCTCCCCGAGCACTCGCACCCTCACGACCAGGTGACCAACATCATCGAGGGCGAGTTCGAACTCACGATAGAGGGCAAGCCGGAGATCCTGACGGCCGGAGACTACCGCGTCATCCCGCCGGACGCCGTCCACTCCGGCCGTTCCATCACCGCCTGCCGGATCATCGATGTGTTCTCGCCGGTACGGGAGGACTACCGTTGAAACGTTGGAACGTTCAACGTTCAACGTTTTCTGCAATGCCGATGAATGATGATTCCATGGTCACTCACCGTGGCGGCTGCCACTGCGGCAGGGTGAAATTCGAAGTGGATGCGCCATCAGAGCTCGATGTCCAGCTCTGCAACTGTTCGATCTGCTCGATGACCGCCTATCTCCACCTCATCGTGCCCGCCTCCCGATTCCGCCTCCTCACGGGCGAGGAGGATCTCGCCACCTACACTTTCAACACCGGGGTCGCGAAACACCACTTTTGCAAGGTCTGCGGCATCAAGTCCTTCTACATTCCGCGATCCAACCCCGACGGCGTCAGCGTCAACGTGCGCTGTCTCAATCCGGAAACCATTGCCCTGGTTCGCGTTACCGACTTCGACGGCGTTAACTGGGAAGAACACGCCGATGAGCTCAAACACCTTTCTCAGAAAGGCGTATAATCCGATCAGTCACGATCGTGGAGGGGACATGAGGGCACGGTGGTGCGTCATTCTCATTATCGCGATGATCTTTGTGGTCACCTCCTGCGCTGACGGCGGACCAAACCTCCCAACTCAGAGCAAGGATTGGCTCGCGCTCTTCAAGCGGGTGACTCTGGCCGCGGACGAACCTGGACGCGCCGAGATTGAAATCGAGGTGCGGACCGGTGCGGACTTCTCTCAACCCGCGCCCGACGGCACCAAGATCCGGGTAGAGACGACCCTCGGCAGCTTTGTGGGCGGCGACCGGCATATTGAAACTGCGACCATCGGCGGTCGCGCCCTCGTCACTCTGGATCTTCCCGATACCGCACACCTCACGGTCACCGCCAGGGTCCACGACATCGAGGCACATCTGGAGATGGCTGTCACCGCCGGCGGGTCGCTGCAGCTCGGTCCCTTCTGAACCCGCCGGTGAAGGTCGTTCTTGCAATCTTCGCGGCGGCCGGGTTGCTTTACGCGTTGCATCGGGTGGCGCTGTGGGCCGAAGGGCGGGGTTGGATCTATTACCTGAACCGCAAACCGAGCAGCTCTGCTCTTGGCAACGCTTTTCTCGAGATCCAGTCGATGATCGAACCCGAGAAGCGTCCGCTCGTCGAAGCTCGGAAAGAGGAGGCGGTCGAGGAAGATGAGTGGGGAGAATCTCTCGTGGTGAAAATCAGGCCGGAAGACGAGAGTGATCACGCGGCGGTGCGCCAGATCAATCTGCGCGCCTTCGAAACCAACCTCGAGGCCGATTTGGTCGATGCTGTCCGGCCCACAGCGCAACCCTGTGTCTCTCTGGTCGCGGAGGTGGACGGTGCGGTGGTCGGCCATATTCTCTTCACCCCGGTCACGGTGCGCGACGGCGAGACCACCTCCAGTGCGATCGGCCTCGGACCGATGGCCGTTCTCCCGGAGCTGCAGCGGCGCGCCATCGGATCGCGGCTGGTGGAGGCCGGTCTCGAGGCGTGTCGCGAGCTGGGTGAGCACGCCGTCGTCGTGCTCGGTCACGCCAACTACTACCCGCGCTTCGGTTTTCGGCCGGCGGCCGAGCTCGGTCTCCACTACCGGGGACCCGACTTCGACCCATTCTTCTTCGTCGCCAAGCTCGAGAACGGCGCGCTCGAGGAGATCAAAGGCATAGTCGAGTATCTCCCCGAGTTCGAAAATGCCTGAAGAAACTCCCGTTTTTCTTCGCGATGGTTCGAGCCAGCCGCGACGTGTCACGGCGTAGTGCGAAGCGCGAAGCCGGAAGCGGCGACATATACATAGCCTGGGGCGTGAGCCCCAGGAACATGGCTGAAGATAATCAGTAAGCCGCGACTTGTCACGGCGTAGCGCGTAGCACGAAGCCGGAAGCGGCGGCAGACAATCAAAAGACAATGCCTGCGGCTCACGCCGCAGCCGAAATCTGTCGCCCCCTCGGGGCTCCGGTTTTGTCGCGCCCGGTACCTGGGGCTCACGCCCCAGGCTATCAATCTGTCGCGCCTTCGGCGCTCGGTTGCACACCGATGTCTTATGCGCCACTTCTTAAGAAACCCGCAGAGTTCCCAGGAGAATGGAATTGAATTTCGATTATCCTAAACGTGGTGGTAGGGTCGGCGTGAATCTGATGTCTTTCCTTGTTTGGTCATCCGTTGCGGCTTCGTCCGCTACACCGCCGGCCGAGGATTTTGGCCGGTTGCTCGTGTGGATTGCGGTACCTGCGGCTATCCTCGGCGCCGCCGCGGCCGCGCTCATCAAGCGCGCCATCCTCTCGGGATCCCGCTTTCGATCCGAGCGCCCCGGAACCAGGACGTTTGTCTGGGTTGCGATTGCCGACATGGTGGCCTGGGCCGTGCTGTGGCCGGCATTGCTCGTGGTCAGGATCCAGGGCGTGGCGGGCCACCGCGGTCTCTGGGTCTTCGGTCTCCTGCTGGTGGTCGCTCTCGGCTACATCGCCAACCGCTACGGCTTCGGCAAGGCGTTTGACCCCGCTGTCGCCGGCAGCCTGCGCGGCACCCTGCTGGCGGAGCTCTTCACCATCCTGATGCCCGTGCTCAGCGTCGGTTTCGGGTTCCTGATCTTTTTGTTGTTCAGGGCGCTCGGTATCTGAGAACGACCAGGATTCAGGAATAGATTCAACCACAAATTTGTCTCAACTCGTGACGCGCGAAACAGGGGAGAACTCCAGTGATCCGAAAACTGAAAAATGGAGCCGGCGTTGACCGGCGCGATTTCATGCGACTGCTGGCCGGGAGCGCCGCAGCGGCCGGGGTTTCCCTGCCACTGGCGTCCTGCGGCGACGGCTCATCCACCGACAAGAAGGTCATCGTCCTGGGTCTCGACGGCCTCGATCCGAAGATCCTCGGCGCGCTCATGGAGATGGGGCGGCTGCCCAACTTCAAAAAACTCGCCGACATGGGAACACTTGCTCCCCTCGCCACAACGATGCCCGCCCTCAGCCCGGTGGCGTGGTCGAGCTTTATCACCGGCATGACCCCAGGCGGGCACGGCATCGCCGACTTTATCGCACGCGATCCCGCGACCTACACTCCATTCTTCGCCATCTATGAAAACACCGAACCCGACATCAGCTTCAAAATAGGTGACGTCAACCTGCCCATCAAAGGCGGTGGACCCAAGAATCTCCGCCGCGGCAAGCCGTTCTGGGCCTACCTCACCGAGCGCGACATTCCGGCCTGGATCTCAAAGATCCCAACCAACTTCCCGGTCGAGGAGACCGCCACCAAGGCGATTGCCGGCATGGGCACCCCGGACCTCGTCGACTCGTACGGGGTCTTCTCCTACTACACCTCCGATCCCTTCGAGGACTACCCGAATCTCGAGGGCGGCGAGGTGCTCTACGTCGACGTCAACCAAAAAGTCGTTCGCTCGCACCTGCTCGGCCCGGTCAACTCGTTGGTCACGCCCAAGGACACAAGCAAGGACCCCTACGCCAACACCACCAAGATCCCGTTCACCGTCTACCTCGATCCCAAGGCCGACGGCGCGCGGATTGACATCCAGGGCCAGAGCATCCTCTTGAAGCGCGGCGAGTACTCGCCATGGGTCACGGTCACCTTCGACCTGCTGCCGATGATCGGCTCGGTGCAGGGCATTGCGCGCTTCCTCTTGAAGGGCATCGCACCGCACTTCCAGCTCTATGTGACCCCCATCAACATCGACCCCTCGGCGCAGGCCGCACCGGTCACCTACCCGGCGGAGTTCGGGGCTGAAATCGCCCGCGACATCGGCGCCTTCTGGACCAAGGGTCTGCCGTCGGACATGAAGGCCTTCGATCACAAGGTCATCAACGACGAGGAATACGTCGGCCAGGCCGAGCTCATTCTCAAGGAGCGCATGGCGCTGTTTGACCACCAGTGGTCACGGTTCGAAAGCGGTCTCTTCTACTTCTACGTCTCGTCCACGGACCAGGACGTACACATGCTGTGGCGCAACATGGACGAGACGCACCCGATGCACTCCGAGTCCGACGTCCGCTTTGCCGGTTGGATCCCGCATCTCTATGAGCAGATGGACGTGCTGGTCGGCAAGGTACTGCCGGCGGTCGACGACAAGACCCTCCTCCTGATCTGCTCCGACCACGGCTTCGCCCAGTTCGCGCGCCAGTTCCACCTCAACACCTGGCTTCGCAACAATGGCTACCTGAGTCTCAAGCCCGAAGCGATGAAGAAGGAGGAGACCTCCATCTTCGACATCGACTGGAGCCAAACCGTCGCCTACGGCGTCGGCTTCAACGGCCTCTATATGAACCTGAAGGGTCGTGAGGGCCAGGGCATCGTGCCGCCGGAAAAGGTCGAGGAGATCAGCGCGCGCCTCATCCGCGAGCTCGAAGCGATCACCGATCCCGAGACCGGGCAGCGCCCGATCGCCAAGGTCTACCGCCGCGAGGATATGTATGTCGGCCCCGCGACCCCGATGATGCCTGAGCTGCTGGTCGGCTACACCCCCGGTTTCCGCAGCGCATCGACCTCGGTGCTCGGTTCCACCGGCAAACCCACCATCAACCTCAACCCGTGGGCATGGTCTGGCGACCATTCCATGGCCCGCGACCTGGTGCCCGGCACCCTGCTTTCATCCCGCAGGGTCGGCAAGGCGAACCCCAGCATCCTCGACCTGCCAGTGACGATCCTCGAGTTCTTCGGCGTGGAGAAGCCGGAGCAGATGGTCGGCAGCTCGATCTTCCGCGCTGTTTGACGGCTCGGAAGATCGAGTTGAATTCCGAATTCTACTGAATGTATCCCAGGCTCTTGAGCTGCTTCAGCGTGTCCTCGTCGAGGTCTTCCTCGGCCCGGAGTTCGGGATCGAGCGATGACACGGCGACCATTTTCTCCCATGCTTCGATGTGCCGGATCATGACCCCGAGTCGGTCAGCCTCGGTCCCGGCGAGGTTTTCGAGCTCGAGCGGATCGAGGTTGAGGTCATAGAGCTCTGCGTCCTCACCGCCGATGCCACCGATCATTCCCATACCGCCGAACGCCGCAAAGCGCTGGCCGCCGTACTGGGGTGACTCGCCGAAGGCCACGTACGGTGGTTGGCCCGCGCCCTCGAGGATCGGCACCACGCTCGAGCCCTGGACACCGGCAGGGATGGGGTGGCCCGCGAGCTCGAGAATGGTCGGCATCAGATCCACCACTTCGACGACCTTGGAGACGTTCTGCGGGTCCCTGCCTCCGGGAAAGCGGATCATCACGGGCACATGAGTGACCGTCGTATACAGCGACTCGCCAAAGAGATCGCCGTGCTCCTGGAGAGCAAAACCGTTGCTGCCGAGCACCACGATGGTGGCGCGTTGATCGAGACCGAGGTCGCGGAGTTGCCCAATGAACTCGCCGAGCATCGCATCGACAACCTGGATCCGAGCCGCGTACCAGGCGCGGGCCCACTCGAGATCCTCCTCGTCGAATTCGATTGGGTGATCGGTCGCCCGCGAGGCCAGAACCTCGGCCACCCGCCGGGTCATTCCTTCCGGTCGGCCGGCACCGTCGAGCAGGGCCTTCACCTTCTCGAGGGCGACATTGGACCAACCGGCCAAAACGAGCAGAAAGTCGTCGTCGGCATGAACGCCCATCCACTCCATGGCCGCAGAACCCGGACTGTCGAGTGTCTGGTACGAGTCAAATCCCTGCGCGAGACCGTAGTCGCTGCCGCCGGGCAAGCCTTCGACAAACGCGGCGGTCACGTAGCCCGCGGCACTGAACACCTCGGCAAGGGTCGCGGCCTCGTCGGCCATCGAGTCTCCCGGCGTTCGCAGCCCGTTGGTGGTCGGGTAGAGGCCGCTGAAAAGAGTGGCCAGCGACGGTTGAGACTGTGGGGCCTGTGCGAAGGCCCACTCGAAGCGCACCGACTCGGCGGCAAGGGCGTCGAAGGCCGGCGTCTTGGCCGCTGCTCCGAAGCTGCCGAGAGCATCGGCCCGCAGCCCATCCAGGGCAACGATGATGACCGGGTGGGCGCCGGCGACAACAGCCCCTTCCTCGGTCTTCTCGCCCCCACAGGACATCAACATCAAGATCGCCAGACTGCAGACCGCGGCGGTGGTCGCGAGGCTCTTCAATAGACTCTTCTGTTTCATTTTTGCAACACCCTCCCGGGCGGCAGAGTGTAACACGAGGCCTCAGGTTCGAGTGTTGAGTTTTGAGTTGAGTTCCCGGCGATTCAGCTGGGCCGAGGGTTGGAGCTCAAAACTCAAAACTAAGAACTCAAAACTTGAAATGGGTTACCATATCGGCGGCCCGCTCCCGGCGGTCCGATTCAACACCCGACGAACGGAGAAAGAAATGCGTCAACTTCTTACCCTTATCTTTGCTCTTCCATTGATCGCGACCCTCGCCGGCTGCGCCAAAGCTCCGGCCAAGGAGCCTCTCGCCAACGGCCTCCTCTTGAGCCTCGCGGTTCTCGAAAGCGGACCCTCCGGCCCGGTGCCGCAGCCGGCACAACTCGGCATCTTGACCAACGACGGCAACGGCTGGAACTACCGCGCGATCGAGGATGACGACAGCAACGTCTTCCACAAAGCCATGCCCTTCAACCCGACCGGGGGCGAGCCCGGCCTCCTCACCGCCGCGGGCACACGGGCGATGGTCAAAATATGGCATCCCGACGGCTCCTTGGAGACCCTGTGGGAGAAGGACTTCGGCGGCAAGTTCAGCCGCATGCGCGACATCGAGACGGCAGACGTCAACGGTGACGGCGTGATTGACATCGTCGTCGCCACCCACGACCAGGGGGTTGTGGCGGTTCTCTTCGGAGACTCCAACGGCGGTTTTTCAGTCGAAGAGCTCGACGCCGAACCCAACACATTCGTTCACGAGATCGAGGTGGGCGACCTGAACGGTGACGGGGTTCCCGAGATCTACGCCACGCCAAGTCTGCCCAACAAGCTCGACGGCACCCCGCAGCCGGGCCTCGTCACCCGTTACGTGCCTGGGCTCGACGAGGGACGCACCGTGGTCGCCGACCTCGGTGACCGCCACGCCAAGGAGATCCTGGTCGACGATGTTGACGGCGACGGCGTGGACGAGCTCTACGTATCGGTCGAGGCGGTGGCCGGCGGCCGGGTGGAGATCCTGCGCTTCGACGCCGGCACCGACCCAACCCAGGGCGAGCTCGTCACCAGCCTCGACGACTCGTTGACCCGCTTCCTCACAGCAGGCGATGTCGACGGTGATGGCATCAAAGAGATGGTCGCCGCAGCCAGCAAGAGCGGGCTGTGGCTGCTTCGTCCCGGTGGCGACCCGCGCAGCGAGTGGTCGATCGAGTCGATCGACCGCAACTCCGGAGGTTTCGAGCACGCGGCCATTCTGACCGACCTCGACGGCGACGGCATCGACGAGCTCTACGTCGCCAACGACGACGAGGGTGAGGTCAACCGCTACATCTGGGTCGACGGCGAGCCGGTCCGCGAGCTGCTCTACACCCACCCCGAGGGTCTGTCGGGCTTCACCTGGAATATCATGCCTGTTCCGGTTTCCCTCATTCCTGCGGAATGACCGCGACTGGAGTTGAGTTTCGGCGCCGTGACCACGATTCCTGGGGCTCACGCCCCAGGCAGATTGTCTGTCGCCCCTCCAGGGCTTGACGGTTTGGACCATTCCTCGTTTCCTGGGGCTCACGCCCCAGGCTAAATGTCTGTCGCCGCTTCGCGGCTTGATGGATCGGCGTCCTGCCCTATTTCCTGGGGCTCACGCCCCAGGCTAAGTAACTGGCGCGCCTTCGGCACTGGCTCGGCACCGCATGTTGAGCCGGAAAACTGCCACAGGCGCATTCGGCGTTGAACGGGTGGCGGTGTGATGAGCCGCGAATCTGTCATCGACCGATTCGAGATTCCACGGGTGGTGGTGTGATGAGCCGCGAATCTGTCATCGACCAATTCGAGATTCCACGGGTGGTGGTGTGATGAGCCGCGAAGCGGCGACATATTCATAGCCTGGAGCGCGAGCCCCAGGTTCAACGACGAGAAAAACCAGGAAGCCGCGAAGCGGCGACAGACATCAGCTCCCTTCCTCGCCGAGGGTGACGGTGATGGTGAAGCGCTCGCCCTCAGGAGCAGGCCCGTCACTGAGCGACAAGCCGCCATCAGCCACATTGCCGGCTCTGAGGATGTCGTCGATGACCGGCGCCAGGGAGTCGCGTGCTGACTCGCCGCCGACGATCTCGAGCGACGCAACCGGCCACCGCAGGCTTTTCTGGGCCAGGGTCTTGGCGCCACGGATCGCAGTCATCACCTCGACCGCGGCCTCGAGGGTGTCCTCGTGCTCCGGCCGCAGCACGATCTCGAGCTCGCCCACCGTCGGCCACGGCGAGGTGTGGACGCTCTGCTCCCGTCCCTCACCCGCAAAGCTCCACGACCACACCTCCTCGGTAACGTACGGGATGAAGGGCGCGAGCAATCGCAGATAGACGTTCATCCCGAGCCCGAGGGCGACCAGCGCCGAACGTCTCCCCGGGGTGTCCTCTTCGGCGTAGGAACGGAGTTTGACCAGCTCCAGGTAGTGATCGGTGAACTGCCAGAAGCTCTCCTCTGCCACCTGCAG
>RCNC010001240.1_pt1 | contig 17128 bp, 13 predicted proteins | sample 2041301 | NCBI WGS metagenome assembly RCNC01 (sample SAMN09708231, study PRJNA481090) | Marine sediment metagenome, whole genome shotgun sequencing project. | biome: marine sediment; feature: ocean; material: sediment; isolation source: Sewage treatment plant 13A marine sediment (STP13A) ... | reverse complement strand
AATAATCTTGTTCAGCAATGCGCAAAAAAAAATCGACTTTCTCAAGTCGATTTTTTTGGTTTTAATAACATCGCATCAGGATATTTTATCCTGACTTCCTTGAATTTTCGCTCGGCTTCAAGTTTGGTCTTGAAACGACCTAAACGAACTCGATAGGTTGGTGAATCGAAGTCTATTTTTGAGAATAATCCAGGAAAATCTATTTCAACATTTTCTTTAATATTTTGCGCTTTCGCATACGAACCAAAGCCAACTTGTATTCTATAGTATTCATGACTTTCGTTCGATGATTTGTAAATATCCAATAAATCGGCGATTTTGTCATCCTGTTGTATGGTTACTTGCCCCTTTTGTGCAAATCCAACCGCTACTGAAAAGCTGATTATAGCTATGATTACTAATAATTTCATGATTTATACATTGTGATATATGTTCAATTTTACAAAAGTAAATTTTTAAATTCTATTGAAAACTTTTACCTCTTATTTAGAACAGTTATAAATTATAATTATCAATACCTTAACATTTTGCTAATAAAGTCTAATCCTTATTTTTGCCTTCGATTCAGGTATGGTCAAAAGAATGTGTATACCCCTTAGTATAGTAATAACCGTGCCAAAAATTTAGATTGAAATATTCTATATATGAAAAAGGTAACATACCGCAATCAAATTTCTAAAGTTTTAGGTATCAGTCTAGTAGTTTTCCTACTTTTTTCCATTTCTCTTTTTGCGCAGGATGAGGCCGCTACGGCTGGTGATGCTGCAAATGGCAAGGCTCTATTCAACCAAAATTGTGCAGCCTGTCACTCTTTAAATCGAAAAATGACCGGCCCTGCTTTGGCCAATGTTGAATCACGTCTTGCTGAGGATGAAGGGCTGGATCGTGAATGGTTAAGTGCTTGGATTAAGAATAGCCCTGGCCTGATTAAGTCAGGAGATGCTTATGCTGTAAAGATATACAATGAGTATAATCAAGCGGCGATGACCCCCAATCCAACCTTGTCCAGCACTGACATTGATGATATATTAGCCTATACTGCGGCTCCTCCACCGGCGCCAGTGGCTGCTGCCGATGTAGCAGTGGGAGAAGCTGGATCGACTAAATCTTCTGGAATATCAAATGAATTGATTTTAGGAGCGCTTTTGATTGTTTTTGCGCTCTTGATAATGATGTTGGTTTTAGTGCAAAAAACATTAAAGCGAATTGCAGTAGCCAATGGAGTTGATTTTGAGCGAACAAAGGCCGAAAAGCGATTACCATTATGGAAAGCATTTGCGCAAAACCAATTTTTGGTTTTGGTATCTGCCATTTTCCTTTTATTGGCCGGCGCATATTTTGCATATGGATGGATGATGCAGATTGGTATTGATCAAGGGTATACGCCTATTCAACCCATACATTACTCTCATAAAATACATGCAGGTGACAATAAAATAGAGTGTAAGTATTGTCACTCTTCCGCAAGGGTTTCAAAAAATTCCGGTATTCCCTCTTTGAATGTATGTATGAACTGTCATAAATCAATTTATGAATATCAAGGTAATCCAGAAGGACCTTCCAAAGAAGATTTGGCCAATGGATATACAAATGAGTTCTATACAGGCGAAATAAAAAAATTATATAAGGCCGTTGGCTGGGACGAGGAAAATCAGAAATATACTGGAGAGACCCAACCCGTAGAGTGGGTGAAAGTGCATAACCTTCCTGACTTCGTTTATTTTAATCATTCCCAGCACGTTTCTGTTGCAGCAGTAGAGTGTCAGACATGTCATGGTCCTATTGAGGAAATGGAAATTGTATCGCAATATTCACCATTGACAATGGGATGGTGTATTAATTGCCACAAAGAGACGAATGTGAAGGTTGAGGGTAACGAGTATTACACTAAGATCCACGAGGAACTTTCCAAGAAATATGGAGTTGACCAACTGACTGCTGCCCAGATGGGCGGTTTGGAATGTGGAAAATGTCATTATTAATAAAAACAAAGTAGGTAATTACAGATATATCGTATGGCATCAAACAAAAAATATTGGAAGAACGAATCGGAGTTAAATCCGAACGACTCCATTGTTGAGACGCTAAGACAGAATGAATTTGTTCAAGAAATTCCTGTTGACGAATTTTTAGGCGACAAGGAGAATTTGTCATCGACAAATACAGACAGAAGGGATTTTCTTAAATATGTTGGTTTTAGTACTGCAGCTGCGGCTATGGCGGCATGTGAGGGTCCAGTAAGAAAGTCTATTCCTTACGTGGTTCAGCCAGAAAATATTATACCCGGTGTTGCGAATTATTATGCAACTACCATCGCCAATGGTTTTGACTTTGCAAGTATCTTGGTGAAGACAAGGGAAGGTAGACCGATAAAAGTTGAAAATAACACCGACGCCAAGAACGGTGGAGCTAATGCCCGTGTTCAAGGCTCAGTGTTATCCTTATATGACAGCACTAGATTGCAAGGCCCTCTTAAAGATGGGGAGCCTGTTGAGTGGAACTCGATAGATGCTGATGTTAAAGCCAAACTAAACAGCTTAAATACCGCTGGCAAACAAATTGCCTTATTGACACAAACTTATGCAAGTCCCTCAACCGCAAAATTAATTGCGGAGTTCAAGGAAATGTATGGTACCGTGAATCACGTCACTTATGACGCAATTTCGGAAGACGCTGCCTTATCTGCTTTTGAAGCTAGGTATGGGGAAAGAGCGTTGGCTGATTATGATTTTGAAAAAGCTGAGGTAATCGTTTCTTTTGGAGCAGATTTTCTTGCTGATTGGCAAGGGGGTGGTTATGATAGTGGGTATTCCAAAGGGCGTGTGCCAAAAAATGGAAAGATGTCCAAGCATGTGCAGTTCGAAGCTAATTTGTCTTTGACTGGTGCCAATGCGGATCAACGGGTACCACTGACACCAATGCAACAAAAAGTTGCCATTGCCCAGTTATTTGCAAAGTTGAATGGGACATCTACAAGTGGTGAAATTCCAGAATACGCAAAAAGAGCGGTTGAAAGCGCAGCTAAGGCAATTAGTAATAATAAAAATGCCGCTGTTGTTGTAACCGGTTTGCATGATGAAAATGCACAAGTAGTTGTATTGGCCATAAATGAAATGTTGGGCAGTAAAGCCTTTGATCCAAAGGCGCCAAAATATGTTCGTCAAGGAAGCGCAAAAAATGTAAATACATTGATTGCTGATATGAAAGCTGGTCGTGTAGGTGCATTGATTATGGATGGGGTAAATCCTATGTACACTTTGCCCAATGTTGCTGATTTTGCCGAAGGGATTGAGAAAGTAGATCTTTCTGTTGCATTTTCCACAAATTGGACCGAAACAACAGAAATGACCAATTATACTGCTGCTTCAAACCATTATTTGGAATCCTGGGGCGATACCCAAATTAAGAAAGGTCATTATGGTTTGATCCAACCTACAATTAAAGAACTTTTTGATACAAGACAATTACAAACAGCTTTATTGCAGTGGATGGGTAGCGATAAAAGCTATTATGATTATATAAAAGAAACATGGAGCACTGACGTTTTAGGCGATGGTGATTTTAACCAAGCGCTACATGATGGTATTTTTGTAGCTGGTTCAAATGCTGTTGAGGAAATTGTTGAAACAGTAGTTGCTGCTGTAGGTATTGAGGAAGAAGCTTCCCCCTCAGTTGATATAACTTCGGCTATTAGAAACTTGGCTACTGCTACGAGCGGTGGTGGAATGGAGCTTACTTTATATTCTAAAATAGGCATGGGTGATGGGCAACAAGCAGGTAACCCATGGTTGCAAGAATTCCCAGATCCAATTTCACGTGTTTCTTGGGACAACTATGTAACGGTTTCCAAAGCAGACGCTGAGAATTTAGGATTGATAAATGAAAACGCTGCAAATGGTGGTTTGGACGGTAGTTATGCTAAACTAACTGTTAACGGTGTTTCGATTGATAATGTGCCAGTATTGATTCAGCCAGGCCAGGCGCCAGGTTCAATGGGTATGGCATTGGGTTATGGAAGGCAAGTAGGAATGAAGTCTGAAATGCAAACAGGTGTTAATGCTTATCCGTTATATCAAGGATTTAACAATGTGCAATCAGCTACGATAGAGAAATCCACAGGCATGCATGAATTTGCTTGTATGCAATTGCATAATACCTTAATGGGTAGGGGAGACATCATAAAGGAAACTACTTTAGAGATTTTTAATACCAAAGACCATGCAGAATGGAATGAAGTTCCCATGGTATCTTTGAACCATCAGGAGGTTCCCGCAACTACAGTTGATTTATGGGATAGTTTTGATCGTTCCATCGGACATCACTTCAATATGTCTATCGACTTGAATGCTTGTACCGGTTGTGGTGCTTGTGTTATTGCTTGTAGCGCGGAAAACAACGTTCCTGTTGTAGGTAAACAAGAGGTAAGACGGTCACGAGATATGCATTGGTTGCGTATAGATAGGTATTATTCTTCAGAAGATACTTTTGAGGAGGATAATGTCAAAAAAGATGAATTCGATGGTTTATCCGGTGATAGGGGTTCATTAGGTGGTTTTGGCGAGTTGGAAGATCCAGCGACGAATCCGCAGGTAGCTTTCCAGCCTATAATGTGTCAACATTGTAATCATGCACCTTGTGAGACAGTTTGTCCGGTTGCGGCAACATCGCACGGTCGTCAAGGGCAAAACCAGATGGCTTATAACAGATGTGTAGGGACAAGGTATTGTGCTAATAACTGTCCTTATAAAGTTCGTAGGTTCAATTGGTTCTTATATAATAATAATGACGAGTTCGACTATCATATGAACAATGATTTGGGTAAAATGGTAGTTAATCCAGATGTTAATGTCCGGTCTAGAGGTGTAATTGAAAAATGTTCTATGTGTATTCAAAAAACACAGAAGACTATTCTAGATGCCAAAAGAGACGGTCGGGTAATAATAGATGGTGAATTCCAAACTGCTTGTTCAATGGCATGTAATAATGGTGCCATTGTATTTGGCGATGTAAATGATGAGAAGAGTAAGATTACTGAGTTAAAGGAAAGTGATCGTATGTACCATTTATTGGAGAGTGTAGGAACAAAACCAAATGTATTTTATCACGTTAAAGTGAGAAATATCAACGAAGCATAAAAATAATATTTAGCAAAGTAACTTAACATAAATTATGGCGTCGCATTACGAAGCACCTATACGAAAACCCCTAGTACTTGGAGACAAAAGCTACCATGATGTAACTGTGGATATTGCCGCTCCTGTTGAGGGAAGAGCCAACAAGCATTGGTGGATAGTTTTTTCCATTGCTTTGGCAGCATTCCTTTGGGGTATTGGCTGTATAATTTATACCATTTCTACTGGTATTGGGTCTTGGGGTTTGAACAAAACCGTTAACTGGGCCTGGGATATTACCAACTTTGTTTGGTGGGTAGGTATTGGTCATGCAGGAACCTTGATTTCTGCTGTACTTTTGCTTTTCAGACAAAAATGGAGAATGGCGATTAACCGTTCTGCAGAGGCGATGACCATATTTTCGGTTATTCAGGCAGCATTATTCCCTGTTATACATATGGGTCGTCCATGGTTGGCATATTGGGTTTTGCCAATTCCGAACCAATTTGGCTCATTATGGGTAAACTTTAACTCTCCATTACTTTGGGATGTATTTGCAATTTCAACGTATCTGTCGGTTTCAATGGTGTTCTGGTGGACAGGATTATTACCCGATTTTGCAATGATTCGTGATAGAGCGGTACTTCCATTTCAAAAGAAAATATATAGTCTTTTAAGTTTCGGTTGGACAGGTCGTGCAAAAGACTGGCAACGTTTTGAGGAAGTTTCTCTGGTATTGGCTGGTTTGGCAACACCATTGGTGCTTTCTGTGCACACCATTGTATCTATGGATTTTGCGACAGCGGTAATTCCAGGATGGCACACCACCATATTCCCTCCATACTTTGTTGCTGGTGCGGTTTTCTCAGGATTCGCCATGGTGAACACCTTGTTGATCATAATGAGAAAAGTGTGTAGTCTTGAAGCTTATATTACAGTACAGCATATTGAACTAATGAACATTGTGATAATGATAACGGGTTCGATTGTTGGTTGTGCCTATATCACTGAGTTGTTCATGGCTTGGTATTCAGGTGTTGAATATGAACAATATGCTTTCCTGAATAGGGCTACAGGTCCTTATTGGTGGGCCTATTGGGCAATGATGAGTTGTAACGTATTTTCACCACAATTCATGTGGTTCAAAAAACTACGTACAAGTATCATGTTCTCTTTCTTTATTTCTATTGTTGTGAACATTGGTATGTGGTTTGAGAGGTTCGTGATTATTGTCACCTCATTGCATAGGGACTACTTACCTTCCTCATGGAGTATGTTCTCACCAACATATATAGATATAGGTATATTCATTGGTACTATTGGTTTCTTTTTTGTTCTATTCTTATTGTATGCCAGAACTTTCCCCGTTATTGCACAGGCGGAGGTAAAAACCATATTGAAATCCTCTGGGGAGAAATATAAAAAACTAAGAGAGGCTGGTAAGCCGTTGTATCAAATCAGTGGTATTGCTGCTGTTAAAGAAAATGTCAAAAAAGTCGAAGAGGCGGTAGTGAAAACAGCAGAAGATACAAATAAGGATGTTTCTAGTTTATTGGATTCCATAGGAACATTTGATGCAAGTAAGGATACCGCCGATGATCTTAAAAAGGTTAAAGGAATTGGTCCCAAAATGGAGAAAACCTTAAACCAGATAGGTATTTTTACCTTTGCACAGGTTGGTCGTATGACTGAGAAAGAATATAACTTGTTGGATTCAATTACCAAATCGTTCCCAGGTAGGGCACAGCGCGATGATTGGGCGGGACAGGCAAAAAAATTAAATAACAAATAATAGATATGGCTTCCAAAGTTATACATGCTTATTATAATGATGATGACGTGCTAATGCATGCCGTCAAGAAGGTGAAAGATGCCAAACATCATATCGAGGAAGTATATTGCCCATTTCCAGTACATGGTCTGGACAAGGCATTGGGGTTAGCCTCTACTAGAATTGCCATTACTTCTTTTATATATGGTTGTGTAGGTCTAATAGTGTCAATTGTAATGATGGATTATATTATGATTCAGGATTGGCCTCAAGACATTGGTGGTAAACCAAGTTTTAGCTATTTGGAAAACATGCCTGCATTTGTGCCTATTATGTTTGAGATGACGGTATTCTTTGCCGCGCATTTAATGGTAATTACGTTTTACTTAAGAAGTAGACTTTGGCCATTTAAAAAGGCGGAGAACCCAGATGTAAGAACAACCGATGACCATTTTGTAATGGAATTGGTTATACATGATAATGAAAACGAATTAAAGAATTTATTGATGGATACGGGTGCAGTTGAAATTAATGTTTCAGAAAAGTAGTCATAAGATGATGAAAAGTATTATAAAATTAGGAATAGTATTTGGTTTGGTACTGTTTGTTGCGGCTTGTGCAGAGAAAGAAAGTCCTAACTATCAATATATGCCCAACATGTACGAACCGGTAAGCTATGAAGTTTATCAAAAAGTTGAATTTCTTCCAAATGGCTCGGAAGCAATGGCTCCAGCGGAGCATACAATTCCAAGAGGATTTATGCCTTACGATTTGGAAAATACAATGGAAGGCAAAGAACTATCAAGACTGAAAGCAAGTCCATTGGATTCCTTGAACAATGAAGCTAACTTGGCAATAGGTAAAGAACTTTATAATATCTATTGTGCTATTTGCCATGGCACTAAAGGCGATGGCCAAGGGACATTAGTGAAACGAGAAAAAATCCTTGGTGTACCAAGTTATGCCGATGTTGCTCGTGATATCACTGTCGGTAGTACTAATCACGCGATTTATTACGGATTAAACGCAATGGGTTCCCATGCGTCACAATTGAATCCTGAAGAGCGTTGGCAAGTGGCCGAGTACGTTATGAAATTGAAACAAGATTTATAAAATAATACATAGATTAAGATATGTACACGTTTTCAAATAGACTAAAAATTGCTTCAATCATTTTAATGGTTGTTGGTGCATTAGGTATAGGTGTTGGTTTTATGTCAGCTCCTACTACTGTTGAAGAGGCGAAGGCTATGGTTGCCAGCCATGAAGATGGTCATGGTGATGCAACTGCAGATGAGGCGACAAATGCCGTTGCTGAAGACCATGGTGAAGAGGCTCAAGGGGAAAGCCACGACGCAGCTCATGATGAACATTTATTACACCAACTGCAAAATAAACCATGGGCAGCATTGTATGTGGCAGCTTTTTTCTTCTTTATGATCGCATTGGGAGTATTGGCGTTTTATGCTATACAACGTGCCTCACAAGCAGGTTGGGCCCCATTATTGTTTAGAGTAATGGAAGGTATTACCTCTTATTTGGTTCCAGGTGGTATTATCATCTTCGTTATTTTGGTTTTATCAGTGATGCACATGAATCATCTTTTTGTTTGGATGGATGCCGATGTTGTGGCAAATGATAAACTTTTACAAGGTAAAGCAGGTTTCTTGAACCCGACTTTCTTTTTAGTAAGGGCAGCTATCTTTTTAGGGGGATGGATATTATATAGAGAATACTCTAGAAAGCTTTCTTTGAAGCAAGACGAAGCAGATGATAATTCTAGTTTTAAGTTGAACTTTAGAATTTCTGCAGCATTTTTAGTGTTCTATTTAATCTCAGAATCGATGATGTCTTGGGATTGGATCATGAGTGTTGATCCACACTGGTTCAGTACACTTTTCGGATGGTATGTTTTTTCGAGTATGATCGTTTCGGGAATTACAGTAATTGCAATGGTAGCGGTATATTTAAAGTCTAAGGATTATTTGCCAGATGTAAATGACAGTCATATTCATGATTTGGCCAAATACATGTTCGGTTTTAGCATCTTTTGGGCATACCTGTGGTTTTCTCAGTTTATGCTGATATGGTATGCGAATATTCCTGAAGAAGTAACATATTTCGTAACACGAATTGAGGATTACAAGCTTCCTTTCTTCGGAATGGTGGCCATGAACTTTGTATTACCTATATTATTGTTAATGAACAGTGACTACAAAAGAATCAATTGGTTTGTTATCATGACGGGTATCATCATCTTAGCAGGTCATTATTTGGATATTTTCAATATGATCATGCCATCAACCGTTGGTGACCAATGGTCAATAGGTATTCCTGAAATCGGGGCTATCCTTTTCTTTGCCGGCTTGTTCATTTTCTGGGTATTCCGAGCATTGACAAAAGCACCTCTTCAACCTAAACGTAACCCGTTTATCGAAGAGAGTAGACATTTCCATTATTAATAATTATTAAAGAATAACATCATATAATACAATGACTATATTATTGATTTTAGCTGTTTTAGTTTTAGTGGCAATTGCAATTTGGCAAATGACCAAGATTTTTGAATTGTCGCAAATTAAAGCTGATGACTCCCAAGTGGCGAATGAGAGAGACAATAAATACAATGGTTATTTATTGTTTCTGTTTTTGATTTTCATTTATGGTATAACCATTTTTAGCTTTTGGAAGTATGGAAAGTTCTTGTTGCCAGAGGCAGCCTCTGCACATGGAGCCTCTTACGATCAGTTAGAATTAATTTCTTATGCTATTATTTTTACGGTACAGACTATTACCCAAGCCTTATTACATTATTTTGGTTTTAAGTATAGGGGTAAAAAAGGAAAAAAGGCACTTTATTACGCTGACAACGACCGATTAGAGTTTATATGGACCATCATACCTGTTATTACTTTAGCAGGTTTGATTTTATGGGGGTTATATACTTGGACCAATATTATGGATATCAATGATGAAGATGATCCATTAATCGTTGAACTTTATGCACAACAATTCAATTGGACTGCCAGATACGCAGGTTATGATAATGTCTTGGGAAGTGCCAATGTTAGAATGATAGACATTGATAAAGCGAATATCTTAGGTATAGATGAAGCTGATTTAAACGCTTCTGATGATATAATCGTAAAGGAATTACACTTGCCTGTAGGAAGAAAAGTTAACTTTAAAATGCGTTCTCAAGACGTTTTGCATTCGGCTTATATGCCTCACTTTAGAGCACAAATGAATTGTGTGCCCGGGATGACGACACAATTTTCATTTACACCAACTATTACAACTGCAGATATGAGACAAAATCCAGATGTTGTTGATAAAGTAAAAAGGACAAATGCAATACGAGCTGAAAAAGCTGCAGCGGGTAAGGACAATTCTGATCCCTGGGAGTTTGATTATATATTGCTTTGTAATAAGATTTGCGGAAAATCGCATTACAATATGCAAATGAAGATTATCGTAGAAGAAGAAGCGGAATACAATGAATGGCTTGCTTCGCAGCAAACATTTTCACAAACCATGGCATCAGTTCAATAATTAAGGCTATTTAAAAAACAAAAAACAAAGATTTATGTCGGCCACAGCACATGCACATTTAGAAGACCACGCAGATGATCACGGGCATCATCACAAGGAGACTTTTGTGACCAAATACATTTTTAGTCAGGATCATAAGATGATATCAAAGCAGTACTTGATTACTGGATTGATTATGGGTACTATTGGTATCGCTATGTCTTTGATGTTTAGAATGCAGCTGGCATGGCCAGGAGAATCATTCCCATTATTCGAGGCTTTGCTTGGAGATTGGGCACCCAATGGTGTAATGGATGCTGATATTTATTTGGCCTTGGTCACAATTCACGGTACCATAATGGTATTCTTTGTACTTACTGCAGGTTTAAGCGGTACATTTAGTAACCTTCTTATTCCGCTCCAGATTGGAGCACGGGATATGGCTTCAGGCTTTTTGAACATGGTGTCATACTGGTTGTTCTTTTTGTCAAGTGTTATAATGGTATTATCGTTATTCGTAGAAGCGGGACCCGCCAATGCTGGATGGACCATATATCCACCTTTGAGCGCGTTACCAATGGCACAATCAGGCTCAGGAATGGGCATGACCCTATGGTTAGTATCCATGGCTATTTTTATTGCCTCCTCTTTATTAGGCTCTCTTAATTATATTGTGACCGTTATAAATTTAAGGACTAAAGGTATGTCAATGACAAGGTTACCCTTGACCATTTGGGCATTCTTTGTTACAGCAATAATTGGGGTAGTATCTTTCCCAGTGCTGCTGTCTGCTGCCTTATTATTAATAATGGATAGAAGTTTTGGCACATCATTCTTCCTGTCAGATATCTTTATTCAAGGAGAGGTTTTACATTATCAGGGGGGTTCTCCTGTATTGTTTGAGCATTTGTTTTGGTTCTTAGGGCATCCCGAAGTATATATTGTTATTTTACCAGCCATGGGTATAGTGTCAGAAGTTATGGCGAACAATGCACGTAAACCAATTTTTGGATATCGTGCCATGATTGCTTCAATAATCGCAATTGCATTTTTGTCCACCATTGTTTGGGGACACCATATGTTTATATCAGGAATGAACCCATTTCTAGGATCAGTATTTACCTTTACTACCCTTTTAATTGCAATTCCATCAGCTGTTAAATCTTTTAACTGGATCACAACGTTATGGAAGGGTAACCTGCAGCTAAACCCTGCCATGTTATTTTCAATAGGTTTGGTGTCCACCTTTATTACAGGAGGTCTTACAGGAATTATCCTTGGTGATAGTACATTGGATATTAATGTCCACGATACTTATTTCGTTGTGGCCCACTTCCACTTGGTAATGGGTATATCTGCGCTTTATGGTTTATTTGCGGGTGTTTATCATTGGTTCCCTAAAATGTTTGAGGGGAAAATGTTGAATAAAAACTTAGGGTACATACATTTTTGGATAACTGCTGTCTGTGCTTATGGGGTTTTCTTCCCAATGCATTTTGTGGGTATGGCTGGTGTTCCAAGGCGTTATTATGAAAACACCGCATTTCCTATGTTCGATGAATTGACCGATGTTCAGGTATTAATGACCGTGTTCGCTTTGATAGCAGGTCTTGCACAATTGGTTTTCTTGTTCAATTTTATCTATAGTATGTTCTATGGTAAGAAAGGGCCCCAAAACCCATGGAAAGCTAATACATTGGAATGGACGGCACCACAAGAGCATATGCATGGTAATTGGCCAGGTGCCATACCTCATGTTCACCGTTGGGCTTATGATTATAGTAAGACTGATGAGAATGGTGAATATATAATTCCAGGACAGGATTTTGTTCCACAAAATGTTCCAATGCTGGCTGATGAGGAAGAACTACACCATTAATTATAAAAGAATAAATAAAGAAAAATGCCCAACTTGTAGAGTTGGGCATTTTTTTTGATACCTCTGTAAAAGCCGATTAATCTTTTTTGTAATATATTTAATCAAATTAAATTTCAAGGATTTAATAACCCCTGATGATTTAGAACACAAACCATTGAAATGAAAAATCTTATCACGCTCCTTATTCTGTTAGTTTGCTTTCAGACATTCGCCCAACGAAAACCAAAAATAAAAGGTAATAAAAGTGTAATTGAGGTTAGAGAGGATCTTCCTTCGTACAAAGCCATTGAATTAATCGATGATTTAGAGATAGTGCTCCAAAAGGGTTCCAATGAAGGATATACCATCAATGCCGATGATAATTTAATAGATGTGCTAAAATTTAAAGTACAAGACAGTATATTGATTATTAGTTCATTCTATAAGATAACCTCAAAAAAGAAATTAGAAATCACCGTTAATTATATTGAGCTGGAAGCTATAACCATGCGTGATGGTAAAATAAATATGAAAGATGTTATCTCTTCGGATGAATTGACCGTGAACATTTACGGCCCTTCACGATTGGAATTAAATGCGACTGCACCAGTGATGAACATTAATATGGAGGGAATGAGTTCTGGTGATTTTAATCTTGCGAGTGATTCATTGAATATTAGCCTAAAGGACAGAATTGATGTTCGTATTTACGCTGTCGGTTCAAGCAATACAATAGAAATGCATAAAAATGCAAGTGCTAAGATGGAAGGTTCGGCAGACGTTTTCAATGTAAATCTTTTTGGCAATTCAAATCTAAAAGCTTCCATGTTAGAGGCCGCTATTATTAAGGCCAATTTAGAAGAATCATCCAATGCGAGATTAAATGCCCATGAAAATATTGAGCTATCGTCAAGAGGATCTTCAAAGACGTATCTCTATGGTAATGCAAAGATTGTTGTACTTGATTTTTTAGATACTTCCCAATTGCATAAAGAAGAATAAAATTTCGCAGTAGGGTATTCATGTGATAAAAAAATCCCCATTGCCAATTTGCAATGGGGATTTAAATTCAAAAAATGGTATTGGTTAGGATTGCATAGCACTGGCTTTAGGCCCTGCTTCTACAATCTCTGGATTTACATTAGCTGCAAACTTCTTGAAGTTTTCATTGAAAAGATTAACAAGTTTCAATTTAGTTTCTTCATATTTTGCTTTGTCTTCCCATGTATTTCTAGGAATTAAAACTTCTGAAGGAACATTAGGACAACTTGTAGGAATCTGGAATCCAAATTCTTCATCTTTTACATACTCAGCATTGTCAAAATCATTATGATGAATGGCATCGATCATCGCTCTAGTATACTTCAACTTCATTCGAGAACCAGTACCTGTCCAACCCGTATTAACCAACCAAGCTGTAGCCTTGTGCGTCTTGATTTTTTCAGCTAACAATTCAGCATATTTGTTGGGATGCCACATCATAAAGGCAGCTCCAAAACAAGCACTAAATGTAGCTGTTGGTTCAGTAACTCCCATTTCAGTTCCTGCAACCTTGGCAGTATAACCAGAAATAAAGTGATAACTAGCTTGTTCAGGTGTAAGTTTACTTACAGGAGGCAAAACTCCAAAAGCATCACAAGTCAAGAAAATTATATTTTCAGGATGACCAGCAATACAAGGCATCTGAATATTGTCGATAAACTTTATTGGGTAAGAAGCCCTGGTGTTTTGGGTAATCGATGTATCTGTATAATCAACAGTTCTTGTATTCTTGTCATAAACCACATTCTCCAATACGGTACCAAAACGAATGGCATTAAAGATGTCCGGTTCTTTTTCAGCGGAAAGATCTATGGCTTTCGCATAGCAACCACCTTCAATATTAAAAGTGCCTTCATCGGTCCAGCAATGCTCATCATCACCAATTAATCTGCGTTTAGGATCAGCACTTAAAGTGGTTTTACCAGTTCCTGACAGTCCAAATAGTATGGTAACATCGTCTTTCTCACCAACATTGGCAGAACAATGCATTGGTAGTACATCTTGTAATGGCATCAAATAATTCATAACAGAGAAAATACCTTTTTTCATTTCCCCGGCATATTCAGAACCTAAAATCACAATTTCTTTTCGTTCCAAGTTAAGATCCACACTGGTTTTTGATGTCATTTCAGAAGTGTATCGGTTGGCAGGGAACTGCCCAGCATTGAGGACTACATAATCAGGCTCACCAAAATTGGCCAATTCCTCTTTCGTCGGCATGATAAGCATATTCTGCATGAACAATGCATGATAAGCACGGGTACAAACAATTCTTGTTTTGATTCTATATTTAGGATCCCATCCAGCATAAGCGTCAACAACGAATAAGTGATCACAAACGTTAAGGTAGTCCAAAGCACGTTCATGGTTGACCATATAAGTATGCTCATCCAATCCTATGTTAATATTGCCCCAATCTATATTTTTTTCGGAGTCAGGATGGCGAACAATTCTTTTATCTTTAGGACTACGTCCTGTTTTTTCCCCTGAATAGGTCATAAGAGCACCTACATCAGAAATCGCGGTTCCTTTTTCTAACCGAAGGCCTAGTTCATAAAGAACAGGAACACTACTGTTCCTATAAATTTTCTCGGTTTCAATTCCGTATTTTTTTAAATCAAATGTTGCTGACATCGCTTTTTTTGCTTTATGTTATTGTTAAAATTATTTATGTTATTGCTAAAATTACTTCTTTTTAATTTCTGTGCAAAGTATGTGATTATTCAACACAAAAAAGATGACAAATGTCATGTTGTTGAAACTAAATCTACTATAACGTTATATATAGCACCGTTTCTAAAATTTTAACTTTTGATTTTTGCTATCTTTGTTAGTGAAACTCGCTTTTTGTGATATGCCCATGGTGTTTCCCCAAAAGTGTAAGTTAAATTAGTCCCGCTGAAGAGCGGGATCTGTTATAACAGTACGCAGATAAATTATGAATGAAAACTTGGATCCTACCGGCGAAAATATTTCCCAGGCCGAACTCGATATTGAGAGAGCGTTACGCCCAATAACTTTTGATGATTTTACGGGACAAGAACAGATACTGGACAATCTAAAGGTTTTTGTGGAAGCGGCCAATCAAAGAGATGAGGCATTGGATCATACCTTGTTTCATGGGCCTCCAGGATTGGGTAAGACCACCTTAGCACATATTTTAGCCAATGAATTAGGAGTTGGTATCAAAATCACATCGGGACCTGTACTTGATAAACCAGGGGATTTAGCAGGCCTTCTTACTAATCTTCAGGAGCGGGATGTACTTTTTATAGATGAGATCCATAGGTTAAGCCCCATTGTTGAGGAATATCTGTATTCGGCTATGGAGGACTATAAGATCGATATCATGATCGAGACCGGTCCCAATGCTAGGTCAGTACAGATTAATTTAAACCCGTTCACCTTAATAGGAGCAACTACACGTTCCGGATTGTTGACCTCACCTATGCGGGCTCGTTTCGGTATTCAAAGCAGATTACAATACTATTCTACAGAATTATTATCTACCATTGTTGAACGAAGTTCAGAAATTCTTAAAGTGCCTATTACCCAGGATGCGGCCATTGAAATTGCAGGCAGAAGTAGGGGCACACCAAGAATTTGCAATGCCCTCTTAAGAAGGGTTCGCGATTTTGCCCAGATCAAAGGCAACGGCAATATAGACATGGAAATATCGAGATACAGCCTAAAAGCTCTGAATGTAGATGCCCATGGTTTGGATGAAATGGATAATAAAATTTTGACCACCATTATTGATAAATTCAAAGGCGGACCAGTAGGTATTTCCACTTTAGCCACAGCCGTTTCTGAAAGTGGCGAAACCATTGAAGAAGTGTATGAGCCTTTTTTGATTCAGCAAGGTTTTATAATGCGTACTCCACGAGGACGGGAAGTTACCGAATTGGCGTATAAGCATTTAGGTAGAATAAAAGGGGGTAACTCGCCTGGACTTTTTTAAAGAAATACACTATGGGATTGTTTTCAGAAGATAAGGAACCACAACAGGTAAATGTTAAAGGTAGAAAGTTGACATGTACGGTTTGTGGCCATGATGTTTTCAAGCCAAGAAAAGCCCAACTCAACACTAAAGCAGCTTCTTTTATAAATCTTGATTGGGCAAATAAGAGTGCCTATTGTTATATATGTGCCAACTGTAGCCACATTGAATGGTTTATGGAGGAGCAATGAATAACCTTCCTACAATTTCACAATACCAAGTTTTTAAGAATCGAAAACGTATTCTCAAAAACCCTTTGCCTTTCCACAATGAAAATTTTGTAAAATTCGGTGATATTTTTCGGGTAAAGTTAGGTTTGAGTAAGTCTATTGTCTTTACCAGAAACGCTAAGTTAATTAAGCACATACTTCAAGGACATCATAGAAAATACCAGAAGTCCCCACTACAGACCGTAGATCTGGCCAAGTATATAGGGCATGGTATATTAACTTCCAATGGGGAACACTGGCGTACGCACCGCAGAATGGTTCAACCGGCATTTCATAAAAAGAAATTAATTGGATTGCTGCACATTATGAAGAGTGCTATCCAGAAAGAAATAAGCAGAATCAAACCTAGTGAGGTTCAAGACATATTTCCGTTAATGGGAGATTTGGCTTTTCAAGTTGTGGCCAATTCCCTATTTAGTAGGAGCGATATTCAAGAAGACATGTCAAGACTCCAGGATATTACGGAGAGCAACCAAAAAATGCTCATCAGGGAAATGCGCCAGCCCTATTTAAAATGGTGGTTTAACTTCAGTGACATGATCCAAAAGCATTTAGACCTTTCTGAAGTGGGCCGCGACCTATTGA
>RCNC010001238.1_pt1 | contig 17138 bp, 16 predicted proteins | sample 2041301 | NCBI WGS metagenome assembly RCNC01 (sample SAMN09708231, study PRJNA481090) | Marine sediment metagenome, whole genome shotgun sequencing project. | biome: marine sediment; feature: ocean; material: sediment; isolation source: Sewage treatment plant 13A marine sediment (STP13A) ... | reverse complement strand
GAACTGCCGACCACCCGCACGGTCGAGGTGGAACAGTTCTGCTCATGATCAGCATGGAGGACAAGAAAAAGATTCAAAGCCCGCTCAACAACCGGACTTACAATAAATTCCTCATATGGATCTGAGAACATCATATGAAGGAAATTAGAACAATAACTAAGATTTGGATTGGGATGATTAAAAGGTTTTCCTGCCGCCATTCGATATGAAAAGGCACTGATGGTCCTTACCTTCGATAGGAGCAGAGCCACGGTCCGGTCAAAACCTGGCCCTTCTGAGTGGACATGGAGTACTTCAGGGTGAAAACATGATACCAGGTTCAACATGGCTGAGAGAATGGCCATGGGAGGTGAGGATTTCGGAAAGCCTGAAAAATGGTGCTCCAGGTTGGTGTGCAACGGCGCGTGTTCGGCCAGAGCAGCACGAAACGCTTGTAGTTGTTGAGCATTTGGTAATTCTCCATACAAGATAAGATAGGCAACTTCAACAAACGTTGCCATATCGGCAATTTCCTCTATGGGATAGCCCCGGTATCGCAAAATACCTTTGTCTCCATCCACATAGGTGATGGAGGAATAACAGGATCCGGTGTTACCGTAACCCGGATCCATGGTGATGTAACCGCTTCGCGATCGCAGCTTGCCGATATCGATACATTTTTCGTTCTCACTTCCGGTAAAGACATCGAGCTCGTAGCTCTCGCCACCGACGGTTAAGGTTGCTTTATCACTCATCATTTATCTCCATGGCTGATTGCTTCAACTCACCATATTGCTCTTCTTATCCATCTGATATTCTTTACTAACTGATAATAATTGTTCAAAATTAGGCAATGGCACAAAGATTATTAGTTTTATCTCTAAATGAGTTGGAAACTGGACAAAGAAAGGAAAACTCTGGAGTGCGGTATCCTTTTGATTTGACTTTTCAAACGTTATTGATAACTATCAGTGATACAGTAACTACCGCTTTCCAACAGCTCGCCTGCCAATCTGTTCAATGAAAGGAATTCTATGGAAAATCGGACAGCCTCGGTAACAATTGAAAACATCCACAAATGTTTTGGCAGCAACGAAGTTCTACGCGGCATTTCCTTCACGGCTTACCAGGGTGATGTGATTTCGGTTCTCGGGCCGAGCGGATCAGGAAAATCAACACTTTTGCGCTGTATCAATCTGCTCGAGATTCCCGACAGCGGAACACTGAAAGTCTCCGGCGAAGAAGTATTGATGAAACAGAATCGACGCGGCACAAATCAACCGGCGGACAATCGCCAGGTAGAGCGGATCAGAACAAAGCTGGCGATGGTCTTCCAGCAGTTCAATTTATGGTCTCATATGACGATTCTGGAAAATGTCATAGAAGCACCGGTGCACGTCCTTAAAATTCCAAAGGATCAAGCCCTGGAAAGAGCAAAAAAATACCTTGAGAAGGTCGGTATCAGTGACAAACTTGATGTATACCCCTCCCATCTTTCGGGCGGGCAACAGCAGCGTGCTGCGATTGCACGGGCATTGGCAGTGGAACCCGATGTGCTGTTGTTCGACGAACCGACCTCAGCCCTTGACCCGGAACTTGTCGGGGAGGTGCTCCAGGTCATACGGAATCTTGCTGAAGAGGGGCGGACCATGATCGTGGTGACCCACGAAATGGGTTTTGCAAGAGAAGTGTCATCCCGGGTTGTGTTTCTCGACCAGGGACAGATAATGGAAGATGGTCCGCCATCAAGGGTATTTGATAATCCCGAGACAGACCGCTTCCAGAATTTTATTAAGGCAATGGTCTAGAATTTCTGTAAAGGAGTTAAAACGTTAGTATTCAAATTGAGGAGGAGGAAATTACATGAGAAAATTTTTACTTTATATCACTCTGATAACCCTGGTAATGGCAGCAGGATTGGCATGGGCCAATGACTGGAAAAAGGTACGAATTGGTGTTGAAGGTGCCTATCCTCCGTTCAGTTATACCGAGCCAAACGGAGACCTTGCAGGCTTTGATATTGATATAGCCAGGGCGCTTGGAGAGGCAATGGGAGCAGAAGTTACACTCATCGCCCAGGACTGGGACGGGATTATTCCGGCACTGCTTGCCAAAAAGTATGATGCCGTCATTGCCTCCATGTCAATTACTGAAGAACGTAAGAAAAAGGTCGCATTCTCCAATAAATATTACCAGACACCTGCCAAATTCGTCAGTAAGAAAGGAGCAATGGCCACATTCTCCAAAGAGGCCATGAAAGGTAAAAAAGTTGGCGTTCAGCGTGCAACAATCCATGACCGATATCTCACCGACAATTATGGAAAAGATGTGGAAATAAAACGATACGGCACCCAGGATGAGGCATACCTCGACCTCACTGCAGGCCGAGTCGATTTGCTGCTCGCTGACAGTGTTGCGCTGTCTGACGGCTTTTTGAAAAAGCCCGAAGGTGCGGACTATCAGTTTGTCGGACCGGACCTGAGTGATCCCAAATGGTTTGGTGTTGGAGCCGGTATTGCCATCCGTAAAGATGACACCGACCTGGCGGAGAAATTCAACATGGCCATTGATAAAATCAGAAGTGATGGGACCTATAAAACCATCCAGGACAAGTATTTCGATTTCAATGTCTACGGCGAGTAGTTTCTCCTGACAATCACCTTCGAATCTCCTGCCTTGAGCACTAAAAATCTCGAGGCAGGAGGCAATCTTATCCCATCTGAATTATATGCTCAACCTGCACGGTTACGGACCCAGTATAATTGAAGGAACGATTCTGTCGCTTGAGGTTTCACTGGCTTCTCTGGTCATTGCCATGTTGCTCGGCATATGCGGAGCTCTTTCCAAACTCTCAAGTTCCCGTCCGCTGCGACTCGTTGCTCAGATATACACCACCGTTATTCGCGGAATTCCAGATCTCGTCCTGATGCTGCTTGTTTTTTTTGGAGGTCAGGTTTTTATTAACCAGATGGGTCCGCTTGTCGGTTATGATGAGTATATCGACATAAACCCCTTTATCGCCGGAGTTTCAACCATAGGTTTCATTTTCGGAGCCTATATGACAGAAACATTCCGCGGTGCAATTCTTGCTGTCCACAAGGGTCAGCTTGAAGCAGGGAGCGCCTACGGCATGAGTCCTCTGCTTATTTTCAGGCGTATCACCCTGCCGCAAATGGTACGCCATGCGCTGCCCGGATTTGGTAATAACTGGCTTGTTCTTATTAAAACTACTGCACTTGTGTCGATTATCGGACTCGATGACATGGTCCGCAAAGCCGGTCTGGCGGCGGGAGCAACAAGAAAACCCTTCACCTTCTACCTGATGGTGGCAATCAATTACCTGATCATTACCTCTGTTTCCATCTACCTGCTCAAATATCTTGAGCGGCGCTACAGTGTCGGCGTCAGAGAGGTATAACCGGTGGATCTGTCAATCATCCTGGAAAACATCCCGACCTATCTTGAAGGGTTGAAGAATACCGTAATCCTTGTCTCAATCTCACTGGTTATTGGTATGCTGCTCGCTGTTCCGCTTGCGGTGCTGCGCAATTCACCCAGTCGACTGGTGCAGGCACCAATCAGGGCATTTATCTATTTCTTCCGGGGAACTCCGCTGCTTGTTCAGATGTTTCTGATCTATTATGGGTTTGGACAGTTCGAGCTGTTCCGGGAGAGTTTCCTCTGGCCTGCTTTCAAGGAAGCATATTTCTGTGCTCTGTTTACGTTCACGCTCAACACCTGTGCCTATACAACTGAAATAATCCGTGGTGCGATCAAGGCTACCCCCCATGGCGAAATTGAAGCGGCAATGGCTGCCGGCATGTCGCGCCTGTTGATGTTTCGAAGAATTATCCTGCCCAGTGCATTTCGTCGGGCTTTACCAGCTTACAGTAACGAAATTATTTTTATGCTCCATGGCAGTTCACTGGCATCGGTCATCACCATCATTGATATCACCGGTGCGGCACGAATTATAAATTCCCGCTACTACAGTCCCTATGAAGCCTTTCTGACTGCGGCCCTTCTCTATATGTCGCTGACCTTTATTGTTGTTTTTCTCATTAAGAGACTTGAAATCAAGTGGTTCGCACACCTGCAGCCACAATCTACCGACGCTCCGGTAATTGAGTCACCATCATGAAAAGTGTTGAAGCCTGGCCGCTCCCTGCTGCCAGCCCCGGAACGAGCCGCTCCCTGAAAATAGTTCGCTACGGCACCGAAGGAGCCAGGCCAAAAGTATACATCCAGGCAGGTCTTCATGCAGATGAGGCGCCTGGATTCGTTGTACTGCACCATTTAACCGAATTACTCGACCAGGCCAGTAAGCGGGGCATCATAAGCGGCGAAATCATTGTCGTTCCGGTTGCCAACCCTATCGGCTTGTCTCAGTGGCGTGATGAATCACTCAACGGCCGTTTTGATTTTTCCAACTCCGTTAATTTCAACAGAAATCATAGTGACCTTGTTGAAGAGGTAGCAGAACAGATCTCAGCCCAGCTGGGGCCTGTCCCTCAACAAAATATCGATCTCATCAGGGACTGCATGTCAGAAATACTTTCAAACATGTCCCCTGAAGATGAGGCAGGACACCTCAAACATAAACTGCTGAGCCTTTCACATGACGCAGATATCGTCCTTGATCTCCACTGCGACCTGCAGGCCTCGATGCATCTCTATCTGGGAACAGCGCTCTGGCCCGAGGGAACTGACCTTGCTGCATACATGGGCGCTGAAGCCATCCTGCTTGCCGCCGACTCCGGAGGAACTCCGTTTGATGAAGCCAACAGCAGAATCTGGTGGGCGCTTGCTGAGAAATTTCCCGATCACCCGATACCGCCGGCCTGTTTTGCCGTAACCGTTGAATTGCGGGGAATCTCAGATACTGATGGGGAAATGACGAAGAGGGACGCAGATAATCTTTATTCATTTTTACAAAATCGAGACAGCATCGGAGGTGCAGCTCCGGAGCCGCCTGAACTTCGTTCAAGCGCCACACCCCTGACTGGCGTTGATTATATCAAGGCTGAGGTGCCGGGAATTATTACCTACCTCAAACAGGTTGGATCGTTTGTGAAAAAAGGCGAGACCATCGCCGAGATTATTAATCCTCTGGCCGAGCAGCAGGACGATATAATTTATCCAGTCAGAAGCTCTGCTGAGGGTATACTATTCAGCAGGAACGTCGACAGGTTTGCCCGGCCGGGAAGAATTATGGCAAAGGTTGCCGGAACAGAACCACTGCGTGAAGACAACGGGAACCTGCTCACGCTATAGCCTCCCCTATCAACCGGTAACCGTAACCATTTTTACGACACCTTGACCTCCCGATAATCTGTGATCATTGCCAGACAGGCGGCCACCGCTGCAATCAGTGCCGATAGCCCAAAGAGAATCTGATAGGACATCTGCCCCATCCCTGCCAGTCGATCAAGCATGTTCCCAAATAACAGGGGATAGCCGGCAGTTACCGGCAATGTGAGAATAGGAGCCAGAGCAAAATAGCTGGTGGCATCGCTTTTGGCGGCAAATTTCTTGACTGATGGCGGGTATACCATATTCCTCGTAGCTCGCCCGAAGCCAAGCATATAACTCACCAGAAAAAAAACAGCATATCCAGGGCAAAAGATGAGCAGGCTGAGCATCAAAACAGTAATGATTTTCGACAGCACGAATTTTTGCTTTAAGCTGAAGAAGTTCAGGGCGCCAAGAAAGATATTCACCGTAATTGACCCGGCATAGATACAGGCAACGAAGAGCCCCGCGGCAACCGCGACAGGAACATTAAAATAGATGGTGGCATAATTGGCATAGAATGACAGCGATGTAATAATCACGATAAACTCGAGGTCTGCTGCCACCAGAAAGATGAGAAATCGACGGTTTGAGATAATTTCTGTGAACGATTGCCTGGTATGAACAAGAAACGATATTCTCTCTCCGATTCCGTCATCCTTATCGGCAACTTCCCTGGTAAAAACAAAACAGAGCGAGCCAATAACGAAGACCAGACCGGTAATGATAAAAACCCATGGGGTTGAGCCGGCTGAGAATGAATATTTCTCTACAATAGTCAGGATGAAGAAACTGGCTATCACTTTACCGATATTCTGGGCCAGCATCATATAGCCCAGACCGGGAACAGTTTTTGACTCTGGGAAAATGCGTACCAGATAATTTAGCCATACCGGTATCGTCAGTCCCATGCAGATTGAAAAAACAGAATATGAAATAAAAAAGAGGGGTAATACGTTTCCGGACTGCTTCGTGAAAAGAAGGGTGACGCCAAACAGCAATATGGAAAAGGCCGATATGAGATGAAGAAACAATACAATCGGCATCTTCATTCGCACGTTTCTTGACAGGTAACTGGAGAAGACAGGGAAACAGGCGATACCAGTCATGAGAAGAGAAGGCACCATTCCAATGGCAAAACTGGAGGCACCAAGATGTTTCAGGAAAAGCTGGAGGAAGGTAGACTCCAGGACAATTGGAAAGCCCAGTCCCCAGAAAAATTCAACCATTGATACAGCGAGGACATTTCGCCTGAAGTAGAGATCTTTCTGATGATCCATCCGGGCTATCCTGGAGGCTCCGAACTATCAGCCTTCAATGGTGCCCCAGGGCTCTGTCAATAGCACGAGCCAGGGCCTTGTCATGTACGTTACCGGCAAAATGTACCGGACTCTTGCCATAAATTGGATCCCACCCTGCCGGATCTGCAATACAGTAAAACTGGGTATCAAGCCCTATCCGTCGCGGTCCATCTTTAACGGGCAGTCCGATCATGCGTTCTGCTGCCTCCCAGGTCGCTCCGCAGGGTGCACCGCGGATTACCCGAACCGTTGCTATTTTCCCGTCTCGTATCTCGACCTCAAACTCCGGAGCTCCGAAACGCTCGCCATACTTGCCGAGACCAGCCTGCCTCGGAAGTCCGCATCAGGTCGGGGGTTTCATTACCCACTTATTGTCAATTTTTTTTCCTGAAGCAATGACAGGTATCCCTTTCTCAGCACATAGATCAGCAAGATCCTGAGAAACATCACTATGTTTGAGGAAATCAAGAACAAGATCTGTCTCAAGTTCCCGGGGAAGAAATTCTGAACTGTCATCCACAACGGGTGGGAGTTCGACATCGATGGAGACAACGTCGAGATCAATGATATCACTGCCATACAGACGAACGCCGGCTATCTTTCTTTCCCCGCTGCCCTGCTGCTGAAAAACAGTTACTTTTTGACGATCATTATTTTGCACAATAGTCACCACTCCCATCGAGGTGATAGATGGGCTTTTTCATCACTAACCCGACAAGTCGGAAAACTTTTTAGAGTCACTGGATAAGTGCCTTGGTGAAGACTCCCAGTTTCTGATCTCAAACTTCTCTCATGATTTCTTGTTTTTATGACAGGTTTTCAGGAATAAGGCACTAAATATCGAGCCGCACCCAACGGGTACAATATCGATTTGCCACCTCGAGCAGCTTTTTACAATTAACATCCCCGTGTGAAGCGATATGAATTGTTCCATCGCCGCTCCGATAGATCACCAATCCTGACTCGAGCGTTTCCTCATTATTTTCCTTTAAAATCCGGCATGTTCCTTTAAGCAGATCAATTTCAAGCTCATCATCCTGATACTGAAAATATGCCATTTGAGCCAGCGCATGGAATTCATGCTTGGCATTGGCCCCTGCACCACTGGTCAATGCTTTTATATACCCGGGCTCCTGAAGTGCGATTTCAGGAACAATGACAACTGATGAACAGCCCGATATTGACGTCCTATCGCAGGTAAGTGTTATCATCTGATTAAAATTATATCTACAGGTATTGAGAACGGATTCGAGCTGAAACATCACGGGTTAACTCCAGTACCATACCAGCATGTGCTTCAGAAATGGTACCGGTCCCGCAGCTTGGGGAAATCAGGGTCTGTTCGTATATTTTTCTTTTCGGAATGCCAATTTTTTCCAGTTGTGCCGACTGTTCAAACCATTTTTGAGCCAGCGACTCAACGTCCTCCATGTCAATATGTTCGGGGGTCGTTGGCACAATTCCGGAAGCGCAGATGCCTCCACGTTCAAAAAAGGTCCTGATATGTTCAGGATAGAGGATAAATTTATCAAAATATGAATATGCATCAAAACTGACGATATCGGCACCGGATTCAAAGATAATGGACCACTCGGTGTTCGCACAGACATGAACACCGACAAGGCCGCCTTCGGCATGGACCCCCTCGAAAACTTCTGACAGGCATGCTTTGATATCCTCGGAGGTAATCGTTATGAAGGCTGAGGAGCCGACACCAGCGAGGCCGGGTTCATCAAAGAATACCAGCGGAGTCTCTTTTATTTTTGCCATCTGCCTGGCCTGCCACCTGGCCTTGAGCGCAAGATGCTTCACTGCAGCATCGCGTACCTGGTCATTATAGAAAACCGCCCTCCCTGTCTGGTCGACAAGCCCGGTACAAAAGGTAACAGGTCCGGTAATCTGGCCCTTCAGTGCTGTCAGGTGATCCTTAAAGTTTTCGGCAAACCGTAGGAATGTAAAAAAACCCCGTCCTTCTTCAGGACTCATTTTGAAGCGTGACTCGTCAATTTCTGCCACTCCTTCCATTACCATCAGGTATTCTTCAAAAAAAGTCAGCAGTTCAGTCTCGAACCGGGAACTTTCAGTATCTATGAAGATCTTGTCATCTTTCACCGCAACCCCCGGCATTCCGGGGAGAAACTGCAACAACATCCCTTCGTTCTTATTAACCGGCAGCTGGGGCCACAGAGGAATCTGGGGCGTATACTCAAAGATCTGCTCTACTGCATGCAGGTGACTGTCCAGAGGAAGACTGCCAATTAAAACGGGAAGCGACTTTGCATTGATAGACGACATAACCGGTAAACCTGGAAAAAATATTATTTATGGGTTGAACATTAATGACGGACTAGAAAACAAAAATAATCTTTAACGGCTGAAAGTCACTCTATTTTTATAGAAATCCTAGATGACGAAAAAAAATCACAACAAATCCATCCCCCTGTGAGCGATAGACACGCTCATTCTTGTTCAAGACAGGACATAAAGTGCCCAGGATATTTTAAACGGTCTTTCCGGTCACGGAAACACCCGGAAATTGAATCCAATTTTATATGCGTCAATTTTTCCATATTATGTTGCATTAGTTATCTGCTATTGCTAATTTCCACTTTCATTTTTTAAAGCTGATAGAACGGGTTCTCCCAGAAAACACTTATCTGAAGCAGAAACGCGCATATTGAACGCCCCCGTTTAATGCCGCCGAGCAGCAAAGCTGGTGGCAAAATAAGTCGCCAAACCTGTCTGCGAGTCAGCGATTTTTGGCGTCCCCCCACTGGCGAGCAAAGACAATTTGATGGACTAATGAATGATGATTATTGCATTGAGGTACTCGTTTACCGGAAGAGCTGTAAGACGAGAGATATAAACACTGTCATTCTCCTGATGATCAGCAGACTGACATACACCAATTTCACTCATTGATCCTATTATGACTCCTGCCATTATTATTCTAAAGAAACATAAAGTCGCCTACACGCTCCACAAATACCAGCATGACCAGAATCACCAATCATATGGTCTTGAGGCTGCAGAGAAGCTGGGTCTCCCAGCGAATCAGGTCTTCAAAACGCTCGTTTCCATGCTCGACAACAATGAGCTTGTTGTCGCCGTCGTTCCGGTTACAAACATGCTTAATCTCAAACTTCTTGCCAGAGCATGTAACTCGAAAAAAAGTGTAATGGCTGACAAAGCAGCAGTGGAAAAAACAACGGGGTATGTGCTCGGGGGGGTGAGTCCTCTTGGCCAGAAGAAGCGCTTAAAGACCCTCATTGATTCTTCTGCAAAGGAGTTCCCGACTATTTATGTCAGCGCAGGAAGAAGAGGACTGGAAATAGAGCTGAGCCCGCTTGATCTTGCCGACTTGACCGGAGGGTCTTTCTTTTCGATTGCGCAGCAGGACTGACCTCGCCATATCATCACGGTTTCTTTAGAAGCAACTCTTGGCTGTCCGGGATAGGGAGGTCCAACCTTTTCCATGGCAGCCAGCTTCAACATCCTGCAATTTTATGCTTTTCTGAAAGATTTTAAACGCTCTGCAGCTGCCATCAACTGCTCCGGTACTTTATTGATGTCTTCATAAGGCCTTCTGCCCAGACGGTCAGCTAAAACGATCTCTGCTTCTTCAGGAATAAATCCGATAATCTCAAAACCTGGCATAGACGACCGTATCAGCTCTTCATCCTGCTCATCGTTCACTCGGTTTGCCAGCACAACAATTCTTTTAATGCCTATGTCTGTCCCAAGTTTTCTGATCTTCTCTGCCGCATGTCGTGATCGTGCACCAGGATTCACCACAACCACAAGTGCATCAACAGAACCGGACGTTGCCCTGCCAAGATGCTCTACACCAGCCTCCATATCCATGACCACAATATCTTCCCGAAATAGTACCAGGTGAGTCATCAATGCCTTCAAAATGGTACTTTCCGGACAGATACATCCGGATCCGCCGCTTTGAACCGTACCCATGACCAGCAGTTTAACGCCGTCACGTTCTTTCGAGAAACGGTCGGGGATGTCATCAACCTTGGGATTAAGGGTAAAAAAACCGCCCATGGTTCCCGGTTCAGCGCCTGTACGTTCTGCTATCAGCTCACGCAGCTCGGCGATAGGGGTAATGGGCTCACTCTCGTCAATTCCAAGCCCTGCAGCAAGGTTGGCGACCGGATCGGCATCGATGGCAATCACCTTATTATTCGTATCTGCCGCAAGGCAGCGTGCCAGAAGTGCAGTTATCGTTGTTTTACCGACGCCGCCCTTTCCACCAATCGCGATTTTCAAACCCATGTCGTGCGCTCTCCGTATAATAATCGTAACCACTTCATATCAGGCCCAAGCTCTGTCATACGGGTGGCTGGTTATCGAAACTTATTTTTTTACAACAGACCCGTCGCCATCAAACAAAGCCACTGAAAATCCATTTTTTTCAGCATCTTCGTACAATTCTTCAATATGAACGGCCTGGACTTCATACTTTTTCCCTTTCTCCCTCGGCAGTTGCAGAAAACAATCGTTTGCCGCATCTTTGTTCTCAAAAATAGGGATAAAATCTAGATCTTTTTCATCATTATGAAGGCCAAGGAAATGGCTGTCATTCTCCTGGATACAAACAACCGCATATACCCAGCCCTTGTCATTTACTTTCTCTGCCATCTCAGTCACTACTCCTTTTGTTGAAGGTCACATCACTATTTTTCAGCAAATATTAATCACAATAACGAAAAAAGCCCCATTCTTTTCAGAATGGGGCTCTCATTTTCTGAAAATCAGAAATTAGAGTTCAAGATATGAATCTGAGAAGAGGGTTTCCCCCATGATAACCTGAACGGTTTTCACATAATCACCAATCTCTTTATCAAGCGAGGCTAGATCAGCGGTTCCGTCCATGGCCTGATGCACAGCGTCGACAACCTCCGGACGCTTACCCTTGGCGACAGCGGTCAGATTCTCATCAAGCGGATCGGATATGACTGCTTTCATACCATATCGTTCAAGCATAACCATATAGGTGGTATTGAGAATCGGCCTCAGTTCTACCGGAGGTCCGTTTGAAATGTTCGACAGCCCGCAGGTGCTCATTACACCAGGAGCAATATCTTCAAGCATCATCTGGAAATTCAACAGGCTGACCAGCTGGGCCTGCTGGATATTCACCGGTGTGACGATACCGTCAACCCAGATTTTCTCGTTCGGGATACCTGCTTCATTGGCTGCATAGAGAAGCTCTACGGCAAGTGCCGCCCGCTCATTTTCATCACGCGGCAAACCGTCGGGCCCCCAGAGCAGAGCAACGATGTCAGCTTCATATTTTGCAGCTATCGGCAGCATGGCTTCGTAACGCTCGGCACGGGCCATAATCGAATTGACGATATGTGGTTTACTGCATGGTTTAAGGACTTTCAGCCCTGCTTCGATTGCAGAAATATTAGATGTATCGAGGAGCAGCGGGATATCCGGCACCACTTCCTGAACAACCTGGCAGACCCACGGCATCAGCTCGTGACCATCCTTTTTTGCCGGCCCGAGATTGATGTCGATATAATCCAGACCTTTCTCTTTCTGATCAAGAGCCTCTTCCTGAATCGGCTTTGGATCTCGCGCCTTATAAGCACCTCCAATTACTTTTGAGATGACATTCAGGCTTTCACCGAAAAGAATCATATTTATCTCCTTTAACTGTTTTCAATGGGTAACTACTTGTTGCAAAGGTTTTTCAAGCCACCAATTCGGGGAATTGACGGCTTGAAAAAAATGATCGTGTTATCGAGACTTCAGGAAGCCTGCGAGGTGAGCAGATTCCCTTGGACCTACCGTAATGGTCCAGCCTGGCAGCTCTTCTTCAACATCACCTGCAATAGCAGCTGCGTAACCGGGAATAATAAGTTCCGTGTGTTTGACCTTATCCATAATGCCGCATTTCTTGACAAACAGTCCGACATCATCACCACTGAATTTACCAGCAGCCCAGGCGGTGAGAACTGAAAGTCCCTCAGAATCCTTAATGAGCAGCCAGGAAGGGACCTTGCTCGCTTCTACTTCACCTGAAACGATAAAGTAAGTGAGAGCGAAGTTAGTAGTAACCAGCACTGGTGAATTCTCGTCCGGATTGCCAATTTCGAAAATTCCCTCTTCAACGGTCATCGGTCTCTGCGGATCAGTATAAATATTCAAACGTTCCAGGAGCAGCGGGAACAGTGCTTCTGCGGTAAAATCTGAGAGCACAACAATACCGCCGTATTTTGATACATACATACCGGCAACCAGTGCTTCCATATCAACATTGGAGGCCATCTCACAGGGAAAGGAGATGGTTGGATAACCGACTGCACGGTTGCTGTCCTTCAGGGCAGATCGACGCAAAGCAACCTGATCTTCAAGGGCCTGTTTCAATTCACGTGATCCAGGATCAAGGATAAGGTCTTTCAGCCCCATTGCTGTCAATTTCTCCGTAAGAGCAATAAGCCCGTCAATGGAGTCAGCCTTTACTGCCAGTGGAAGATTGTTGTCCAGTGCCAGCTTTCCGAATGCTTCCGCATTTGCTTCTGTTGCAGCATAAATGAGTGGATTTTTAAAACCACAGGCTTCAATGCCTGCAGCCATTACATCAGCATTGTCACTCATCAGAATGACGTTGAATTCTGATTTCTCAGCCACAAGCTTGGCAATCGCTGCGAAGCTGTCCTTGTCACCACTGACGTCCTTGACCGCTGCCAGCTCAGGTCTCAGGTTCAGACCAACACGTTCGTATTGGATTGCATTCCAGACCTTCAGCTTCGCTTCCACGTCGGCAACCGCCATATCTGAAGCTATGAGCCCCGCAAACAGTGTTGGGTTATAAAATGTTTTCTCATGCCGATAGAGTACCGTCTCTCCACCTGTCTTGGCTGCACGAACACCTTTACCAAGAGCCACCTGCCTGATAGGCGGTGCGGAAGCCTCTTCCAACTGGGCTCGCGCCTCGTCAGAAACATAGGGACAAGCATCAAGCTCTGCTTTACCAGAAGCGAGATTCATCGCAAAGGCAAGACATGTCGGAACTCCGCACTCCTTGCAGTTGGTCTTCGGCAGGAGTTTGAAAATTTGCATTCCTGTTAATGCCATGGGTTTTATCTCCTTATCGTTTATTTGGGTCAGGAAAGCAGGGTCGGTCACTGCCGAAACAGTGACCGACCTGAGCCCGATATTATTAGGCTATCAATGACTCCATTTCAAGTGCCGGATGTCCTTTTTCCTGGAGGAATGGGAGAATTTCGTCCTCTGTGACGCCCACTGTTTCATCAGCGATCATATCAGCGAAATTGTCGATTCCCATCTCCTTACCTCTGGTATTGAGGCGATCATAAATCTCATCCTTGAGGACTTTTGGCATCCAGACAAGTCTCAATAATCCACCATCACCCAGTATAAATTTCTTCTGGGTAATATTGAATTTTGAATGACCGACAAACCCCGGTGAAGATGCACCACCACCCATAACGCCTGCCAGGGTAGTAAACTTCATACCGCATGGAGTATCGCCAGCGTAATCACGTCCAACCGTCATAATACCATTACAGGCTGGCAGCATGGCTGCAATAGCCTCACAGCAACCACAGGTTGTCATCGGGGCATTGACCATGGAATAGAAGTTGTAAGTTTCAACTGCACCTTTAGACGCTGCCTTAATGAACTCATCAACGCCTTCGAACCGTCCGAGTACCGGGTCAAGTATTTTGCCTTTATTAATCGGCTGGTTCGGCCCGGTTGGATTAATCTCAAAAGAGGCTTTACAGTCCATCCAGTTGTATGCGCCACAGAGTCCGGTCCTTTCAGGGCTGACACTGCAGACATGACTCGGGGCAAACGATTGACACAGCGTACAGGAATAGAAGAGCTCAACGTCTTCATCTGTCATGGTGTCGACACGTTCATCACGCGTCTTGTATTCGGCACGCGCACGCTTTGTCAGTTTATCCACATCTTCCTTCTTGGTAAAGAGTGTCACCTGAACTTTATCGACAATTTTCTGGAAGTCCTGATGGAACTTGGCATGAAGGACAACACCGATATCCTTCAGGGTAAAGCCTTTCTCAACACCTGCCTTACCAATACGAACCCAGGCTATATCACGCTGTCCGATATGCATGATACCCTGGATATAGTTGATCAGATGATGGATCTGACGCTCCATGATCGGCTCGAAATCAGTCTGAAATTCACGACCGGCGATCTGCACATAGATACCAAGCGGCAGTGTATCACCTTCTTTGATATCTCCAAGATCAGGTCCGATGATTTCAACTTTTCCATCTTCGATTTCACCCATTTCTGCCATCTTGACGAGCTCTGTACACCGGGTTTTACCGCCACCCATCTGAGCGTGAAGGTCTGCTCCTCTGACTCGCTCACCTTCAAACGCAGGTCCGAAAGCACAGGGGATATCGATCTCAGTGACGTTAATTTTAAGTCCCCTGACTTCAACTGACCTCTGGCAAATCTCGTCGTGAGGGACATTGGCTACAACATGCTCATAGGTACAAATACCGGTTGGCAGAATCTCAGGAATATCGGTGTCAGCAAGCGTCGGGAAGCCCCAGTTAACACAGCCGGCTGCCGCAACAGCCCACTCGGTTCCAACATCACCAAGAGCGTTGACAAATGCAAAAATTCGATTCTTGTTGTACATCAACATCCTGTGATAATCACCTGGCTCAACACCACCAAATGCCATGGCAGCCCTGTTGGCAAAACCAAGAGCAAATACTGCAGAGGAGATATCCGGACCAAAAGGAACGATTCGGGTATTCCAGCCGACCTGCATACCAGCTTCAAGGCACTGTTCCACGGCAGTCTTACCATTGTGGTTGGCCGCACAGAAGATATAGAGGCTCTTCTTCTGGTAATCCTCTATAATCATTTTGGCAGTTTCTGCATCCGGCGCTGCGCCGACAACGGCTGCAAATCCAGGTGCAGAACCATCAACGAACTCCACACCGCGTTTCCTGAGAATGGTATCATCAGCAGGACCAACCCATATTTTGCCCGCATCGATATCCGGATCTTCGGTAAAGGTGTAAAAATCAGGTTCCCTCAGAATCCTGAGGGCCTCTTTGATCTCATAGGCAAATATTCCAGCCATACCTGCATCAAGCAGAGGGCCGAGATACGGTAGATGGTTACTGCCCTTTACATGAGGCGGTAATAAACCCCTGGCAAACTCCAACGGTTTTTTGAGATCTTCCAGCGTCTCAACTTTCATTCCGGTCAGTGAATAAATAACCGGCAGATAATATGCGGTATTGCCAAAGCCAACCTTGGTGGAAGCGTCATTGGCCTGGAGTGCCTTCTCAAGTTCACCCTCTACCTGGGAAACTACCTTATATCCGCCCTGTATCGCTGCAAATGCTACTAATCTTGACATGCCTTCCTCCTTCTTTGAGGATTATTATATTAGTTCATTGATTTCTGGTCGAATTGTTATTCCATTCCCAGGGCTTGTCTGTCCGCCATATCCATCAAGACACGCTCACGAGCCTTATCAATACCAAGCTCCTTGCGTTTCTTGTCGATATGAGCAATCATCTTGTGAGCATGCTTAATTGGATCCGGCTCACAATCCCACTTGCCACCGAAAATTTTCTCCATCTCGGTGTAGAGATAATCCTTGAATTCCGGTGCTCCTTCAAGCGGCATATGATAACCGAATACGGTATAAACGCCCGAAGCCACAAAATATTGTCCAATTGAGATTGCCTTCTCACTCATCCACTCCGGAGCACTGCCTGCTGCGGGAAGATCGCAGATATCATCGCCAAGTCCACCTGCATTTACAACCTCTGTTGCGGCCAGGAGAATACGACTGTTATCGACACAGGAGCCGAGGTGCAGTACCGGTGGAATACCTACGGTCTCACATACTTCAGCAAGACCCGGCCCACAATGAACTGCCGCAGCGCCTGGTGTCAGCAGCCCATGGACACCGGCCGCAATCGCACTACAGCCTGTTGTTAAAACAATGACATCATTTTTAATCAGTTCTTTAATAAGAACAATATGTTCCTCGTTATGCTTGGTCCTGGCGTTATTACAGCCGACAACACCGGCAATACCGCGAATACGGCCGTTGATGATATTATCATTGAGTGTGTAATAATCACCACGAAAAGAACCACCAAGGTGGTATTTGATTGATTCAACACCAAAACCGGCAATCTGGGTGGTCTTATGCTGTGGAATCATGATATCGGCACCACGATTCCCATAGTTCTCAATGGCCATCTTGACGATGCGAATGGCATCTTCCATGGCGTGATGCTCGTCAAACTCTATATGAATGACGTTTTCCTGCTCCATCTTGGCAATTGGATGGGTGGTGATCAGTTTTGTATGGAAACATTTGGCCACATTTGCCAGGTTCTGGAAAATACACTGAACATCGACAACCATGGCATCACAGGCACCGGTAATAATTGCCAGTTCCTGCTGCAGAAAGTTTCCTGCCGGTGGAATTCCATGACGCTGGAGGATTTCATTGGCTGTACAGCAGATACCACTGAGCTGGATACCTTTGGCTCCTTTTTCCTTGGC
>RCNC010001236.1_pt1 | contig 17145 bp, 17 predicted proteins | sample 2041301 | NCBI WGS metagenome assembly RCNC01 (sample SAMN09708231, study PRJNA481090) | Marine sediment metagenome, whole genome shotgun sequencing project. | biome: marine sediment; feature: ocean; material: sediment; isolation source: Sewage treatment plant 13A marine sediment (STP13A) ... | reverse complement strand
TTGCCACCATGTTCATGGCTTTGGTGATCTGCTTGGTCTTCTTGACACCCTGGATTTTTAACTGGACATCCTTTAACGTTGGCATAAAGTTGTCGTCCTTATCGCATGTGGTCTGGTTTCAGCAGTTTACCAACAGCCTTAATTGATGGTGTCCTTGAATTCTTCACCGTAGGCCTCGAGGCCCGTTTTGAGTAGGTCTTCAATCTCATCGGTGATATCCTGAGCCTCTTCCAGCTTGGCATAGATCTGCGGATACCGTTCTTCGATGAAGGGATAGAGACCGGCTTCGTACTTGGCGACGACGTCTGACGGGAATTGGTCCAGATACCCGCGGGTCGCCGCATACAGAATGGTTACCTGCATTTCATGAGACAGCGGCTTGTACTGCGGCTGCTTGAGCACCTGCACCAGACGCTCACCACGCGTGAGCTGCCGCTGCGTAGCTGCATCCAGGTCGCTGCCGAAGGCGGCAAAGGCCTCCAGTTCACGGAACTGGGCCATGTCCAGGCGCAGGGTACCGGCCACTTTCTTCATGGCCTTGGTCTGGGCGGCACCGCCAACGCGGGAAACCGACAAACCGACATTGATGGCCGGACGGACGCCGGCGAAAAACAGCGCCGGTTCCAGGTAGATCTGACCATCGGTAATGGAAATCACGTTGGTCGGGATGTAGGCGGAGACGTCGCCGGCCTGGGTTTCGATGATCGGCAGGGCCGTCAGGGAACCGCCACCGAGTTCGTCGCTGAGCTTGGCCGAACGCTCCAGCAGTCTGGAGTGGTTGTAGAAAATGTCGCCGGGGTAGGCTTCACGTCCCGGCGGCCGTCTGAGCAGCAGGGAGATCTGGCGATAAGCGACGGCCTGCTTGGAAAGATCGTCGTAAATGATCAGGGCGTGCTGGCCTTTATCCCGGAAGTATTCTCCCATGGCGCAGCCGGCGTAGGGCGCCAGGTACTGCAGGGTCGCCGGGTCGGAGGCACAGGCGGCCACGATGGTGGTGTATTCCATGGCCCCTTCCCTTTCGAGAATGGCGGCCACCTGGGCAACGGTGGATTTTTTCTGGCCGCAGGCCACATAGATACAGAAAACGTCGGTATTTTTCTGGGCCAGGATGGCATCCACGGCCACCGCGGTTTTTCCGATCTGGCGGTCGCCGATGATCAGCTCACGCTGGCCCTTGCCCACGGGGGTCATGGCGTCAACGGCCTTGAGGCCGGTGTAGCAGGGTTGGTGCACCGATTTTCTGGCGATAACACCCGGGGCCACCATTTCAACGCGGCGGGTCTCCGAGGAGTCGATGGCACCCTTGCCGTCGATGGGTTCACCCACGCCGGAAACCACGCGGCCGAGCACCGCTTCACCCACGGGCACCTGGGCGATTTTGCCGGTCCGTTTGACCATGTCGCCCTCTTTGATGCCGGAGTCATCACCCATGATGGCGATACCCACGTTATCCTCTTCCAGGTTGAGCACCAGACCGAGGATGCCGCCGGGAAACTCCACCAGTTCAAGTGCCATGACTTTTTCCAGGCCGTAGACGCGGGAAATGCCGTCGCCCACTGAAAGAACGACACCGGTTTCGCTCAGTTCGATCTTCTTGTCATAATCCGTGATCTGCTCTTTGATGATCTGACTTATTTCTTCAGCTCTTAGTTCCATTAGACACTCTCACCCCTTTTTAAAGATTCTCTCATATTGAGCAACTGCGTCCGAACACTGCCGTCCAGAACCAGATCACCGATGCGGGTCACAATGCCGCCGATCAGTTCCGGATCCTGCTCAACCTCCAGAATGATATCCTTACCTATCCGTTTGGACAGGGCTGACCGAATTTTATCAACGGTTTCGGATGAAAGTTCCGTGGCCGAAACCAAACTAGCCCGGGCGACGCCTTTGAGTTCATCGGCAAATTTTTGAAAAAAGTCATTGATATTGCTCAAAAATCCGATCCGCCCCTTATCGAATAGAAAAAGAAGAAATGTGGCCGTGGCCTGTGACAATTTAAGATTATCCATCACTGTCGTCAGGACTTTTTTGCGACCATCCGCGTCGTAAAGCGGATTGACCAGCACCTGTTGAAGGTTCTCTTCCTGCTCGATCAGATTAGCAAAAGCACCCAATTCTTCCCGGTACGTGTCGGTTTTCCCGTCCTCTTTACCGATCAGCAGGAGTGCTTTGGCATACCGCCTTGCAATCGCCAGATTCTTCACTATGCCACCACCTTCTCTAAGTATTCATCCACCAGTTTTTCCTGGTCGTCCGAATTGATTTTTTCCTTGATGATCGCCTCGGCCTTTGCCAGGGCCTTTTCCACGATCATCGCCTTGAGCTCAGTTTTGGCCTGTAAAAATTCGTGTTCGATATTCTTGCTGGCCTGTTCTTTGAGCCTCTCTGCAGCGGCCTCGGCTTCCTTCAGAATTCTGGCCTTGGCGTCTTCACCCTGCTTCACGTACTCAGCCAGCAAGGCTTCGGATTCTTTGTCCAGTTCAGCCATTTTGGCATCGTACTCGGCCAGTTTGGCTTGCGCCTCATTCTTTTTTTCTTCCAGGTCCGCCAGCTGCTCTTTGATGCCCTGAATGCGCCCGCCCAGCGCCTGGGAGACCGGCTTTTTGAGAACCAGAAAGAGTCCGATGGCCAGCACTGCGAAATTCATCACCCGATAGGTGTCTGTTTTCACCCACCCTTTGGCGCCTGCATCACCGTGTCCGCCTCCATCACCTTGCCCATCCGTGGCAGCCGCATCGCCGTGCTCGCCGGTGGTGGCTGCGTCGCTATGCCCAGCGTTAGTTGACGCAAAAACAGCGGCGCTCCCACATAGAAGAAGCGCAACCAACACTAGTGGTAACATCCACCCAGCGCGAAGGCTGCGCTTCCCGCTGAAAATTGGAACGTTCATTAAGCGACCCTCCCCAATATTTTTTGTCCTATCGCATCCGAAAATGCGTCAATTTCATCTTCAAGCGCGGCCTTGACGGTGCCCATCTCCTGAGTGATTTTTTCCCTGACGTCCTTGAGTTCGGACTGAGCGGCTTCATTGATCTTGCCGATGATCGCCTTTTCTTCATCCGCAGCGGCCTGCATCAGCGCTTCCTTCTCCTTCTGGCCGGCGGCGCGGGCCTGACGGACCCCTTCGAGATACGCGTCTTCTTTTGATTGGACCTGCTGGGCGGACCCGTCAATATCGGACTGCATTCCGACCATTTTTTCCTTTCGCTCCAGCAGGATTTTTCGAATGGGCTTATAAAGCACCATGTTCAAAATCCAAATCAGCAGCAAAAAATTAGCGATTTGTAAGACTATAGATCCATCGACGCTTACCATCTAAGAGCCTCCGTTGAAGTAGGATTAAATATTCCCAAAAAACAGCATATTGTCTATAAATGACGTGACTTACGAAAGGTGCGAACTCCGGCGGTCTATACCATCCGCATCGCCGAAATGTCAAAGGTTTTTTAAAAATTAATCCGTCATCCGGATTTCTTTTCATCCCGCGTTGTTTCCACCGATTTTTTTTCAACCGGCAGCGATTCTGGTTTGACCATGCTACAGTTTCCGTTAAAAAAAACTCCCGTTTCAATGGAAATCACCGGCGCCTGGAGATCACCTGTTATTTTGGCCGGCGGATAGACGTCTATTCGCTCGGCGGCGTGGATATGGCCATTGACGGTTCCTTTGACAATGGCTGTTCCAACGCGGATCTGTGCCTCCACCACCGCTCGTTCACCAATGATCACGGTGCCCTTGTCCGAAACGATTTTTCCATTGACCGCACCATCCAGTCGGATGGTGTCTTTAAAAGCCAGGGTCCCTTCGATGGTGGTCCCGACGCCCAGCAGTGTGGAAATATGGTCTGCACTCTCTTTTTTTTTCATCGCATCCCCCTGTTTACGCTTGAATGACACTGATTTCACACCCCGACCACGATGACCGCCTGTTGGGGTTATTCAAATTTGAATCGGCGCATGCTCACATTCATGAGCAAACCAATGCCGATCATCATGGTGATGATCGACGAACCGCCATAACTCACAAAAGGCAGGGTCACCCCCACCACCGGCATGAGTCCCATGACCATCCCGATGTTGATAAGCACCTGCCAGGCGATCATGGCGGTTACCCCCACGGACAGCATGGTGCCGAAGGGATCCCGGCAACGGCCGGCAATACTCAACCCCCAGGCAATAATCATCAAAAACAGAATGACTACCGACAACGATCCCATCAGCCCCCACTCTTCGGCCAGCACCGAAAAAATGAAGTCAGTATGCTGTTCCGGCAGGAAAGAAAGCGCGTTTTGGGTCCCCTTTAAAAACCCTTTGCCGGTAAGCATCCCCGATCCGATGGCAATTTTTGATTGAATGATGTGATAACCGGCGCCCAGTGGATCCCGATCCGGGTTCAAGAATGTCAGGATGCGCTGCTTCTGGTATCCACGTAAAAAAAACCAGACCAGCGGGACGAGCATGGTAAATGTGGCTATCAGCCAACTCAGCGCCCTGCGCTCGATCTTGGCAAAAAGGGTCATGACCCCGGCAATGAGCGCAATCACCATAGCCGTGCCCAAGTCCGGTTGACGGACAATCAGGGCAAAGGGCAGTGCGGTAAGAAACGCCGGGACTATCAGGTCCCGGAGGGTGAGCCCGTCGGTATTGATCAGCTTTGCAAAATAGCGGGCCAGGACGATAATAACGGCGACCTTGGCCATTTCGGAAGGTTGGAGGGAAAAAGGGCCCATGGACAGCCAGCGCCGGGACCCGCTTACGTACTTGCCGAAAAACAGCACTGCCGTCAAGGAGCCAACGGATGCCAGGTAAATGAAATTGGCCAACCGTTCGAACTGCTTGTAGTCAAATAAAAAACAGAAAATCATGACCCCGAAGCCGACACCATACCAAATCAGCTGTTTTCTGAACAGCACGAGATCCGGCTCGACTGCACCGGCGGATACGGCACTGTATAGCGCCACCAGCCCAGCGGTGGCGATGGAAAGGGTGAGCGCCAGGAGCCCCCAGTCAAAGCATTGCAGCAATCGTCTATCGAACATGACTTATCGTTCCATTCCATAACCTGGATAAACTGAAAACAACAAATCGCAAGCACCAAATCTCAAATAAACTCCAAATCCCAAATCTCAATAAAGAACAAAGACCCACGCTTGATGATCCTTTTGATCGCTCCACTATTGATGACTGTAATGCCCTTTCTTCAAGATCCTAGAGTTTGGAATTTTGAATTTGGCCCTTGTGATTTATTTGTCATTTGTTTTTTGGTCATTGAAATTTGTTTGCTATTACGCAGACGGGCCTTTGTGTATCAGCAGTTTAATCTCCTTCGGCGGATGATGCCGGTGCGACCGCCATTGGCGCATCGGGATTCGGTTGGCCCCCGGAGAGATAAAACCGGATCATTTCGGCCGCCACCGGAGCGGCGGCACTGGATCCATGCTCTCCGTGCTCGACGATCACGGCCACGGCAATCCTGGGATTCTCCCGGGGTGCATAGGCCACAAACCAGGCATGGTCCTTGATCGACCCCCAATCATTTTCACCATCGGCAGCATCGTCCCGCCGTCCCGCAACCTGGGCGGTCCCTGTCTTGCCGCTCATGGCCATTCCATCCAGGCGACTGCGCCACGCCGTCCCGTGCCGCTCATTGACGGCTTTGAACAGCCCCTCTTTGACCAGCCACAAGTTTTTTTCGCTGATTGGCAGCCGTCCCATGACCTCGGGGACACTCTCATACATGGTCTGCCCGTCCGCGGTCCGGATGGTTTTTACGATCATGGGTCGATAACGTACGCCCCCGTTGCCAACTGCAGAAGCCACCATTGCCATCTGCAGAGGGGTGGTCAGATTGAACCCCTGACCGATTGCGATAGACAGGGTTTCGCCCTTTTGCCAGGAAACGCCTGTCCGTTTTTTCTTCCACTGGGCGGTTGGAATCAGGCCGCCCTCTTCGTGACCCAGATCTACGCCGGTGGGTTCCCCCAGGCCAAAGGCATTGGCGTACCACGCCAGGCGGTCTACGCCAAGCTCGAGCCCCACTTTATAAAAATAGACGTCGCAGGATTCGCTCAAGGCTCTTAAGATGCTTACCTCACCATGCCCCCACTTTTTCCAGCACCGATAGGTCCGGTTGCCGAACTTGAGAAAACCGGGGCAGAAAAAGGAGGTGCTCTCATCGATGACGCCCTCTTCGAGCGCGGCGGCGGCGACGATGATCTTGTATGTAGACGCCGGTGGATATTCACCCTGGATGGCCTTGTTTTCAAGGGGGTGCAATGGATCCGATATCAAGGCGTTCCACGTGTCATGAGACATGCCGGAAATGAAGGCATTCTGGTCGAATGAGGGGCTGGATACCATGGCCAGGATTTGACCGCTGGACGGATCCACCGCCACGGCCGCTCCCGCCTGGTCCGCCAGCAACTGCTCCGCCGTCAGTTGGAGGGACTGGTCGATGGATAACACGATATTGTGGCCGGGGGTTGCACCCACTGTATTGATCACCCGAACCACCTGACCGGTGGCGTTGACCTCCACCTGTTGGCCCCCACGCTCGCCGCGAAGCCAATCTTCCCTGACCCGCTCGATACCGAATTTCCCGATGAAATCACCGCTTTTACAGTCGCTGTAAATCTTGTTTTTCAGTTCCTCGACGCTAATTTCTCCCATATAGCCCAAGAGATGAGCCAAACTGGGACTGAAAATATAATCCCTTCGGGGAGAGACGTTGACCAGGATACCGGGCAGGTCCCATCGGTTCACCTCGATGGCTGCCAATGCCTCCCGACCGATATCGGGTTTGAGCAGAACGGGTTTGTAGGCACGGGTCCCCCTGGCTTTCTCCAGGCGCTCCCACAACTGCGCTTCGTCAATACCCGTATATCGGGATAGCTTTTCAATGGTCCGCTCAAGCGGATTGGCGTCTTTGACGGTGATGCTCAGGTCATAGGACGGCCGGTTGTCCGCAATCAGCCGGTTATGGATATCATAAATCAACCCACGGGGTGCATCCACGCTTCTTAACCGAATGCTGTTGATCTCCGACAACCGGCGAAGCTCTGCACCATCGATCACCTGAAGGAACAGCAGACGGGCGATCAGCACCACAAAGGCGGCAATGACTACAGTCAGGGCAGCGCTCAGCCGCTTGCTGAACCAGTCGCTGTCCACATTGTCCAGGTAGTCGGTCAAGGTGTCCTCAAGGGGCTTTTTTCTGCATAGTAGGATTTTTTTGCCCGATCGACGACTTTCTGTCCACGAATGAAAAATAGCATCAGAAAGGGACCGGTGACCGCCCCCCACATGACCTGCCCGGAAACTACGGGAAAGATCGAATCCACCGGCCAGGGGGCCGACGCCAACACCACCGCGGAAAAAGCCACCACCAGGCTTTCGAAAACAACACCGGCGGTGACCAGGAGCGGCAGCAAAATCACATTGCCCACCTGCAGGAACTGGATGGCCCAGCGAACGCCCACGTACATCCACAGATAGACGGTAAGGTGAACGCCGAACACACCGCCGGAGATGCCGTCCATGGCCAGCCCGCCGAGCACGAGGACAGGGATAGCCGCCCGCGGCAGGTGGTAAGCCCCCAAATAAACCACGAACGGAGCCAGCAGGTCGTAAAGGTGCGCCGTACCGCCGCCAGTCAACAGTGTCGTCTGAAAAATGATCAGAAACAGGCAAATGATCAGATGGTAGCCGTAAGTCATCGTTCCCTGGGATTGTCTTCGTATGCCGGTTCGGAAATGATAAACACTTCTTCGAGGATCTCGAAATCTACGTATGGGGTAACCGACACCTTCTGAAAGATACCGGCGTTCTGGCGAACGATTTCGGAAATGCGCCCCACTCGAAACCCTTTGGGAAACACGCCGTCCAGCCCCGAAGAAACCACCATGTCCCCCACACTGATTTCATGCTTTCGCAGGACATAGTCGAATACGCAGTAATCGGCCCCTCCCCCTTTGACAATGCCCCGCGCCCGGGTTTGCTGCACCAGGGCATCCACGGCACTGTTGGGATCAGTCAGCAGGAGCACCTTGGCATACCGGGCCGACGCCTCGACAACCACACCGACAATCCCCTCGGGGATCACCACGGGAGCGCCCTGTCGAACGCTGTCCCGGGTGCCCTTGTCCACAATGATGGTCTTTGACCAGGCAGACGGGTCCTTGCCCACCACCTGGGCAGCGATCATTGGCCGTGGAATCTCTTTTTCAAAGCCTATCAGATGGCGGAGCCGGTCGTTGGCTATTTCGGTTTCGCTATAGCGGTTGAGTTGCTCCAGGCTCTGCCCCAGCGCCTTTTTCAGTCGCTGGTTTTCTTTGGCCTTGGAGACCAGAAAGAAGTATTGATTCCATGTGTCTTTTACGGAATCAAAAAAAGCAGTGAACTGTTTCTGGAAGGGAGAAACAATGACAAGGGCGCCCCGGCCGAGACCGGAAGGCGCCTGGGTGTGTTTTCCGGTTATCGTCAGAAGGACGATATTCACCGCAACCAGAACGATCACCAAGGCAACCAGAATCATCCTTTTGGAAAACATGGGGCCCGTTAAACGATGACGATCTGTTTGAGGATTTCTAGGCTGTCCAGCATTTTGCCGGACCCTAAAGCCACAGTGGACAGCGGATCTTCGGTAACCGTGATGGGGAGCCCACTCTCCTCTCTGAGCAGCTTATCCAGGTTCTTGAGCAAGGCACCACCGCCGGTGAGCACGATACCCCGATCCACGATATCGGCGGCCAGCTCCGGGGGGGTCTGTTCGAGAGCAATCTTCACCGTTTCCACGATGGCTTCAATCTGTTCGGAAATGGCTTCCCGGATCTCTTCGGAATCAATGGCCAGAATCTTGGGGATACCGGTAACCAGGTCTCGTCCTTTGACCTCGATGGTCTCTAGCTTGTTGGGGTCCGGGTAGGCGTTGCCGATGGTGGTCTTGATGATCTCGGAGGTACGCTCGCCGATGAGCAGGTTGTATTTGCGTTTGACATACTGGATGATCGCTTCGTCCATCTTGTCGCCGGCCACCCGCAGGGAGCGACTGTAGACGATCCCGGCCAGGGAGATGACCGCCACTTCTGTGGTACCGCCGCCGATGTCCACCACCATGTTGCAGGTGGGCTCGGTGATGGGCAGGCCGGCGCCGATGGCTGCCGCCATGGGCTCTTCGATCAGAAACACCTCGCGGGCGCCGGCAGATTCCGCCGACTCGCGAACAGCTCGCTTTTCCACCTGGGTAATACCCGAGGGTACGGCGATGATGATGCGTGGCCGGACGAAGGTCCGTCGGTTGTGAACCTTGTGGATGAAGTGGCGCAGCATGGCTTCGGTCACTTCGAAATCGGCGATCACGCCGTCACGCATCGGCCGGATGGCCACGATATTCCCCGGGGTTCGGCCGAGCATGTTCTTGGCTTCCATGCCCACGGCCAGCACGCGGTTTTTGGTGCGGTTGTCCGTTCGAACGGCCACCACGGAGGGCTCGCTGAGAACAATGCCCTTGCCTTTAACGTATACCAGCGTATTGGCCGTACCCAGGTCGATAGCCAGGTCGCTTGAAAAGACACCCAGAATGGAATCGATGAAGTTCATGCCGCCTCTTTTTCGTTTTGAATCTCAACAGCGCCAACTTAGTCTTGCACGAGGGGCAACGGCAATGGGGCCGGCCTTTCTGCGCAGTTAACGAGCTCAAGGCACCGCTACCAGAAATAGCCAGTGATTTCAAGACTTGATTTGTTGAATTCGGCTTTAATCCAATTAGATTTCAAAATGTTCCATGATCCGGTCATGGATAAGGGGGCGGAACTGACCCAGCCTGGTATTCCAGCGAAAGGGATGCACCCGGTTGGTGAGTAAGATAATGCAGCACTCTTTTTCCAGATCCATCCAGACGGAAACCCCGGTAAAACCCAGATGCCCCACGGTATTGGCTGAAAAATAGCGGCCCGCGCTGGAATGTTGCACCGAAGGGCGGTCAAAACCCAGCGGCAATGGATGTTTACCCTCCCCGTTGAAGACATCGGAAAGGATTTGCGTTGAGAAAACTGATCCTGACGAACGGCCCCGAAAATCGGCAACCAGGAATCGAAGCAGCCGAAAGACCGCATCGGCCGTGCCGAACAGGCCGGCGTGTCCGTCAACGCCTCCAGCAAACCAGGCATTATCATCATGCACTTCGCCGACCATCAGCCGGTTTCGCATCGGGCAAAGTTCGGTGGCGGCAAACGGTTTGCGGGTGAGATGGTCGCGGGTGAGATCCACGAAAAAAAGATCGGTCAATCCCATTGGGTCATAAATTTCAGTCTTGAGGAATTCATTCATGGGATAACCGGCCACCGCTTCAACCAGGCGGCAAAGCAGCATGAAACCCAGATCGCTGTAGAGGGTCGTCTCCCCCGGTTGGTAAGCTAGGGGTGTATGCTTTAAAAGATCAAGTACAGCCGCTTTGCGCCTCGACGGCAAAAGGGATTTTAGCGTCATATAGAAAAGACGGTGGGCGGGAAAACCACCTTGATGGCAAAGCAATTGGCGGATCGAAATAGTCGCCTTGTCGCTGCCGGCCAAAGCGGGCAGCCATTTCACCACAGGCTGATCCAAACTGATCCGTGCCTGATCAACCAGTTTGGCGACAGCCAGGGTGGTGGCCAGGGGTTTGGTCAGCGATGCCAGGTCAAACACGGCTTCCCGGATCATGGGTTGGCCCGAGAACAGGTTGGCCTTGCCATAGGCCTCGAAAAAAAGCCGGGTATCGCCGCTGCCCACCAAGAGCACCGCCCCGGGAAAGACATTCTCCCGCAAGCCCTGCTGCATCAGATGGTGAATGGAATGGCTATTCATCGCTACCCCCCATTAACGGACGGCGGGTCCCGCAAACGTCAATGTTCCGGAGTCCGTGTCCAACTGGACGGGCAAGCCCACAGGCAGCGTCATGTTGACCGTTTCATGGCCCACGTCGAATCCAGCCAAAATCGGACAATTCAGTCCGCCCAGCCGGTCGGCAACGATTCGGTGGACCTCGTCGGCTGACCCGCAGTCGGTAAATGCCCCCAGTGCCAGCCCGGCCAGGCCGTCGAAGCACCCGGCCTGCATCATCTGGGTCAGCATGCGGTCGATACGGTAAGGGGCCTCCCCCTGATCTTCGATCAGCAAAATACCACCGCTGAAATCCGGCTGAAACGGGGTACCCGTCAGGTGGCAAAACAAGGTCAGGTTGCCGCAAAAAAAGCGTCCCGCAGTGATGCCGGATTGAATCACCTGATTCGACGCGGAAGTAAGCGACAGCGGCGCCGGTTTAGACAGCGCCAACAGAAGACGATCCCGGGTCGACGGGTCAGCCTTGCCCAGGGTCGTGACCGTAGGCCCGTGAAAGGCGACCATACGGCAACGCTGAACCAGAAAATCCAACAGCACCGTAATGTCACTAAACCCGACAAATACCTTGGGATGGCAGGCGATGGCATCCACGTCCAGCAACGGCAGGATGCGCGTGGCCCCGTATCCCCCGCGGGCACAGATGATGCCGTCAATGTCGGAATCGGCAAACAGGTCGTTCAACAGGTCCGCCCGGTGCTGGTCCGCGCCGGCCAGGTAGCCGTTTTGATCGAATATAGCCTCCGGAATGACAAGGTTGAAATTCATGGATTCCAGGACCCGCAGGCCAGCATCGAATAAATCTCGATCAAATGGGCTGGCCGGCGCAACAATGCCAAGGGTGTCGCCGGGTTTGAGGGCCCGCGGCAGCACCGGATTAAATTGGCTCTGGGAGTTCACTTTTTTGTTTTTGCCTCCTTGACACCGGTTGATGATGATGCTAATTGTCTGATTTCTCGTCGGGGCGTAGCGCAGACTGGTAGCGCACTTGAATGGGGTTCAAGGGGTCGGAGGTTCAAATCCTCTCGCCCCGACCAGAATCAAAGCAATCAAGCCACTCAGCATCACTGGGTGGCTTTTTTTATCGTTCATTGTAACCCACTTTATGCAAAAGCTAAAGGCCGGATTAGTCATTCATGACTGGGAACCTGCAAAAGGCGGCCAGCTTTTCCATGACAAGGATCTCCGGTTTGGAAACAAGAAGCACCCACACAGCTGCATCCTCGACAATATACCGCCAGGTTTTCTCCAGATCCGCCTCATACATGGGCACAATGCGCCTGGCAAGGCTGTATGTGGCGTAACAGACCGCGGCTCATTCTAAAAGGTGTCTCATGCGGAACAAACGAAGGGTGCTGCAGTCAGGGGGGGAGGCGTTCAGCCAACGACTATCTCAATGTTCGCAGTGGGCGAGAAAAGCGACCGTATCATTTTCCGTGGAATACCGGCTCACGCTTTTCCATGAATGCGGTGACGGCTTCCATCAAATCCTCGGAAGGCAGTGCCGCAGCATTTTTCTGGGCCACATAGGACAGCCCGGCATAGACACCGTTGTCCCGGCTGAAGTTAATCACTTCCTTGACGCCTTGAACGGTGAGCGGTGCCATACCGGCAATCTCTATCGCCAGATCACCGGCGGCCAGGATCAACGCCTCCCGGTTTTCACAGACCCGGGTGACAAACCCCATCTGAAGGGCCTCATCGGCAGTGAAGTCGCGGCCGGTAAGGGCCAGTTCCCTGAACCACCCCTGGCCGATGATGTGGGGCAACCGCTGCAGGGTCCCCAGATCGGCGATGATGGCGAGCCGCGTTTCCCGAATACTGAACAGCGCATCGGCTGAAGCCAGCCGGATGTCACAGGCGGACAGCAGGTCCACACCGCCGCCGATGCAGTGGCCATGAACCGCGGCGATAACCGGCTTCCGGCAACGCTCGATGGCGTTGTTGCTCTCTTGGAATTCCACGATTTTTTTCCTCAGGCTTTCCCGGTCGTCGGTACCTTTGCCGCCCAGCATGGCCCCGGCTTCCATGAGGTCCAGACCTGCGGTAAAACTTTTTCCTTCGGCACGGATGACGACGGCCCTCACGGTGGGATCTTCGTCAAGGCGTCGGAAATACCCGGTCACTTCTTTAAAAAAGGTCATGCCCATGGCATTGTGCCGTTCTGGTCGACATAGATTCAGCCAGGCAACATGTCCGTCGATTTCCACCTCGATCGCTTTGTTTTGACTCATTTGGAAGTCCCTTTATTCGGGAGCCAATTCCCTTGAATCCCACCACTCTTTTCCGTAATTGACGAAAAGCTGTTTGCCGGCAGCTACCGCTTTGATGGTGTGAAACACAATCAGGTCCCGGTCGGTATCGTGCCAGTATTCGGTATTGTGATCGTAGGAGTGGTTGAACAGGCTTCCCCATCCAAGCACCAGGGAATAATAATCCGATTCACCATTGTCTTCCGATGATTCCAGATTGAACACGTAGTCATCCAGGGAATCGGCGCATTCGCCGGCTTTAATCCTAAGATAGGGGCACTCTTCAAGCGTCGTGTCTGCGGGGATTAACGTTGTCGTGAAAATCCCATGGCCGAAAACACATGGAGAAATAACAATCTTCGGATGTCTGAGAAGGGGCTTTCGCTTTTTCTTAATCGGTCGCATTCAATCGAGCTCCTGTCAATCCGATCAGGGATGGACCCATCTGCATGGACGAAGTCAATCCGCATTATATCCATCGGCCAGATGGTCGAGTCAAGACGAAAAACCGTCGGTGAAGTGGTCTCAGAGAATCGATCATGGGAACTTTCAGCAGCTTTGGTCTGAAATTTTGCCGTGCAGGCGGCGAATTCTCACACTGAGAACCCGGCAGACATGCAGAGCGATCTGGGGATACTCGCGCACGATTTCCTGAAGCTCCTGCTTGTTCAGGGTCAGAAACCGGGCGTCCTTCTTTACCCGGATGGTAGCCGAGCGGCGATCATCGCCAAAAAGGGCCATATCCCCGAAGTAGTCACCGGGTCCGATGGTGTCCAACTCGATTTCTCGGTCCACATTGCAGTCCTTGATCACCGCCACTTCGCCTTCCAGCACCAGAAAAAGCGTGTCGCCTGTCTCTCCTTCACGAAAGACCATTTCCATCTCATCAAAAGCCGCCTCCTCGGTGACCGAAGCCACAGCGGCCAGTTCGTTGACGGACAGGTCGGCAAAGATTTCGATTTTTTTTAGGTGTAAAATTTTATCCGTCAACGGAATCGCTGTCGCTATTTCCATTACTGTCTCCTGCCCGGATGGGGAATCCGTTTTTTTCAAGTAGTTCCGTGGCCGCAAGGGATACGTGCACGTTCTTGTGTTGAACAAGTGCCTGGATGCGGGCGGGAACCTCTGGTGAAACCGATAGTTGCCGAATCAGGGTAAGTGCCAATACTATCGTAACCCAGTTTGGGCTGCTCAGCAAGGCGTCAAAGAGTACCCAGTCCGTCGACACCTGCAATTCGTTGGGGAAAAGCCTTTGTCCCGCGGCGATGCGCGCAGAAACATCCATGTCGTCCAGCAGCGGTGTCAGCAGGCGAACCAGGCTTTTATCCAGAATGTCGTCCATCGCTTCCAAACTATTTGCCCGCTGACGTATATCCGCTGAGAAGATGCTTTTTGCGATCGTCTGCATCCGCCCCGATTGATCTTGAGCGGCCAACACCCGCAGGGTCGTCTGCAGGGTAAACCAGACCCGCTCGTCCAAGTGGACGGCCAGCAATTCCTGCAGCGCCCCACTGGGCATAAGCCTGACCCCTTGGGCTTCAGCCGTCAGCTGATAACAAGTTAGGGCCTGAAACCGGACAAACCGAAACACGTCCAGATCCTTGATGGCCATGTCCGCCAGCAGACCGAACAGAGACTCTCTCACTTTTTTCTGGGGAAGTGAAAGCGATTTTACCAGCCGCAGGGTGTTCTGATAGTCGGCAGCCTTGATCTTCTCGCGGGCAAGTCCGGCAATTGCATCGGATTCATCCCCCAACAGCGGAATCACGTTCTTCAAAGAGCCTTCATCGTCGATCTGGTAAACTTGAAGCACGGCGCGCCGCATGCGCGGATCCGGATCCCACAGCCGGAGCACCACCAGGGGGTTCAGGCCCGCCAGGTTGATGGTGCGAAGACTGCCCAGAACCAAAAGCAACGTGGCATCATCGGAGGTCAACAAAAGCGCCTTCAGTCGCTCCGCAAAACGGATATCCCGGCATACCCCGGTAGCAATTATGCCGGCACAAAGGCTGTCGGCATCTTCAGACCACAGCCATTCTTCAATGACTGTGCCATACCGGGCCGGTTCAACCGTATAAAGGGAGCCCACAGCATGGGCTTTGGCCTCAAGGGGAAGCGGCGATTCGTAAATGCGCCGGTTAAATGGGGCAAAGATCTCAGGTGATATGCGGTGGCCGGCATCGATCAGGGCCACGGCCAGTTCAGGAGACCCTTGCTCGATCAGTTCGGTGAAGGATTCAACAGCAGCCGGGCCGGACTCATCCGAGAGCAGTTCGATGAGTCCGATACGGGTCCGGGTATCCTGCTCTTCCCGCAATGCCGTTAATAAATAGCTGTCCAGCCCGCTGAAAGAGATGGACTTGAGCAGTTGAGCATACCACAGACGATTTTCTCCTGATGAATCTTGAAATTGCCTGACGAGGTTTTCCTGAATTTTCTTGTCCCGAAACACCTGGCCCAGTTCACTGGAATTGAGGGATCGAAAATCGACTCTGTTGTCTGAAACCAGATCTAAAAGAATGCCGGCATACCGACGCTTGAGCACAAAGGGAGTGACCACCCAGGCCATTACAAAAGGCAAGGCCACCAGGGAGAGATAGCGCGGATGGAACAGGGTGTCGGAGAGCAAAATAAGCCCGGATCCTAAAAACAGACCGATGCGAACAATGGTACCGCGCAGAAAAGGCCGGATCATGGCCCGGTAGGATTCCGGGAACAGGCCGGTCACCACCGCGATGGCCGGGATGTTAATGGTGGTGCGGATGATGTTGGCGGACATGCGGGCATACATGGCCGCTAAGGCATCGAACCGGAAAAGGAAGGCAAGGAACACCAGCATGTAGTTAAAAGGGTGGAACATCAGCGCCACGGGCAGCCCGAAGCGGTCGTAGAGCTTGCCCACGAAGAGCAAGATCACCAAGCTGATGATGTTGAGTACACCCCTGAAATAGCTGAAAAATTCGATGAGGCCGGATTCGGTGGCAAACTGTTCATTGACGGCAAAATTGAACTGGTAGTTCATGATGGGGATCACCACATTGGGCATAAAGGTGAGCACCACCAGGATTTTCACCAGCACCGAGGATTTCATCAGGGGCAGCACCGTCTTGAATTCCTCAATCATAGAGGTGCGGCTCTTTTTTCCAGCCTCTTTTTTCTGCTGGAAAAGCAAGGTGGGATACCGCTTTCCCATGGCCTGCACGGCCCAGGCGCCGGCCAGGGCCGTGCCCATGTATACCAGCAGCAGGTTATCCAAGTGCAGCCATCGGGCCACCAGAGGCGTGGCAAAACTACCCAGAATCTGTCCGATAACGCCGCCTGCGGTGATCAGCGGAAAGAGCCGTTTGGACTGTCGGGTGTTGAACAGATCGTTGGCCAGGTTCCAGAACAAAAGCGCCAGTAGGACCTCGTACTGTGACTTGAGCATAAACAGGGCGGGGTAAATCAGATCGATCCCAAAGGGGATGATGGCCCGGATGCCCGCGATGGACAGCGCGCAGAAGACAAATAGCCGCGCCAGCAACCTGGCCCCGGGCAGACGGGTCATGAATCCGGTCATGACACCCATGACGAAGAAGGTCAGCACCGCGTTAAGCATGTTCACGATCGGCATGTATTCGACGCCATATCGCTTTAGAAATGCCGTTTCAGCATAGTTGTTCAGAAAAATCCCGGAGCTGCGGACCAGGAAGAGCAGCGCAACCGTCCAGAAAAACAGGCCGAGTTCTTCTTCATTGATGTTGAGCCAGCGGCCTATTCTTTTATGGATTGCCAAGGCGAATTTTCTCTTTCAGGATTGAACCCTCCCCGCGGCCCCGATGAGCGGGATCTCTGCTTCGCTCCGACAAGCCGCGGGGAATGTTCTGCCTATAACGGCAGTGCTGCGCAGTACCGTAAGGATAAAAATCGATTTTCAGTTCGCTCGCTAACCCCGCCGCACCGATACTCGGTATCTCTGCTTCGCTCCGACCCCGATGGCGGGATCTCCGCTTCGCTTCGACAAGCGGCGAGGAATG
>RCNC010001234.1_pt1 | contig 17146 bp, 16 predicted proteins | sample 2041301 | NCBI WGS metagenome assembly RCNC01 (sample SAMN09708231, study PRJNA481090) | Marine sediment metagenome, whole genome shotgun sequencing project. | biome: marine sediment; feature: ocean; material: sediment; isolation source: Sewage treatment plant 13A marine sediment (STP13A) ... | reverse complement strand
CTTTCCGGGCTGTTGAGGTTCCAATGTCTCCACTGTCGCTATACAATCATTATTTCTAAACCATCGGTTTCAAAAAGTAAGAGGGAAAAAATATGAACGATATCCATTCGAGTGTCAAGGAACAAAAACACTTTATCATCCAGAGCCGGCGCGACTTGCACCGTATCCCGGAAACCGCCTTTACAGAGGCCAAGACAGCCCTGTACCTGGCAGAGAAACTAAAAGTGCTTGATGTGGATGTGGAGACCAATATTGCCACCCACGGCATTGTTGCCCTGATGAAAACAGGCAAGCCCGGACCAACCATCCTGTTCCGGGCGGATATGGATGCACTGCCCCTTACCGAATCCACTGGACTTTCTTTTGCTTCCACCCACGAGGGTATAATGCACGCCTGTGGCCATGACGCCCACATGGCTATGGTACTTGGTGCGGCCAAGGTGCTGAACGAATTAAAGGAAAGGCTTTGCGGTAATATAAAATTTCTCTTCCAGCCTGCCGAAGAAGGGCCGGGCGGCGCCAAACCCATGATCGAAGCCGGCGTAATGCAGAACCCGACAGTGGACTATGCCTTTGGCTGTCACGTATGGCCGGATATTCCTGAAGGTTGCGTGGGCGTCGTTTCCGGGCCATTCATGGCGGCCATGGACCGTTTCGACATTAAAATAATCGGCAAAGGAGGGCATGGTGCCATGCCGCACGAGTGTGTGGATGCACTGGAGGTGGGGACCCAGGTTGTCAATGCCCTGCAGCGCATGGTCAGCCGGCACTCGAACCCCCTTGAACCCGCCGTGGTCACGGTGGGCACGTTTAATGCCGGCACGGCATTCAACATAATCCCAGGGGAAGCAACCTTAAGCGGAACCACCCGCACCTTTTCCAATTCTGTCTGGGAACAATGGGAAGACAACATGCACAGAATCGTCAGCAATGTCTGCGCTTCCATGGGGGCTGAATTCGAATTGATCTACACACAAGGTTACCCCGTGACTGTCAACGACACTGATATGACAGCATTGGTGAAAAAGTGTGCCACAGGCGTTGTGGGCGAGGATCGTGTCGTCACCCCCCAAAAGACTATGGGGGGTGAAGATTTTTCATTTTTCCTTCGAGAAACCCAAGGCGCTTACTTTGCTTTAGGCACGGGCTATGAAGGTGGTGCCTCGGTGCACAACCCGGCATTCGATTTCAATGAGGATATTCTCCTCACCGGAGTGGAAACCTTTTGCAGGATTGCCCTTGAGCTGATTTCAGATTAACCCTTCAGATTGATTGCGCGTGTGACTGGTCCGGCTCGTTCTGATCATTGTTGAACACTTCACACGTTTTGCACCAAATCCGAATATCATTTTTCCGGAATACATTTTCACATACTTCACGACTGTACATTACCTTTGAGTCCTTGGGACATTTAACCAGGTCTTTCTGCATTGCCATCTCCTTTCAATTTCAATTACAGACTCTTTAATTATGCCTAACGTGAGCGTTTCATCCAGTATTGAAGATTCCTCCCAGCAAGCGACCGTAAGGACTGCTACCTTATTGAGATTCGCTCGTGTACCCCGTGGCACGCCACGGAGAATGCGCCCGCTGTTGGGATTCAGACATTACATGCCAATAGCCAAGGTACCCAAAACCGATACAGCCACAAACGCCGCCATGAACAGACAATCACACACCCCCCAGATCATTAACTGCTTCATTTTTGCTGCCTCCTCATTCCATGTTCATTTGTTTAACTATATTGTTTATCAATAGTGTTACTATGTTTATTATTATAAACACACAAACCAAAAAAAATCAGCGAATCTCCCTGCAAACCCAGATGACCTTGCCGAGAATCCTGACCTGGTTTGCATCGTTTCCTTCCAGATATATGGGTGCATAGTCCCTGTTGTCGCTGCGCAGAACCAGCTTTTGAGGATGCTTTTCAACCCTCTTGACCATAATGGTGTCTTCGATTCCCAGCGCAAAAATCGCTCCGGCCAAAATGTTCTTCTGACTTTGATCCACCAGGACAGTATCGCCATCCCTCATTTCCGGCTCCATTGAATTACCGAAAATATCCAGCAGAACCATCTGATCGGGGACCCCTCTTTTGGTGAGCCAGGCTTTGCGAAATGAATAGTACCCCTGAACATCCCCCCCCACTTCAAAGGACCCGTTTCCAGCACACAGCCGTGCAGACACCTTTGGAATTTTCGCAAAACCAGAGTGCTCTTCTTGTCGCCTGCCCATGAACACATGGCCCTTTCCTGTTTCCAACCACTCTGGACTAAGGCCATAAGAACGGTACAGTTGCAGTAGCCAACGATCTGGTATGGCACCCTTTTTACGGGCCTGGGTGACCGCGGAACGGTTGACCTTGAGTATTCTTGCCAGGTCAGTCTGGGAATCGATGCCGGCAGCCTCGTAAACCCTTTTTAGAAAATCGTCGAAATCCAACGCGGTCATGAAATGTCCTTTTTATTCATATTCACTGTGTTTAGTTTTATTAACAGTTAAATTAATATAATGCAACATTTTTTTCAAGGCCATCTTCATCTGATCCCGCTTGACGGCAAACATTGCCTGTGGCTGGCATGCCGGCGACCCGGCAGTCATGGAGCGAACCGTCAAATTGTCGGGGGATATGCCAAACAGCCACGGTCATATCAGCGGACATTGAAAAAATCGCCCAGGCTGTTCCCTGGGACAGGGTGCGTTTCCGGCAGGTAGGTCTAGCAGAGGCCCATGTCGCTTACCGGGAACGGGAAGAAGCGCTCACCCGAATCTCCGGGATCCTTTCATAACAGTAACACGATTAAAGCTGTCAGGCCTTGTCCACGGCTGCGCGCCACCGCTTCAGAACAGCTACACGATCCTCTTCCGTGATGTCAGGATTGAACGTCCGGTCCTCCTTCCAAATCCCGGCAATATCCGCAAACCCGGACCACATGCCGGCCCCCAGGCCGGCCAAAAGGGCTGCACCCAACGCGGTGGTCTCCACGATTTGGGGCCGAACGATAGTGCATCCCAGAAAATCAGACTGCATCTGCATGAGCAGATTGTTGGCACTAGCACCGCCGTCCACCTTCAACCGCAGCAACTGCCGTCCACTGTCTGACTCCATGGCCTTGAGGATATCGACATTCTGCAGGGCAATGCCCTCCAGGGTCGCCCTGGCCATATGGGTCCGCCGCGTCCCCAAGGTAAGTCCGGTGATAACTCCGCGGGCATCACTGCGCCAGTGCGGAGCGCCAATGCCCACAAAAGCCGGTACGATGGTAACACCACCTGTGTCCGGTACCTGTGACGCCAAGTCCTCTATTTGTGATGCGCTTTCTATCATCTCAAGACCGTCCCGCAGCCACTGCACCGCAGATCCTGCAATAAAGGCCGATCCTTCGAGGGCATAGGTAGTCTTGCCATTAATGCGCCAGGCAACGGTGGTCAGAAGCCTGTTGGCGCTGGGGATGGGTTGGCCCCCTGTGTTCATGAGCAGGAAAGCACCGGTTCCGTAAGTGCACTTGGCTTCGCCGATTTCAAAACAGGCCTGGCCGAAAAGCGCAGCCTGCTGATCTCCGGCCATTCCGCAGATGGGAATCCCGTCCGGCAGAGTGGGAACATTCTTTGTGTGACCGTAAATTTCAGCACACCCCCTTATATCGGGAAGCGCCTTTTGAGGAACATCCATGATCGTACAGAGCTGTTCATCCCACTCAAGGGATTCAAGGTCCATCAAGAGGGTTCGGGACGCATTGGTTGCATCGGTAACGTGGGCGTCCCCCCCGGTCAACTTCCAGGTCAAGTAAGTGTCGATGGTCCCGGCCTTTACCCTGCCGGCCTCGGCTTCCTCCCGCAATCCAGGAACATGGTCAAACTGCCATTTCAGTTTTGTGCCGCTGAAATAAGGATCGAGCAGCAAACCCGTCTTGGATTGGAACAGTTCCTCTTGGCCGTCCTGCTTCAATTTTTCGCAGATATCGGCCGTACGGCGGCACTGCCACACAATGGCATTGTGGCATGGTTTACCGGTTGCCGCATCCCAAATCAGGTTGGTCTCCCGCTGGTTGGTAATGCCGATGGCACCAACATCTGCCGGTGAAATATCTCCGGCCGAGAAGGCCGCGGTCATGGCCTCCAGCACGGAATCCCAGATGTCGTCCGCATTGTGTTCGACCCATCCAGGTTGCGGATAGATTTGCTTGAATTCCCGGTAACCGTGCGCCCGGATATTGAGTTCATTGTCCAGAAGGACGATAGTTGTTCCGGTTGTTCCCTGGTCGATGGACAGAATAATCCCTGGCATGTTGCCCTCCTATATTTAAAATCATCCAGAAAAAATCAGCTTGCTGATTTTAAATATCTACTTCATCTTTCAAAGTCAATTACCACCCCAAAAAAGGAAGGTTTGAGATAGCGACAATCAAATGCAAACTGCTCATATTTGGAAGTTTGACATCTTCACCCCTGATTGCTACTGTGGTGACTACCCTCTAACAAGGTTACCCTATTACAGAATTGAGAGGTCAACAATGAACGATTACAAAGAAAACATCAGTTCGTTTACCGGGCAGAATGGCACTGACATCTTTTATCGGCACCTGCCGGCGGAGAATGAAAAAGCGCGACTGGTCATCGCCCATGGACTTGGTGAACATTCCGGGAGATATCTAAACATCTTCAACCGTCTTGTTCCGGCTGGTTTTTCCATCTGGGCCCTGGATTTCCGTGGTCACGGAAGAAGCCAGGGTAAAAGAGGACATATCGACACTTTTGATCATTATATTCTGGACCTGAAAAAGCTGATCGAGATATCTCGCCAAAACAGTCCCGGGGACGGCAAGCTATTCCTTCTGGGACACAGCATGGGCGGCCTCATCGCCCTTAACTACATTGAACGGTTTTCAGAAACCGTTGACGGCGCTGTGGCTTCATCACCGGGCCTGGGAATGACGGTGCAGATCCCAGCGGTAAAGGCCTTCATGGGGAAGGTGATGTCTTCCATATGGCCGGGCCTTTCCATGGGCAACGAACTGGATGCTTCGAAAATCAGTCACGACCCTGACGTGGTCAAAGCCTACATCGATGACCCCCTGGTACACGACCGGGTGACGGCGCGCTTTTTTACGGAATTCCTGTCGGCCATGGTTGAAGCCAATACCAATGTATCTGGGATAAAAGTGCCTATCCTGATGCAGGTTGCCGGTGATGACCATATAGTGGATGCTCAATCGTCAAAACAATTTTTTAATCGCCTGGATGTGCAGGATAAAACACTCCACTTCTACGACAATCTATATCACGAAATCTACAACGAAACCCGGGCGGAAAAGGAAGGCGTCATCGACGACCTTGAGAAATGGCTGGCAAGCCACCTGTGATTCAGCTATAGATCAAGTTCAGCGGCAAGGGCGGATTCTTCCAGATACCAGGTTTGGGCAGAATATGCTGGCCGCCGACCGTCAACCAGTAGAGGTCAGGGTTGACGTCTCTCAGTTTGCCGTCGTCCGGCGGCCTGGCCTGGTTGGTGTAGGCGTAGGTGGTCTGAAAAATGCAGACGCTCTGTTTTCCGGCACGGGCGACCACATAGTTTTTCTTGAAGGTGATGGGTTTGATCCTCTGAGCGGCGGCAATATCATTGATTTCGCTGTCGGTAAACTTCTTCAAAATAGCCCGACTGGCGCCGCGCTCCGAAATCCTGATCAATGCCCTGGATTCACTGCTGCCGACATACACCGTCGTGATGCAGGGAAGCCGCTTGAAGTACTGGGCTGCCACGATAGCAGCCGTTCGCCTGCCGCCCACCATGACGGGCACACTGTAATACTCAAATAATTTTTTCTGAAGATCCTCGGCACACTTATCGCCCTTTTCATATAGGTCTTTGGAAATATACCTGAGGTCACGGGCCAGGTCCTCGGCAGCTTCCGCTATGGGCCAATCGATACGCACGTGGAAATGGGAAAGCAAATAGCGGTTTCTGGCCGTGCTGGTTTTATCCCTTTGAATGAGGAGCGCATAATCCGCCGGCAGTGTGTCTTTCATGAAGTTGAAAAAGTGAACCGACTCCAGATACTTCTGGTTCCGGTCAAACTTCTCAGACAGGGACAGTGCTTCCGAATGCTGCAGGTTTATTTTGGTAGTCTTGTTGTCATCAAAAAACCGGATGTATTTCTTATGGATGGAATGGACAAAATCCTCCACAAAAATTACCAGAAACGTGTTGTGGTGTTTATACTCCAGATCCGGTATCCGTGCACGGGGCTTGAGCTCCCGCTTTTCCACGAAGGGATATTTTTCTTTCTTCGAGGTGAAATTGGCGTAGGAATCGATTAGGGAATATTGCAGCATGAACTGATCGAGTTCGTCCCGCAGCAATTCATAGTAGGAACGCCTCAGCCGGTTAGCCTGGCTCAACTCCTCACGTACACTCCAGAATGCCACTTTGCTCTCCTGCTGTCTCATACATCCACTTAATTTAAGCGTTTGGCGTGAGTTGTTTTAGATATATCAATCGCTGTCAACAGCGAATAGCCGCATAGGTTTTGGAATGTTGTTTCGCCAAACACTATTAGCTGCAACCTTTTTTTCAGCACAATTCAAAGGTATTCATACCATTGTTTTGTTTATTCGTCAACGATAGAAGTCGTTACGGTTCTGCTTCTCCACCCAGCGGTTCAGCGACTCACGGTATCGATAGCCCAGGTATGCGACCAGTCCACTGATCAAGAGCGCGAATACGAACAGCAGATAGTTTTCCTCGAATAGCATGGCCCCCTGGAGGCTCAGAGTGAAGGTGCCGGGCATCCTGCCGATAGCTGCCATCAGGATAAACACCTTGAACGGTAAAGCGCTCAGACCCAAAAACAGACAAAGATAATCCTTTGGGAAACCGGGAATGATGAATAGAATGAAAAGTAGCATGACGCCCTTCTGACTGACCAGCCTGTCAAAACGGACAAGATGCCTTTCCGGTACCAGTTTCCGGATGTAACGCTTTCCGAAAAATCGGCCTATGTAGAAATTGATCCACGAACCGATGGTCAGGGCAATACTGGAATAGATAAACCCCCTGGCCACACCGAACAGATATCCCCCGATAAAACCTGTCGCCTCTCCCGGGACAGGCGCAAAGATCACTTGCAGGACCTGAAACAGCATGAAAACAATGGGTGCCCCTTCCCCGAAAGCTTCCACAAACCGGGCTGTTTCTTCACGGTCGCTGAAAACCGCCCAGAACTGTTCGATCCCCTGCATCAGTTGTGATCTGAAATAAACAACAAGCAGGGCCAGGCAGAACGTCACGGCCAATCCGATAAGGACAGTATATCCATACTTTGATTTCTTCAGATTCATACGATCATAGAAATGGCGAAGACGGTTATAAGATTATTGTTAAAACCAATTCGGAGACAATCAAGAATATTGTCAGGTTTCACTCTCCTCGAGTGCCGCAACAGCAGGCAGTATCTTGCCCTCCATGAGCGTGAGAAAGGCACCACCGCCGGTTGATATATAGGACATTTTCCCAGCGTCGCCCGCTTTGTGGATGGCACTGCCGGTATCTCCGCCGCCCACGATAGTCAGTGCTTGGGACGCTGCCAGTGCATGGGACATGGAAAATGTACCCAGGCTGAAAGCATTCATCTCAAAGACACCCATGGGGCCGTTCCATAAAATCGTGCCTGCATCGCTCAATGCTTCGGTGTAGAGGGCCGTTGTTGCCGGGCCTATATCCATGGCCATCCAGTCCGCCGGGATTTCCTGAGCCGTGCACACGCGACTGTCGGCCTCTGCGTCAAACCGTTGTGCTGCCACAACATCCACCGGTGTATAAAATTTAACCCCCAGTTCCAAGGATCGTCGGTAGACCTCGCCTGCGGTTTCGATACGGTCTTCCTCGATTTTCGATTTCCCGACGCCAAAACCGAAATACCTCAAAAAGGTATTGGCCATGGCACCGCCGATGATGATCTTGTCCACATGCCGCAACATATTTTCCAGGGCGCTCAACTTACTCGAAACCTTAGCACCGCCGACAACTGCCGCAAGCGGCCGTCGGGGCTTGATCATTGCCTTTTTAAACCAATCCAGCTCCTTGACAAGCAAACGACCGGCCGCCGTTTGCGGTGCGTGCTTGGTTACCGCAACAACAGAGGCATTGGCGCGATGTGAGACGGCAAAGGCATCATTGACATACAGATCGCACAGCCTGCCGAGCACCTGGCCAAAGGCATTGTCGTTCGCCTGTTCCTCTGCGTGGAAACGGAGGTTTTCGAGTAAAAGGATTTCTCCGGGCTTCATTTTTTCGACCAAGGCTTCGACTTCAGGGCCGACACAATCAGGGGCCATACCCACGGACCTACCCATCAACTGCCCCAATCGATCGGCTACAGGGGACAGGCTCAATGCTGCAACTACCTCACCCTTGGGCCGCCCCAGGTGAGAGGCGACAACCAATTTAGCCCCCTGTTCGACAGCGTACTCCAGCGTGGGAATGGCTGCCCGGATCCTGGAATCATCATCGATCTTGCCTTCCGTGGTCAGAGGTACGTTGAAGTCAACCCTGACTAGCACCCTTTTACCTTTTAACGCAATGTCCTCGATCGATTTCATGGTGATCCTCCAGAATCGATATCCAACTTCCAATGGTCACGTAGGGGTGCTCCTTATGGGTACCCGAACGGCTGCAGACGATTCGCGGAAACGGACAGACACAAGGCCTGCCCCTACTTGGTCATTGATTATTCGTTATTGGATATTGGCTATTCGCTTTCCCCGTCCTTCACCTTTCTGCGTGCATCCAGCTCTTTTTTCTTGGACCAACGTTCCAAAAAGCTCAGCATGCCGGACGCGTAGGCTCTATCCACCGTGTCTTCACGAACACGAAGCCCCTGCCCTCCCTGCATGGCGGAACGCAGGCACTCGGTTTTATGGGCACACTCCAAGCATGCTTCAGGAGCATGCCGGAGACCGTCCCCCCCTTCGGGAAAAACCGTATCCAGGTCGCCAAAGCAGGTTGGAAGATCTTTTTTATCGGTTTTCATAGTCCTGATTCATCTGCGCAATAAGCCCCTGGTCCGCAAAACTGAAATAGTTGCCATTGCCGATAACCAGATGTTCGTGAATCGTGATGCCCATGGTTCGACAAGCAAAAATTAGCTCGCGGGTAAGCGCCATATCTTCAGGCGACGGGTCTGGATCGCCGGAGGGGTGGTTGTGGGCAAATATGAGTGCCGCCGCACGATGATCAAGAGCGGCCCGAACAACTTCCCGGGGATATACCGAACTGGCTGTGAGGGTTCCCTTAAAAAGGGTATCGGCGCCGATCACCCTGTTCTTTGCATCCAGAAAAACGACCTCGAAGCACTCTCGATCCTTGTCGCGCAGGTGATGCGTCAGGTACTGAAACAGCGCCCTGGAATTGCTGACCACATCCTGGTTCTCCAGCTTCCTGTTTAGATAGCGATCCGCCACCGCCTTGATCAGTTTGAGGCCCAACTGGTTTTTCGGCCCAATGCCCTCCACTTCACACAACTCCCGGGAAGAGGCTTCGAAGACTCCCTGTAGCGTCTTGAATCGCTTCAGGGCGGCCTTGGCCGGATCCTTGCAGTCCTTTTGCGGTGTGCCCAGGGTCAGCAGAAGCTCGATGACTTCGTAGTCGTGAAAACCACTCAGGCCTGATTCCAGAAATTTTCCCCGCAGGCGGCCCCTGTGCCCGGCCCCCTTGTGCACCGGTCGTCGTTTTCGGGGCTTGTCTCCCTTTTGATTGTCATCTGATTTTTTACTCAAATTTTAACCCACCACAAAGTTAGCAAGAACAGGGCTAAAGCCCTGGACTACAGCCCTAAGCTGCTTACTGTCTTCCATCCAGGTGGCTTTTTACTTTAACCCTAGCACCATTGAACTGAAAAGATGGCCAATCGATCGCCAAACGTTGAAAAGCTTACCTTGTTTCTGATGAAAATGCATACCTAATGCGCAGCATTTGGTGTGCATTATAAAAATGAATTTCGCCTGCTACAGTGACAAGAGAGAACATGGAACGATTCCCTTTGTTCAAACAACTGGTCAGTTTACCCGCTGAAAAAATTCATTTTTCGTCGAGCTCATCTTTGAGGTCCCGGGTCATCAGCCGGAACAAGGCCTCTTGAGGAGGCACGTCGTTATATAAGACGTGATAGATTTCACTGGAGATCGGCATTTCCACTTCCAGCTTGCGGGCCAGATTGTAAACCGATTTAGACGTTTTCACGCCTTCCGCCACCATGCGCATCTCGGAGAGGATCGTGTTCAAGCTTTTTCCCTGCCCTATCTTTTTTCCCACTGTATGGTTGCGGCTGAGATCGCCGGTGCAGGTGAGGATTAAATCGCCGATACCGGCGAGGCCCGTGAACGTCCTCGGGTTGGCCCCCAGTTTCAACCCCAGGCGCCTGATTTCCGTCTGCCCGCGGGTAATCAGTGCTGCCCGGGTATTGAGGCCCAAGCCCAGGCCGTCGATAATCCCGGCAGCGATGGCAATCACATTTTTCACAGCCCCGCCCAGTTCAACACCCGTGGGATCGTCACTGGTATACACCCTGAAATAGGGTGTGGCGAATATGTGCTGCACCCGCATCGCCACTTCCGGGTCATGGCCCGCCACCGTCACCACCGTGGGGACATCAATGGCGACTTCCCTGGCAAAACTGGGGCCTGAAAGGACCGAAAAGTTACCTGGCGACAGGGAAGGCATCATCTCCGCGAGTACCTGGGTCATGGTCAGATGCGTATTGTTCTCGATTCCTTTGGATGCTGAAACAACGATGGTGTCAGGTGAAACAAGGGGGGCCATCTCCCCGGCCACTGTGCGCACAAGATGGGATGGAACCACAGTAACCAGAAAATCCTTGTCAGCGACTACGCTTCCGATATCGTTGGACGGTGTAAGATTGTCAGAGAGACGAATTCCTGGCAAGAATATCTCATTCTCGCGCCTGTCCATAATCTGCTGTTGGACCTCTTCTTCAAATACCCACAAATCAATGTGAAAGCCTTTGCAGGCTAGAAGGTTGGCCAGGGCCGTACCCCAGCTCCCAGCCCCCACCACGCCAATTTTTATATCTTTAATATTCTCCGACATTCCAATGCATACTCCAGGCAATATCTTCGGAAAGCGCAATACGGTTGAATAGCACTGCCTGCGTTCGACAAGCCATCACGCAAACACCAAATTACATATTGCAAATTGCAAATTACATAAAATCAGGAAAAATAATTCATTCGCCTGGGGCGAATGAATTATTTTTCAGCCAGACGCGCCGCGCCCACAACCCTTTCACCCGGCGCCATGCCGATCAGCTTGACCCCCTGGGTGTTGCGGCTGATCACGGAAATACCACGAATGGGCATGCGGATGATTTTACCTCTGTCGGTCATCACCATGAGGTCGTCATGCTCCTCCACCAGCAGTATCGAAATCACCATGCCGTTGCGTTCATTGGTCTTGATGGTGATGACCCCCTTGCCGCCCCGCTTCTGGATCGGGTACTCATCGATGGATGTGCGCTTGCCGTAACCTTTTTCAGTGGCTGCCAGCAGTGTCTGGCCATGGCTCAGCACCTGCATGCCCACAATGCTGTCGCTCTCTGCCAGACGCATGCCGCGAACCCCTCGAGCCACCCTGCCCGTGGGCCGCACGTCGGACTCGTGATAGCGGATAGACTTGCCCATCACCGAGCATAGAAAAACATTCATGGTGCCGTCCGTAATCCTGGCCGCAATCAGTTCATCCCCGGGAACCAGGTCCAGGGCAATGATGCCTCCAACCCGGGGACGGCTGTAGGCCATGATATCGGTCTTTTTCACCAGGCCCCGCCGGGTAACCATGATGATGAAATTACCGGGATCGAACGAAGGCACAGCCATGACAGTGGCCAGATCTTCGTCTTTTTCCAGATTGAGTAAATTGACCACGGCCTTGCCTCTACTCAGACGTCCGGCCTGGGGGATCTCATAAACCTTACGCCAGTATACCCGGCCTTTGTTGGTAAAAAAGAGAAAGGTGTGGTGCGTGGAGGCCACAAAAAGCTGCTCCACAAAATCCTCTTCCTTTGTTCCCATGGCGGTTTTGCCCTTACCGCCCCGCCGCTGGCTCTGATACAGCGTGATGGGGTTGCGCTTGATATAGCCCGAGTTGGAGATGGTGACCACCATGTCTTCCTCAACGATCATGTCCTCGATGGTTAATTCGCGTGTTTCTTCGATGATTTCGGTCCGCCGATGGTCACCAAACTCAGATTTAACTTCAACCAGTTCATCTTTTACGATACCCAGCACCAGCTTTTCGCTTCCGAGCACCTCTTTGTACCAGGCAATGTCCTTCATCAGGGCATTGTATTCATCTATGATTTTATCCCGTTCGAGGCCGGTCAGGCGCTGCAGGCGCATGTCCAGGATGGCCTGTGCCTGTATCTCGGTGAGCTCAAAAGATTCAATGAGGCGCGCCTTGGCTTCGGGCGGGGTTTTGGACGACCGTATCAGCGCAACCACCCTGTCCAGATGGTCCAGGGCGATTTTCAATCCTTCCAGGATATGGGCCCGCGCTTCCGCCTTCTTAAGTTCAAAGCGGGTGCGCCGGATGATGATCTCCTTGCGGTGCAGGATAAAATGCTCCAGCAGCCCCTTGAGGTTGAGGATTTCCGGCTGTTGATTCACCACAGCCAGAAAAATAATGCCGAAGGTATTTTCCATCTGGGTGTGCTTGTAAAGCTTGTTGATGATCACACCGGCGACCTGGTTCTTTTTAAGGCCCAGCGCGATACGCATCCCCTCCCGGTCGGATTCATCCCGAACGTAACGGATACCTTCCAGTTGTTTGTTTTTCATGAGGTCCGCGATCTTTTCGATAAGCCGGGCTTTATTGACCTGATAGGGTATTTCCGAAACCACGATGGTTTCACTGCCGGTACGCTTGTCCTTCTCTACCGTGGCCCGCGCCCGAATGCGAATGATGCCGCGTCCGGTCTTGTAGGCGTCATGGATGCCTTTGGTCCCGTGTATAATCCCGGCCGTGGGGAAATCCGGTCCGGGAATGTGCTGAATAAGTTCCTCGAAACCAATGCCGGGGTTGTCAATAAGCGCTATTATGGCGTCAATGACCTCGCTGAGATTGTGAGGGGGGATATTAGTGGCCATACCCACCGCTATGCCGGATGATCCGTTTGCCAGCAGCGAGGGTATCACGGTGGGCAATACGGACGGCTCATCCATGGATTCATCATAGTTGGGAGTAAAATCGACCGTTTCCTTTTCCAGATCTTCCAGCATATGGTGGGAGAGCCGCATCATGCGGATTTCTGTGTAACGCATGGCCGCGGCACGATCCCCGTCCACCGACCCGAAGTTCCCCTGGCCATCCACCAACGGATAGCGCATGGCAAAATCCTGGGCCATACGAACGATCGTATCGTAAACGGCGCTGTCACCATGGGGATGGTATTTACCAATAACATCACCGACGATCCTGGCCGACTTTTTGTAGGGTTTGTTATAGTCGTTTTTCAGTTCCCGCATGGCGAAAAGTATCCGGCGATGAACCGGTTTCAACCCGTCCCTGACATCAGGTAGGGCCCTGCCGATGATAACGCTCATGGCATAATCGAGGTATGATTTTTTCATCTCACGCTCGATGCTGATTTCAGGCAGGTGTTCATTGATTGTCATATTGTCACCTTGTCTCCCTTGTTTCGATAATATATTGGTAGCTGGCCCGGTAGATGTCGGTCAGGGTCAAAAACGCCGTGATCACCAACGGGCCGTATATAATGCCCAGAATGCCGAAAAGCTTCAAGCCCCCGATAATAGAAAAAAATACCAGCAGGGAGTGCATCTTTACACGGTGGCCCACCAGCTTGGGTTTGAAAATGTATTCGATGCCCCCGGACAGCAAGACATAAAAGACGATTAATAAAATGCCGGCGCCCGAATGGCCGGTCAGGAAAAGGTAAATAGACGCGGGGACAAGAACCGCACCAATGCCGATGATGGGTAAAAACGCGAGAATCCCCATGATGACCCCCCAAAGAAATGGTGATTTGAGGCCTAAAAAATAAAACGCGGTCCCGCCCAGGATGCCTTGAATCAAACCGCACAACCCGTTTCCGATCAGAATCGCTCCGGCCATGTCCTTGAACTTTTTGATCAGCTTCTGTTCCTGTTCATCCGGCAGGGGCGAAAGATCCACGATGAAGGCTATCAACCGGCCGCCATCGATAAGCAGGTAGTACACGACCAGCAGCATCAGGAAGAAATTAACGATAAAGGCCAGCATATTGGAAGCGATGGCCCGAGCCTGGTCATAAAGGAACAGACCGACATATTTCCCTATTTCGGAAATCCCCTGGTACAGATCCTTTCCGGTCAGTTCGATGTTGAAATAGGCCAGGACGGTATTGATCTTCTCCAGGACCATGCTCCCTTCGACCAAGGATTGAAAACGTTCACTGATCACCGCATTCCGAGCGGCCACGTACAGGTCGTAGGCCTCGCTGGAAATCACGCCCACAAAGAATAGGGTCGGAACGAACAGAATGATAAAAATGAGGCAGCACACAACCAGCGAGGCAAATACAGGCCGGATCCTGCCGGAATTCTGCAGGAACTTGTAGAGCGGAGCAAAAATGCCCGTGATCACGGCGCCAAGCACGATAATGGAAATAAAAGGCCAGATCAGCCACCCGAGCATGATTGTCGAGACAAGCAGACATGCCAGGAAAAACCATAGGATCAAGTCGCTGGTCGCTTTTTCCGCCATCCTGCCTCCGAATAAATAACGCGTGGACTGAAAAAGGGGTATCTGTTGGATAAAATATTCACGCAGCTCGTTCGCATATGATGGAATCGGGCTGCGTGATGGGTTGTCTGAAAGGCTTTATACAAAGTCAAAAGGCAGGGGCATTATCTGCTGACATAGATTCCGGCTGCGAAAACCAACAACACTTCCCATATAAATACAGGTATATAGCTCCCGAATATAGTATATATGATTCCACCGCCAATGATCGCCGGCACACCACAAAACACCACAATACCCAGCTTTCTGCTCACATCCATTTACACTTTCTCCTGTCGATGTTTATTATTCAGGTTCAAAGAAATTATGCTTTTGATGATTACCGCGAACTTGTTTTAAATATTAGCAATAATGCCAAATTAAGTAAAGGAAAATATTTATTCCAATTGGCTATTTTATTGGTTTTTTAACAGATCGAATACGTCATATTTTTATGGCATCCGTGATGAGGATTCAAGGGATCCTTGGCCCCTTCTCTCCACTGATAATAAGCAAAACAAACCTCAAAACAGGCAATAACGTATAATGCGTATTACCGTTCCACTATCATAGCCATACCCATACCGCCCCCGATACACATGCTGATAAGGCCGGTGCTGTACTCTTTACGCCCCATCAGGTTCATACCGCTGACCATCTGGCGGGCGCCGGTGCAGCCTATGGGATGGCCCAGTGAAATCCCGCTTCCGACTTCATTGGGGCGGTCATTTTCAAGGCCCAGTTCACGCAGGCACCCGATGGCCTGGGCGGCAAAGGCTTCGTTCAATTCAATCATATCTATGTCATCCAAGACCATACTGGCGGCATCCAGCACTTTACGTATCGCCGGAACCGGCCCCAGCCCCATGAAAGCAGGGTCGACCCCTCCCGATGCAAAGGCTTTTATTTTGAGAATAACATCGAGCCCCAATTCTTTTGCCTTGTCGGCGCTCATCAACAAGACTGCAGCAGCTCCGTCGTTAATGCCCGACGCATTGCCGGCCGTGACGGTTCCATCTTTTTTGAATGCAGGGCGCAGTTTGCCCATTTTTTCAAGACTTGTGTCCATGGGGCGTTCATCCGTGTCAAACACTGTCTCACCTTTGCGGCTTTTAATGACGACGGGTACGATCTCTTTGGCAAAGCTGCCGTCTGTTATGGCTTTTCTGGCCCTTGTATGGCTCAAAACACCAAGAGCGTCCTGTTCCTCCCTGCTGATATCATAAAGGGAAGCAATATTCTCTGCCGTGAGCCCCATGTGATACCCGTAAAATATTTCGTACAATCCATCAAATACCATGAGGTCATAAATATCGCCCACACCGGTAAGCTCCATTCGATGGCCCCACCGGGCTTTGGGGAGCGCCATGGGAACCATACTCATGCTCTCCATTCCACCAGCCAGGATAACATCGGCCTGTCCGGTCATTATCGCCGATGCCCCCAGCGCGATGGCCTTGAGACCCGATCCACAGACCTTGTTCATGCTGAAGGCAGGGGTTTCCTTGGGAATCCCAGCTCGGATCATGGCCTGGCGGGCCGGATTCTGTCCCTGGGCCGCCTGAAGCACGTTTCCCATGATGACTTCATCCACGGCTACGGGCGTGAGGGTGTCATCCCAGTCGCTGTACTTTTCCTCAAGTTCTATCAGCCCGCGTCCTTTGAGCTTGTCCGGGGCCCATGCTTCCATTTGGTCGCTTTTTACAGGACGCAACCCGACGCGTTTGAACACGTCCCGCATGACAATTGAACCCAATTCCACCACGGGCACACTTTTCAAGCCCCCGCCAAAATTACCCACCGCTGTCCGTGAACCACTGACCACTACTACTTCTTTCATGGATTTTTTCCTCCTTGTGATTTGAATATCCAATTATCAATTTCCAATTTTCAATGATCACGTAGGGGTGCTCCTTGTGGGTACCCGAACAGCTGCAGGCGATTCGCGAAAACGGACAGACACAAGGCCTGCCCCTACTTGGCCATTGATTATTCGTTATTGGATATTGGTTATTTCTCCTTGGCTTCTTCTCTGGCAACCAAAGCCCCCACCGGGCATATCTCCACACATGCCATGCACGCTTCACAGGCAACGTCCATATTATCAGCCCCAAAGGCGCTGATAACCGTGTCAAAACCACGCCGGGCAAAGGTGAAAAAGGACCAACCGTTCTTTTCTCTGCAGACGTGGATGCATTTTCCGCACAGCACACACCGGTTGGGAAAATAGTCCAGAAAGGGATGCGTACTGTCAAGTGCATTCTCTTTTAGCAGGGTCGCATATGGGGTTGCCTTCAGACCAACCTTTAAAAAACGGGCTATGTTCTGCAGTTCACACTGTTTGTTGGC
>RCNC010001381.1_pt1 | contig 17147 bp, 14 predicted proteins | sample 2041301 | NCBI WGS metagenome assembly RCNC01 (sample SAMN09708231, study PRJNA481090) | Marine sediment metagenome, whole genome shotgun sequencing project. | biome: marine sediment; feature: ocean; material: sediment; isolation source: Sewage treatment plant 13A marine sediment (STP13A) ... | reverse complement strand
GTTGTTGGACTCAAACCAACTTTTGGCAGAGTTAGTAAATATGGTGTTTTACCTTTAAGTGATTCTCTTGATCATGTTGGTCCAATTACACGATGTGTAAAAGATGCGGCTATTATGTTTGATGTCATTAGTGGTTATGACGAAAAAGATCCAAACGCTATAAATAAACCTGCTTCAAACGTAAGTGCTGATCTAGCAAAGGGAATAAATGGACTCAGAATAGGGTTGGATGAAAGTTATATTGCAGATAATGTTGATAAGGAAGTTGTTGCCAGCATATTGAATGCAGTTGATAAATTAGAGGAAATAGGAGCGGAAATTGTAAGATTTAAAATTCCTTGGGACAAAAATGCTCTAGGTGGAATTTGGTTTAATATCTGCACAACAGAGGCCGCGGTTGCTCATAAAATTAATTATCCATCAAAAGAAGATTTGTATGGACCCTATTTTCGTGATTTCCTTGCTTATGGTACATCTGTATCTAAAAAAGATTACGAAGATGCCAAATTAGCTAAAGAAACATTTAAAGAGGAATTTTTAAGACTATTTAGAAATGTCGATGTTATAGTGGCTCCAGCAGGAACTTTACCAGAAGGGATTACTCCTGAAATCCAAAGAGGAGGTATGGAAGGTTTTAATCCTTATGTAGCAGCTGCCAATATGCACTTTACTATACCTGCTAATCTTTCAGGAACTCCTGCAATTACATTTCAATGTGGAAAATCGAAGGAAGGATATCCTCATAGTTTACAACTAATGGGAGCTCCATTTAGTGAATCTATTTTATGCAGATTGGGCTATGAATTTCAACAAGCCACAGAATGGCATAAACGACATCCAGCAATTTGACCTTTTTACAAATATAAAAACTAGCTCAACAAAGAACTGAGGTAAAAAACAACACTTTTCTTCATTAATTCAAGACACTATTATTTTAGGCTCAAAGATTCACTTTAATGATTCTTTGAGCTTTTTAATTGATAATTTTCAACTACTTTATCCGCAATACAGAAACGTAATTTCCATCATAAGGCCTACCTGATTTAGCAATAGCAAAACTTTGTTTGAGTAGTTTGTTCGAAACGGCTATCAGTGCCAGTTTCTTGCTTTTGCCCTTATTCACGATTCGCTCATACACTTCTTTGCAGGCCTTATTATGCTTACAGGCATTAAACGAACACAAGAACAGTAGGTTTCTCAGCTTTTTATTACCGATTTTGCTTATTCGACTACGACCTCTGACACTACTACCAGATTCTCGTATCGTTGGTGTAATTCCAACATAACTGCATAGCTGAGATGCCGTTTCGAACTTCTTGAAACCATCAGTGCAAACAATCAAAAAAAGAGCCGTTCTAATTCCGATACCAGGGATGCTGGTAAGTAAGGTCAACTGATGTTGTTGGTCTTGTTTTACTAAAGATAGGAGCTTCTCTTCAATGCCCTTGACCTCTTTGTCCAAATGCTTGCGATTTCGTCTTAAAGAACGGTAGACAAACTTTGAAGGCAACCCTAAAGTCTCTTCTCCATGCATCTTATTCTTGGTAGCAGTTCTTTTTTTTAAGTAACTATCCAATAATCTAAATAGCTGTAAAGATTCACTCTGAACCTCTGTAAGAGCTGTATAAAGTGGCACTTGGTTTATTACAGCATATTCACAAATAGCCTTGGCATCACTCTTATCCGTTTTAACCTTGGCCAACTTCATTTGTATAAAACGCTTTACCGACAAGGGATTAACAACAGATACGATTACTCCGTTTTTGTAAAGAAACTGGGCAAGACGATAATGGTAATACCCCGTAGCTTCCATTACTACAAGAACATCTGAAGATAGACTCTTTAAGAATTTCTTAAACCCTGATTCATCATTCTTAAATTGTACATGGCCACTTTCACTACCAAAACAATCAAAAACATCCTTGCTAATGTCAACTCCGAAAGTTTCATTATATTTATTCATAAGTATTGATTTATGAAAGAACTGCCTACTTGACTCACAACAACTTGAAAACGAGATCTAAAGTCTCACAGAACTGAACGTGATTTGAGTAGTAAAAGAGAGAGGATTATCAATGTTGTCGAAGTCTAAAGCTTCACCGTATATACTAACCTTAATTCTCTCTTTTGTTCTTTCTGATTTATATCCTAAAAGTTAGGGAATCAAACTTAAGTAGTATCTAAAGCAAACCTCTTAAAGGGTTTGCTTTTTTTTATCCAAAATTCCTTAAATTATAAAGTATATTTACATAGATATTATTTGTGAATTTAATTGAGAACTCTTACCTGTAAATGAATACATCTGGTTTGTTATTAAGTCTTATGGCCGTTTTGTTTTCGGTGATCCTGGTGTATTATCAATATTATTATCGGCAGAAACCTACAAAAGATTCAAAGATTTTTTCACTTTTAAGGTTTATCAGTGTATTTGGTATTTTGATTCTGTTGATCAATCCTCAGTTTGAAACGAGAAGCATTGAGCTTCAAAAACCTAATTTGTTTTTGACTGCTGATAATTCAGCCTCTATTGGTCATTCTGGTTTAGGAAGTGTTTTGAGAAATGTGAGACAGCTGTTTTTAGAAGATAAGGAACTGAATGATCGATTTGATTTGAGCTATTTCAGTTTTGGTGCATCTATTTCTACAGACACTTTATTGCATTTTGATGAGGATCAAACAAATTTGTACAAAACTATTCAAGATATCAATTCACTGGGTGCTGATCGGTTGTCTTCTATAGTGTTGCTTTCCGATGGCAATCAAACTTATGGAAGCAACTACGCCTATATGTCATCCAAAAACCCGATTTTTCCAATAGTAATCGGCGATACTATTTCGCGACCAGATATAGAGATAAACAGGGTTAATATAAATGCGTATGCAACCTTGGATAATAATTTTCCCGTCGAAATATTTCTAAATTCCAATGTTAAGGAAAAAATAAACTCCAAATTAGTCGTGGAAAGAAATGGTGTTGAACTGTATTCGGCATCTGTATTTTTCTCGGAGGAAAAAAAATCAGAGAAATTATCATTTCACTTAGCTGCCGATACCATAGGAATGCAGTTATTCAAAGCTCAATTGATTCCTTTCGAAGGAGAAACGGAGTTGAAAAATAACAGTCGGAGTTTTGGAGTTGAAATACTCGATGAACAGGCAGAGATTGCGATAGTGTACAATGTGCTGCATCCTGATCTGGGAATGATAAAAAGAAGCATAGAAACCAATAAACAACGTACTGCGGTACTGTTACAGATTAATCAGTTTGATACAATTTCTAAAGATTACCCCCTATATATTTTGTATCAACCAGATAGAAGCTTTAAAGACTTGCTTGAGAAGCTTACATTGAGACAAAGTAATTTATTCATCATCACCGGAAGTCAAACAGATTGGAATTTTATAAACGAAGCCAAAATCGGATTTTCAACTGAAGTTTCAGCAGTGATGGAAAATCTTTTTCCGGCTTTCCAAAATGATTTCAATGCCTTCTATATTGAAGACATAGGATTTGAGTTTTTCCCTCCTTTAAAGGGGCAATTAGGAAAGGTGAATTTTAATCGAGATCATCAGTTTCTCCTTACGCAAAAAATTGACAACATACTAACTGCTAATCCCTTATTAGCTACTTATGGCAACAATGAAATCAAAGGAGTCGTATTGTTCGGTGAAAATATTTGGAAATGGCGCTCCCGTTGTTTCGAGGTATATGGTTCTTTTGAGAAGTTTGACTTGTTCTTTAACAGCCTTATTCAATTTTTACAATTATCAGATCGGGAGAAAGACATGGATCTTTTTTACAAACCGGTTTATCACGCGAAAGAACCCATTAGAATTCAAGTAAAAAAGTATGACAGTAACCTCAAAATTGAGCTGAATTCAAAATTAGTATTGCAACTTAATGACAGTTTGAAGGATGTTCCGTTCTACATTGATAACAATGCCTATGAAGTTCAATTGAATAACTTAAAGGAAGGAACATATACGTTTCAAGTCGAAGATCTGGATTCAGATACTAAAAAAGCCGGTTCGTTTGTAGTAGTTCCCTTTTCAATTGAACAGGAGTCTGAAGCGCCAAACGTTGAGGATTTGAGTTTGCTTGCTTTGAATTCGGGAGGTAAATTGTTTTATCCGGACCAGTTCAATACCATCAAAACAGATTTGCTTGAAAACCCTCAATTCAAGGCAACTGAAAAGGTCCGTACTAATTTGATTTCTTTGATTGATTGGAGATGGCTTTTAGGCCTAATTGTTCTATCTTTGAGCTTGGAATGGTTGCTCCGTAAATACCGGGGTATGATCTAAAAGTCCATTCTGTTAATTAGTTTAATATAAATATAATAAAATGGCACAACAACCGCAATTTAATTTCCCAAAAGGGATATTGCCTATAGTTTTTATCGGAATTATCGTATTGATTTTTATTTCAAAGTCTACTGTAACACTTGATGCCGGGGAAGCCGGTGTTCTATGGAAAAGGTTTGATGGAGGAGTTGTTACTGACCAACCGCCTTTGGGGGAAGGTTTTCACATAGTAGCCCCTTGGAACACTGTGATCGTATATGAAACCAGACAACAGGAACTAACTGAAAAAATGAAAGTACTTTCTTCAAATGGTTTGGATATTCAATTGGAGGCAACGGCTTGGTATCAACCTGTAACTGCAGAATTAGGTTTTCTTCATCAAACTAAAGGGAGCAACTATTTGGACAGGGTTTTGAAACCCGCAATGCGTTCTGCTACAAGAAGTGTGGTAGGGAGATATACCCCAGAACAGATCTATTCTTCTAAAAGAGATGCTATTCAGGAAGAGATTTTTATTGAAACACAAAAGATTGTTCAAGATCAGTATATTCAATTGAATGATGTACTGGTAAGGGACGTTACGCTTCCTGCAGCGATTAAAGACGCGATTGAAAGAAAACTAAGCCAGGAACAAACATCTTTGGAATATAAATTCAAATTGGAAATTGCGCAAAAAGAGGCTGAAAAACAGCGTATTGAGGCTCAAGGTAAGGCCGATGCGAACAAAATTCTAAGTGCTTCCCTTAACGACTGGATTCTTAAAGATAAAGGAATCGAAGCGACACTTAAACTTGCCCAATCACCTAATTCAAAAGTAATTGTTGTAGGGGGTGGAGAAGATGGTCTCCCATTGATCCTCGGCAATAATTAAGTTAATGAGATAAAATATTTATTTAAAAAGGCCGGTTTATACCGGTCTTTTTTAATTGGAGTCGTTGACGCGAATAATATCTTGTTTAACCTGTCCCTTTTGCAGGGCTCTGTAATTTTCATAACATTCAATCACTGCCTCAATAATTTGAAGATCACTGGCCTTATTGACAAACCGGTTTGAATAATTACATTCAGAAAGTAGGTCATTCAATTCTTTCCGGCTCATATCAAGATAGTCCATCATAATTTCCCTACTGTACTTCTGTTCCATCATATTACGCATCTGATCACTTTCCTTCATTTTTCTCAGGCGATCCATTTCCTTAGGTTTCTTACCAAATTTATTGTACCAGAAATCAACCGGATTAAATACAGCTCCTAGTCCTGAATTATAATTTCTTTTATATGCATTTCCTCTTTCATAGGCCTGGGGTAAACCATTAATGTGAATGCGGCTGTATGAGTTTTGAGGTACATTTTTGGCATCCACAACCAACACACCAATCAGATTATGAGATTTAACGGTGACCTCCGCTATATTTACCACCTTTTCATGGATGGAAATTTCAAGTTGGTTACCTTTTAGAAGGTCATTGGTGATCTTTAATTTGATAGATTGAAAACCGATATAGGAGATAAAAATAGTATCATTGACACTCGCGGGAATTTCAAACTGACCATTATTGCTGGTGATGGTACCTACAACAGAATTCAGGTTGACCACGTGAGCACTTTGTAACGGTTTTTTATCTGTTATACTAATGATTTTGCCTCTCAGATAATGAACACTTTTGTCAATGTCTGTAATGATCACTGTATCTTTAGTAATAGCATCTCTCTGCTTTCCGATAATTTCCTGAGAATTTACGGCATGGCTCAACAAGATTATAAAAAATGTGCATACAATTTTTTGCATGGGCAATGATACTAAATATTGAGTTGTTTTTTTATAAAATAATGTGAAAAAGAGTTGTTGTCTAATCAATTAATTGGTTATTCAGTACAAATGTCTCTATTTCATTGAGAGTCGTAAAAAAGAAAATCAATTGCTAAAAGGCATCTGACGCACTGGGTCCATTATGATTACAACTTAAAACTAACAATACCACAATCTAACTCTATGACCTGTCCGGATATTCGTTTACTTTTATCTGAAATTAGAAATTCAGCCATGTCAGCCACGTCATCGGGCTGTAGATAGGCTTTCATCGGATGTCTGTCACGCATTTTCTCTTTCATAGTATCATTTCTTAATAATTTGCCGGCAAGACTTGTATCGGTAATAGTAGGAGCAATGGCGTTAAAACGAATGGTAGGAGCCAGTTCAGCTCCCAGCGAGCGAACCAATGCTTCAACCCCGCCTTTTGCAACAGCGATACTCGCATGGAAAGGCATTCCCATTTTGACGGCGACGGTACTGAATAACAAAACAGATGGATCAACACCGGATTTTAAGGTTTTTATATACTTTTGAATCACGCGGACCGCCCCCAAAACATTGATCTCGAAATCATTTTTAAAATCGGTTTCAGATAATCTGTTTACAGGTTTTAGATTGATACTGCCCGGGCAGTAGATCAACCCATCCAACTCATCAATATCAGGTAGTTCATCAATGAGTACGTCACATGAATAATGTTCAATACTGTCTGGGAAATCATCAGGTTTGGTTCTACTAATATTGACGATTTTATAAGCAGTAAGCATCTTGTCAATCACAGCTTTTCCAATTCCTTTACTACCTCCTATAATTAGAACTTTTTTCATTCGTTTTTATATAAAGACTTCTATAAGAAGTCATATTAAATTTCAACTTAATGGGAAATGAAATTCTGTAATTCCACTATCTTTTCATGTGTGTTAAAAACACCTCCATAAAATGCAGTTACGGTGGCAGAAGTATCATCTTTAATTCCTCTTGAGGAAACGCATAGATGTTTGGCATCAATAATCACAGCAACATCTTCTGTTTTAAGCACCTTTTGAAGTTCCCTGGCAATTTGGTTGGTCAACCTTTCTTGTACCTGTGGACGTTTTGCAAAGTATTGTACCACCCGATTCAATTTTGATAGTCCGATAACCTTGCCCGAAGAAACATAAGCGATATGTGCCTTTCCAATAATAGGTACAAAATGATGCTCACAGTTCGAATAAAAAGTAATGTTCTTTTCAACCAGCATTTGCTCATATTGATATTTATTTTCAAAAAGTGCAATTTTAGGCTTGTTTTTAGGGTCAAGCCCAGAGAATATTTCCTCAATATACATCTTGGCAACCCTTTCTGGGGTGCCTTTTAAAGAATCATCGTTTAGGTCTAACCCCAACGTATCCATGATTTCAGTGAAATGAAAGGCGATTCTCTCTTTTTTTTCCTTATCACTAATTAGAAAAGCCGTGGGTATCATAGGTGTATCCATACCTGTAAGCATATGGTTATCTCCTACATCATCATGATTTAAAGTTGATTGACTTGTATTGTTGCCATTTAAAGGCATAATTTCATTTGTTTTCATAAGGTCTTTTTTTAATGCTGTCTTTAGAGCAAAGCATTGATTAATATTTTATGTATGCGATAAATTAAATTCTTTGTTTACACCTATTTTTTTAGGTCGTTGATAGGGTAATCGTGCTTTTAATCGAGGTATTGTATACCCGTCCAACCCATTAATCGCAGAAACATTTCCTTCCGATAGATTAATAAACCCATCTTCTTTTAATAATTCTTTTTTTACATACATACCCATGATTTCGCCAATGATCATCATGGTCCCATTGATTTTAAAGTGATGTTCCTCTCTAAATTCCATATGTAGTTGCACGGGAGCCCCTTTCACAAAGGGTGCCAAACAGGCATGGTCATAATCTTCTTGAAGCCCTGTCATTGAGAACTCCGAAATTGATTGATCATACTTCGCTGAGCAATGATGTGCATCTTGTATAATGTCTTCATGCACATGATTAATCGTATAACTACCCGTATTCTTAATATTTTCATATGTATTTCGAGGTACAGTAGTAGGTCTCATTACAAAGCCCAGAAGGGGAGGATTCGACCCTAAATGAATGACCGAACTGAATACGGCTACGTTACTAACGCCATTTTTCCCAATAGTAGCAATGAGATTGGCTGATTTAAAACCTGAGCTTGAATTAACAAGATTGATACGGTATAAGTGATCAAGGTTTGCTAAATATCTTTTGTCAAAATACTCCATCATAGTGTCTTAAAATTATTGATATTAACATGCTTGGCTTTGAGATCAAACATTAAATTATACAGACCAAAAAATGTACGATTCATATAGATAAAATGCTTGGAGCCTCTGTTGCCATTCATTTTCCGTAGCTCGGTATTTTTGCTGTATTTCTCACTTAAACTGCTAATCTTACTAAAGAAATTGCCATTAGAAAAATCAAACACCTCTTGTTGAAAAGGTTCTGTAAATACTGTCAATAGATCATGAAACATTTCAGTAAAAAACACTATTTCTTCCTCAGAATCATTTGGGAGTAAAATTTCCAGTTCGTACAACTTCTCTTTGAACAAAACAGGGTTGGCTAAATTTTCAGTTGTGGCCAGTTCAAAATACGGTTTGTAGAAACTATCAGGTATTATTTTAACACAGCCAAAATCAAGCGCAATTAATTCGTTATTTTCAGAGATAAGAAAATTACCAGGGTGAGGATCAGCATGTACTTTTTTCAAGACATGGATTTGATACATATAAAAGTCCCAAAGTGCCTGACCTAATTTATCAAGATCTTCCTGTTTGTTATCATGAATGACATATTCAGACAGATGCTCTCCTTTCATCCAGTCCATCGTAAGAATCTTATCTGAAGAAAATTCAGGATAATAGTTAGGAAATAATAAATTGGGAATATGACCGCAGGCAGCAACCATTTCTAAAGACTGCTCAATTTCCAAACGATAGTTAGTTTCCTCCATCAACTTATTCTCCACCTCTTTAAAATACTTATCTGAGTCTTTACCTCTGATATTGAACATTTTTATAGCGATAGGTTTAACTAGCGCAAGGTCTGAACCAATACTATTTGCCACCCCGGGATACTGAATTTTCACCGCTAGTTGTTTGTCATTTTTAAGAGCTTTGTGCACCTGTCCAATGCTTGCTGCATTGACCGATTGAGCATCAAAGTGATCAAAAACTTCCTGTGGAGACTTTCCAAAATATTTCTTAAAAGTTCTAAGAACAAGAGCAGGAGAGAGCGGTGGTACCGAAAATTGGGAAAGCGAAAATTTTTCCACATAAGCCTGAGGCAACATGCTTTTTTCCATACTAAGCATTTGAGCAACCTTAAGGGCACTTCCTTTGAGTTTTTTTAATCCGTCGTAAATATCTTCAGCGTTATCCTCATTTAATTTTGCTCTGGCTATAACTTCGGTGGTTGTAAGTTTGCTGCCATAATACTTTAGATAATTTACACCAACTTTAGCTCCTGTTTGAACCAGATTTGTTGCTCTTTCTACTTTTGATATAGGAATTCTGTCTATAGTGTTCATCAGTTCATGTTTATTTTTTCATGAAATAAGAATTTGCCCAGATCAAGAACGCTTTTAAGTGGTTCAACTTTTATCAGTTCAAATCCTGTATTAATCGATTTTTCAATAAAAATATCGGTCTTTTCCAAAGATGCAGAATCATCCTCCATCCAAAATCTAAGGCAAAGAATGAACTGAACCCAGAAACTTTCTTCTAAAGATTTATCCATAAACTTTTCAATGCTCTCGTTTTTTAAGTCTAGTTTTTCAATTTCCAAGCTCCTTAAAAATTTGGAATAGTCAGGTTTTATCGATGAAAATGTTTTAATAAAGCGTGAACTGTTTTTATCTCTTTCTAAGATGCTAAGTACAAAACTCCTGTTGGCAGTAAGAATTTCGAAAAATGTAAAATAAAAAGTCAGTAATTTATTTCTAGCGTCAAAGTTTGCATAATCCTCACTTTTTTCTAATAAGGCAAGTGTCTGATCAAAAAAAGATTTAAAAATTGATTTTTCAACGGCATTGAGGTTACCAAAGAACTCATAGAAATGCGCTTCATCAAAGTTGAACTTTTTTGAAAGTTTGTACACTGATTTTGGAGCATCTCCGTTTTCTAGATAAAACTCCATATAGAAGGAATAAATATCATTTTTACTAATTTTTTTCTTGCGAGCCATACTTGTTTTTTTGTAAATATACATATTGTTTAACTATTAATACAAAAAGTTAAACAAAATAATTGTTAAATTCGTATTAAAGCTTTTACTATAAATATTTTTCCTGATCATATTGTTGTTCAATTTTGTTATATTTAATTAGTATACCAGTTTTATTATGAGGTCGTCAACCAATTTGAATCAATCAGGAAGGAGGCAGTTTATCGCCAAGGCAAGTGCAGGTATGTTGGGGTCTTGTTTAGTACCTGATTATTTTGAAGTATTTGCTTCTAATTCAAATCACCTAAAGAAAATCCCTTTATATGCACATCTTTGGGTATATGCAAGTCAATTCCCGCCAAATTGGGATTGTACTCCTGTTTTAGAGACTGTTTTTTCAGATTTGAATTATGCCGGGATAGAAGGTTTAGAACTCATGGAGGTTATTTTGCGACATGAAAGCGCAGTTGACAAGATTAAAACCTATATCGATACCTATGGGGTACCGGTTTCAGGCTCTTCTTATGGAGTAGGTTTTGGCATGTGGGATAAAAAGCAGCATCAAGCTATCTTAGATGATCTAAAAGTTATTATTCCTCGACTTTCAGAGGTTGGTGGGAAAACCTTAGGAGTCTCCGTGGGACAGGCTCCTGATTTGAAAACAGAAGAACAGTTAGATAATCAGGCAGAACTTTTGAAAATTGTTATAAAGCGGACTCATGATTATGGAATAGAATTGAATTTCCACAACCATACGTATGAAGTAGAAAATAATTTACATGATTTAAAAGGAACACTCCAAAGAATTCCAGATCTAAAATTAGGGCCAGATCTGAATTGGTTGATTAGAGCAGGGGTTGATCCGGTTCAATTTATCGAGACCTATGGCAGTCAGATCGTTTATCTGCATATCAGAGATCAATATCAAAATGGAGAATGGACAGAATATGTAGGACAGGGTAGTACCGACTTTAAAGCTATTGGCCAAGCCTTAAAGGCCCAGAATTTTAACGGAGCCGCAGCGATAGAATTAGCTTTTCCAAATGACTATACTCCAAAAAATGAACTTAAGGAGAATTGGAAAAAGAGTGCGGATTTTGTGCGTTCTACTTTTGTGTAATGTTAGCTGTAAATGATTAAATCTCCATTATTAACTTCTGAAATTTGAAAATATAGTTCATTAGCTAATAATAATAATGCAGTCAATTTATTATGATAAGAATGGGCCACTTATTAGTCTTAAAAATTAATTGATTTCGTAGAACCATTTTGCTTATGAATGATGCTAAATTCCAAGGTTCTAAGATTTGCATGTAATTGTGCGATATCGTTTTGGTTTACCCATTCAATATTAATTTCATATTCGGAAGTTTCATTAAAATTCACGGAACCTAAAAATGCTTTGGATGTATTTCTTAATCTTATGATATTTAGCTGATTAAGAACAATATTCTTTTTAAGACCATTTCGAATATCTTGCATATTTAAAGTTGATCGATTAATCTCTTTATGTCCCGAATTTCCCCCTTTATCCGCAGCTTGATAATTATTTTTACCTGCAAATATGTCTAAATACCATACCTGAGGAACCCCTGGCATAAACATTTGAATGGCCCTGGCCAGTGCTAATTTACGTTCATCCTCACCCAGAGCACTAAAAAAAGTTGCGTTAACCTGATAATATGAAATCTTTTGCCCTGATGGATCATACAGGTTTTTAACCCTTCCTCCACGCTCAATAATTTTATTCATTATAGCTTCGATTTCCCTATCTTTCAACAAGCCTTTATTATAGGTGCCATTGACCTCCTTACCTTTCAAATCCAAAACAGGTATCCCGTCATGGCATCCCAACATATTTACCGTTTTATAACCCTTTCTAATAATTTCTCTGGCCCAAGTTAGAAGGGCTTTATTTGTTCCGTTTTCAATAGTATGGATCATTAATCCAGGCAGAAAGAAATCATAAATATAATATCCTTTACTGGCAACTTCATCATATAGCCCCATACCATATTCGGCATGAATCTCAGGCAATAGTATTAATTCATTTTTTTCAGCTATTCGTTTTATTCTTTCTAAATATTGCCAGGTACCTGGTTCATTAAAAAAATTGGATCGACCAATTTCTTTATGCAAATAAGCAAAGGCATCTAATCTCAATATTTTACAGCCGTAGTTTTTTAACTTTGAAAGGGTATCTTCATAAAAATCCCATACCAATTGAGATTTTGGATTTACATCCATTTGACCCAAATAGGAACGATTTTGATTGACTATCTGTAGAATCTCAGTTTTGATGTGATCACAATCTTCAAAATCAATGCTGCTAAAATCTTTGTTCTGATCTATAGCAAAATTTACTTTGTTGCAAATAAGTTCAGTCTGCTCTTGTGTTAAAGCACTCAAAATTTTCAAATCTTTTTGAGTGATTTTAGAATAACTAACATCTTGATAAAAAGTATTCCAATATGGTTTTTCTGTTCCATCAGGGAAAAGTACTTTGAGCACGGGTAAGCCTGATTTCCGCATGAATAATTTACTGATAAATTTTTCTTTTGGAATGATGATGCCATCTTTACCCATGTCTCCATTACCTTCCCAAAACTTATTCCAATCAATAAAAAAGTTAAAATATTTGGATTGTTTTCCATGATTTAAGATACTCTTAAACTGAGGAGATGCAACCGATAAGTGGTTTAAAACAATATCAAACTTCAACATAATATTGAGTTGCTCTAAATCTTTTAAATCCTGTTTAGAAACCAAGGATGAGTTTATGTTATAGTCTATAATTGAAAATCCACGGTCTAAATCACTATTAAAAAAAGTGGGTAATGCATAAAAAATCGAAAAGGTATCTTTAAACTCAGGCATTTTGAGCATACTAACCATATCACCTAAATTCTCCCCTATACTGTCTGGATATGCATTGAGCATGACACCGTTAATAATACTATCCAAATATTTCTTTTCTTTTGACATGTCTTCAGACTAAAAAAATGCATTCTAAATTTTATGATAGGAGTTGTTGTTATAGAAGTTTAGACAATATTTTGATATTATCCGGTAACCTACCCACATTTTGTAATTTTAAAGCGGCTAATTGAAGACCAACTGCTAAGCATTTTTCAATAGATTTTTCCTTAATATATGCAAATAAAAACCCAGACCAAAATGCATCACCGGCACCAGTTACATCCATAATTTTATCAACCTCAATAGCCGGTAATTCTATAACTTTTCCCCCCTTTTGAGATAATTTAACACCATTACCACCAAGGGTTAAGCAAACGGTTTCTACACCTTCTGAATGGAAAAAATCAAAAATTTCACCATGCGGTAATTGTCTTTCAAAAAGCCTTAACATATCATCTTCACTAATCTTCACTAATGGATTAAATTTACAATATGCTTTTATTACTTTAAGTGCTTCTTCCTGGCTTTTCCATAGCTTTTTGGCGTAATTTACATCTATACTTAGTTTGCAGCCCAATTTAAAGGCCTCTTCTGCCTTTTTTAAAATAGTCGATTGTGCCGGATCTTGACTTAATGCAAAACATGTTGTATGGTATATCCTAGTATTCAAAAGTGTTTCTTTTGTGATTTGATCATCACTAATCCAATAATCTGCTTCGCGAAAAGCTATGAATTCGGGGGTTCCATCAGTTCTGGATACAAAAACAACACTGGTAGGTTTGTTATCTATTTTCTTTATGAAATCAGTTATAACACCTTCTTCATTTAGTTTTTCAATGATATATTCCCCAAAACCGTCATTACCGACACTCGAAATAATTGCGGCTTTTAATCCCAATCTGGCAGAATTCATTGTAACATTTGTAGGAGAACCTCCTAAATATCGATGATAGTCTCGTGTGTTATTGATTTGAACTCCAGACTGATGTCCAATAAAGTCAATAAGTGCTTCTCCAACGCACAGAATATCTATATGAGTTATGCTATTTTTCACAATTACTTTATTATAAATTGGCTTCATTCTCACCAATTTTTTGAGCAGGTTGCAGTTGCGTTGCTAAAATAGCGGCAATAGCAAAAAACACACCCCCAAATATAATGGCATTAACTGCACTATTGTTTAATAAATTTTTAATAATGGAACCAAAAGAAATGGTTTGGATAAGCATAGGAATTACAATCATCATATTAACAATACCCATATAAACTCCTCTTTTCGATTCTGGAATAACTCTCGAAACCATTGCATAGGGAATGCCCATCATTGCTGCCCAACCAATACCGAGTAAAACCATAGGTGCCAGTAATAACCATTTATCATGGATATATGGCATACTCAACATGGCAATTGCAGCAAAAAATAAACTAACCACATATATTTTTTTATTACCATATTTAGTCGCTAAAGGAACCATTAGCAATGCTACAATCATTGTCACAAAATTATATGAACCATTCATTAAGGCAGCCTGACTTAAAGCTTGTTCTGACAAGGATTGAATGTTTTGAGCGAAAGACATATCTATTTTACTAACTACCTCACCTGCTTTACAACTGTCCATGATGCTTTCGAATTTTTGAATATCTTCATTACTGACCCCTAGTAAACTTGTCTTTAACATGGGAGCAATGAATTGCCAGTAAATAAATAAGGCATACCATTGAAAAAAGTAAACCAAAGACAGCTGTTTCATAAATTTGGGCATACTACCAATGGCACTAATAATTTCTTTAATTGGATCTAACATCCTTGAAAAGAAAGGTTGCTCTTTGCTCTTCTTAATCTCTAGAATTTCTTCATTTGATGGAGGTATTTCCGGTGTTTTAAATACAGTCCATAAAATAGTTGTAACCGAAGCAATAGCTCCTAAAAAGAAGGAGTAATACACCCATTTAGGTATAGCCGTTACTGCCTCTTCTGTACACAAACTACCCTCTAGTACCGGTTCACTAAACCAATCTTGAAATAAGAATAAAGAAGCGTTGGCCAACACAATTCCGGCACCAACGAATAAACTCTGCATTTGATACCCAAAGGTTAACTGACCGTCGAGGAGTTTATCCCCCACAAAGGCCCGATAAGGTTCCATAGCTGTATTATTAGCTGCATCCAAAATCCATAATAAGCCAACGGCGAACCATAAACCTGGACTAAACGGAAAAGCGAACAAACACAGACTTCCTAAAATCGCCCCAAATAAGAAGAAGGGCTTTCTTCTTCCCCAACGAGCAGACCAAGTTTTATCAGAAATAGCTCCAATGATTGGCTGAATCAGAAGTCCTGTAACAGGTCCGGCTAAATTTAATAGTGGTAAGTCTTCATGATGTGCTCCTAAAAAAGAAAATATAGGATTCACTGCTGTTTGTTGTAAACCAAAACTAAATTGAATACCTAAAAACCCAACATTCATATTTAGTATTTGCCAAAAACTTAGTTTTACTTTACCAATCATGATTTGCCGTTAATTGATTATAATTCTATTTAAAATAACCACATTGAGTAGAAAGATGAGTCCATCTTTCTATGTTCAATGTGGCTTTTATGGGAATTAATAAGCAAGTTACACTTATATGTAGTTTTAGATATTATTTTCTTAACGAAAACGTTTTCGATTTTAACGAAAACGTTTTCGGATTTTTGTACATTTAAGGTACGAATAGATTTAACCTCAAATGAAAAATGTAACGTTAAAACAAATTGCAGAACAATTGAATATCTCTATTGCTACTGTTTCAAAAGCTTTGAAAGATTATCCTGATGTTAGCAAGGCAACAAAGGAAAAAGTAAGGGTGTTGGCCAAAAATCTTAAATATAAGCCCAATGCGTTTGCTGTTAATTTGAGAACAAGGGAGTCTAAAACGATAGGTTTAATAATTCCTGAAATAGTCCATCATTTTTTTTCCAATGTTATCAAAGGTATTGTTACTCAAGCAGAAAAAAAAGGGTATTTAGTCATCATTCTTCAATCCAATGAATCTTATGAATTAGAAAAGAAGCAAATAGGATTACTTTTAAGTCAACGAGTTGATGGTATACTTATTTCCTTAGCAAATAATACTGCCGATTTTGAGCATTTAAAGGAAGTTATGGCCTTGAATAAACCTTTGGTGATGTTTGATAAAATTGCAAAAATGGTGAATTGCTCAAAAGTTATAATAGACGATCGGAAAGCTGCTTATACTGCAACTCAACATCTAATAGATACAGGTTGTAAACGTATTGCTCACTTTAGAGGGGCCCTCTTGCCACTCAATTCTATTGACAGATTTTTGGGCTACAGAAAAGCATTGCTCGATAATAATCTGCCCTATGATCCTTCTTTGGTTTATATAAGTGAATGTGGTGATATGAGTTTTGAAGAAGGTCGAATGAATGCCCGTAAATTACTTGAGGATCACAATGATGTCGATGGAATTTTTATCAATACTGATCTAGTGGCTATTGGTGCTTTGACAGAATTTAATAAAATGGGTGTCAAAGTTCCGAAGGATATCAAAATTGTTGGCTTTAGCAATTGGTTTATGTCTAAGGTTATATCACCATCACTTACAACGATTGACCAACCAGGGCATCTCATGGGAGAAACAGCCTTTAAACAACTGTATAAAGAAATAATAGCTCTTAAGAATAAGGAAAAAGAAGTGCCTCAAATCATTGAATTGGAAACAAAATTGATAAAGAGAGAATCTACGGGATAATAGAACTTCAGTTGAGACAATTAGTGAGATTGTTTTATTTTCATTGAATCATTAGATCACTAAATCATTATATCATTATATCATTGCATCATTAACAGCCGGATTACCTCCTTGCAGTCTGTGATCCTGAT